>Ga0272448_1007638_pt1 | contig 11417 bp, 7 predicted proteins | sample YNPCB0191_FD_202220 | JGI IMG/M metagenome (GOLD analysis project Ga0272448, IMG submission 202220) | Hot spring sediment microbial communities from Yellowstone National Park, WY, United States - YNP-CB-019-1 | ecosystem: Environmental > Aquatic > Thermal springs > Hot (42-90C) > Sediment... | reverse complement strand
AAAGCAGCGCTACGGCCTGGAGGAGGCCGGATCGCTGCTTGCCGAGGCGAGCCGCAGCTACCGCAGCGCACAGCAGCAGCTCCTGCTGCGCCTGCGCGAGCGCCGGCTGGCCGCTGAAGCCGCCCGCAGACTCATGGAACTCTATTCGCGCCGGATCGTGCCGCAGGCGGAACTCGCCCTCGAGTCGTCGCTGGCCGCTTACCGAACCGGCGCCGTGGATTTCCTCACGGTGCTCGCCAACTTCACCGCCATCCTCGACTATCAACTCGGTTACCGCGAACAACTGGCCGAGTACTTGAAGGCCTTGTCCGCCCTGGAAGAGCTGGCGGGGGATCCCGGCACTTCCGATTCCGGCGCAACGATCCCGAAAACCAAGGAGGTGCAGCCGTGAGAAACTTTCTTCTCGGGTTTGCGCTGGCGTGCGCCGCCGCAGCCGGCGCTTACTTCATCGTCTCGAGGCAGACGGCCGAACACGAGCATGCCTCTCCCGGGGAGACGGCCCAGAAGTACTACTGTCCCATGCATCCCGACTATGTCTCCGACAGGCCGGGCGACTGTCCGATCTGCAACATGAAACTGGTTCCCATGAAAGAGAAGGAAGCCCCGAAGGAGGCGCCTGAAGAAAAGCGCGCAAGCACCGGCGCACCCGCCGGGCAGCAGCGGAAGATCCTCTACTGGACGGATCCGATGCATCCGGGCAGCCGCTACGACAAGCCCGGCAAGGCGCCCGACGGCATGGATCTGGTGCCGGTCTACGAGCCGGAACCCCAGGCGCTTGCGGCTGCGGCGGCGCCCGGCCATGCGCCCGTCAGGATCGCGCCGGAGCGCCTGCAGATGATGGGCGTGACGCTGGCCGAAGCCAGGCTCATGAACCTGGAACAGAGCGTGCGCACGGTGGGCATCGTGACCGCCGACGAGACCCGCACCTATCAGATCCGGACGAAGTTCGAAGGCTACATCGAGGAGATCTACGCCGATTTTACGGGCCGGTACGTCCGGCGGGGCCAGCCGCTGTTTTCCGTTTACTCGCCCGAGCTCGAGGCGACCCAGAGAGAGTACCTGCTGGCGCTGCGCGCGCGCGACCGCCTGCGGCAAGCCGACTTCGGCGAGCACCTGCCCGGAATCGACCTGGTGGAGGCGGCCCGGCAGCGCCTGGCGCTGTGGGATATCAGCCCGGAGCAGATCGCCGAGATCGAGAGAAGGCGCGCCCCCATCCGCGCCCTTACCTTCTACTCGCCGGTGAGCGGCTACGTGATTGCCAAGAGAGCCGCACAGGGCAACCGGGTCGCGCCCGCCGACACGCTGTACGACATCGTGGATCTCTCCAAAGTGTGGATCATGGCGGATCTGTACGAGGCCGACCTGCCCTTCGTCACCATCGGCGCGCCGGCCGCCGTTGCGCTTCCCTACATGCCGGGTCGGGTTTTTCGCGGGCGCGTCGACTATATCGATCCCGTGCTCGACGGCAAAAGCCGCACGGTCAAGGCGCGCATCGAGCTGCCCAATCCGGCGGGCCTGTTCAAGCCGGATATGTACGCACAGGTGGAGATCAGGGGCAAGTCGGGCCGCGGCGTGGCCGTCCCCGACAGCGCCGTGATGGGCACGGGGGAACGGCAGATCGTTTTCGTAGCCGGGGGCGACGGTCTGTTCGAGCCGCGCACGGTCACGACGGGCGTCAAGGTGCGCGGCTACTATGAAATCAAAAGCGGCCTGGCCGCCGGAGAACAGGTGGTGACCGGCGCCAATTTCCTTCTCGATTCCGAGTCGAAGCTGAAGGCCGCCCTCTCAGCCGCGGCACCGGAGGGCAAGTGACCTCCCGGTGCCGCCTGCGCCCATTCCGAGAACTCCCGTGATCGCCAGGATCATCGAATTTTCGGCGCGCCAGAAGTTCATTGTCCTCCTCATGGCCGCGGCCGCCGTGGCCTTCGGCTTCTGGGCCCTCGACACCCAGCCGGTGGATGCGATCCCCGACCTTTCGGACACGCAGGTCATCGTCTACTCCAGGTGGGACCGCTCCCCCGACATCATCGAGGACCAGGTCACCTATCCCATCACCACGGCGCTGCTCGGAGCGCCCGGAGTCAAGGCGATCCGCGGCTATTCGGACTTCGGGTTCTCCTACGTCTACATCATCTTCGAGGACGGGACCGACATCTACTGGGCCCGGAGCCGCGTGCTCGAGTATCTCAGCAAGGTGATCCCGGCGCTCCCGGCGGGCGTGCGCACCGAGATCGGTCCGGACGCCACGGGCGTGGGTTGGGTTTTCCAGTACGCGCTCGTCGACGAAAGCGGCACCCATACCCTGGCCGATCTGCGTTCCTTCCAGGACTGGAACCTGCGCTATGCGCTGCAGGCGGTGCCGGGCGTGGCGGAAATCGCCACCGTCGGCGGCTTCCAGAGCCAGTATCAGATCACGGTGGACCGGGAGCGCCTGGCCGCTTACGGCATCCCGCTGCAGGAGGTCTCCCGTGCGGTGCGCGATTCCAACATCGAGATGGGCGCCCGCCTCGTCGAGTTCTCGGGCGCGGAATACATGGTGCGCAGCCGCGGCTATCTTCGAAGTCCGGAAGACATCGAGCAGATCGTGCTTCGGACCAACGAGCGCGGCACGCCCGTCCTGCTGCGTGACGTCGCCCGGGTGGAGCGCGGCCCCGAGATCCGCCGCGGCGTCGCCGACCTCGACGGCAAGGGAGATGCTGTCGGCGGCATCGTCGTCATGCGCCACGGCGAAAACGCCGACCGCGTCATCCGCAGGGTCAAGCAGAGACTGCGGGAACTGGCGCCCTCGTTCCCCCGTGGCGTGCGCGCCGTCGTCACCTACGACCGCTCCGAACTGATCGAGGCCGCGATCGACAACCTCAAGGAAGAGCTGATCATGGAGATGCTCATCGTCAGCTTCGTGATCCTGGTCTTTCTCTGGCACATACCCTCGGCCGTGGTCCCGATCGTCACCATCCCGGTGTCCGTGCTCCTGGCCTTCATTCCCATGAGATTGATGGGCTTGAACTCCAACATCATGTCCCTGGCGGGCATCGCCATTTCCATCGGCGTGCTGGTCGACGGCGCGATCGTCGAGGTCGAAAACGCCTACAAGAAGCTGGAACTTTGGATCGAAGGAGGCCGCAAGGGGGACTTTCACGCCGTGCGCCTGGAAGCTCTCAAGGAAGTCGGCCCCTCGGTTTTCTTCTCCCTGCTGGTGATCGCGGTCGCCTTCCTGCCGGTGTTCACGCTGGTGGATCAGGAGGGACGCCTCTTCCGGCCGCTGGCTTTCACCAAGAACTTCGCCATGGCGATCGCCGCCGTGCTCGCGGTCACGCTCGATCCGGCGATGCGCATGCTCTTTGCCCGCATGGATTACTTCGCCTTCCGGCCGCGCTGGCTGGCGTGGGCGGTCAATCAGGCGGCCGTGGGCAGGTACTACCGCGAGGAACGACACCCGATCAGCCGCGTGCTCTTCGCGCTTTACGAGCCTGCGGCGCGTTTCGTGCTGCGCCACCCCGGGAGCACGATCGCGGCCGCCCTGCTGCTGACGGCGAGCGCCGTGCCCGTCTATCTGCGGCTCGGCAGCGAATTCATGCCGCCGCTGAACGAAGGCGCGATTCTTTACATGCCCACGACGCTTCCCGGCATCTCCATCGCGGAAGCCCAGGCCCTGCTGCAGCTTCAGGATCGCCTGATCGCCGGCTTTCCCGAGGTGGCCCGGGTCTTCGGCAAGGCGGGGCGGGCGGAGACCTCGACCGATCCGGCGCCGCTCTCCATGATGGAGACCACCGTCATGCTCAAGCCCCGCGCCGAATGGCGCTACCGCAAGCGCTGGTACTCCGATTGGGCGCCCGGCTGGCTGAAAAGCCTCCTGCTCCACCGGATCATTCCGGAGCGCATCACCTGGGACGAGCTGATCGAGGAGCTCGACCGCGCCCTGCGCCTGCCCGGCGTCACCAACGCCTGGACCATGCCCATCAAGGCACGCATCGACATGCTGAGCACGGGCGTGCGCACCCCCATCGGCATCAAGGTCCTGGGGCCGGACCTGGGCGAGATCGAAAAAATCGGCGGCCGGCTCGAGGCCCTGCTGAAGAAGCTGCCCGGCACCCGGTCGGTGTTCGCCGAACGTGCCGCCGCGGGCTATTTCCTCGACTTCGACCTCAAGCGGGAGCAACTGGCGCGCTACGGCCTCACGGTCGCCGACGCCCAGGAGGCGATCATGTCGGCCGTCGGCGGAGAAAACGTGACCACCACCGTCGAGGGCCGGGCGCGCTATCCCGTCAACATCCGCTACCCCCGGGAGCTGCGCGACAACATCGAGCGGCTGCGCCGCGTGCTCGTCGCCACCCCGGGCGGCGCCCAGATCCCCATCGAGCAGATCGCCGATATCAGGAAAGTCGACGGTCCCTCGATGCTGCGCGACGAAAACGGCATGCTGGCGGGTTATGTCTATGTGGACCTGTCCTCCGGCGACATCGGCGGCTACGTGGAGAGGGCCAAGCAACTGGTGAGCCGGGAGCTCGAGCTGCCCGCCGGGTATTCCCTGGTGTGGAGCGGGCAGTACGAGAACATGCTGCGGGTGCGCGAGCGCTTGAAAATAGTAATCCCGGTGACGCTGGTGCTGATCGTCGCGCTCTTGTACATGAACACCGGCTCGGCCTTCAAGACCTCCCTGGTCATGCTCGCCGTTCCCTTTTCCCTGATCGGCGCAATCTGGCTGATGTACGCCCTGGGTTACCATGTTTCCATTGCCGCCTGGGTGGGCATGATCGCCCTGATGGGGCTCGATGCCGAAACCGGCGTATTCATGCTGCTTTTTCTCGACCTCTCCTACGAAGAGGCCGGGCGGCAGGGGCGCCTGCGCAACGAGGAAGAATTGAAAGAGGCCGTGATTCACGGTGCGGTCAAGCGGGTGCGGCCCAAGGCGATGACGGTGACCGCGACCTTCATGGGCCTGATGCCCATCATGTGGTCCACGGGCGCGGGCGCGGACATGATGAAGCGCGTGGCGGCCCCGATGGTCGGGGGACTCGCCACCTCCTTCGTCCTGGAGCTGCTGGTCTATCCCGCGGTGTACTTTCTGTGGAAACGGCACACGGAGCTGCGCCGCAGCCAGGCCGTTGCATGAATCGGGAAGCGACGAACGACATCCCGCATGGGATTCCATAGGGACGCCACAAGGGACAGGTGAACATGCGAAGACTCTCGTATCCGATCTGCGCGTGGCTGCTCGCCGCCGGCACGCTGCAGGCGCAGGAAATCAGTTTCAGCGTGCGGCATGATCACACCCTCGGCGGCTGCCGCGGAGAGCTGATCTTCAGCCCGGGCGGCGTCGAATACCGTACCGCGCACAAGGAAGACGCGCGCTTCTGGAAGTACGAGGACATCCAGCAGCTCGGCCTGCTCGGCCCCAGGGATATCTCCATCCTCACCTTCGAGGACGCAAAGTGGCGCATGGGCAAGGACCGCGCGTTTCGCTTCGAGCTCACGTCCGGGGAAGTCACTCCCGCGCTCGCCGCGCTGCTCAGGGAAAAGCTGGCGCGCCCGCTGGTATCGGCGCTGCCGCCTGAAGGCGCGGCTCCGAAATATACGATCCCGGCCAAGCATCGACGCGGGTTCGGGGGCACCTCGGGAACGCTGGAGATTTCCGACGCGTACATCGTCTACAGGACCGCTTCGCCCAAGGATTCCAGGGTCTGGCGCTACCGGGACATCTCTTCGCTGGGCACGACGGGTCCATACCAGCTGCGCCTGACGACCGTCGAGCGGGTGCAGGGAGAGTTCGGCGGGGAACGGAACTTCGTCTTCGACTTGAAGAAAAGGCTCGAGGACGAGGTCTACGACTTCATCTGGTGGAAGATCAACGGTCCCGCGATATCGCCGGCGGCGGCGAGGCGGCCTGCGGGGCCGTCATGATTCCGGTTCTCGGCCGGGCGCCGCGTTTTCCCTGCGGATGCCGTGTTTTTCCATGCGGTAGATGAGCGTCTTGCGGCTCAGGTCGAGGAGGGCCGCCGCCCGCGTCTGGTTCCAATCGGCCTTTTTCAGGGCCCAGAGGATCAGTTCCTTCTCGATCGCTTCCAGGCTGATTCCCTGCGGGGAGAGCTCGATCCTGTCCGTTTGCGCCGCCGGGCGCGCGCGCCTCAGTTCGGCGGGCAGATCCTCGGCGAGGATCTCTCGGCCGCGCGCCAGCACCACCAGGCGCTCGATGACGTTTTCCAGCTCGCGCACATTCCCCGGCCAGCGATAGCCGGTGAAACAGGAAATCAGGGCGCGCGGCAGCACCAGGCCGGTGCGCCCGTGCTTCCTGCAGCTTTGCTCGAAGAAGTGGTCCACCAGATCGGGTATATCCTCCGGCCGCTCCCTCAGGGGAGGAATTTCCAGCGGGATGACCGCCAAGCGATAGTAGAGGTCCTCGCGGAAGGCGCCGTCTTCGACCATCCGCTGCAGGTTGCGGTTGGTCGCCGCCACGATGCGCACGTCGACCTGCAGCGCCGCCGGCGCGCCGACTTTCTCGATCTCGCCCTGCTGCAGCAGGCGCAGCAGCTTGGCCTGCAGCGGCGGCGGCAGTTCGCCGATTTCGTCCAGGAAGAGCGTGCCGCCGTCGGCCATCTCCACCCTCCCCTTCTTGTGAGCCGTCGCGCCGGTGAACGCCCCCTTGAGGTGGCCGAAGAGTTCCGATTCGAGGAGATCGTTCGGGATGGCGGAGCAATTGATGGTCACGAAGGGCTTCGACCTGCGCGGGCTGTTGAAGTGGATCGCCTTGGCCAGGAGTTCCTTGCCGGTTCCGGTCTCGCCGTGGATCAGGACCGTGGCGTCGCTCTGGGCGGCGCGCGCCGCCAAGTCGAGGACATACAGCAGCCGCTCCGAGCGGCCGATGATGTTCTCGAACCCGTATTTGCGATCGAGATTGGAGCGCAGCGTCCGCACTTCCTCGAGGAGGCGCTGGCGCTCCAGTGCCCGCTCGATGATCAGGACGAGCTCGGCGGGGTTGACCGGCTTGGTGACGTAATCGTAGGCTCCCGCCTTCATGGCCTCGACGGCGGTCTCGATCGTGCCGAACGCCGTGACGATGACGACGCTGATTTCCGGGTAGTCGGCGCGGATCTTCCTGAGAAGTTCCAGCCCCGACAAGCCGGGCATCCTGAGGTCGGTGACCACGATGTCCTGCGGAGAGCGCTGCAATGCCTGCAGGGCCTCGGCGCCGCCGGCGGCGGTGGCCACCTCGTAACCCGCCTGCTCGAGCTGGAACTGCGTGACGCGCCGCAAACTCTCGTCGTCGTCGACCAGCAATATCCGCCCTCCGGCCTTCGCGCTCATTGCGGCGTCCGTGGCAGCTGTATCGAGAAGGTGGCGCCGCGGTCCGGGTTGTTGCGCGCGCGCAGGGTCCCGCCGTGCTGCGCGACGATCTGATGGGCCACAGCCAGCCCGAGGCCCGTGCCGCCTTCCTTGGTGGTGAAAAAGGGATTGAACATCTTGTCCATGTTCTCGGGCGGGATGCCGCACCCTTGATCGCTCACTTCGATCAGCACGTGCGAGCCCCGGCTGCGCGCCGAGAGGCGGATCTCGCCGCCCTGCGGCATGGATTGCGCCGCATTGAGAAGCAGGTTCAGGATCACCTGCTTGAGCTGCTCGCCGTCGCCCTCCACGGTGATATCGGGAGGCTCCAGGTCCTTGCGCAGGCTGATGGCCCTGCCGGCCGACCCATGGGCGATCAGTTCGACGGCCGAATCCAGCAGCGCGTCGACCCGCAGGGTCCGCCGCTGCGGCGCCGCCGGCCTTGCGAAGTCGAGCAGATTGCCGAGCAGGCGGTTGAGGCGGCCGCATTCCTTTCTGATGATTCCCAGAAATTCCAGCCGCTGTTCCTCCGTCAGACCCTTCTGTTCCAGAATCCCGGCCGCACCCTCGATGCCGGCGAGCGGGTTGCGGATCTCGTGCGCCAGTCCGGCCGAAAGATTGCCGACGGCCGCCAAGCGGTCGGCGCGCTTGAGACGCTCGAAGCTTTCGTGCAGTTCCCGGTTCGCCCGGGCAAGCTGCTCGGCGGTCCTTTCCAGTTCCGCCTGCTTGGCGCGTTGCTCGTCGGCCGCCAGCCCGGCGGCGACGCCCACCAGGAGAAAAAGCACGATCTCCGCGTATTGATTGATCACGTAGCCCGGGAAATCGCGCCAGGCGGTGACGATGTGCGGGACGTAGCACAGCCCGGATATGACCGAGGCAAGCAGCCCGCCCTTCCATCCGAAGACCACGGCGGCGTACACGATCGGCAGATAGTAGAGGCGCTGGAAGATGTTGTGCCAGAGGATCAGCGAGGAGGGAGTGTAGTAGTGGCCGAGGGTCGTCCCCGCGATCGCAGCCGCAATGAAGAGAATCCTGATCCCGCCGCCGCGGCCGGTCCTTGCCGGCATCGTCGCTCTCCAGCCGATGGCACCGCGCCAGAAGCATAGCGCGATCCGCCGGGATTTCCAAACCCCTCACCGGCCTGCTGCATCCGGGGGCGCGCCCGATTCGGCCGGATTCTGGCAAAGGAAGCGGTCTGGATCTACGGAGGTTGAGACCCGGCCGGAGGCCGCACCGTCTACGGCCGCCCTCCATTCGGCTCCACGTATCGCCGCTCGAGCAGGGAATAGTGGCGCAGCCGCTTGGGCATGTGCGAGCCGACGGAGCCGAGAACGATGACCGCCGCGAGCAGCTCCACCCGATAGCCCCGGAGCCAGGGCAGCACGCACAAGAGGAGCACCTTGACCAGCACCATGGCACCCCGGGCCTCGGCGGGCCATCGCCCGCCGTGCCGGACCTCGATTATGACGAGCGCGATCCCGGTCAGAAGGGTGAGCCAGAGCCAAGCCGCCAGGCGCTCCGCCCCGACATCGAAGACATGCCCGCCGAAAAGTGCGCCGCCGGCCGCGATGTGGCTCGTGCGCAGCGTGATGTTCCAGGCCCGCGGATGCCTCAATGCGCGCCCCAGGTGCACGGAACGTGGCTCCTCTGAAAAGCTGTCGGTGACGGCCCCTGCCCGGCATCGGGCGCAGGCAGAAAACCACGCGCCATCCTATCACAAGTACCGCGCCGTAGGTCCCGCGCGCCGCGCGGGACCGGTGGCTTGGAGGAATAAGCCAACGGTCCGCCGCGGCGCGGCGGACCTACCTCCGCGGCGGACCGTGCCGGACCGCCGGGGGATTGGCCGGAGAATTCCCTTGCGCGCCGTGCAACGGCAGGCTAGAAATGAGCCGGAAATGAACGCGAAAGAAAGGATCTAAGGCGGAATGAACGACCGGATGTACGCATACAACGGACGCATCCTGCGCGTGGATCTGAGCCGCGGCACATGGAGCGTCGAGACGTTACCCGAAGCAGTCATCCTCGATTATCTGGGCGGCAGGGGCTTTACCGCGAAATATTGCTACGACGAGATTCCCCCGCATACGGACCCGAAGGGGCCGGGCAACAAGCTCATATTCGCCACCGGGCCCCTGACCGGCACCCGCATGCCTTCGAGCGGGCGCTTTGCCGTCGGCTGCCGCTCGCCCCACACCGGTGCGATCATCCGCTCGATCTGCGGCGGCGGCTGGGGCGCCATGCTGAAGGCGGCCGGTTACGACATGCTGATTCTCGAAGGAGCGGCTCCGGAGTGGACCTACCTGGCCGTCACGGACAAGGGTGTGACGTTCCACGACGCCCGTCACCTTCTGGGCAAGCTGACCGAGGATACGGAAGCGGCGATCGCGGCCGAGCTGGGACAGCCGCGGCCCAAGGTGGCCTCCATCGGGCCGGCGGGCGAAAAGCTCGTGAGCTTCGCCTGCATCCAGACCGACCGCAGGTCGGCGGCCCGAGGCGGCGTCGGCTGCGTCATGGGATCGAAGAAAGTCAAGGGCATCGCCGTCCATGGCAGCGGCAAGGTTCCCCTGTTCGATGCGGAGGGATTCAACCGGCTGATGGCGGAGCATATCAGGACCAATTATCAGGGGGCCTACTACAATCGCTTCCATCACCTGGGCACCACGGCGGGCATCGCGCACAAGCACGCCATGGGCATCCACCCGGTCAAGAACTTCCAGCGGGGCTTTTTCGAGGGCATCGCCGCGCTGCTCCCGCCCGCGATCGATGCCACCGGCTACAAGGTGCGCGACACGGGCTGCTGGAACTGCTACATGCAGTGCGCCTCGGTCTTCGACGTGCCCGACGGACCGTTTCGCGGGAAGGGCTACGAGAATCCCGAGTACGAGACCATGTGGTCGTTCGGCGCCAATATCATGAACTCGGATTTCGCCGGTTTGCTGGCCGCCAACAAGACCTGCGACGACTACGGCGTCGATACCATCACCGCGGGCGTCTGCGTCGCCTTCCTGATGGAGTGCTTCGAGCGCGGCTACATCACACGCGATGATCTCGACGGCGTCGAGCTCCGGTGGGGCGATGCGCAAGCGGTTCTCGCGGTGACCAGGCAGATCGTCACGCGCAGCAGCCGGGCCGGCAACTGGATCGCCGACGGCGGCGTGCGCAATGCAGCCCGCATCATCGGCCGCGATTCGGCCGACTTCGCCATGCACATCAAGGGACTCGAGTTCGCCGCCTACGATCCGCGCGGACTGCAGGCCTACGGCGCGGGCCAGGCCACCAGCAACATGGGGGCGCACCATCAGATCTGCTATCCCATGCAGGAACTGTTCGGCGTCCCGGAGCAGGTCGACCGCTTCTCGACCGTCGACAAGGGGCGTCATGCCGTATGGGCCAACCGCTATATCATGATCTTCGATTGCGCGGTGGCGTGCGGCTTTCCCAATGCCTTCACGGAATCGCGCCTCGATTTTGAAACCTTCCCGCACTGGCTCTACCCGGCCACCGGGCGCGATGCCTTCCGCGACCCCGCCCGGCTCGAGAAGATCTACGACCGCATCTTCAACGTCGAGCGCGCCTTCAACATGCGCAACGGCTTCACCGCGGCCGACGACACCATGCCGAAGCGTTTGCTCGAGGAAGCCATGCCCGACGGCAAGTCGGCCGGCCACGTATGGCATCGCGAGCCGACGCTGCGCGACTACTACCGGGTGCGGCGCTGGGACGAGGAGACCGGCGTGCCGACATACGAGCTGCTGCGCGACCTGAATCTGGAGGACGTAGCCGCCGACCTGATGCGCGAAGGCATCCTGCGCCGCCCCCACGAGGGCAAAGAACAGACTGCCGCCGCGGCGCGCCACCGTTCGGCATGAGCGCCCGCTTCGCACCCGGGCCCGCGCCCATCAGCGCCGGAGCGCCGTCCCGCCTCCGGCCGGCCCGAATCCGGCATCGCCGGGGCGCAGGCAAAATTTCGCAATAATTGAATGTAATCTTGCATGCAATATGTTAGGCTGTGATGGCGGGGGCGGGGCGACCGGCGCGCGGGCGCGGGCCGGGCGGCCGCCGGGACGGCAAGACGGGGGCGCGGAGCGCCCCGGGAT
>Ga0272448_1007637_pt1 | contig 11418 bp, 13 predicted proteins | sample YNPCB0191_FD_202220 | JGI IMG/M metagenome (GOLD analysis project Ga0272448, IMG submission 202220) | Hot spring sediment microbial communities from Yellowstone National Park, WY, United States - YNP-CB-019-1 | ecosystem: Environmental > Aquatic > Thermal springs > Hot (42-90C) > Sediment... | reverse complement strand
GCGGAGCAATATATTTCCCGCCTTTTCAAAAACTTTTGGCTACTCAACCATTAATTATCACTGATTGGTTAATAATTTTAAGCATTAGTTTAATAGAAATTTTACTAATTGAATTTTCCAAAAAGAAAATTTTTAATCATTCAAATTGAAAATTGAAAAATATTGCGAAGTTAAAGTCTAAAATAGTAAAATGATAAACATTAATCTTTTATGGGCAGGAGATTATTAATTATTTTAATCATTTTGGTTGTGGTGGCTGGAATTTGGTTTGGTTTGAAATTTTTAATTGGCGGGCCTGAAGACACGTGGATTTGCGAAAATGGTAAGTGGGTAAAACACGGCAATCCCAGCAGTCCAATGCCAACCGAACCTTGCGGCGAAAAACCTCAAACTGAAAAATTGATAAAACTCTATTATTACAATCCTCAGAAAGACAAGGATGAAAATGGTAATATCAAATGTAGTCGCGATGGTTTAGTGGCGATTGAAAGAGAAATTCCAATAACTCAAACGCCAATTCAAGACACGATTAAACTTTTGCTTAAAGGTAAAGAAAATCTAACAGAACAAGATTTAGCCGAAGGAATTACCACTGAGTATCCTTTAGAAGGATTTTCTCTAAAAGGCGCCTCATTGAAAGATGGTGTTTTGACATTGGAATTTAACGATCCTTTAAACAAAACTGTTGGCGGCGCTTGCCGGGTTGGTATTTTATGGTTTCAAATTGAAGCCACTGCCAAACAATTTCCCGAAGTAAAAGAAGTTCATTTCTTACCAGAAGAAATTTTTCAACCGTAAAGATTAAATTTTTGTGATTTTAATTGCCTTGCCGTTTATTAAGGCATCAGCAATTTTTTTATACGCTGAGTATAAAATTCTTTGATAAGTACTTTGAGAAGTTTTCATTTTTTTAGCGGCTTCTTTTTGCTCTAAATTATTAATGTGACGCAGACGATAAGCTTCCATTTCTTCGGTTGTCAATTCCACGACTTCAAGAAACCTCATCGGTACACCTTGAGGTTTAAAATAAGTTATTTTAGGATTAAATATTATTCTTCGACAAAGCCTTGGTCTTGGCATATTTTATTATTATTTTTCTCTTTGTAATGGAGTATTGTCTTTTGGACAAAAAATAGTAGAACAAGGCACTCCCCTCTCATGAGGTATTTTATAGCCACATTTAGGGCAAACGCAATAACCGCCGGGGCCCTGCCCTGTCGCCTCCTCTATCTCACCCTTAAACCTACCTTTTCTTTTCCAACCAAAACCTTTTCCTAAGCCCAGGCCGCGAGAAATAAGTCCGCTGACAGGTTTATAGAATCCAGTTTCTATTTCATGACTTTTAATTTGAATTGCAACATAAACTAAATTTTTAATTTCCTTCATCAATTTTTCTCTCAAACTTTCTGAAATTTTTGTCGCTTCATCAATGTTTAAATTTTTTGGCAAATTTATTTCCAAATTGGCAGTGAAAACAGGGCCTTTCTTTTGGGTTTTTAAATCTGAAATTTCAATCCCCTGAGATTTAACAATTTCTTTTATTTTTTCTTCAACTTCAAAAGGAGCAGAAACATCAAGCAAGGAATCGATCGCCTCTTTTCCGATTGAAAAAGATTCTTTAACAATGTAAAGACCGATTAAAAAGGCTAAAACCGAATCAGTGTAAATCCAATATTTGTTCAAAATCAAGCCGACAAAAACCGCTAAAGATGCAAAAACATCAACTCTTGAATGAACTCCATCTGAAATTAAGGCAACTGAATTTTCTTTTTCCCCGAAATAAATTTTCAAACGAGCCATTATTTCGTTAATTATTGCTAAAAAAATCATTACGCCAAAAGCCAGCGTCGGAATTTTCAGTAAAGAAGGATTTAAAAATTTTTGATATGCCTCATAAATAATGCCCACGCCTGTGCCAAGTAAAATTAAGGTAATCAAAAAACCAGTCAGTACTTCAAATTTATAATGGCCATAAGGATGTTTTTGATCTTCCGGCTTTTTTGAGATTTTAATCCCAAGATAGCCAATAGCCGAAGAAAAAATATCCATAAACGAATGAATACCTTCAGCTAAAATAGCGCTTGAATTAGAAATAAACCCAACCGCAATTTTTCCTCCGGCTAAAAATACATTGATTAATATTGAAATTACGGCAATTTTTTCTTTCGTCTCGTTAGGCGTCTGCATATTTATCTTGATTGTTAACCGAAAACAATCCTTTTTATAAAGAATTTTTCAACAATTAAAATTCTCTTTTCTCTAACAAATTTTTAAGGGAAATTTTACTTTTGTCCTTTGAGTTCGGCTAAACGGGCTTTAATGGCTTTAAGTTCTTCCTCTAAATCTGCTAGATTTTCTTCTAATATTTTCTTTTCTTCTTCTTTGTTTAGAGGTTGATACGGATAAACTCCAAATCTCCGCCTACCAAAACCACGACCCCAACCTCTTCTCCAAGCCCTACCGGCACCACAAGGACCCAATCCCCAGCCAGTGCCTGGACCCGTACCCAAAGGACCAGTTCCATCAAATCTTGGCATAGTTTTATTAAAATTATTAATGGGCAGCTCGACCACTTCTGCCTATTATGAATATATACCCATAATAATTTCTTGTCAAGTGCCTAAAAGATATTTCATTTTTTGCAAAATCTTTCCGAAACTAAATTTAATTATTTAAAAAAATGCACCAAAAAGCACCCTTTTGTCGTATTAAATAATAGAAACTAATAAATGCGGAAATTATGAAAAAAGATTACGAAAAATTATTTTCTCAGCTTAAACCAGCGGAGCCGCCGGCTGGTCTTTTTGAGCGAATAATTTTTGCGATTAAACAAGAGCAAGAATTGCAGCACACCAAAAAACTATTGTTTGGTTTTTTATTCCTTTTAATGGTTTCTTTTATTACCACTCCCCTTTCCTTCACCATGTTGGTCAATCAATTAGAAAATTCCGGAATTATTTATTTCATTTCTACGGCTGTTAGCGATTTTCACATTTTCCTTAATTTATGGCAGGATTTTAGCTTGGCGATTTTGGAATCTTTACCTATTTTCAGTCTGGCGGCGTTTGTTATCAGTATAGGAATTGCCATTTTTACTTTACGATTATTTTTGTATCGAAAAAGATTATTATTAAATTATTTATTTTTAAATCTAAAGGTCAGATAAAAATATTTAAGCTTTAAAAATTATGGAACAAGAAAAAAGAGTTAAAAAATTAAATAAAGATGTTTTGAAAAAAGTTCTCATTGGTTTAGCAATTTTTGTGGCGGTGGTTTTGATATTTGGCGCGGGTGTCGTGGTCGGCACAATGAAAGCGCATTTTTCTTATCGCTGGGCAGAGAATTATCATAAAAATTTTGCTGGACCAAGGGCTGGATTTTTTGGGGATTGGCGACGGATGCCTCCACCTCCTGGTGACTTTATGAAAAGCCGGGGAAGTTTTGGAGAAATTATTAAAATAAACAGCTCTGATTTTGTCTTAAAGGGAGAAAATGATTTGGAAAAAGTAATTTTAGTGACTGAAAAAACTATTATTGAACAAAGAAGAAACTTGTTAAAATTTAGCGATTTAAAAGTTGGTAACCGCGTGGTGGTAATTGGCACTCCCAATGAACAAGGCCAAATTGAGGCAAAGTTAATAAGAGTTTTTGAATAACGATGTTTAAAAAAATACTCCAACACAAATTTATAACAGGAGTAATTTTATTGGCAATAATTATCGCCTTTTATTTTGGCTACCAGTGGTTATTTAGCAATAAAAACACCACGCGTTATGCCACCGCCAAAGTGCAAAAAGGCACGCTTATTGTTTCTGTTTCAGGCAGCGGTCAGGTTTCAGCCTCTGACCAAATTGATATAAAACCAAAAGTTTCCGGCGAAATTCAAACTATTTATGTTAATGAAGGTGAGACAGTAAAAAGCAATCAGCTTTTAATAGAGTTAGATTATCAAGACGCGGAGAATAATGTTATAAAAGCAAAAAGCAATTTAGAATCAGCCCAATTTGCTTTAACAAAATTAGAAACTTCAAAAGCCGATGCTGAAGCAGATTTAGCTAAAGCGGACGATGATATTTTTCCTACTCTTTCCAACGCTTTTCGGTCATTGCCCACCATAATAGATAATTTAAAAGATATGTTTACAGAAAGTAGTTACGGCGGTGATCAAGCGGACATTGATTATTACCGCAATATGGTAGCCACTTATAGCGGCCAGAAATTCCCCGCTCATGAAATGGAAAATAATTATTTAAAGTTTTATGAAAATTATGACAAGATTCACCGCAATTTTTATTTAATTAGCCCCTCATCTTCAAAAGAAACATTGGAAGATTTTTTAAACCAGAGTTATTTTTTAGTTAAAGATTCCAGCAATTTAGTGCAATCAGCTTTAAATATTGCCCAACTTTATAAAAATTTTCTTAATAACCAAAGCATCCGAACACCAATTAGATCAAGTATTACTGACTCGCAAATTACTACGCTGACTAACAATTTAACATCGTTAAATCAAATTCTTAATGACTTATTTTCCCTTAAGCAAAATATTGATAATTATAAAAAAAGTATTGCTAATTACGAAAAAGATATTATCTCTCAAAAATCTACCATCGAACAAGATCAAATTGCCCTGAATGATGCTCAAAGAGATTTAACTTATTATTTTATTCGCGCGCCCTTTGATGGTATCGTGGCAAAATTAAATGTAAAAAAAGGCGATCCTGTTTCTTCGGTGACCACTTTAATAACATTGATTACTAAACAAAAAATCGCTGAGGTATCTTTAAACGAAGTCGATGTCGCTAAAGTCAAAATTGGTCAAAAAGCCACTTTAACTTTTGACGCTATTCCAGATTTAAGTATCACTGGTGAAGTAACAGAAATTGATACAGTAGGAACAGTTTCTCAGGGCGTAGTGAGTTACACAGTAAAAATTGCTTTTGACACGCAAGATGAACGCGTAAAACCAGGGATGAGTGTTTCAGCCTCTATTGTCACCGACGCGAAAACAGATGTTTTGCTTGTGCCTAATACAGCGATAAAATCCGAAGGGCAAATAAATTATGTAGAAATGCCGGCTGAAAACGATCTAGCGGTTGCCAAAGCCAATCCCAATGGCGCTATATTAAAAAACCCTTTGCGGCGCCAGATAGTTGAAATTGGATTAGCCAACGAGGAATTTACTGAAATTAAAAGTGGTCTTAAAGAAGGAGATGTAGTGATTACAAGAACCATTCAACCAACTACTGCTACCCAATCTCAACAGCAGTCAGCTGGATTAAGAATTCCCGGACTAAATACCGGCGGCGGTGGTTTTAGGCAATAATGAAAAAATCAAAAATCAAAATGCAAAATGACAATGTAAAATTAAAAATTTTAAATTTTGATTTGTCATTTTTATTTTTTCGTTTTGCTTTTTTAATTTGAGCATCAACGAAAATGATTAAGTGCCAAAACATTACCAAAATTTACAAAAGCGGCGAGGTTGAAACTTACGCGCTGAAAAATATTTCTTTTAAAATCAATGATGGTGAATTCGTGGCGATCATTGGTCCTTCTGGTTCAGGAAAATCAACCTTAATGCATATTTTGGGTTGTTTAGATACGCCGACTGCTGGAGAATATATTTTTGAAGGAAAAAATATCTCTAAACTTTCTGACAATGAGTTAACCGAATTCAGAAGAAATAAAATTGGTTTTATTTTTCAAATGTTTAATCTTCTGCCCCGCGCCACAGTTTTAAGAAATGTAATGTTGCCTTTAATTTACGCTGGCGTTCCTCCCCAAAAAAGAGAAGAGAAAGCGAAAAAAGCTTTAATTGATTCGGCTTTCCCCAAAGAATTTTGGTATCATTTTCCCAATCAATTATCTGGCGGTATGCAGCAACGCGTGGCAATTGCTCGGGCTTTGGTTAATAATCCGCAATTAATTTTAGCCGATGAACCAACAGGAAATTTAGACTCAAAAACCGGCGATATTGTCATTAATACGTTGGTTGACTTAAATAGAAAGGGCCATACTTTAGTGATTGTTACTCACGAACTATACATTGCCAGATATGCCAAAAGAATTATTGCCTTAAGAGATGGCGAAATTATTGAGGACGCAGCCGCAGAAAAATCAAAATCATTAAAAATTATTAAAGAATAAATCCCGCACCTTTCTTGCGTTCATTCGCCTATGGCAGAGATCTACTGAAAACAATACAAGAAAGGTGCGGGATAAATTATGCTTATTAGAGATTTATTACAAGAAACTTCTACTGCTCTTTTATCGAACAAAGCGAGATCTGGTCTCACGATTTTGGGCATTGTTATTGGCATCGGATCGGTTATCGCCATGGTTTCCATTGGCCAAGGCGCATCAGGCCAAATTCAATCAAGTATTGAAGGGCTTGGATCAAATCTTTTGACTGTTATGCCTGGTATTATCCAGCCCGGTCGGGGTATTGTTTCTTCTGGTCGCGGTTCTGCTCAAACACTTAAAAATGAAGATGTAGAAGTTCTTAAAAAAATTACTGGTGTAACTTATGTCTCGCCGGAACTTCAGCGCCGGTTCCAAATCGTTGCTCCAACTGGCAATAATACTAATTCAACAGTTATTGGTGTTCATCCGGAATATCAACAAGTGAGAAACGTTTTGCCAGAACAAGGTTCGTTTATTACGGAAAATCAATTGAGCAGTATGAGTCGGGTGGCGGTTTTAGGACCAACGGTTGCCAAAGACCTTTTTACCGATTCGGACCCTATTGGTAAAACCATCCGCATCAACAAAGTCAATTTCAAAGTTATCGGCGTACTTCAAGCAAAGGGAAGCAGTGGATTCTTTAATCCTGATGATACAGTTTTCGTGCCTCTGACCACGATGCAAAAAATCCTGGCTGGTGTAGATTATTTATCAACGATTGCTATCAGCGTTCAAACAAAAGAACTTATGCCCCAAGTTCAAGAGGAGGCAGTCATGGCACTTGCTGAAAAACACCGTGTTGACCCACAAAATCCTGACTTTTCCATTCTTTCTCAAGCGGATATTTTAGGCGCTTTAACTCAAGTGACAAATACCTTTACAATTTTTTTAGCGGCGATTGCCGGCATTTCACTACTGGTAGGCGGTATTGGCATTATGAATATGATGCTCACCACCGTGACTGAAAGGACGCGTGAAATCGGATTACGCAAAGCGGTAGGCGCAAAGAAAAAAGATATATCAATGCAGTTTCTGGCCGAAGCTATTATACTGACTTTTATTGGTGGCTTAGCCGGCATTGCTCTTGGTTGGATTCTTTCCATTCTTATTTCCAGCTTCGCTGGTATTGCCACCAGTATTTCATTAACGACGATATTTTTAGCCTTTAGTATTTCCGCGGCCATTGGCATTATTTTTGGTTATTATCCGGCCCGGCGCGCCGCCGGATTAAATCCGATTGAAGCGTTGAGATATGAATAGAATTTAAAAAAATTAAAATTACCAATTATCTCGGATTCCACCAAGATTACGAAATCATCAGACGACTCATTAAACGATCTCGAAATCGGCAAAATAGCGATTGTTGGAGAAGAACAAAATTCTGACGGCAGCTTCACAGCTGAAACAATACAATTGCGTCTTTTCGCGCCCTAACGCTGGAATATTTCTCCAAAAACTTTATAATTGATAGTAATCTTTTTGTATATGCCAGGTAGTGAAAATTCGACACGCTCGCCTTTGGCGAGTAAAATAAAACCACGAATTTTTTACTATCTGGCAATAAAGTAGTAGGTTAAATTTATCAAGTTAATCTTTAATTATTTTAAGTCGAATTTCTACTACCTGGTATGGCTATTGGCGGTAAATACAAAACACTTTTTTCAAATAAGCAATATCTGGCGTCAGTAGCGGTAGGAATTCTTTTTTTAGGAACGAGTCTTATTGTCAATTATATCGCTGGCCTTTATGCTACGCATAATACCAGTAACTCAGTAAGTGATTTATTACTCGATAACCTGCCGGTTTTTGACCTGGACACTTTTTTCATCTACGGCCCAATCACACTTGTAGTGTTTATTATAGTTCTCATTTGGCGCGAGCCAGAACGCCTTCCATTTGTTACTAAAACCATTGCGCTTTTTGTATTCACTCGGTCCGCATTTATTACCTTTACACATCTCGGACCTACCCCTAATAGAATTCCACTTCCGCCAGACAATCCCTTAAGATGGTTTACATTTGGTGGCGATCTTTTCTTTTCTGGCCATACGGGCCTGCCATTTCTAATGGCGTTAATTTTTTGGGAAGAAAAAATTATTAGATATATATTTCTTGCCGCCTCTATTCTCTTTGGGGCTGTCGTGCTGCTTGGCCATCTCCACTATTCAATAGATGTTTTTGCGGCTTTTTTCATTACTTATGGAATAGTAAATTTAGCAAAAAAGTTTTTTGCTAAAGATTATGCTTTTATTCGGCAATTCAAACTGCGAAAGTCATAATATTTTTTACAAGGTTTTTTATTTTTAGGTTAGGAGCCGCTGGTAAATTAAAAACAATTGTTTGTTTAAAACTTCAATGCTTTCTTTTTGCGCTAAAATTTTTGCGCCTTGTGATAATTTATCTCTTAAATTTTGGTCATTGATCAAACTATTCAAACATATTTTAAATTCATCGTTATTTTTCGCTTTCAAACAATTAACACCGTGTTTAAGCCATCCTTGATAAACTGGCAAATCGCGTACCAGAATCGGTAATCCCACGGCAGCGGCTTCCAAGATTACCATTCCTTGGTTTTCTTCGTAAGACGGAAAAATGAAAATATCAATGGCGTTAAAAGCCGCATTAACGTCATCAACATAACCGGTAAATTTCACATTGCCAGGCAAATTTTTGGGCAAGGGTTTGACTAGTAGTCGGCTGTAAATTTTGCCAAACCAGATAAATTGATGCTGTGGAAATTCTTTGGCTAGTTCCAAAAAAGTATTTATTCCTTTGCGGGGAATTACCAGACCAACTGTTCCGATAACCAAGCCGTCGCAATGGTACTGTGTCCGGTAAGTCGCTCTTTTTTGTTCATCTTTGAAGAAAAGTTTTAAGTCAACGCCGTTTGACCGCACTACTAATTTTTCTGGGGATAAACCATAAGCAGTCAGTAAAGATTTAGTGTATTCGGAAGGACAGAAAACTAAATCAGCCAAACTATAAACATAAGTTAAATATTTTTTTATTAGCGGCGCAATCAGATTATTAAAACGAAAAACTTGTCGAAAATCTTCAACTGTGACGTGCGAGAAGATGATTATTTTTTTGCCCAGGCGCTTGGCTTTTTTAATTAACCAGAGGGACTTTAACCAGGGGGTGTTGACTTGCAGAATGTCGCAGGAATCATCCCATTTTTCCGTAAATTCTATTTCCAGCAAACGCAAAATTTCTTTCTGGTTTTTATAGGAAGAAAGGAGGCCAGTGCCGGTTTTTTTGTAAAAAATACCGCCTAAAAAATGATAAAATTCAAGATAAATGCAGATTTTCATAATCTTTTTTTACTTGATTATAAATATTAATTAATTTTTGCGTTATTTTTTCTTTTGAGTATTCCAAAGCCAGAAGACGCGAAGCGGCGCTGAATTTTTCCAATAATTTCGGCTGGGTTAATAATTTTAGAATTTTTTCTGTCAACTCTTCCGGTTTATCCGCCTCAACCAAAAAACCATTATAACCGTCTTTAATTAATTCAGGCAGCCCTTTTTCTTTAACTGCCACGCAAGGCAAGCCGACTGCCATCGCCTCAATAACCGAAAGGGGCATATTTTCGCTTTTACTAGCCGTCACAAAAACATCATTAGTTTGTAGCGCCGACAACAGATTTTCGCCCTGCAAAAAACCGGTAAAAATAACGTTGTTCTTAATGCCCAATTTTTCGGCTAACTTTTCCAAATTATTTCTTTCCGGACCGTCGCCGATGAGCATCAATTTCAAATTAGGTTGAGTTTTCAGCGCTAAAGCAAAAGATTTTATCACCTGATCAATGTTTTTTTCATAACTAAGCCGACCCATATAAGTTATTGATTTTCCTTTGATGCCGAATTTATCTTTAAGCCGGAGTTTTGTTTGTTTATTTGCTACCGGTTTAAAAAAATCTGTTTCAATAAAATTTCGCAAAACACCAGTGGGTTTTTTGAGTCCTTCCGTTATCATGGTGTCGGTTAATGATTGAGAGGGGTTTAAAATCAGATCGCAGTGATTATAATAAAAAACGGTATATTTCCAGGATATTTTTTTGGCCCAGTTATAATCTAATTTGACGTGTTTTAAGTAATAATCATAGAAAGTGTGATGAGTGCCAATAAGAGGAATTTTTAAAATTTTGGCCGCTAAAATCGCTTCTAGTCCGACGGTAAACGGCGTGTGAACGTGGATAACATCAGGTTTTATTTTTTTCAGAAAACGAAGTGACAACCCAATAGGCAGGGTTAGACGTTCTCCTTTATAAATAGGCGTCGGCACAGAGGGCAAAGTAATAACCGTTAGATTTTTTCCTGCATTAATTAAATTATTTAAAGATTTCTGGGAGTATTGGGAAATAGTAAAAATAAAAACCTCGTGCCCGGCCTCAGCTAAACTTTTAGCAAACAGATGGACCATATTGGCTACTCCATTTATTCGGGGGAAAAAAGTGTCACTAAAAATGGCAATTTTCATATAATTTTTTGCTCCTTAAGAAAATCAGATATAATCTTGGCAATTTTTTCTTGGCAGCGGGAGGCTAAAAAATGCGTTCTATCTTCAAGAATAATTATTTTTGAATTTTTTATTTTTTTGTTCATGTCTTTTGCTTCAGCGGGCGACAAAAATGGATCGGCTCGGCTTTTGACTATTAGTGTCGGACAGGTAATTTTGGCCAGCTGGTGGCTTAAATTAAGATTAGCCAATTCAGAGAGCAGCCATAAATTTATAGTGACGGGCATCGTGGTGAATCCTTTAAAGGCTGACTGCCAATACCCCCGGGCCGTGGCTTGGTCAAAATAATAATAATTTTTGCGTTTTTGCCAGATTAAAAGCCAGGCCAGAAGATTTAAAAAAATATAACCCAGAGGCGTCAAAAAATTTATCTTTTTGTATTTTAAGGGATTGACATGATTGGCGCTTATTAAAACAAGGCCTTCAACCGTTGTCGGATATTTAATAGCGTAATCTAGTGCGATAGATCCGCCGAAAGAATAACCAACCAAAACAATCTTGGATAAATTTTCTTTTTCAATGATTTGTTTTAAATCGTCGGTGAAGACAGAAAATTTATACAATCGCCTTTTTTTACTTTTGTCAGAATGGCCGTGGCCGCGCAGGTCCGGTGCTAGGTAATTTAAATTAAAATCTCTGAATTTTTCAAAAATAGCCTTCCAGGTGGTATGATTGGCCGAAAGGCCGTGGAGAAAAATAACAGTTGGCCGGTCA
>Ga0272448_1007635_pt1 | contig 11419 bp, 6 predicted proteins | sample YNPCB0191_FD_202220 | JGI IMG/M metagenome (GOLD analysis project Ga0272448, IMG submission 202220) | Hot spring sediment microbial communities from Yellowstone National Park, WY, United States - YNP-CB-019-1 | ecosystem: Environmental > Aquatic > Thermal springs > Hot (42-90C) > Sediment... | reverse complement strand
ATGCAGCGCGGTCCCCAAATCTGCGAGGGACTCGCGTAGATAAAGGAGCGGACAAGTGAGAAGCGACGTATTAAGAACCGGACTAGAACGCGCCGCGCCTCGGGCGCTGCTCAAGGCAATGGGCTATACCGATGAGGAAATGTTCCGTCCTCTGATCGGGGTCGCGAACTCGTGGAACGAGGTCGTGCCGGGTCATATCCATCTTGACCGGATAGCCGAGGCTGTCAAAGCCGGCGTCCGATTGGCGGGCGGTACGCCGATGGAGTTCGGCGTCATCGGAGTCTGTGACGGTCTGGCTATGGGGCACGAAGGAATGCGCTATTCACTGGTCACCCGCGAGCTGATAGCGGATTCCATCGAGTGTATGGCAAAGGCCCACGCGTTCGATGCGCTGGTTTTGATCCCCAATTGCGACAAGATCGTTCCGGGCATGCTGATGGCGGCGGCACGCGTCAACATCCCGGCCATAGTCGTAAGCGGCGGGCCGATGCTCGCCGGCCGCTATAAGGGCAGGGACATCTCCGTTCAGCAGGCGTTTCAGGGCAAAGGCGCGGTCATGGCCGGCGCCATAACCGAGGAAGAACTTGCCGAGATCGAAGAAAACTGCTGTCCGAGCTGTGGAAGCTGCGCCGGCATGTTCACCGCCAACTCGATGAACTGTCTTACGGAAGCGATCGGCATGGGCCTGCCCGGCAACGGCACGATCCCCGCTCCATACGCCGCGCGGATCAGGCTCGCCAAACATGCCGGGATGAAGATCATGGAGCTACTTGAGAAAAACATCCGACCCAGGGACATTATGACCGCCTCGGCGTTCGCCAATGCGCTGGCGGTCGACATGGCGCTGGGCTGTTCGACAAACACGGCTCTTCACGTGCCCGCCATTGCGCACGAAGCCGGAGTGGAATTCGACATCGAGATGTTCAACCAGGCCAGTGCTCGAACGCCTCACCTGGTTACGATCAGCCCCGGCGTCGCGCATCCCGAGGACGGTACTTATCATCATATCCAGGACCTCCACGAGGCTGGAGGCATCCAGGCGCTTATGAAAGAGCTCTCCAAGAAGCAGCTAATAGACCTTGACGCATTGACCGTGACGGGGGCGACGGTGGGCGAAAACGTGGCCGACGCGGAGATCGCCGACGAGGATGTCATCCACCGGATCCACAACCCATACCATCCTACGGGAGGCCTGGTCATCCTTCGTGGGAATTTGTGCCCCGACGGAGCGGTGGTCAAGGAGTCGGCCGTCGACCCTGATGTGCACGTCTTTGAGGGCAGGGCTCGTGTGTTCGAGTGCGAGGACGACGCGGTAGCCGCCATTTTTGAAAGAAAGTTCGAAAAGGGCGACGTTATCGTGGTGCGCAACGAGGGACCGAGGGGTGGCCCGGGCATGCGTGAGATGCTGACCGCAACCGCAGCAGTCACCGGGATGGGCGCGGAGAAGGACGTGGCGCTCATCACGGACGGTAGATTCTCCGGAGCGTCGAGAGGCTTGTGCGTCGGCCACGTTTCCCCGGAGAGTGCGGCCGGCGGGCCCATCGGTCTTCTGAGAACGGGCGATCCGATAAAGATAGACCTTCCCGCCAAGCGGATGGACGTCTTGATCTCCAACGAAGAACTTGAGGCGCGCAAGAGGCAGTGGAAGGCCCCGGAGCCGCGCGTAAAGGAGGGGTATCTCGCGCGTTACGCGCGCTCCGTCGCCTCCGCGGCGAAAGGGGCGATCGTGGAGTAGAAGGCTTTCTTAATCACGAAAGCATGAAACCCGGGAGGGGGTCCAGTCGCGAAAGCGCGAGACGGCGAAAACGCGATAGGGAATCCGACCGGCCGAATCCGGAAGCTCACAGAGGCGGTTTTCGGGGTTTCGCATCCTTCGGGCTTTCGCGATCAAGTCCCTTTCCATTCGGTTTTGTCCATTCTGTTGTGCTCTTGTGATTAGAGAAACGTAGGAGTTAGCAAAGTGAAGATGAATGGAGCCAACGCTCTGGTGCAGTCGCTGGTGGACCAGGGCGTGGAGATAGTATTCGGCATACCGGGCGGAGTGATGATACCGATCTACGATGCGCTTTATGATCGGAAAGACCTCCGCAACATGCTCATGCGTCACGAACAGGGTGCGGCTCACGCGGCCGACGGCTACGCTCGCGCGACCGGTAGAGTAGGCGTGTGCTTCGCTACTTCGGGCCCGGGCGCCACTAACCTCGTGACCGGCCTGGCTACCGCGCAGATGGACTCGATTCCGGTTCTCGCGGTCACCGGTCAATGCCGCACTACGGCCATCGGCAAGGACTCGTTCCAGGAGGCCGACATCACAGGCATTACGATGCCGATCACCAAGCACAACTACTTGGTGAAGGATGCTTCCCAGATCCCTCGCATCGTTGCCGAGGCCATATATATAGCGCGAACCGGACGCCCGGGACCGGTGTTGATTGACGTGCCGATGGATATGTCGCTTGCCGAGATCGATTATCAGCCGGTGAGAGAGGTCAAGATTCGCAGCTATGCACCGCATTATGAGATCGACGAGTCGGCAATCGATGCGGCAGCCGAGCTGATCGCCCGGGCGGAGCGTCCGGTATTGTACGCGGGAGGAGGCGTAATCAGTTCGGGAGCGTCGGCTGAGCTGGTGGCGCTCTCGGAAAAGACGCACATTTTGGTCACCACGACCCTGCTCGGCAAGGGTGCGATCCCCGAAACACATCCGCATTCGCTCGGCATGCTGGGTATGCACGGAACGGCTTACGCCAACCACGCCGTCCACAATTGTGACCTGCTGATCGCCGTCGGGGCGCGGTTCGACGACCGAGTTACCGGCAAGCTCGCCGCATTTGCCAGGAAGGCTAAGGTCATTCACATCGATATCGACCCCGCCGAGATCGGCAAGACCGTTCCCGCCGACGTGGCCATCGTCGGTGACTGCAAACAGATTCTCCAGCGACTCGTTTCCAAAGTGGAACCTAGGGGCGAAACGGATTGGAATAAACAGATAATGAAGTGGCGAAACGAGTTTCCGCTGGTCTGTCCGATGGATGAGGAGCGGCTGCTGCCGCAGTGCGTGATATCGAAAATATGGGAGATGACCAAGGGAGACGTCGTCCTGGTGACCGACGTCGGCCAGCACCAGATGTTCGCCGCGCTGCATTACAAGGTGACTAGACCCAGGCGGTTCCTATCGAGCGGCGGACTGGGAACGATGGGCTACGGGCTGCCCGCCGCTATCGGTGCGCAGGTCGGCTGTCCCGACGAGACGGTTGTCGCGATCTGCGGAGACGGCGGATTCCAGATGACCGTTCAGGAGCTTGCGCCGGCGGTGGAGCACAAGCTGCCGATCAAGATCTGCCTGATGAACAACAAGTACCTTGGAATGGTGCGGCAGTGGCAGGAGCTTTTCTGGAACAACCGCTACTCGGGGGTTGACATATCGGTCCAGCCGGACTTCGTGAAGCTTGCCGAGGCGTACGGCGCGGCGGGCATCCGTGTGGAGAAGATGAGTGAGGTTGAGCCGGCGTTCAAGAAAGCGTTGGAGATAAACGACCGGCCTACGATCATCGATTTTGTTGTCCGCCGCGAAGAGAACGTCTTTCCGATGATACCTGCCGGCCAGAGTATCGAGGAGATGATGGTGAACAGGCCCAAGTAGGCTGTCACCGGTGTTCCGGCCCGCAGCGCCGCGCTCGGCATTGGCGCCGCGGACCGTCAACTCAGAACTGGAGACGCAACATGCGCAGACCTATGCAGCACACCATAACCGTGCTCGTCGAGAACAAGCCGGGCGTTCTTGCCCGCGTGTCTGGGCTGTTTGCTCGGCGGGGGTTCAATATCGAGTCGCTCGCGGTGAGCATCACCGACGATCCGACGATCTCGCGTATGACGATCGTCGTTACCGGCGATGACTCGACCCTCGCTCAGATCAACAAACAGACGGACAAGCTCATCGACGTGATCAAGGTGATCGATTACAGCGACGTGCCGATCGTCGAGCGCGAGCTGGCCATGATAAAAGTGATGGCCGAACCAAGCCGGAGAGCCGAGATCATGCAGATCGTCGACATCTTCCGAGCCAAGATCATCGATATCAGCGACACAACGTTTACGATTGAGGTCACCGGCGGGATCGACAAGGTGGACGCCATCGAGCGTCTGCTGCAGCCGTTTGGGATAGCGGAAGTCGTGCGGACGGGTAAGATCGCCATGGCCCGTGGAGCCGTTACGGCGGTCAGCCAGGCGAACAGCGCAGGGCAGACGACGAGCGCCGGCTGATCGCACTTGCTCCTCGCCGAACGGTAGGAGCGCGGAACATATTGGCTTGATGTGCCGCCAAACAGGTATAACCGAAGTGAACGCGGTGATCAAGCAGCCGATCGTTTGGGGCGTAATCGCGGGTGCGCTCTTCGGCGTGCCTGATGGATTGCGAGTTACTGTTCAGCTCTACGCGGCAGGGGCGACGCCCCCAGGTGATGTTGAACGGAGGTGCCGGACACGATGAGGGTTTCGGGACGGAAGATGGGCTTTTCGCTGGTGGAGCTTCTGACGGTCATCGCCATAATAGCCATACTGGCGGCGATCATTTTCCCGGTGATGGCGACGGTCAAGGAGAGAGCGAGGCAGAACCAGTGCATGACGAATCTGCACCAGATCGCGATGCAGATTTCCATGTTCAAACAGGACAACCGCCGGTATCCCGACATTCTGGGCTCACCCGCTCGGCTGCCGGGCACCGGGAACCAATTGGGGCCGATCTGGGACGGCAGCGGTGAGCCGGAGCTGTTCGAGAACGTCAAGGACCAGTATCTGTACCCCGAGTATGTGAAGACCATAGCAATGTTTCACTGCCCGTCCTCGAAGGTCGCAAACAGCAAGGACGTGATTGTGCACTTCAGGTCGCCCGGGGGCCAGGACCCGATGCCCGTATATGCATACGACAGCTACGACGCGGTGGTTATCGGCGGCGGCACGCCGTCCGGCGGGTATATCATATACTCTGAGGAGAATGGCAGCGCTGCGCCGCACTACCGTCCCAAATGGTGCAACAGAGTGGAGGAAGTCCAGGCGCCGGATGGTCCCACGGTCCTGCCTCCATACCCGCCGAGCGAGCCGGACAGCCCCCGCCTGCAGCAGCAGGATTATGAGCGCCAGCTCAGATGGCGCAACCCGCCCGGCGACACGGTGGTTACCTGGTGCTCGTACCATACGGGGCCGGATCTCGGAGGGCGATGCCCGGTTGTGTTTCTTGACGGCCACGCGGATGCCATGCCCGCCAAGGAAGTAGAAGCGTGCAAGTGGAGGACGAGGCCGAAGAAGAGCTGACACCGAGTGTCAAGAGTTAAAGTCGGAAATGCAGAGCCGACATGCGGCCCGATCTCGAAGCAGCGCTCTAGGTGGCTGATCGCCGACTTTCGGCTTCGGAATTTCGACCTGCTGTGATCGACATGGCTGTGCTGAGGCTGCGCAATCGAAAAGGGACCTCGCTCGTAGAGATCCTGGTGGTCATGGTCGTGCTGCTTGTAGGGATCATGACCATTATTCAGATGTTCCCTACGGGCTTTCGCGTCGTCAGGGCCGCCGAGAGCCAGACCATCGCCACCCGGCTGGCTCAGCAGGAACTTGAGCGGTGGAAAAGCATGGCGGCGAACCTGCCGGTCGGCATTCTGGCGATCGACGAGAACGGCATCGTAATCAACAACCAAGATCCTCCTCCTCCGTTCGAGGACTTCCTGAAGGACTCCGCGACGGGTGATTGGATCAAGGTCGGCAACAGATACGCTCGTGGAAACGCGCTCAACGTTCGGCAGGTGATCGGCGAGAGCACGCTTATTCCTGTGGCAAGCTATTTCCGGACGGGTGCGGGAGCTGAATACGGGTCGAAGTATACGCTGGCTTTCAGCCCGATCGACGTAGCGCAGGATCCGAATACGGGGGAGATACAAGGTCTGTCGATAAAAAGCGGCGACCTCCGCCGGAGGCTGGGCGACCACGAGGAAGCTCCTCCGCCGTTGCGCGCCGGCGAGTACGCTGTGGATTACGAATTGGTTCCGAGCAGCAGCGACCCGAACACGCTCGTGTTCCACGTCGCATTTCCAACGAGTCCCGGCGTTGCCAAGAGGGTCTACTACATCAGCTACTCGTTCTGGGCGAGTGCGGATCCGGCCGCTCCCGATGAAGAGTGGGAGCTATTCAGCAAGGTCGATCAGCGCGTGCCGCTGGATCCCACCCAGTTCATTCCGGGCGACTACGCCGATTGGATAGAGGTGCCGGTCCAAGACGTACCGGCAGGCTATGAACTCATGGAGCTTGAGCGCTACAGCGACACGTGCGCGCGCGGCTTCATTGAGCAGAGAGGCGACTGGACGGCCGACCCGTACGAGTACAGGCTCGCTGATGCCATCATGGGTGTCGTCGCGTTTAACCCCGCGGGTCACAACAGATACGAATACACCGGACGCGGCATCCGCCCCATCGAAGCTCGCATCACCTATCGAATATACGACCTTCGCATTATCCGTGAGGACAGGGTGGTGCCGCAGCCGCCGGCGGGCGCTACGGTCACGCCGGTCAAGCTCTCCCTGCGATTCATACTCAACATCGGCGATCCGACGGATAACCCGGGGGAAGAGGACGGGTACAGAGGGCTTATCATGGAGCCGGGCGTCGGGATGTCCGTTCCGCTGCCTGTGCTGGTCATAGACCTCGCGACCGGACTTCGCGTAAACCTGCCGGGGCCTCCATACGACATTGACTTCAAAGCCGGGGTCGTCAACCTGCCGCTGCAGGCGGACCTAGTGGACTACGGCGGGAACGTGCTTGCTCGCGTGCCCCTGGCCGGCAGGCACTTGAGGTTCTACTACCGGGCCGACGGAGACTGGTCGATACAATGTCACAAGGCGTACGCCACTTATACCCGCAAGTACGGCACGGGCGAGCCCGACTATCGAAGTTACAAGATCAAGTACGATTCCAGCTTTCCCGATCGCCTTTCAAACCGCCTGCTCTTTGCGCCATCCGAGGGACTGAAAACGGTTGTCGTGGACTACACTTACGTCACTATCGAGAACGGGGAGAGAGTCGAGCACAAAGTGTCCGGCGAGTCCCACCAGATCGACCTTCCGACGGATGGCTCCGGCGACAGGTGGTGCATTGATCTCAGAATTCCTCCCGGCGGGTTCCTGCCGCGAAACGGAAGGATCGTGGTGGTAGGCTCGTCGTTCACCGTACGGGTCATTTGGCGCGACGGAAAGAATTGGCGCCACGTAGACATGGATACCAGCCTGGTCAAGAGCTGAAGGCGGACAGCGCCATGCGAAGCAATCGAGGCTTCTCGCTAATCGAGATACTGGTCGTTATGGCCATATCGGTCATACTGGTGGGATTGGTGCTGTACCCGGTCGTGGAGTCGTTTCGCATGACCCGGCAGGCCCAGGCGATGATCGACGCGCAAGATGCGGCGCGGATGGGGATGGAGCAGATCAGCCGGGAACTCGGGGAGGCCATGTTCGTGTTCGACAACTCGGTTGTCCCGGTCAAGGTCTATGACGACGGCACGACGCCCGACTTCGTATACGCGAACGGGCAGGAGGGGCCGATCCAGCTTCCAGTGAGGCAGGTAGCTAACAACATCGAATGTTTCACTCTGCCTTACGGCAAGATCGATTTCATTCTGCCCAAGATGACCATGCACTGCAATAACCCCGAGCACGACCCCGGCAAACCGCGCGATTATCCGCGCGGCAACGAGGCGTGGCCGCCGTGTCCCGTCTGCGGTTCGACGAACGTCTCGGCGGTGCCCAAGATGCCTCTCGAGCAGGACGTCACTATTGTCCGCTATTTCCTGGGCCTGCGCTACAACAACCCCAATTACGACCCTGCGGCGAATCCGGCGCCTACGCCTCCGCCCGGCGAGGGACTGTTCGGCTGGAGATCGCCGTGGGTGGGGCAGGTGGAGCCCGGGGCGGAGAACCAGGTTGTGCTCTATCGGGTCGAGTTCGATCCGCACGACGACACCCTTTTTCCACCTGGTATGCCCATTGAGGACAGGTTGACGGACCCCATCTTCTTCTACCGAACGGCGTTGAACAGCCAGGGCGTACCCTGCTGCGAGCGGTGGATGGAGATAGCGCGCGTAGTCGGAATCGGCAAGTACCAGGACCTGGTGGTGGGCACGTTCGATCCGAACTCCGGCAACTGCACGGCCGTGGAGCCGACGATAACGTTCCGGTTCCAGGCGGTGAACAACGATGCGTTCGAGGGAACCTACGCCTCCGACCGCGGATTTGAGTATCCGAACGCGGCACCGGTCACCTTCCTCGCCTCTTACGGCTATTGGATAGACAATCGGCCGGGCTCTTCGGCCGACGATATGAACTGGACGGTCACCGTTTTCCGTAAGGACAACACGATCGCGTACTCGACCGGCTTCGACTCCCGCGGCCACACGGTCGTTTTCAAGCACGAGTTCACCGGGGGAGCGTGGCAGCCTCCCAAACCCACGTTCGACATCACGGAGTATCTCAACACCGGGCGCATCACCAGCGGTGGGCGCGATCCCGTCGAGATGGCGTTTACGGTTGACTTGAACAAGGGCAAAGTTAGCTTCGCGCTCGATCCGCCGCGACCGGGCGGTGCGCGCACGGGGCCGGTGTGCCTGCTGGATCCCGAGCCGATCAATGCGGATTTCCACAACGTCTATCGCGTCGACCGAGGCAGCGCGAGACGAACGGCCCTGCTGAGCACGTTCGATCCGTCTTCGCCGGATTACCTGCCGAATGCGCGGATAGTGCCGGGCAGTGAGCGTGTCGTAGGCCCGAACATGACCCCGGGTTACGGCTATGGGCGTCCAATTCGATACGAGCGAGTTCGGCTTGCCCTCGGCGACCCGGAGCTCAATCAGTACAAGATCGACTATGACACGGGGCGGATCTATTTCAGCCCGGTATACGGCCAGGATCTGCCCGTCGTCCCAGGCAGCGGGCCGGGCGGGCACGTGCCGGTAGCGGTTGATTATAAGATTCAGTTCAACTACAAGGATGACGTCGTCAAGGGCGACTACACGACCAAGAGCCTGATAACCGTCCACATGGGCATTAGGATGTTCGACCCTGAGACCAGCAAACCGCACGAGGTCGATCTAACCAACAGCGTCAAGGTGCGAAATGCGCACAGGTGAACCGAAGGTGGAAGTCGGAAGCCAGAGAGCCTGGAAAGCGGCTGAAGAGGCGGACTGCTCGAAGCGGCACACTGTATGCGGCCTGCCGCGCGGCCTCCGAAGGGGATTCGTCGGTGCGTCGGGGTTGACCATGTCGGCGAGGCGTGGGCAGACGCTCGTGATCGCCATTATGGTGATGTTCATCCTGGCAACCGTCGGGGCGGTGTTTGTGGCGATGGTTGCGCGGAACTTGTTCAGGTCGGAGCGGTTTTCAAACGTGGACGTGGTGGCGCAGCTCGCCGAGGCGGGGATACGCTATGCCGACGATATGCTCACGACCTCCGAAGAAGGCGCCGATTGGAGGCCCAAGCCCGACAACGACGGCGTGGAGTTGAATCCCGATGGGACCGTGCGGTTGGGATCGGACGGTAAGCCCGTGCCGGCCGCGAACTGGCGAGAGGCATACGACCAGTATCCGGACTTCATCTGGACCAGGGCGTACTGGCCGGAGGAGCTGGGCTATGCGGGTCCGACCGGCGGTTACAGCACGTTCAACACGGGCCAGGGCAGGTTCTTGCTGCGCTTGACATACGACCCGAACCCTCAGGACCCGTTCTCCAAATACATAAAGATCGAATCGATAGGCCGATTGGGCGTTTTCGACAAGGACGATCCCACCACCTATAAAGGCCACGGCAGCTCCCAGCTCAGGCGCGAAATAACGGCGTACAAGCCTATCGGCATCACGGACTATCTGCGGTTTGTCACCAACAAGGACAATCGGCCTCTTGATTTTCCGCTAGGATGCCCCGGCCTGAAGTTCAGCTTGGGTCGGCTTGATCCCGACTCCGCGCGGCAGGGCTGGTATAGAGGGGGGCCGATTCGGGTCAACGGCAACCTGGTGTGGTACGGCAAGTCCATTAACGTGATCCTGCGAGGGGTGCACCCGGCCGACGAGTCCGGCAGCCCGGTCGCGACTGATTTGATCCCGCTCGACGGCGTCGAAGTTTCCGGGGACATCAGCGTCGCAGATCCGGACTCTCAGGTTCTCCTGACCAGGATAGTGCCCCAGCCGGCGGGCGGGTATACCGTGTTGGACACGACGCCGCTCACGCTTCTGCCGAGCAGCGATCCGAACTTCACGACGGCGGGCGGATTCTACCGCGACGGCAGCGACCGCACGGACGTCGCCAAGGCTCCGCGTGGCGTGCGCAGAATCGAACCGCCGGCCATCGACACGCTTGATGCTACGAAAAGTGTGTCGCGCTACCTGCTGCTGACTCTCTACTCGGGCGAGCGGGTCAGAACGCAGAGCGCCGGCGGCAGGTGGGGTTGGACCAACATTGCCGAATGGGGATGGGGCCGCGGCGTCTACATCGGCAACAAAGCCGATAGGCAGGATGAAAGCGAGACGCTGGTGGGCGGATACACCCTGCGGGATGATTGGCTCAACCCGAACAATATGATGCCGCCCTCCGGGTGGAAGGGGCCGTATTACATACCGCCGGGAGTCGTGATCACACTCCACCCGGACGACACCGACGGCGACCGCCAGCCCGACTTCACCATCACTCGCACCGACACTGTCTCCCGCGGGCGCAAGTTCGTGTGGCGCGACGCGTGGGGAAGGGAGCGGCCCGAGTGGGGGAGCACGGTCACGATGCCGTATCCCGACCCCAACAAGGGGCGCGTTATCTACGATCGCGACCGGTTCGGAAACATAAACTGGAACGTCAAGAAAACTCTCGACGGCAACGGCGTCATATACGCCGAAGGCAACATCCGCATCCGCGGCATGCTCCCGCCGGGCATGCAGCTTACGGTCGTCTCCAACGAGACTATATACATAGAGGGCAACCTGCTCAAGTATCGCGATCCGAGCAAGCCGATCGACCCATCGCCGAACCGACTCGACCCGTGGCGGGGAGCCGACAATACCTGCGCCCTGGCGCTCTTGGCCAGGGAGAATATCTGCGTGAACACGACACAGTTCTTCTCTCCGCTCAACTCGATCAGCCCGGAGAGCTTGGGCTCCGACGCGCGTAATGGGCTGCCGCCGTTCCACCTGATCGTGAGCGATAGTCCGGAGAGCCGGTTCCGCTGTGCGTTTGATTTCGGACCGTGGGAGTCGGAAGTGGCGGCCTCTGCGCCGTCGGCTTGGGGACTGTACCTCAGGCATGCCGGTCAGTATGGTCCCACCTACATCAATGCGTGGCTGAACTCGAGTCCCACCGTTCCGGATTTCGGCCTGTTGTACCTGAACTGGAATACTACGCC
>Ga0272448_1007634_pt1 | contig 11419 bp, 9 predicted proteins | sample YNPCB0191_FD_202220 | JGI IMG/M metagenome (GOLD analysis project Ga0272448, IMG submission 202220) | Hot spring sediment microbial communities from Yellowstone National Park, WY, United States - YNP-CB-019-1 | ecosystem: Environmental > Aquatic > Thermal springs > Hot (42-90C) > Sediment... | reverse complement strand
GATCGCAGCAATCTCTTCCGTACTGCAATGGGAGAGATTCGCGATCGTCCGTTTCTTAACCTTTCCATTCTCCCGATAGGACTCTCGCAGAAGGACGGAGCGATAAATCTTCTTGGAGCCTTTAGGGGTGGATCCATTTTCGACGATATGCATGCCTACATGCCAAAACAAACTAATCCAACTTCTAAGTCACAAATAGTAAAAAAACAAAATGTTAGTGGCTACAAAATCAGGAACAAAAGACGATAAATTGCAATGATTCCAAATTGTTGCAACAAATCGGCGGGTGAATATCCGTTATAATCAATACGCTTTTCATCGAAACTGGCGAAAGTCACGTATAACACACAGAGAGGTACCACGGGGCGATCTGGTACGTCACCCCTGAGCAGAGGCATAGCGGGACGGATAAGTGATTCTGGCCCAAAGGGAAGCTAAGAAACCGGTGGTATAAAGGCGACGTTTCGAGAGAGGCAGGCATCCAGAAGACCGGGTTTTCACTATCCTGCCTGCCGGCAGGCAGGGGCGAGGGGGGCATAAACATGGTGTTTTGAGCTAATGCGATTTCCGCACTCGACAATTCAGAAACACGCACCTATTTTCGTCCAAGGCGTGAAATGGGTTGGTCATCCCCGGGTAAGGTTACTTCTCTTCTAGCGATTGGATATAGGGTCTGGCGGAGACGCCATGAAGGAAAACGTCGACAATAGGATCAATCACCTGTTCAAGCTCGATTTTAGTCAGCTCCTTCCCAAACATCAGTTCTTGGCAGTAAAGGAAGCCGAAAAGGATTCCATAATAAATATGTGCGAGGAGAAAGATGTCTCCCTTACGCAAGACTCCCTTTTCCTGATATTCAGAGAGATAAATGGCAATGTCTCCGATCAGTCGGTGCAGTAGATTCTTGTAATACTGCCGGGCAAGGTCACCGTGAGCAAGCGCTTCCGAGATGCGGAACCGAATGAGAGGGAGCCGGTCTTTGAGTTCGCCGAAATAGCGTTGAGCCGTGGCCTTAAGAAATTCCTCCGGTCCAAGCTTTTCTATCCCCGTTTCCCGCAAAGATTCGAGAAAGCCCGAGGCTCCCTTTGTGCCTATAATTTCTGTCGCTAAGAGAAACTTACTGGGGAAATATCGGTAAACGGTCCCGTTTGCGACACCCGCCCTGGCAGCAATCTCTTGCATCTTGGCCTTGTGATAGCCCTTCTCGCTAAAAACGGCTATCGCAGCATGAACGATGTCTCTCTTCCTCTGTTCTTCTGGGATTTTTCGTCTTTTTTTGGTTAGGGATTCGCTCATATTTTGTAAGATTTTTTAAGACCAGCAAGCAAAATTATGGAGGTATTGAGCTCGATTGTCAAGGCATATTCATGCAACTTATTGAATTTAAAGGGTAATATTCTTGTTGAATTTTTGACTTGACAAGAAAGTTGTTTTTTGTTAGTAGTGACTGACCAGTCAGTCGGAAGGAGCAAATTCGATGCCCCCCCATGAATACTCGGAGACAAGAAGGTTCATAGGCGACCTTAAGGCATGCATTGAGTGTGGCAATTGCACTCTCTGGTGTCCTGTTTACGAAGAAGAACAGCTGGAGTCATCGGTCGCGAGGGGCAAGCAGAAGATGATAAGGGAGCTTCTGGCGGGGGAAAGAGAATATACCGAAGAGTTTGAAGATCTTATGAGCAAATGTACGCTATGTATGGCATGCACCGAGCACTGCCCCTTCAAGTCCCAAGTGCACAGTGTCATCATTGGTTCTCGGGCGGACAAGGTAAAAAGCAGAGGAATCGGTTTTCCATCGAAATTCATTTACCAATGGTTGATCCCTCGGAGGACCTTGTTTGGCAATGTGGTCAGAATTGCTTCGTGGCTCCAGTGGATTTTTCTCCCGCGCACCGAGGCTCGAATCAGACATTTACCGCTTTTCTTGTCAGGACTTGGTAAAGGACGCCATATCCCCTCCATCGCATCGAAGTTTCTGAGGCAGATGGTTCCATCTGTAAATAGGCCAAGAGGTGCCAGGAAAGTACCTATGAAGGTGGGATACTTCATCGGCTGTGCGAATGATTTTATTTTTCCTCATATTGGTCAAATGACGATCGATTTTCTCACGAAGCATGGTGTAGAGGTGCTAGTGCCTAAGGGGCAGGGCTGTTGCGGTGCTCCAGTGTGGTTGGGAGTAGGGGATTTTGAAACAGGAAGAAAACTGGCCGACATCAATACAAGGGTTTTTCAGGATGTGGAGTACATTATTACAGACTGTGCTACCTGCGCAAGTGCTCTGAAAGAGTATCCGAAGTACCTTGCAAACACGCCTGCGAGATATGACGTTTACAATGGGTTTGCTGCGAAGGTGAGGGATCTCACTGATTTTTTAGTGAACGTGTTGAATCTACCACAACTTGCATACGAGTCCTCAGCAGAGGTAAAGGGAAGGAGAGTAACATGGCATGATCCGTGCCATGCCATTCGCTATTTGGGAATAAGAGAACAACCAAGAGCCATCTTGAAGTCTTTGCCGGATGTTGAATTCGTTGAAATGGTGAGGGCTGATCACTGTTGTGGAATGGCGGGAGCGTTCAGCCTCCATTATTACGATCTCTCTAAGAAGATTGCTGATAAGAAGGCAGAGACGATCAAGGAGAGCGGGGCCGATATCGTCGCGACATCTTGCCCTGGGTGTATGATCCACCTAACAGATACGTTAAGGCGAAAGAAGATGCCACAAAAAGTTATGAATATTATTGAGCTGTTAAGATAAGACCTGAGCCGGTGAAGGAGGAGTCGATGAATTCCAGGAAGCATTATAATGTCTTCTGCCATATCTGCCCGGTTCATTGCGCACGCAGGGTGACCGTCGAGAACGGGAAAGTTGTAGAGGTGGAGAGAGACACCGAGAGCGGATACCCCAGCGAGTGGTGTACTTATGTGAAGGCCAAGATTATCAAAGAAGTCTGTTCTCATCCGGACCGTCTCAGATACCCGCAGAAGAGGATTGGCACCAAAGGGGAAGGCAAGTGGGCGAGAATCTCATGGGAGGAGGCGTTAGGCACGATCGCCGACAAGTTAGGGGAATACAAAGCAAAGTTTGGCCCTGAAAGCGTGGCTTTGTGTTTGGGTGAGCCAAAGGGATTGGAATTTGCATTTGCTCAGAGGTTTGCCAGTGTCTTCGGTACCCCGAATGTGGCCACGCCCGGAGCTTACTGAGGTGTTCCTCGGGTGGCGGGGGCCACCTACACATTTGGCGGTTCGTTCAACGTGGATGCAGGGCCAGAAACCCGCCTACTCGTCTTTTGGGGGGCTGACCCTCTCTTTCTAATGGGAGGAGAAAGAAAAGAGGCCTTCAGGTCTGCCATTTTGGCTGGAGCCAAGTTGTTGGTGATCAATCCGAAGAAGATCGATTGCGCCAAGAGAGCCGATCTTTGGCTGGGGCTCCGACCTCAAACGGATGGCCTTCTCGCTTTGGGAATTGCAAAGGTAATGATTGAGGAGAGACTCTACGAGGAAACGTTCGTAAAGACGTGGACGGTGGGTTTTGAAGAGCTTGAGAAACATATCAAGACCTTTTCGCTTGAAGATGTGGAGAGGCTCACCTGGATCTCTCGAGCACAAATTGAGAAGGCCGCTCGTCTGCTTGCAGAGAACAGACCGGCCTGCTTTGTCGTCGGAAACGCAGTAGAAAGGGCTAGTCACGCCTTTCAGCAGCTTCGGGCCATTTATATTCTGGAGGCTCTCGTTGGAGGTTTAAACGTTCGGGGTGGGAATGCTCTGATGACCCCTGCCCCGTTTGTGAGGATGGGCCGTTTCTTTCTCCTGAAGGGGTCACCTAGGAAGATGGAGAAAGGATTATGCAGTCCCTTTAAGGTTGGAATGGCGTCTGCCTACGTGCCTCCACAGTGCTTGGTAAGGACGATCCTAGACGAGAAGCCCTATCCAATCAAGGCAGCTCTCTGCATCCTGAGCAATCCATTGGTCAGTTATCCGGATACCCAAGAAACCTACAAGGCATTTATGAAACTCGATTTCTTCGTCGTTTCTGATATATTTCCGACTCCTTCAACGGCCGTGGCGGATATTGTTCTTCCGGCTGCCTGGCAAGGAGAGCACGATACAGTGGGATATTGGCCGGGGTGGTACGGCGAGATTCGGGCATATCCGAAGTTCGTGGAGCCGCCCGGGGAAGCACGGCCCGACCCCGAATGGATTAATGAGCTTGCAAAACGGATGGGGCTTGGGGATTATTTCTGGCAAGATTGGAGGGAATGTCTGAACCATATCTTGGAACCAAGCGGTCTTTCGTGGGAGTCCTTCAAAGAGAAAAGAATGCTTCGGATACAGAGGGAGTACAGAAAACCTGAGGATGGCATATTCAAGACGCCCTCAGGCAAGGTGGAGATATATTCCGAGCGACTGAAAGAGCTTGGTTACAGTCCGATACCTCTTTTTGAGGAATTTTCCGAACTCTGTTTCAAACCTACAGAAGAGTATCCTCTGTTGCTATTTAACGGGAAGGAAGCCGCTTATATGCTTACAGGGTACAAACATGTCGCCTTTGCCAGGAATTTGAGGCCTCAGCCGACTGTCGACCTTAACCCTTCGGTTGCGGAAAGACTGGACCTTAAGGAGGGGGAATGGGTCTTCGTAGAGACCAAGAAAGGGAGAATCAAACAGATACTATCTCTTGATCCCGATCTTGATCCAAGGCTGGCCTTCGTATCTTGGGGATGGTGGTTTCCCGAAGACCCAGTGGATCACTTTCAGTTTAGGAGATCCAATCTCAATGTATTGGTTTCAGGTGAACCACCTTACGACCGGGAGACCGGATCTCTGGAATTAGGTGGGATTCCGTGCAAGATCTATAAAGCATGAGGAGTAAAACGCGTGGTCTGTGGGACGAAAGGAGTTGTGTCTCCTACCATTCTGGACTTCCCCGGAATCAAGAGTTTCTTGGATTAGTACCCTCATTGGAATGTCATACATTCCCGGGATTCTTGATGCTGGGAAGAACGTTATCCCTTTGACTAAAAGAAAGGAGAGACTGTGGTGCCAGAGAAGAAACAGATTCCAATTGGAACAGGGTTATTTGTTTGGCCCTCAGACGAAGCTCGTCTAATTGCGACCCGCTGTAAATCATGTGGCGATACCTTTTTCCCCAGGACCTTTATGTGCCGTAATCCAGAATGCAAAGAGAAGGCGATAGAAGAGGTGACCCTAAGTCGAAAGGGAAAGCTCCTGTCATACACTATCCTCCATTTTCCGCCGCCTCCCCCGTTTATCGTCTCAGGGGCATACGAACCAAGGGCCGTTGCCGAAGTGGAGATGCCTGAGGGGTTAAGACTCATTGCACCAATGACGCAATTTGATTTTAAAGATATAAAGATTGGAATGACAATGGAAATCGTTCTAGATTCGCTTTACCGAGACAAGGAAGGTAACGAGATCATTGGCTGGAAATTCCGCCCGTTATAAAAGTGCGATCTTATCAGGACTGGGCCCCAATGAAACCATCCAAGAATCAAAGGATCAAGGAGAGGACTAATGAGACCAGTTGCGATCATAGGAGTAGGTTTGCATCCCTGGGGGAAATTCCCCCAGAAGCCCTGGACACAGATGGCAGTTGAAGCTGCAAAGATGGCATTTCAGGATGGGGGTGTAGAGTGGAAGGACATGCAAGCCCTCTTTTTTGGTTCTCAGATGTGGGGGGGGCGGCCTGGTATATTTGGAGGTAATTCGTTTACAGAGGTAATGGGGGAGACGGGCCTTCCTGTTGTCAACGTCAATAATGCGTGTGCAACTGGCGGGTCCGTGATAAGGGAGGCCTTCATTAGTGTTGCTGCGGGTGCCTATGATATGGTCCTTGCGTGTGCGGCGGATAAGTCGCCAGAAGGATTTTTCCCTAGCCTTCCGGTTTACTATGAGGAACCGACGCCATCGGTTGATACCATCCGTTGGAAAATGGGGCTGCCGAATCCTGTATTCTGGGCCCTTGAGTTGCGTAAGAGGATGATCCGTTACGGGGTTACAGACGTCCATTTGGCCAAAGTTAAGGTGGCCATGAGTAAGTGGGGGGCATTGAATCCTTTCGCAAGGTATAAGAAGGTGTTCACTCTCGAAGAGGTCCTCAATTCTCCGATGGTAGCCGATCCCTTGAGGCTGTACGAAATCTGTGCCACAAGTGACGGGGCCGGTGCCGCTGTTATTTGTAGTTTGGAAAAGGCGAGGCAATATACGACAAAGCCAATCCTCATCGCAGGGGCTGGTTTAGGAACGGGTCTTTACGGGGATCCCACAACCCGTCTTCCATCCATCGCAGTCACACCCAAACCGAATGTTCCCCTGATTAGTGAAAGCTTCATGGCAGCGAAGGCAGCCTATGAACAGGCCGGAATTGGACCTGAAGACATCGATTTTCTCGAGCTCCCGGATAATAGCTCGTGGCACTTTCTCCAATATATCGAAACCCTCGGTTTTGCCAAAGAGGGGGAATCGCATCGGCTACTGGATGAGAATGCAACGGAGCCCGGGGGAAGATTCCCTGTGTGCCCAAGCGGAGGCTTCTCCTCTTTTGGTGAAGCAACTGTTGCCCAGGGGTTTATGCAGGTCGCAGAAATCGTCTGGCAATTAAGAGGGGAAGCCGGCCCAAGGCAGATCAAAGGCGTAAGGGTTGGCATGGCTGAAGTGTACGGTGCCGCCGGTAACAACGCAGCCCTCATCTTGAAAAAGTAGAGGAGGGGCCGCCAATAGACCGGTTGCTCTTGGTTTATGGAGGCAGAGTGAAATGAATTGTGGCAGGTTAAATATCGGAACTTTCTTAAAACAGACAGCGCTCAATTTCCCTCTTCAAGAAGCGATCGTCGACGGGAACAAGAGATTAACCTGGGAGGAGTTCAATCAAAGAGTAAATGCCCTTGCGAATGCGTTGATCGACCTTGGAGTTAGAAAAGGAGACCGTGTCGCTTATCTTTTCTACAATCAGGAAGAATCTCTTTGTTCTTACTTCGCGATAGTGAAGATAGGAGCCTTGGTCGTCCCACTTAACTACCGATTGGTGGGGAGGGAGATCAAGTATCAACTTCAAAACTCTGCTGCAAAGGTCCTTATCTTCGACCAGGAATTTTTAGATCTTGTAGACTCCATCCGGCTCGACTTGGCCAAACAGATTCACTACATCTGCTTAGGCGATCATGTCCCCCCAGGCATGTTGAATTTCGATTCTTTGGTGACCGCCTTTCCTCGGACAGAGCCAGAGACTCTGCCGGAAGTCGTTGAGGCTGATGAGGCAGGCATACACTATACCTCGGGAACAACAGGGCTTCCAAAGGGAGCTGTTGTAACCCACTATTCGGCAATCTGGTCTGCCGTGAGCAAGATCATAGCCGGGGACTGCTTCAATTCCTCTGCGAGGTACCTGGGGGTGCTCCCCATGTTTCACCGGGCGATTCTTGAGAATACACATTTAGGAGCGACCATGGTGGGTGCCACGCAAATCCTTATGCGACGGTTCGACGCTGAGAGGGCCCTACAGCTGATCGAGAAAGAGAAGATTACAATTGCCTACTTTGTACCCGCGATGTCGGTCGCTCTTCTTAACCTACCGGAGAGTATTAAGCGGAAATACGATCTCAGCTCATTAAAAAGATATTTTACAGGCACGGCCCCCCTTCCCGATCAGGTTCGGGTTAGATTGGAGAAGGAGTTAAGGCTTCCACCCAATATCATCTCCAATGGCTATGGGATCACTGAAGCTCTTCACCTCACTTATGTGAGGGCAGAGGACATGCCTAAAAAGGTCAACTCCGCTGGAAAGGCGGTCCTTACGGTAGAGGTGAAGATTTTAGACGAACGCGACCGTGAACTTCCTCCAGGAAAGGTGGGAGAGATTACCGTGAAAGGAGCGCAGCTATTTAAACATTACTGGAATAATCCGGAGGGAACCGCAGAAGTGATTTGGGAAAACGATGGATATAAGTGGTATCGAAGTGGTGATCTGGGGTACAAAGACGAAGATGGCTTCCTGTATATTACGGACAGGAAAAAGGATATGATTAAGTCGGGAAGCGAGAATGTCTACAGCGTTGAGGTTGAAAATGTAATCCACGAACATGAGAAGGTAGCCGAGGTGGCTGTGATAGGAACGCCTGATGAAAAATGGGGGGAGATGGTGACTGCCGTGGTTGTTCCGAAAGAAGGAGAGACTCTAACGGAGGAAGAGATCCTCCAGTTCTGCAAAGGGAAAATGGCGGGCTACAAGAGGCCGAGGAAGGTCAGGATCGTCAAGGAGCTTCCGCGAAGCTCGACGGGGAAGGTTAAGAAGGTAGATTTGAGAGAGATGGCGAGGCAAGGGAAATTATGAACGAAGAAGTGCCTTGTTCAGAGGAACTTAGGAAAGGAGGAACGGCAACATGAGGACAAAAGCGATGTGGGTTGTGGTGGTGTTATTTTTGGCAATGGGTCTGCCTTCGACTTACTTTGCCGAAGCGGCCGCGAAACTTCCTGAGCTGATCATTTGGACAACCTATGATGTTGGGACAAGCACTTATATGCAAACCGCCTGCATGGCCGACGGGGTAATGAAAAAGACTGGGATTAAGATGAGAATCTTACCGAGTGGAAACGATATTAGCCGCCTAATTCCACTTCGTTCAGGGATTGCCCATTTCTCAACCATGAGCGGCCCTAGCGCTTATAGCGGAATGTACGGACTTTGGGACTATGCGAGGTATGAGTGGGGGCCCCAGTCATTTCGGCAGATTCTATCTGTAATTGACTACGACCAGGGCATATCAGTAGCTGTCGCAGCGGATTCGAACATCAAAACGCTGAGAGACCTGAAAGGGAAGAGGGTGACCTATGTTCCTGGCGGCACCTCCATCAACGCTTGCATGGAGGCCACCCTTGCATTTGCCGGTTTAACGTGGAATGATGTTGTAAAGATCCCTGCTCCGAGCCTCGCGACGTCCATGAAATTCATTGGAGAAGGTAAGACAGATGCTGCATGGGCCTCGACCACCTCACCGGTGATGTTCGAGGTTGAACGATCTCCCCATGGTGTTTTTTGGCCCGAATATCCCCCGGAAGATAAGGCAGGATGGGAGAGAATGCTGAAGGTTGCCCCCTACCTTGTTCCGGTCAATGCAACAAAGGGCGTCGGCGTGTCCAAAGAAAAACCCAGGAGATTGATCAGTTATGCTTATCCCTTGATACTGACTTATGAAGGTATGAGCGAAGACCTGGTCTATGAGATGGCAAAGGCAATAGACGTGAGTTTTGAACTCTACAAGAGTGGCCACCCAGTGATGCCAGCCTGGGAATTCAAGAAGGCGGTAAGCCTGAAGAGCATGCTTCTACCCTATCACCCAGGTGCCATTCGGTATCTAAAAGAGATCGGGTTGTGGAATAGCGAGTTCGAAAAGAAGCAAACCTTGCTGATCCAGGAACAGATCTCTTTGAAAAAGCTTTGGGATGAAACAGTCGCTGAAGCGACTACCAAAAGAATTAAGGAGCAGGACCTAAGTGACTTCTGGATGACAAAGAGGGGAGAAACCCCGAAATAGACCCGGCGTTGAAGAAACCTCCGATGAAGAACATCGGGAATGAGAGCCTCGCTTGAGGGAAGGCCTTTGCCCTATCAATCGTGATAGTCCATTGACAAGGGTGGCAAAGGCCTTCTTTTCCTTGAATCGGAAGAAGGAGGGCAATGGAGATGTCATCCGGCTGGCTTGCTAAGATGAAAGCGGGCCTGAAAATTGAACGCGTTAGAAACAGTTCTTTTTGGGCCGTGGTTTTTATTCTTTTTTCGGTCGTTCCTATCCTGTTTGCTATAAACCAGTTGTTCCGCTTGAGGTTATTTCAGGTAACGCTCATCGATAACGCTTACTTGTACTACATCTTGATGTTCTATCTTCCGGTTGTGTTTCTTATTTTTCCTGCAACGCAAGGATCGCCCCGGAACCGGGTGCCATGGTATGACGCTGTCCTTTTCTTGACCGCAGCAATCACCTGTGGATACTTCGGGTTGCATGGATTAAACATTATCAGTTTTGGATGGGAATACGCTGCTCCACTTACGGCAAGTCTTCTGAGCATACTGCTGTGGATCCTTATTATTGAAGCCGTAAGAAGAGCTTCCGATTTAGGCCTAATGCTAACATGTATCATCTTTTCTTTCTATCCTCTTGTTGCGCATCTGATGCCTGGGTTTTTGAAGGGACAATCATTCGACTTCCTTACCACGGCAAGACTGCACGCAATGGGAGCGAATAGCATCGTAGGGTTGCCACTCTTTGTCTTATGTAATCTTCTGATAGGCTTTATTCTATTTGGCATATTACTCCAGTACACAGGTGGAGGGACTTTTTTCTACAACCTGGCGAGTGCGCTGTTAGGGCGATCACGGGGTGGGGCAGCCAAGATCGGTATCTTAGGTAGCGCTTTCTTTGGCATGCTGAGCGGTAGTACGGTTTCGAACGTGGTGGCCATTGGATCGATGACCATCCCTGCAATGAAACGTACAGGCTTTAGTGCCCATTACGCGGCTGCCATCGAATCCTGTGCTTCGGCAGGAGGGCCCATGATGCCGCCGGTCATGGGTGCGGCTGCATTTGTTATGGCTTCCTTCCTTAATGTGCCCTATATCGAAGTGGCGATTGCGGCAGCTATTCCTGCCTTCCTCTATTTCCTCGGTCTGTTCATACAGGTTGACGGTTATGCCGCAAAAACGGGTCTAAAGGGGCTCCCCAAGAATGAGCTGCCGCCTCTTTGGCGAACCCTGAAGGAAGGTTGGTTTTATTTAGGGGTGATCTTGGTCATGTGCTATTTTTTGTTGAGCTTGACTGTCGAAGCATGGGCCCCTTTCTATGCTGGTGGAGCCTTGCTCGTCTTGTCGATCTTTAAGAAGCAAACACGTCTAACCTGGATTTCATTGTTCAATATTATTAGTGACTTAACCAAGACATTGGCGCAACTGGTCGCTATTTTAGGCGCTGCCGGATTGCTTATCGGAGGGCTTAGCGTTACGGGGGTTGCGCTCTCCTTTTCGAGAGAGCTGGTGGCCGCTGTGGGACAGAATTCGCTGCTGATCCTCGTTGCAGGCGCTTTGACGAGTTTTGTCTTGGGATTAGGCATGCCAACCACGGCTTGCTATATCTTTCTTGCGGTCGTCATGGTGCCCGCTCTCGTTTCACTGAATATAAACCCGTTGGGCGCCCACCTCTTCGTATTCTATTGGGGCGCCTTATCTGATATCACTCCTCCCACTGCTCTCTGCGTGGCCGCTGCCTCTGGAATAGCGGGATCCAATTTTATGCAGACCGGGTGGACCGCAATGAGGTTAGGTTTCATCAAGTATATCGTCCCGTTCTTTTTTGTCTATAACTCTGCGTTGTTGACTTACGGAGCACTAAAGGAAATAGTAGTAGCTACA
>Ga0272448_1007632_pt1 | contig 11423 bp, 7 predicted proteins | sample YNPCB0191_FD_202220 | JGI IMG/M metagenome (GOLD analysis project Ga0272448, IMG submission 202220) | Hot spring sediment microbial communities from Yellowstone National Park, WY, United States - YNP-CB-019-1 | ecosystem: Environmental > Aquatic > Thermal springs > Hot (42-90C) > Sediment... | reverse complement strand
ATTATGTTAGTGATTCGATTAAAACCAGTTGGTAGAAAACATCAAATTTCTTTTCGGATTGTTGTTGCTGAAAAACGTTCAAAATTAAATGGTCCTTATCGCGAGGATTTGGGTTTTTATAATCCGCAAACTGATAAATTTTCTGTAAAAATTGAACGCGCCAAATATTGGTTATCAATAGGCGCGCAACCATCAGATACCGTTTATAATATTTTTGTTGATGCCAAAGTTTTATCCGGTCCTAAAAAAACAGTGAAGATAAAAACAAAAAAAGAAGAAAAAGAGATGACAGAAAATTCTGCGGAGGCGACCTCTTTAGAAACAACTCCAGCAGAAACAGCTGCTAATTAATTTTTAATCGTCGTTTAAAAAATTTTTTATGGAAAATCGAAAAATACTTTTTGTTATTGCCTTCAAAGACTTTCGTGATGAAGAATTTTTTGAACCCAAAGCAATTTTAGAGAAGGCGGGTTTTGAAATTGATGTGGCGAGCACAGAAAAAGGAACAGCTGTTGGTGTAAATGGTGGGGAGGTAGGGGTAAATTTTCCAGCTGAAGAAGTTAATGTTGATGATTATGAAGCAGTTGTTTTTGTTGGCGGCGCTGGCGCGACGCGCAATATTGAAAATTCTCGTTTTCATCGAATTGCCCGTGAGGCGATGATGAAAAATAAAATTGTAGCGGCAATTTGTATTGCGCCGCTGATTTTGGCGCGCGCCGGAATTTTGGAAAATCGCAAAGCAACAGTTTGGGCGAGTGCTTTAGATCGCCGACCCATTCAAACATTAAAAGATTGGGGGGTGACTTATGAAAATAAACCAGTGGTGGTTGATGGAAATATTGTGACTGCCAATGGTCCTCAATCAGCCAAAGATTTTGGAAAAACACTGGCTAAATTGTTAAAAGCTAAAAATTAACGATATTAACGACATCGCAAGTCGTTATATTTTTATTTTTCGACTTGCAATGTCCTCTTGCGATGTTTGTAACTCATCAAACTTATCCACAACTTTAATGTTGACTGTGATTTTTTATGTTATAATAAAAAAAGAGTAAATTTTCTATTATTTCTTTATATCTATTATATATCTATTATGAATTTAACTTCGCGGAAAAAATTTAAAAAATTTCAAAAAGCTTTTACCTTAATTGAAGTTTTAATTTATACCGCAATTTTTAGCGTAGTGGCGGCGGGTATTATGGGTGTGGCTTGGAATATCACACGCCTTCACACCACTCAAATTGCTTCTAATGAGGTGGATGAAAATCTTCGTTATATAATGAATTTAGTTAATTCTAAAGTTCGCAAGGCTAATATTATTAAAGAAGCGAGTAGCACAACTTTAGTTTTAGAAATGCCTGATTCAACTAAAAGCCCTGTTACTTTTTCTTTAAGTAATGGTGTTTTGTATATGCAAGAAGGTACTGCCGAACCAGTAGCCATTACTTCTAATCGTGTTGTTGTCCAATCTCTTACTTTCCAAAAAATTGAAGTTGCCGGCGCAAAGGGTGGTGTTAAAATTAATATTACTTTGGCTTATAAAGAGCCAACTGGCACAACTTCTTTTTCTCGCGAATTTTTCAATACCGTTACTAAGGTTAATGCCATTACTTTTGATTCTGATATTTTGCCTGATGAGAATAATTTGCGTAATGTTGGTTTACAATCTTTACGATGGAAAAATGGATATTTTTCTGGTGATGTAAATGTCACAGGCGGCAATGTTACTGCTAGCGGATATATTATAGGTACAACTGGTTTGTGTATGGGAACTGATTGCCGTACTTCGTGGGGAGCGGTTAGTGGTGTTAGCGGTTCTGGCACTCAAAATTATATTTCTAAATGGACAAGTTCTGGCGCCATTGGCAACTCGCAAATTTTTGATAATGGGACAAACGTCGGCATCGGGACGACGAGTCCGGGGGGTAAATTACACGTAGTCGGTGCTAGTGGCGTTGGAAGAAGCGTAATGATTGATGATAGAGAGATTAAATTTAGAGGAGATGGCGTTGCTCACTTTTCAATTTATGGTCCGGATACCGGAAAATCATATTTAACAATACAAAATACCAGTGCTAGTGGTGGTCCCGGTACAGTAGGTACAGATTTATTAACCATCACAAGCGGCGGCAACGTCGGCATCGGGACGACGAGTCCAAATGCTAAATTGAGCATAACTACAACCGGCACCGAACTTGGAGGGACAGCCGCAAGCGCAGCGTTAAGAACAAATGCTGGTGCATTAGGCACGACCGCTGGCAATACATTAAAACTGGCCAGTATAGGATTCACCTCTAGTAATCAAATTAGTCTAGGAATCGAGGCATTGCGTGCTGCCAACGGCACTGATTGGACTACTACAGCAATTGGTTTGAAAATGGACGTTGATGGTACTTCGCCTGTCAATAACGCTCAAATATGGATAAAAGCGGATGGTAACGTCGGCATTGGGACGACGAATCCGGGGCATAAATTGGAAGTCTCTGGCACAGGTGCCTTAACTGGTCTAAATGTCCTAAAAAGTGGTTACAATTCGTCTATAACTAATGACTTTACAACTACTGGTGTGTCTTATCCCAGAAGTTTTGGTCTTGGAATAATGTCAGGAATAGGTTATACAGGAGATATAGCAGTAACACAACCTGGGTGGAGTGGAGGTTATGGTGGTTATATAGGTTTATGGTCAGATGTCAACGGAGGCACGGAATCAGGTACAAACGTTGTTGGTGTTGTTTCTGTGCCACGGGGGACAGGTTCAGGTAGTGCTTTTGGATTGTATACTAATCTGGCTAATGCGGGGACTGGATATACCAGATGGGGAGTTTACAGCACAGGTGAAGATAAAAATTATTTCAGCGGCAACGTCGGCATCGGGACGACAAGTCCAGGAGCAAAATTAGATGTGAGGGGAAGTGTAGTTATTCAAGGTGATTTATCTCCTTATTTACAATTAAAAGATGCCGGTGGAAATACGATGGCTTATATTGGAAACAATAATAAATTATTTGTTTTAGGTGGAGATTATGTTGACGATCAGAATATGCTATATCTTCCTTCACCCATGAAAATAAGAGTAGGAAATGATGGCGTTTTAAGTGTTAATGAAGTTTCTGGCAAAGTCGGTATTGGGACGACGAGTCCAGCCCAAGCACTAGAAGTCAATGGTTCTATTCGCCTTAGTTCTTATCTTCAAATTAAGGATTATGATACGGGTGGATGGGACGGAACATCTGTTGGATCAACATTGATTTCAAGGGATTATACTACAATGTTTTGGCATGGAGGTGTAGTTGTTGGATCATATACAAATAATGCAGTTCCTTCAACTTACAGTGCTATTGGTGCATTTCTAACAAAAGGACCTACAGCATTAGCAGTGAGTTCTGGCAACGTCGGTATCGGGACGACAGCACCAGGGGCAAAATTAAGTGTAAACGGAGGAGTAGGAATTGGTTCAAGTTATGCAGGAACTAGCGTATCAGATGGGGTTTTAATAATTAGTAACAACGTCGGCATCGGGACGACGAGTCCGGGATATAAATTAGATGTGGCTGGTGATATCCACGCATCAGGCACAGTTTATGCTAATTATTTCTCAGGTACAATGTCTGGCACTGTGCCGGCTGCTCAGGTTTCTTCCGGCGTCTTTGGCGCTAATGTTGGTAATGGCAACTTCACTTTCCCAGCTGATTTGTATGTAACCGGCAACGTCGGCATTGGCACTACTTCACCGAGTCAAAAACTTCATCTTTATACTTCAAGCGGCGATATTGGATTGAAATTAAGTACGACAGCGCCTATTAATTCAACGAGCAGCGGACCCAATAGCCCTTCAGCGGCAACCACTGATTCAAGCAATGGAGGCACTGTTAACTGGATTTCACCAACGAGTGTTTATTCTTCGGATAATGTTTATGCCACGGCGGCATTGGGATCAAACGTAATATCTTACTATTTAAAAGCCACTGGTTTTGGTTTTGCGATTCCGAGTAATGCTACAATTGTGGGAATCAAAGTAGAAGTGGAAGCAAAAGCAAGCGTTAATGGCCCGGTAAGTTTAGACTGCGTAGGAATGGTTAAGGGAGGAACGATTCTAGGATGCTACTATACTGGAGCAGCATCCTTAGCCACAAGCGATGCTTATTATTCATTTGGGGGCAGCAGTGTTTTATGGGGTACCACTTGGACTTATTCAAATATCAATGCTTCTAATTTTGGAGTGGTTGTTTATGCTACGAATTATGATACAGTAACCCAAACGGCTTACATTGATCATATTAGAATCACTGTTTATTATACTACTCCTAGCAATGTGGATTGGATAATGAGTGTTTCTTCGACAACTGGTGCTTTGACTATTATGCCTTCTTTTGCCAATGGGATGGTTATCCTAGGTAGTGCTGGATCAAAGGCCGGTATTATAAGTTTGGCTGGCTCTACTTCCGGAAATGTGACAATTCAGACCGCGGCCGCAGCTGGCACTTGGACGCTTACTTTGCCTACGAATGCTGGTACCAGTGGCTATCAATTAACAACTAATGGTTATGGTGTAACTTCATGGGCTGCCGCATCTTCATTAAGAAGTATGAAAAATATTATTGGCAAAGCCTCGCCTAATGATGCTTTGAATAAAATATTGCATGCCACGGTTTATCGATTCCATTATAAACCAGGAATGGGTACGGGAGACACAAAAACTGAGTATGTTGGTATAATGGCTGATGAAGCTCCTTGGGCCATGCATTATAATAACTCGGTTGTTAATCCGGTTAATACTTTGGGTTATATGGTTTTGGGTATTCAAGGATTAAATCAAAAAATCGAATCATTAAAGCAAACTTTGGAAACAAAGAATGTTGTGGCGGAAAAAGTTCGCGCTGAAAATTTTGAGCTTGTTGATAAAAAGACAGGAGAAGTTTATTGCGTCTGGATTGAAAATGGAGAATTGAAGAAGGAGAAGGGTGGCTGCGAGTAGATGAAAGATATTAAAAATCTGGAAAATAAAATTTGTAATTTATAATCAATAAAATGTCGAGACGATTTTTAATGAATAAAATCTAAAAAATGAAAAAAGATAAAATATTGATTATTGCGGCGATTGTTATCGTTTTGGTTATTGGCGCGGTGGTTATTTTTGGCGGTAAAAAATCTGGTTTAGCGCCATCACCAACGCCAACAGCGGGCGGAAATTATACAGAGACAAAACGTGAACTTCCCAAGGACGCAAAAGTTTATGGAATGGGCGAGAGCGTTCCGGAGGGAGTGGCGGCGCCAATAAGTATTTCAAAAATGACGGGCGATGCCGGCATAAATTTGTATGCCTTTTCTATTACCGCCGAGAAAAATAAATTTACTCCTAACACTGTTTTTGTTTATCAAAATGATATTGTGAAGTTGTTTATTAAGGCTGTTGATAAAGATTATGATATTTATCAGCCGGATTCAGGGTTAAAGATGGTATTTAAAAAAGGCGAAGCCGAAAAGTATCTTGAAAAACAAATGTTTGAAGCGCCGGGTGACTATGTTTTTTATTGCGAGAGTTGCGGTGGATTAAATTCAACAGCAGTCGGCCATATTATTGTAGTTCCAAAAACGACGCTTCCAAAAGCAAAATAAAAACTAGTTGGATTGCAAATAAAAAATATTTTAGTAAAATAAAAACAAGGTCGTATATCTTAAAATTTATTCGAAAAAATAGCAACATAAAATATGGACAAATTAAAAAAAATAATTTTAATTTTAATTTTAGTGATAATCTTGATTGTTTTAGTGGTGGGAATTATTGCTTTACTGATTAAAGGAGGCAATGTCAAAAATTTTTTTGGCGGCGGATTGTCAACGGTAAACAATAAATACTTTTTGGTTTATGTGATGACCGGAGGTGGCAATGCTAGTTATTATGGACAGATTACTAAAGAAACAAAAGATTATATAATTTTAAAAGATCCGGGTTATATTAATGTTCAACAACCTCAGAAAGAAGGAGAACGGCCGCAAGTAACTTATAATTTTATGAAAGATGAATTTTTTAAACCGGTTTCAGAAGCAAAAATTTATAAGCAAAATGTTGTTTTTGTGCAAGAGCTAACCAATGATTCTCCCATTGTTAATTTTTACAATCAAAAATTAGGGAAATAGTTTTTTAAAGAGGATATTGCCAATTTTAATTGAGGTAATATTCTTAAAGAAAGTAAAAAATTCAAAAATAAACTTCATTGTTAATTAAATAAGGAAATGAAGAAACTGTAATTATTTGATTTTAATTGATTATTTTCCCGACAAAAAAGAAGAGTGTAGCGATTATATTTATTGTTTTTCAAAAAAATATTTTTATTAATAGCCGTTGTTATACTATAACATAACAACGGCTATTAATTATTAACATCCCAAGTTATTAAATTTAATGATTTGTGATGTTTTATAGATTTTTGGAGAAAAAAATGCTATAATTAATTTATGCAAAAAAATATTAGACGGTTAATTTTCGTTTTATTAAGTTTTATTTTTATTTTAGCAGCTTTATTTTTAGTTTTTTATTCGTGGGGTTATCGTTGGGATAAAGAAAAATTCCGTTTTGTTTCAACAGGAGGATTATATTTGCGAATTAGTAATACTAAGCCAAAAATTTACTTAAATGAAAAATATCTCAAAAAAGCCACTACTGGTCTTTTAAGCAGTGGTATTTTTTTATCCGATTTATTACCCGATGATTATTTAGTGCAAGTGAAAAAAGAAAATTATTTTACTTGGAGTAAAAAGGTAGAAGTTCAACCAAAAATGGTAACAACTTTTTCTTCAATTATTTTATTACCAGAAAATCCCTTAATAACTGATATCTATTTGCCTAATAAATTAACTTCTAATAATGAAACTTCAACAGCTTCTAATATTAAAGAGGAAATTATTGATGTTTTACCATTGCCAAATAATAAAGAAATTGTAATTCAAACAAAAGAAATTTCAACAACCACAAAAGCATTTTTAAATATTTTAAATATTAATAATCAGAATAAAATTGAAATTTATGAAAAAAAATTAGCTAAAAATGAGAATCTAAATTTGATACCTACATTAAAATTTTTGGATGAGGATGCAAATAGTATAATTTTTTCTTTGACAGTTAATGAAGCAACTAATTTTTATTTATGGCAAAGGGTTAATCCAGAAGAAATTCAAAATATTTCTCAGGTAATTATCAACCAATTTAAATTAAAAAATCCAATTAAGAAAATTGATTTTTATCCGAATTTAGAAAATAAATATTTAATTCTAACTGGTGAAAATTTAATGATCGTTGATTTAAATAAAAAAGAAACCAAAAAAATTTTCTCCGATGTTAAAGATTTTGTTAGAAAAGATTATTCGCTTTTTTGGGTTGATAATAAAAATGCAGTTTATAGTTATAATTTAATTTTGAATTCTTTAACACCCTTAGGAGTTTTAGATTTACCAAAAAATGCAGTAATTAAAAAAATGGAAATTTCGCCAAAGAGTGATTATTTTGCGCTTTTGTTTGATGATAACTCTTTTTACTTATTTAAAGCCGGGGAGGAAGCAAAAAAGATGGAAGGTATTAAATTATTCGCTTTTTCGTTTGATGATAAAAAACTTGCTTATTCAAATGATAAAGGCGAGCTTAAAATTTATTATTTAAGCGATGTTAATAGAGATATAATTTATAAAAAAGGAGAAGAAATTTTGATTGATGAGGGAGTTTTTGGATTAGAAAATTTAAATTGGTTTGCTGATTTGATGCATTTAATCTATCAAAAAGACAAAAATATTTATTTTGCTGAAGTTGATAATCGCGATAAAATTAATATTTTTAAAGAATCTTTTGATTTTAATAATTTTATTTTAACCAATAATAAAAGTGGCAGCATTTGGGCTTGGCGAACTGATTTGTTGCAAAAAATAGATTTAATTTATGAAAATTTAAACAAATAGTTTGCTTTTTTGCAATATTTTTGCTACATTAAAATTAAAAAATATGTTTGAAAATGATAAAAAATCACAATTAACGGAAATGATTAAAAAGACACAATTTGCTGCCGAAGAAAGAGAATCCGAGCGTTTAGCTAAAAGTTTAAATTTAAGATATGCGGATTTAACTAAGGTTTCAGCCCAAACTGATGTTTTAGAGTTGATCAGCGAAGAAGAAGCAAAAGAAGCTTTATGCGCTCCATTCGCGATTCAACAAAAAACAGTTTTATTAGCATGTAAAAATCCAGCTTTAGATTCAGTTAAAAAAATTATTGAGGGTATTAAAAGTAAAGGATATGAAATAGAAATAATTGTTGTTTCTTTGCGGTCTTTAGAAAATTTATGGCAAGGCTATCGATTTATTGTTAGTAGAAAAAAAGAAATTACGGGTGGTATTGAAATTGATCAAAATCGTTTGGCGGAGATAATGGCAAAAGTAAAAACCATTTCTTCATTAAAAAACGAGATTGATATCTTTAATAGTCCTTATATTTCTCAAATTTTTGAAATTATTATTGCTGGCGCATTAACAATGGATGCTTCGGATATTCATATTGAACCAGAAGAAACAACCGTAAGGTTGCGTTATCGTTTAGATGGAGTATTGCAAGATATTTCGGATTTAAGAGAGCATTATTATCGCTCAATTTTATCAAGAATTAAATTATTAGGTGGAATGAAAATCAATGTTCATACTGCGCCTCAAGATGGAAGATTCACAATAAAAACCTTTGATGTTGATATTGAAGTGCGTGTTTCTATTATCCCAAGCGCGTATGGCGAAACGATAGTAATGAGGTTGCTTAATCCCAAAACCATTCAATTAGATTTGAAGGATTTGGGTTTTCGCGAAGATGACTTAGCGATTATTGAAGAGCAAATTGCGAGACCAAACGGTATTATTTTAAATACTGGTCCCACGGGTTCTGGTAAAACAACAACGTTATATGCTTTTTTAAGACGTATTTATAATCCGGAAATTAAAATTATTACTATTGAGGACCCAATTGAGTATCATTTAAAAGGAATTACTCAAACCCAAGTTAATCCAGTGCGCAATTATACTTTTGCTTCGGGTTTACGTTCGATTTTGCGGCAAGATCCAGATATTATTTTAGTAGGCGAAATTCGCGATAATGAAACAGCGGAAATCGCGATGAATGCGGCTTTAACCGGGCATTTAGTTTTTTCTACATTGCATACCAACGATGCTTGTGGAACAGTACCAAGATTACTTGATATGAATATCCAACCAGCTATTTTGGCGCCGGCTTTGAATTTGGCTATTGCTCAACGTTTAGTAAGAAAATTATGTCCTCATTGTAAAGAGGCGGTAGAAGCAACACCAGAACAAGCGAAAAAAATTAAAGAGCTGGTTGAAAAAATGCCAGCGCGCGTGAAAAAACCAGAATTGGGGGATAAAATAACTCTTTATAAATCAAAAGGATGTGAATATTGTAATGGCACAGGTTATAAAGGAAGAGCGGCAGTAGCAGAACTTTTGGTGATTGATCGTGATATTCAAAATTTAATTACCCGTTCTGATAAAATGCCAACAGCGGCTGAAATTAAAGATTTAGCTATTAAAAAAGGAATGACAACAATGGAAGATGATGCTATTCTTAAAGTTTTAGCTGGTTTAACCAGCTTATCAGAAGTTGAAAATGTTTTAGGAAAAATTTTATAAAAACTAATTATTAAATACAAATCCAAATTATAAAAATAAAAAAACGGCCTCTTCAACCCGGAGGCAATTAAATCTCGCAAGAAAGATGCGAGCTCAAGAATTTTTTAAGGCAATCCGCAAAAACGGATGAATAACCCAGCCGGAGCCAGATTACCCTTAAAAAAAATTCCCTATAGGCTATAAATTGGGTAAAATTAATGCCCAATTGCCCCCAGGTTGAAAAGGCCGTTGTTAGACCTTCTATTTTAAAGGACAAATATATTATAATAAATATATTTTATTTTGTCAATAATTGACCAAAAATCATTAAATTGTTGAAATATTAAAGATCAAAAGGGTAAAATTAATTATATCAAAAAAAGATATTAATTGTCAAGAGGTGTGGATAACTTTTGAAGCGATTTTTTATAAATTTGACTATTTTCTTTTAAAATATTTAAGAAGCATTATAATAAAATTAAGAATATGTCCAAAAATATTTTTAAACCAGATCCTAATTTAGATAATGCTTTAAGACCGAAACGCTGGGGGGATTTTATTGGTCAGGAAAAAGTTAAGGCCAATCTAAGAATAATGCTTGAAGCTTCAAAAAAAAGAAATGAAGCAGTTGATCATTTGCTTTTTTATGGCGGCGCAGGATTAGGAAAAACAACTTTAGCGTATCTAATTTCTCAAGAAATAGAAGCAAATTTAAAAATTACTTCTGGACCAGCGATAGAGAAGGCAGCAGATTTAGCATCGCTTTTGGCTAATTTAGAAGAAGGAGATATTTTATTTATCGATGAGATTCATCGATTAAATAAAATGATTGAGGAAGTTTTATATTCAGCAATGGAATCAAGAGTTTTAAATTTAGTATTAGGCAAGCGTTCTTCAACAAGAGCAGTGCAAATTGACCTGCCGCCATTTACTTTAATTGGCGCGACAACAAGAATGGGGCTTCTGTCGAGTCCTTTACGTTCACGATTCGGAGCAATTTTTAAATTGGATTTTTATGAAATTGAAGATATTAAAAAAATTTTAAAAAATAATGCTCGTTTATTAAATATTGAAATTAATGATGATGCAACAGAAATTTTAGCGATAGCTAGCCGCGCAACCCCGCGTGTGGCTAATCGTCTTTTAAAACGTAGTCGCGATTTAGCCACTGTTGAAGGAAAAAATAAAATTGATAAAGAGACGGCCCAAAAAATTTTGCAATTATTTGATATTGATGAGTGGGGACTTGAATCAACAGACCGTAAAATTTTAGAGGTGATTATTGATCGTTTTAATGGCGGGCCAGTGGGTATTAAAGCATTAGCTGCGGCCACTAATGAAGAAGAAGATACTATTGAAGAAATTTACGAACCCTATTTAATGCGACTGGGATTTTTAGAAAGGACAACGCGGGGACGCATTGTAAGTGAAGCTGGCTATAAACATTTAAATCTATATCATTTAGCTCATAAAACTGCGCAGAAAAAATTAATTGAATAATATTTTCAATAAATAATATGAAGAAAACTCAATTAGTTATTGAAAAGAATTTAGATAGAAAAATTATTATTTTATTAGGAATTTTTATTATTTTTTTGGCAAGAAATGTTTCTGCTAATAATCCTATCATCATTAATGAAATAATGTATGATTTAGAAGGAGCTGATCCAGGATATGAGTGGATTGAAATCAAAAATATTTCTAGTGAACCGGTTGATTTAACGAACTGGAAGTTTAATGATGGCAGTAGTTCTAATCATATTTTAAATTCACC
>Ga0272448_1007629_pt1 | contig 11426 bp, 12 predicted proteins | sample YNPCB0191_FD_202220 | JGI IMG/M metagenome (GOLD analysis project Ga0272448, IMG submission 202220) | Hot spring sediment microbial communities from Yellowstone National Park, WY, United States - YNP-CB-019-1 | ecosystem: Environmental > Aquatic > Thermal springs > Hot (42-90C) > Sediment... | reverse complement strand
TACCACCAGCACTTTGATCTTACTCATAAGACTCCTATATCCGAGGATTGTATAGATCCTCCAGCGTTAGATGGTCGAGACTGGTAACCAATAATTTGTTGGTTGCCGTATTGAACAGAACTCGCCGGCCGTGTTCACCCCCTGTGTGCATGCTGAGGATACGGATCTTTTCTTTCCGGAGGATGGAAACCGCTAGATCGATATTTCGGTCGCCGATGAAGAAGATCTCCCGTTCATCGAAAATCACGAATGCCCCTCCGATGATGGAGGCAACCAAATTTTCCCGCTCCGAACCGTGTTTCACCAGGAAGCGGTGCAGGAGGGTGTAAATGGCGATATCCCCATACTTCGTGCTGTTATGCTCTTTGGAAGGAGCTTTGGGCAAAAGGTAATGGCACATCCCTCCCCACTGGCGTACCTTGTCGTGTATGCACACCGCCACACAGGAGCCGAGTACCGTTTTGATCACTAGGGGTTTTTTGCTGATAATTAGTTCCCCGGGATTCAAGAACTGTTCGTGTACAGAAGTATTCTCCATGCTAGACCGCTAATCCTTTCTATAAATAGAGTGTTTCAGATAAGTAAACCGGTGTACAACCCCCACGAGGCTTTCCGAAAGTCCCAGGATCAAATACCCGCGTGGTTTTATAACATCCCAGATTTTCTGTAGGATCAAGCTCTTCTCCTGATTGTCGAAATAGATCAGCACATTCCGTAGAAATACAATATCGAATTCTTTCCTGAAAGGATAGGAATCCATCAGGTTCAAATATCTGAAAGACACGAGTTGTTTCACCTTATCCTTTACATGAAACTCTTTCTGATCAGGGTGAAAGGAAAAGTATTTCCGTAGCTGGGAGTCCTGCAAGGTTCCCTTGATCTTGGAAAAGTGATACACACCCTCGGAGGCAAAGGTTAACACCCGTTGGGAAATATCGGTAGCGAGAATTCGGACATCTTTAAGATAGAACAAAGGATCATGCTCCAGGCAGGTTATGGCAATGCTGTAGGCTTCCTCCCCTGTGGAACAGCCGGCGCTCCAGAATCGCAGGTACGATTGGGAGGGTGCCTTGCGCTTCAAATAGAAGGCCACAAACTGAAAATGGATCTCTTCTCGGAAAAAGTAGGTAAAGTTGGTGGTAAGGGCGTTGATGAACTCGGTTCGAAGGGCTCTGGTCCTGTCTTGTAACAGGGCGGAGTAGTACTCCTGAAAGTTCTGAAACGGTTTCCCATGCCCCACGAATTTCTGAAGGCGGTATTCCACCAGGTACTTCTTGTACTCTTTAAGGGTAATGCCGCTTTCAGATTGGAATAACTCTTTGAATTTCAGGAACAGTGAATCAGACAATTCACTATGGGATGTATGCATACCTAGAATAGAATAACCCCTTCTTTCTCGTGATCTGCAGTGCCATGGGTAGGTTCTCGTTCCACCCCGAGAAGTTCTCGATACAGGCGATTCACCATCTGCCTCTCACCATCGGTACTGACGATAGAGGCGAGCAAATCCAGCGCTTCCTTCCGATCGGGACATCCCACGCCCCTACAGAGACGATTTCCCCGGACTATTTGCTGAACGAGGGAATCCGTACGTTTGAGGTATTCTTCCAGGTATTGAAAAAGATGATGCATCTCTTCCTTGCGGATGGCTATCTGCTGTAAGTTCTTGAAGAACTGCATGAGGATCGTTTTTTCATGCTGCTGATTGGATTCGATCTGGTAAATAGCTTTGTGGATGTAATTGGTGAGTTCTTCCGTATGGGTGTCGTATTTTTTGGATATCCCCTTGAAATGATCGATAATTTCCACCATCCTCGAAAATTCCTGCATCTGCCTTTCTTTGTTGGCCTCCACCTCAGCCAGGGTATTCTGAATGCCTTCCGTGATGCCTTTGACGGTAGATTCGGTATGTTCGGCCAGTCGACGGAGTTCTCGGGCCAGCAGGCCGAAGGCGGTGGTGCCTTTTACCTTGCTAGCTTCGATGCTCATGTTGAGGGAGATCAGTTTGATCCGTTCCGTGATGTCCACAATCTGGTCAAACTGAGCAAAGGAGCTTCGAATCTGTTCACTGGAAGCGTCTAGATCCCGGACGTAGGAGCTACGGATCTCCTCCACTTTGTTGAAGTACTGCTCGAGACTGGATTGGTAGGTCTCGGTATAGGTTTCGTAAGAGTTGTGATGGATCTGGAACTGTTTCATCACTTCTTCGATGAACTGGCTACTGGAGTTCTGCATCTCCTTGATTTTACTGAGACTTTCCAGGGTATCGATGGATAATTTTTCCCATTCTCCCTCGATGACGGATTTCCATTCCCCGGATACCTGCAGTGGAACATGAATGGCACAGAGATCCTGGAGAATTTTCTCCCACTCTCCCTCTCGTTCCCGACGGGCTTTTAATTGTTTAGCCGTGCTGTCTGATTCCGCAAAGACTGTTTGAAAAGCCTTTAAAAGGTGTTCTGGCATCCGAGAAATGGCCTCGACGAGTCGATCAATCTGATGTATGGAGTTGTGCGCTTCTGGGGTGCTCGAGCATTGCCGGGAAAGTTCCTCGAAGATTCCTTCCACCTGCGGGAGACTCACCGATAGATAGGATCTATCCGTGCCGGATGTTTCCTGTTCCGTTCTATAGCGGTAGAGGGATTCTTTTGTGAGGCGAAAGGCATGGCCCAGAGATTCCAGTAACTTCGCGCATGCGGAGGATTGTCTTTTTAAATCACGATAGGCAAGGAAACCGTAGAGCAGGAGGGGAATGTTCAACATGGATACGAGGTAAAGGGCTACAGGAGCGTGAGTAATGCCAAAATATAACCATCCCAGGGCGTACAGGAGGGTAAGCCCTGGAATCCATACCCAGGAAAAGACTTTTTTCATAACTGCTCCCGGTTAGAAATCCTTGAAGTCTTCAAGGGGTATCTTTTTTTCCGGGGTAATCAGTTCCACATCGGTATCTTCCGCCTTTGGGGCTGTCTTCAAGGGGCGCTGACCCTTTTCAGCCCCTGGGGAAGGGTGGGTGGACTCCCCCTTCCCTTTCCTTTTCTCGTTCCCTTTTTTAGATCGGGCGGCCTCCTCCAGGGCGCGGGCCTTCTGCGCCGCTAGTTTGCCCTCCGCTACCTCGTTAAGGAGTTGCACCACTTCCCGCAGTTGTTCCACCTGGGCAAGGAGCTCTTCCGATGCGGAGGCGTTCTCTTCGCTGGAGCTTGCCGTCTGCTGTACCACCGTGTTCACCTGGCTGATGGCCTTGGTAACCTGGTTGGCTCCCTTGCTCTGTTCCTTGAAGGCCCGGTTGATTTCATCCAATAGAATGCTCACCTTGGAGGCGGCCTCGCTTACCTTTTTAGAGTCCTCGGTGACAGACCGGGTGCGTTCCGTTCCCTTTTCGATGTTGGCCACCACGTTTTCGATCAGTTCCGAGGTTTCGCTAGAGGCCTCCGCGCTTTTCTGGGCAAGGCTTTTTACCTGGTCTGCCACCACGGCGAATCCCCGGCCCGCCTCCCCCGCTCGAGCCGCTTCCACCGCGGCATTAAGGGCGAGGATGGAGGTCTGGAAGGCGATATCGTCGATTACCTTGTTGATCCGTACCACCTGCCGGCTTCGTTCGTTGATGTCCTGCATCATGGCAAGAAGCTCCTCCGCCCGGCCGCTGGAGGCCTTGGCTCCTTCGGCGGTTTCCTTCATCAAGAGTTCCGCTTCGTTCACGCTCTTGGTGTTACTCTCGATGATGGACTGGAGTTCCTCCATACTGGAGGTGATCTCCTCCACGGAACTGGCCAGCTCGCTGGCGCCGCTGGACAGTTCCTGGCTGGAGGAAGCGATCTGATTGGCCGCCCCTTCCAGGTTGTTGGAGGATGCCACTAGGTCTGTGGTACTCTTGGACAGGGGGCGGGTAATGGACCGGGAAATGATGAGGCCTAGCCCAACCGCCACGATCAGGGCAAAGAGGGTAGTGAGGAGCATCAGGATGGCTAAGCGTTGGGCCTGTTTGAGGGACCGCTCGGGCAATTCCTGCCCATAGTACTTGTTGATGTAGGAACTGAGGGCCGAAAACTTTTCGATTCCCGCATCGATGATCTGCCGATCGGTCCCCAAAATCAGTTGCCGCAATTCCCGGTGAAGGGTGTCAAACTCCCGGGGGTTGGCTACGATCTTTTCTCCCAGGGCAATGATCTTGTTCGTGACCGCCACGGCCGCATCCAGAGCTTTCAGCGCCTCCTTGTACAGCTTGTCTTCTTCTGGGGTTCGAGGTATCGGATCGTACGCGTCCAGGGCTTTTTTCCGTTCCAAACGGGCATCTTCGATTACCTTTTTCTGTCGTTCCAGTTCCTGGGCGAAGTTCTCCGGGGTCAGCAGGGTACGGATGGCCACCTTGATCCGCATGAGCTGGTAGACAACCAGACGGATATTTACAATGGAGGGGATACTTTCGTCTTTTAGCTGTTCGATGCTGGTGGTGAGTTCGTGTTCGATCCAGTACCCCACCGCCCCCACCAGTACCGTGAGAAAAGCTACAATCAAAAATCCCCCGATCAGTTTGCGACCGATTCCCCAAGATTTGATGGCTATCATTTCGTTGCCTCCTTAACGAGTTGCTTCCAGTTGTTCTCCGATCTCCACTACCTCCTCGGTAGAGAGGATACTGTCCAGGTTCAGGATCATCACCATGGAGTCCTGCAACTGCACGATCCCGTACAGGTACTTGCTTTTGAATTTGAACCCGATTTCAGGGGTCCGGTTCACCGCGGAATCGGGAATGTCCACCACGTCCTTCACCCCGTCCACCGCCAGTCCCACATGGTTCACGTCCCGCGCTCCCAAGATTTCCACAATGATGAATACCGTGCGGTCTGTGTAGGGCTTTTCGGAAAGCCCGAATTTCAGCCGCATGTCGATGATGGGGATGATTTTGCCCCTAAGGTTCACTACCCCCTTTAAAAATCGCGAAGCCTCATGGAGCCGAGTAATCGGCATGTAGCGGATGACTTCCTGAACTTTGGTGATGGGAATCCCATAGGACTCCTTTTCCACGGAAAAGATCAGGTATTTTTTTACCGTATCGCTCATGGGCGTGCCCCCTATTTCACGTACATTTCTACAATTTTGATGAACTTTTCTCCCTGGAAGGGCTTGATGATCCAGCCGGTAGCACCGTAATCCCGGGCGGTAAGCATTTTCGATTTGTCCGTCTCGGTGGTGAGCATGATGATGGGAGTGGTGGTGTCGAACTTGCGGAGTTCCTTTACCAGGGTTATCCCATCCATCCGGGGCATGTTTACATCCAGAACGTACAGGGCGATGTTCCCCTTGTGTTCCTTTGCCTTCTGCAGGGCGTCCTCGCCGTCAAAGGCTTTGAGGATCTGTTCGTACTTATGGAGGCGAAGAGTTTGTTCCACGATGCTCCGGATCACATCGGAGTCGTCGGCGATCAGGATGTATTTCATGGCACCCTCCTAGGATGTTTATTTCAAGGTTTCCAGGAAGCCCTGCATATCCACCACGAAGCCGATACTTCCGTCTCCGAATATGGTGCCTCCGGAAAAGTAGGTGCAATCCCGCAACAGGGAATCGCTCAAGGTTTTGATGACGATTTCCTGTTTGCCGATTAGCTCATCCACCACCACGCAGTACTTGGATTGATCCAGAGAGAAGAGGAGAGAAAGAAGGCGGTTTGCATCCTGCCCCTTTTCCTGTTCTTTGAACACCTTGTGAGCCCTGATGACAGGGATATGGATTCCCCTGTGGTAGATCATGGCTTCCGAACCGTTTTCCGCGGTAAACACTTCCTGGGGATTGATCACTTTGATTTCCTCGATAGCGTTGAAGGGAAACACATACTTGTTTTCCCCCACTCGGGTAACGAACCCTTCGATGATGGCGAGGGTTAAAGGTAATTTGATGGTGAAGCGGGTGTACCTGTCTTTTGCCGAAGCAATTTCCACCCTGCCATGAATGGCATCGAGGTTCTTTTTCACCACATCGAGTCCCACACCCCGGCCCGATACAGTGGTAAGTTCCTTGGCGGTGGAGAATCCAGGAAGAAAGAGAAAATTGTATATTTCTTTCTCCGAAAGCCCCTCCGCTTCATCCTTTTTTACAAGTCCTAGATCGATTGCTTTCTGTAGCACCAGTTCTGTATCGATTCCCCTACCGTCATCCTGGATGGTTATCTCGATGCCGCTTCCCTTGTGCTCCGCGGTAAGGAGAATTTTTCCCATTTTGTCCTTTCCCTTTCGTTCCCGCTCCGAGGTTGATTCTATTCCATGGTCGATGGCATTTCGGATGATGTGCATCAGGGGGTCGTAGATGGTCTCGATCACGTTTCGGTCCAGTTCGGTGTCTTCCCCCCGCATTTCGAGGTACACCGATTTTCCCAGTTCCTCTGCGGTGTTTCGGGCCACCACCCGCAGTTTGTTGAAAATTTCCGCGATGGGAACCATCCCCATGGAAAGTACAAGGTTTTTGATGGTGGTGGTGATGGTTTCCAACTGATTGATGTTACGCTCGGCATTTTCCAGGCTTCCACCGGAAACCAACTCCTGCTTTAACATGGACTGGTTAATAACGAGTTCCCCCACGATATCGATAAGGGTGTTGAGTTTTTCGTTTGACACTTTCACTACCCCCAGCTTCTTTACCTTGGAAACCTGGGTTTGCTGTTTCTTGAGGGCCTCCAGCACATCCTCGGCGGTGGCCACTTTTTCTTCTACCAGAAGTTCCCCTAACTTTTTCTCTGTTTCCTTTTGTTTTGAAAGAAGGGCCTGCAGGTCCCGCAGGGATATTTTTCCCTCTTCCGCCAGAATTTCTCCGATCTTTTTATACTTGTACTGTTCGAGGATCCGCCGCATAAGGGCGATGTAGGGGAAAATATCGATGATCAGGAAGGATTTTTTCATGGCCGCCGGTTTGAACTCGTTCACCTGCATGCCATCGAGGATGTTTTTCAATAGTTCCATCCCCAAAAAGATCACGTCGATAAGATCCTTGGAAAGGAAGATCTTCCCGTCCCGCACCAAGGCAAGAAGGTCTTCGATGGAATGGCTCAGTTCTTCGATGTTCCGTAACCCGAGAAATGCGGAAGACCCTTTGATGGTGTGAAAATTCCGGAAGATGGTGTTGATCAGCTCCTTGTTGGAAGAATCGTACTCCAGCTCCACCAGGATCGATTGCGCTTCTTCCAGATGATCTTTCGCTTCCTGGTAGAATTGGGCCAGGAGTTTTTCATCATCCACAATTCCACTGAAAAAGGATTCATCGTAGCCTAAGGATGCCTCGGGCACTTCCCCGGCAGAATCCCGTGAGGAAGGGGGAACAGAGGAACCGGCACCTGGAGAGGGAGTGTCGGGGGTAGGCGCTCCAGAAGTTTTTCCCTTCTGGGTAGATTCGAATGTTTCTATCCCCTCTCCTTTCTGTAGGCGCAACGAGGGGCCCTGCAGCAGTTCTTTGAATAGAGTATGGCGGTTACGGATCCGTTCGCCCAGTTCCTTAGCCGAGAGGGTACCCCCCACGAAGGCTTCCAAATCCAACGCAATACTTTGCAGGAGCTTCAACGCGTGGGGCTCTTTTTCCGGATCCGAAAGACATTCGGAGACTCGTGTCAAATGGCGGGTTAACTGGGCGAGCTTGCTTAGTCTGGGGAACTGTTCGAGCTCTGTTTGAAGGGCGGAAAAACGCTCCTTGATATCCAACCCTTTCAGTAAGTCTCCATATTCGTACTGGGAAAGGAGCTGATTGAGGGAACTGAGAAGTGTAAGTATTGACTTTTTCTTCTCCACAGTCATGCGAATGAAATTTTAATTCACCTTTCCCTTTTTTGCAAGAACAATAGACTGACTTTTTTATTAAGAGATATTTTTGGTTTTAAACAAATCCCAGGCTTTTTAACTTCTCTCGGATTTTTACCTGATCCACCGGTTTCACCAGGTACCCGTCGCACCCTTCGGCAAAAGCTTCGCTGGAGTACTTCAAATCCCCGTAAGCGGTGACCATGAGTATCTTTGGGGATTTTCCTCCCTGGCCGGTAGCGTTGTGTGCCCGCAACCGGTGGAGGAGTTCCAGGCCGCTCATTTTGGGCAGTTTGATGTCCAAACAGATAAGATCGAAGGGATCCCCCTCGCTGGTAGCTTTTTTTATCAGCTGTTCTGCCTCCTCGGCGGTCCCAACTCCTACCGTAGGCCCATACTCGGAAAACAGTTTTTCATAGAACATCCGGGTTACAGGTTCATCCTCCACGATCAAAGTTTTCATACTCACCCCTAACAAATGAATAATGGTAAAGTTAATTTTTTATTAAACTTACTTAGGATAGTATCCCTGAGTGGTTGGTATTGCAAGGGTTTTTGGGGGAGGGATTTGTACAAGTCCTTGCCGGTTATTCGTTAAACCAGACAATCCGAGCCCCTCCTGCGCGAAGAAAACACTTACCCCAGAGGGATCAACCTTCCACCAGAGTATCCGCGATCAGGATCCATAATTCTGGACGAATGTTGGATATCCATGTAAGATACCTATACGATTTCCTATGCATGAGGAGGACTCCATGTCAGATTTCCTACAGTGGCACCATGAAACCCTTGCCGCCCGAACGGTGGAAGCATTGAAGAAACATGAGTTCGATGCAGTGTACTTTCCCAACCGGGAGCAGGCAGTGGAACACATCCTTTCTTTTATTAAACCAGGACACAAGGTGGGATTCGGGGGGTCCATGACGGTACAGGCCCTGGGCATTGCGGACAAAGCGAAGGAAAAGGGAGCCATCGTCCTGAACCATAACGCCCCAGGCTTGACTCCCGAAGAGAAGAATGAGATTCGGCGTCAGCAACTGGTCTGTGACGTGTTCATCTCGGGATCCAATGCGGTTACCATGGACGGGTGCATCGTGAATATCGATGCGTATGGGAACCGCACCAATGCCCTCACCTTCGGCCCCCGCAAAATCGTCATTGTGGTAGGGATGAACAAGATCCGGAAGGATGTGGATGAGGCGATGGAACGGGTAAAGCACTATGCGGCACCCCTGAACAACAAGCGGATCAACACCAGTAACCCCTGTACGGTTTCGGGGACCTGTTCGGAGTGTACTTCCAAGGCGCGGATCTGCCGGGTGTATTCCATCCTTCGACGTAAACCGACCCTTTCGGATACAACGGTGGTCATCATCGGAGAAGCCCTGGGGTTCTAATGGTAATTCTCTCCAAGTTCGTTTCCGCATTCCTTCTGCCGCCAGGCTTGTTCGTTGTCCTGTTGGGAGTTCTCGCATGGTTTTTACGGCCTCAGGCCAGGGAATCGCGGGGTGGGAAAGCGAGGGAGCGTTCCGTAGAGTCCTTGGCACGATCCTTCAAGGGGAGTAGGGGCGGCTTTGTCCTTGCCTGTGGCGGGGCAGCTCTATGCTACCTCCTTTCCATCGAACCCGTAGCGGATCTGTTACTGAAACCTCTGGAGGATCGGTACCCCGCTTTGCCTGCGCAGGGTGTAGAGAAGTGTGCGCAAAAAGCGGAAGGAGCGGGGAGGGTGAAAGAAGGTATCGTGCAGGAATGGAAGGAGTCGGGGGCTCTGAAAGAATGGAGGCACCTGGATGCAATTGTGGTGCTGGGAGGAGGCACGGTGAGCGGCTCCCCAGAGAAAGGTTCGGATGATCTACGGGCAGAACCCCTGAAAAGGCTCCTCTATGGAGTGCGGATCTATCGGGAAGTGAAGAAGGATCGAACTCCGAAGCCCCTCCTCATCCTCAGCGGGGGCCGGGTGTTCGATGTAGGGCAGGAGGCCGAGGCCGTTATCATGGGCCGGTATGCCTCGGAATGGGATGTGGAGCCTGGATCGATCCTCCTGGAACCGGACAGCCGGACTACCTGGCAGAACGCACGGAATGTGGCAACCCGTTTTCGACCCCGGAAGATCATCCTTGTAACCTCTGCCTACCACATGCCCCGCGCCGTGTGGTGCTTCACCCGGCAGGGAGTGGAGGTGATTCCCGCGCCTACGGACTACAAGGCGAACCGAGGAGTCCCGTACGATCTGGAAAGTTTCCTTCCCACCATAGAGGGTTTCCAGAATGTTCGGCGGGCTTTGCACGAGTACCTGGGATCCTTCCTGTATGGGGTGTCGTACCGATGAATCAGCCTAAGGTGAATCAGCCTCAGTCAATCGATAGCTCCCGACTCCTAGGTGGGTTCGGTGTGATCTTCCTGTTTATCCTTCTGGGGCAAGGAGTATCCCGATTCTTCCGACTGCCCGTTTCGGGAAGCGTCATTGGGATGGTCCTTCTGGCCCTCGCGCTGGGAAGCGGGATACTCCCCCTCACCCTCGTGGAAGATGCCTCCAAACTTCTACTCCAGCACCTTTCCCTGTTCTTCGTTCCCGCCGGTGTGGGTCTCCTTGCGTACGGGGCCCTGTTGAAGGGGAACTGGATCCCCATTGCCCTGGCGATCGTGGGGGGAACGATGGTAACCCAGCTCGCAACCGCGGGGATCCATCTTTTCCTGCTGCGGAATGGTAGACTAACGGACCATACGGAAGAGGGGTGAAGGGATGGGGAACCTGATCTTCCTAACCGGCACCCTTCTGGTGTACGCGTTGGCCCAAGCGGTTCAGTCAGCGTTGGGCAAGGGTCTGTATGCACCTGGGGGTAAGGTATCCCTTCGGAAGTTCCTGGGAACGATTTCCGTTCTATTTCATCCGGTTCTCGTGTCGGTGCTGGTCATCATGTTGATCCTGTCCTTGACCCATACACCCTATGAGGAGTACGCAAAGGGCACCGAGGGCATTACCTTCCTGCTAGCCCCTTCAGTTGTGGCGTTGGGAGTTCCCCTATATAGGGAATGGAAAAGGCTAAAAGCGGAAATGGGCAGGATCCTTGTCACGGTAACCTTTGGCTCCCTTGTGGGAATTTTCTCCTCCGTGCTTCCCGCTCTTTTTTGGGGATCCCCGTCGGAGGTGATCTTTTCTCTCGCTCCCCGATCGGTGACCACTCCCATTGCGATGAACATTGCCCTGGCGACGGGCGGAATCCCTTCGCTTACCGCTTCCGTTGTGGTGGCCACAGGAATTTTCGGCGCGGTGGCTGGACCGGTTGTGCTGGCGATCCTCGGTAAGGTGGAAGGCTCCGCCTTTGGGCTAGCCATGGGGGTAGCTTCCCACGGGATCGGTACAGCCCGCGCTTTGGAAATCGGAATGGGGGAGGGAGCCTACGCAGCCTTAGGCCTCTGCCTAAACGGTGTGCTCACCTCTATTCTCGTGCCCGGGATCCTTCCCCTGTGTCTTTTTCCCCCCCGATAAAGTCAACTACACACCTGGCTTCTTTTGCCGCCAAAAGATGAATCTTAATTGACATCCTTTCGTTCTCTATAGTTAAATGTTACATCTTCAATCGCTCTAACAGGAGGAAGCAGATGAAGCGAAGAATTATTTTGGTACTGTGTGTCTTTTTGTTTGCC
>Ga0272448_1007628_pt1 | contig 11426 bp, 10 predicted proteins | sample YNPCB0191_FD_202220 | JGI IMG/M metagenome (GOLD analysis project Ga0272448, IMG submission 202220) | Hot spring sediment microbial communities from Yellowstone National Park, WY, United States - YNP-CB-019-1 | ecosystem: Environmental > Aquatic > Thermal springs > Hot (42-90C) > Sediment... | reverse complement strand
AAACAATATCAACATATTGAAAAACAGATAAGGAGTTAAAATTTCATCCGCGTACTCGAAGTACATGTGTTTGTGCTTATCTGTTGATGTCAGTTTCATAAGCGGGGTTTAACCACCAGTAAAAAACGACCTTTGTATTTTCTTTATACTGCTTTTTCTATTTTATATCCGTGTTCCTTTAGTTCTCGTTTTAAATACTCCAAACGGTTTTTCTTTTTTCGTTCTGCCAAGTATTCGTAACCAAGTTCTTTAAAGGCCTCTTTGTTCTTTATTATATGGTAAGATGCACAAAGGATCTTATGTCCTATCGCTATTAGTGCCCGTTTCTTACCACGGCGTACTACCAAACTCTCGTATTTGGCTTTATAAAAGCTTTTCTTTGTGCGAGTGGCACCCCATGCCAGTTCTGTAAGTGTTGCTTTTAAATGTTTGTTCCCTTGTCGTGTTCTTGAACTTTTTTTTTACCGGCACTCTCATTATTGCCGGGACACATACCTGAATGCGAAGCTAAATGATGCTCGCTGGGAAAAACACTCATATCAACCCCTATTTCTGCTACAATACCTATTGCCCCTTCTTTACCCACACCGGGGATGGTTTGTAGAAGCTCAATTTCCTTCTCAAAATCTTTGATGTGTTTTTCTATCTCAGCATCAATTTCCGCAATCTGTTCTTCGACAGATTGAATATGCTTTTGCATGGACTTGAGTAAGAACATCAAGTGAGGCGTAAGCCTTCCGTTGATTGCTTCTACAATTTCTTCGGGACTGGATTGCAGCTTTCTATGGTAACACTCCGATACAAGCTTCTCCAAATCCTTACGGCCTTCTATCAACCCGTTGATTAGGTTCGTAGCTGTAACTCCTGATGTGTCTGAAACAACGGATGACAGCTTGATGTTAGCATCTTCTAAAACCCTTATGATGCGGTTTTTTTCTGATGCCACTATCCCAACCAGTTTCTTCTTGTATCGATGAAGGTCTCGTAATGCCTGGATATTCTCCGGTGGAATGAAACTGCCTTTTAACAAACCACTTATTAGCAGCTTGCATATCCATTGGCTATCTACCTTGTCTGTTTTTCTGCCAGGCACGTTTTTTATATGCCTTGCATTGACCACAAGTAGGTTTAACGGATATTCCCGAAGTACATGAAGTACAGGCTTCCAATAAATCCCAGTACTCTCCATTGCCCCATCGGTTACTTGCAAACTCTCGAGCCACTCGCCCAATTCTTTCAAAGAACTTGTTGTGGTGCCAAAGGTGCGGGTTTCTGTCTGAATCCCTTTACCCATCACAGTTGCTACAACTGTATCTCGGTGTACATCGAGTCCACATCCTCTCTCGATGACTTGATCAAATTCAATAGTGCGCTTTCTCATATACTTTGTGTTTGGTTCAATACTAAACACAAAGTAACTAAATTTTCATCCGTGTTTGTGCTTGGGCACTATCATGAGTGTTTCATAATGAATTCTTTCAGGTTTTATCCGGTCGGAAGGGACAGGTTTTTGTTCAGCCGGATATCCGATGGCAATAAGAGAAAAGGGATCGACATGGGCAGGTAAACCGGTAAGTTTTCTCATGCCTTCCATTCTTTCTTCACGGGGATAGATGCCCAGCCACACAGCCCCTAGTCCCATGCCGTGAGCGGCGATCAGGATGTTTTGTGTTGCGGCGGCACAGTCCACCATCCAGTATCCTTTTTTTGTTTCAAGCGAATGGTCGCCACATACCAGGATGGCTACCTGAGCCCCGGGCAGCATTTTTGCATTCGGATGAAAATTTGTGACACGCTGCAGGGTTTCTTTCTGGCGAATAACCACAAAATGCCACGGCTGCTGATTCCCTGCCGAAGGGGCATACATGCCTGCTTCGAGAAGATTCCGGATCATTTCATCCGGCACTTCCTGTGAAGTGTACTTGCGGATGCTTCTCCGTGTTTTTAGAATGTCCAGTATCTGCATGGCTGTGATGTTTTATCAGTGCTTGATAAAAGATTGAAACAGCCAAAAATAAAACAAAAGTGGGTTATCTTCCATAAAATTGTTAATTTTAGGCCATTTAAAAGTGTGCGTATGGCAAAACCAAGGAAGATTTTTGTGCTTGATACCAATGTGATTTTGCATGATTACAAGTGTATCTATCATTTTGAAGATAATGACATTGTGTTGCCGATTGTGGTGCTTGAGGAACTCGACAAACTCAAGAAAGGAAGTGATCTGATTAATTTTCATGCCCGTGAGTTTACGCGGGAACTCGACCAGATTTCGGGCGACAACTTGTTTAGTGATGGAGTTGAACTCGGAGAAGGCAAAGGTCGCTTGTTCATTGAAACGGGGAAAGCCTATTCAAAAAATCTTGAAGCTTCTTTTCCCGAACACACCCCTGATCACCGTATTCTTGCCATTACCGAATTCCTGAAGGACAAATATACCGATCGCCCTGTGATTCTGGTATCAAAGGACATCAACCTGCGGATGAAAGCCAAGTCGCTGGGTATTGTAGCCCAGGATTATAGGTCGGACAAAGTACAGGACACTTCTATCTTTTCCAAAGATTCACATGTAGTGGATCTGGAAGATGACGCCTTGATTCAGAAATTATACAATACGCCGGGAGGTGTTCCCGTTCAGGAATTTGGTTTTAAATTTTCTTTGCATCCCCATCATTATTTTATCCTTCGCAACGGCAACTCTACTGTTCTTGCGCATTACGATCCTTATCATCAGGTGATTCAGCGGGTTGACAAGCAGCGTTGTTATGGCATTGAACCCCGCAATGCCGAACAAACATTTGCTTTCGATGCTTTGCTGCGTCCGGAAATTGCTCTTGTGGCCATGTCGGGAAAGGCGGGAACGGGGAAAACCCTGCTGACTTTGGCTGCAGCCCTTCAGCAGGAGCAACAGTTTAACCAGATTTATCTGGCGAGACCCATCGTTGCCCTTTCCAACCGTGATCTGGGATACCTGCCAGGTGACATCAACCAGAAGATAAGTCCTTACATGCAGCCATTGTTTGATAATTTAGGAGTTATTAAATATCGGTTTAAACCGCAAAGCAAGGAATTTCTTCATATTGAAGAACTGCTGAAAACAGAAAAACTTCTTATTGCTCCTCTTGCCTACATCCGTGGCCGGAGCCTTTCCAATGTGTTTTTTATTGTGGATGAAGCTCAAAATCTTACTCCGCATGAAATAAAAACCATTATTACCCGTGCAGGCGAAGGAACCAAAATGGTATTCACAGGCGATATTCAGCAAATAGATTCTCCTTATCTCGACAGCCTGTCGAACGGACTTAGCTATATGGCCGATAAGATGAGGGGGCAAAATCTTTTTGCCCACATTCATCTGGTAAAGGGAGAACGGAGTTACCTTGCTGATCTGGCAAGCAACTTATTGTGAATTTTTTTTGTTGTATGTTTTGCTGCAGGTAGATAAAATGAATGGCTGACAAAAGTTCTCCGGACAGAGGCTTTTGGCTTTCTCTCAATAAGCATTGGTGAGCAAGACTATTCTTGGGAAAAGATATTTGACGGCACTATAAAAAAGAGGTTATGAAAACTCTTTATTTACTCAGGCACGGAAAAGCATTTGAGGGAACGGTAAAAATGCCTGATATAGACAGGCCTCTCATGGAAAGAGGGATCAATGACAGTTATCTCATTGCAGCATGGTACAGGAAACAATATCCTGTGCCGGGGCTTGTTCTTTCCAGCAGTGCCATCAGAGCCTTGCATACAGCATGCATCTTTTGCCGTACTGTGGGATATCCTGTGGAAAAAATAAAAGTGAACGATGCCTTGTACGAAATTACCCCCGAAGGTCTTTTGTCTATGGTAATGGAAACAAATAATAACATTGACCATCTGGTGGTGACAGGGCATAATCCTGTGATTACGGAAATTGCCAACTGGTACCTTGATCCTGAAGTGGAAAAAATTCCCACGGCAGGAATGGTTGTTATTATGTATGACTGTGAAAGTTGGAAAGAGCTGAAAAAAGCTGAATACAAAGCCTCAATGGGCATCCCTAAGAACATTGTCCTGAAATAGAAAATAACGAATGGATAAAAATAAAAGATATCTGAACCGGGAGTTGAGCTGGCTTTCTTTTAATGAGCGTGTTTTGCAGGAAGCTGCTGATCCGTCGGTTCCGCTTATTGAAAGGATCCGTTTTTTAGGTATTTTTTCAAACAACCAGGATGAATTTTTCAGGGTGCGCGTGGCTTCTCTTAAAAGGATGGTCGACCTTCAGCATGTCACTCGCGATGATTACTACAATTACATAGAAAATCCCAGAAAAATTCTTCTACAGGTGCGGAAAAAAGTGGTTGAACTGGAAAACCGTTTCCGGCGTACCTATCTTGAAATATTTGAAATGCTGGAAAAAGAAAATATTCAGATTATCGATGAGGAAGAACTTACACCGGAACAGGCCTTGTATGTGGAAAATTACATCAGGGAATATGCCCTGCCTTATATGTGTCCGGTAATGCTTCGTAATGTGCAGCAGTTTCTTGTTCTGAAAGATAAGTCCATTTATTTTGCTATCAAATTATCAAGAAAAGATAACAGACGGAAACGCGAATATGCCCTGGTGGAAATACCAGCGAATATTGTAGGACGTTTTATTGTATTGCCCTCTTCCGGTTCCCAGAAGCAGATTATTCTTCTCGATGATGCCATTCGGCATTGCCTGCGGGATGTTTTTAATATTTTTGATTACGATGAATTTAAAGCCCATGCCATAAAACTTACCCGTGATGCAGAACTGGATATTGACAGCGATCTGTCACAAAGCTTTCTGGAAAAAATTTCCAAGAGTGTAAGCAACCGTGCCAAGGGACAGCCTGTACGTTTTATATACGACGAAACCATGCCAAAAGATTTGTTGAAGTACATTGTTAAGCGCATAGGCATCGATGAATACGACACCCTGATTCCCGGCGGCCGGTATCATAATTTTAAAGATTTTATGAAATTTCCTGCAGTGGGCAGACATGATCTGGAATATCCACCTACTCCTCCGCTGGAGAATTACGAAATTAAAGACAATAAAAATATTTTTCGTTTGATAGATAGAAAGGATATTTTGCTTCATTTCCCATATCAGCGGTTTGGTCATCTTATTGATATATTGAGAGAAGCCGCCCTCTCCCCTCAGGTGACTGAAATTAAAATTACCATTTACCGGGTGGCTAAAAATTCAAAGGTAATTAATGCTTTGATCAATGCTGCCCGCAATGGGAAAAAAGTAACAGCGGTGATAGAACTTCAGGCACGTTTTGACGAAGAGGCTAACATTTACTGGTCAAAGCGTCTCGAAGAAGAGGGCGTAAATGTTTTGTTTGGCATGAAAGGCTTAAAAGTTCATGCAAAACTGATTCTTATCCGCCGGAAAGAAAAAAATACATTGAAGAATTATGCCTGCATCAGCACAGGAAATTTTCATGAAGATAATGCCAGGGTATATACAGACCTGTGTATACTGACAAGCAACCGCGACATTACCGGTGAAGTAGATCGTGTTTTTGAAATGTTTGAGATTCCTTACCGGAATTATCATTTTGAACATTTGCTGGTATCTCCTATTTTTATGCGGAACAGGATTGAAAAACTGATTGACAATGAAATTAATAATGCCCGAAAAAATAAGCCGGCTTACATTATTCTTAAAATAAATAACCTTGTAGATAACCGGATGATTGATAAGTTGTATGAGGCAAGTTGTGCTGGCGTCCACATTCAGCTTATTGTGAGAGGTGTATGTTGTTTGCGGGCAGGAGTCCCTGGCTTGAGTGAGAACATTGAAGCCCGTTCCATTGTGGATAAATTTCTGGAACATGCAAGGGTCTTTATTTTCTGCAATAACAACCATGAATTGTATTACCTTTCGTCAGCCGACTGGATGACTCGTAATCTCGACCATCGCATTGAAGTGGCCTGTCCGATTTATGATCCTGAACTAAAGAAACTGATTAAGGAAAATATTCTTATTCAATTGAGCGATAATGTAAAAGCCCGGTCACTGAAAGATGGCCATGTGAATGAATATCTTTTTGATAATAATCCTCCCGTGAGATCACAGATGATGTTGTATGAAAAATATCTTCAGCATTCAGCAAAAGAGGAGTAGGTTTTCTAAATTGTGTGTTTGTTATGTTGGAAATCCCCCGCAAGGTTGCTTTTTATACATTGGGATGTAAACTTAACTTTACTGAAACTGCTGCTTTGATGCGTCAGTGCAGCGAGCGGGGATTTCTTTGTGTCCCTTTCGGAGAACCTGCCGATTATGTGGTCATCAATACCTGTTCCGTCACGCACACGGCTGATAAAAAATCACGACAGGCCATTGCAAAAGCAATAAAAACAGGAGGGAAAATTATTGTTACGGGCTGTTACGCTCAGCTCAGACCTGAAGAATTTACCACGGTGAAAAACATTGTGCTGATTACAGGAATGGCCGGCAAAGAGAAAATTATTGATTATCTGTATTTCCTTGAAAAAGGAGAAATCAAGGAAGGGACAATGATGCATTCATCAATTCCGGATACTTTTTTCCCGGCCCATTCTCTTCATGAAAGGACAAGAGCCTTTCTTAAAGTACAGGATGGTTGTGATTATCATTGTGCTTATTGTACCGTTCCTCTGGCACGGGGCAAAAGCCGTAATCCGTTTATCCGGGAGCTGGTTGACCGGGTAAAAGAAATTGCAGCTCATGGATTAAAGGAAATTGTGCTGACCGGTGTCAATACAGGGGATTTTGGGAAAACGACAGGCGAAACTTTTTATGAATTATTACAGCAATTAATTAAAGTGGATGGCATTGAACGGTATCGCATATCTTCTATAGAACCTGAATTGCTTACGGAACAAATTGTTGTGCTGGTAGCTGAAACAGATCGCATCGCTCATCACTTCCACCTTCCTTTGCAGTCGGGAAGCAACAGGATTCTTGCTCTGATGCAGCGGAGGTATAATAAAGAGCTGTATGCTTCGCGGATACACATGATAAAAAAATACCTTCCTTATGCTTCTGTGGGAGCTGATGTAATTGTGGGATTTCCTGGAGAAACAGATAAAGATTTTCAGGAAACCTTCGAGTTTGTCAAAAAGGAAGACATTTCTTATTTGCATGTGTTTCCTTATTCTGAACGTCCGGGTACAAAGGCCGCCTCAATGCCGGACAAGGTTCCTTATGCAGAAAAAGAAGCAAGGGCAGAGGAGTTGTTAAAACTTTCCGTGCAAAAGAAAAAAGCTTTTTATCTGAAAAATGTAGGCCGCATGGAAAAGGTGATCTTTGAAAAGAAATATCATAAGGGGAAAATGATTGGTTTTACTTCGAATTACATTGAGGTGGGATCTCCCTTTAATAATGCTTTCATAGGGAAAATAACACCGGTAAAATTAATCGGGGTAAGAGAAAATGGATTGATGGAGGCTGATATAACAGGTATAACAGGAGATGTATGATGAATTATGAAAAAATATGCAATGAGGTAATTTCCATTGCTGCTGAGGTGGCTCAATATATTGCAGGGGAAGCAAAAAAATTTGACCCTTCCTGTGTGGAAATAAAAGGGAAAAATAATTTTGTGAGTTTTGTGGATAAAACATCAGAATCTCTGCTGGTGAAACATCTTTCTTCTTTAATTCCCGGGGCGGGATTCCTTGCAGAAGAAGGAACGGGAATCTCCAACCGGGAAATTTATCAATGGATCATAGACCCGCTTGACGGAACTACCAACTTCATTCATGGGGCTCCTCCCTATGCCATAAGCATTGGACTGAAGTATGAACAAAGGATTGTGGTGGGGGTCGTGTATGTGGTCACTTCTGAAGAGTGTTTTTATACCTGGGAGCATGCTCCTTCGTTTCTCAATGGTTCTCCAATTCATGTATCGGAAGTAAAAAGGGTTCAGGATTCGCTCATTGCCACAGGCTTTCCTTATACCGATTATACACTGCTTTCACAGTCTCTTCGTTTTCTTGAATATTTATTTACGGCTTCCCATGGGGTACGAAGGCTGGGATCAGCGGCAGCTGACCTGGCTTATGTGGCATGTGGACGGTATGATGTGTTTTATGAATATGGTCTTCATCCCTGGGATGTGGCTGCAGGATCTTTGATTGTACAGCATGCCGGAGGTACTGTGACTGATTTTTATGACGGCAACCATTACCTTTTCGGGAAAACCATTGTTGCTTCCAATGGGAAAGTGCATGAAGATTTTCTTCGACTGATTCAACAGTTTTTCCCGTCTTCCTCAAATAAAATATGAAAATGCGTAAAGGGCTATATTATTTTATATATTTTTTTATCCGGTTGGTCACTCTTCTGCCAATGAAAGTTCTTTACCTCTTTTCATCGTTGTGTTATTATGTGGTTTTTTATGTGATGAGGTACCGCTATGCAACTGTCCATGAAAATCTGCGTCATGCTTTTCCTGAAAAAACGCCTGCTGAGATACAGAAGATCATCAAGGATTTCTACCGTTATTTCTGCGATGTGTTTATTGAAGTACTGACTGTATGGCGTATGGATAAAAAGACCTTGTGTCAGAAAGTGCGTTTCTTAAACAGCGAAGTGATTAATCAGTTATATGAAAAAGGATTGTCCTGCATCTGTGTAACAGGACATACGGGAAATTGGGAACTTGCCAGTGTGGCAAGTTTTTATCTTCGCCATAAATTACTGGCTATTTATAAACCTTTGCGCAACAAACAGGTGGATGCACTGATGCGTAAGCACCGGTCGGCGTTTGGGGCAGTGCCTGTGGCCATGCACGAAGTACCGCGCAAGTTTATGGAGTGCCGGCGGAATGCCGAAACTGTTTTGTTGTATGCCATTGCCGACCAGCGTCCTGCTCCCGGTCAGGAGGGCTGCTGGCTTTCTTTCTTCGGGCGAACTGTGCCCGTCATCACAGGATGGGCTCGCCTGGCATGCCGTTATCATTTGCCTGTGGTATACATGGATATGCAACGGACAAAACGGGGACATTATGAAGTTTCTTTCTCCCTTCTCTCGGAAGGCTCAGCAAACGATACAGAAGAAAAATTGCTGATGAGTTACCTTGCTTTGCTCGAAACTTCCATCCGGAAAAATCCTGCCTGTTATTTATGGTCACACAAGCGATGGAAGTATGTAAAGTGAAATTATAATGTCTTTACATACGAGAGGATGGCTACGGCTGTCCCTTTTTTTCCGTCAATAAAACTGATGAAGATATGATATACCCCTGTTTTCTGGCATTGAAAATCAAATGATTTATATTCTTTTCCAGTGGAGGGGTTGTAAGTGGAACCCAGCATGACGTTCATATCAAAAAGCTGCAGTACAGCCCGTCCTTCTGAATCATCGGCATTACAGATGGTAAAACGGTATACATTGTTTTTACTTAAGACCATTGAATATTTAGCTACAGGGGCTTTTCCGTCAGGACCAGCCGCGTCAAGTTGCACAACAAAATCTTTAAGATAGGTTGCATCTTTGCCTGCACTTTCGGCACATAACTCAACCAGCCGTGTAGTTGACTGGGCGTTGACCATCCCTATCAGGCAGCATGCAAAAATTAATTCAAGCAAAAGTATTTTTCTCATTGCTTATATCTTGATTAATTTGTTTCTTATTTCTTCAGTTACAGCAGTAATTTTCTTGAGGGTTTCATCCGGCATTTTTACGATGCTGGTTTCGTGTTGAATAATTGTCAGCTTTCCATCTTTTTCAACAGCTTCAGGTTCGGCAATTTCAAAATATATCTTCACATTTCTGAACTCGGCATAGATTTTTTCTATGTCGGAAATATATTCGTTGAACTTGGGATCGTTGGAATAATTTTTCAGGATAATCATCAGGTTATCAAGAATAATTTTTTGCTCCCCTATTTTTTCAATAAGCTGTTTGTCCGGATATTGTTTCACCACCTGCGTAACAAGGTACAATCCTTCTACCCAAACTCCTGCAATCATCAGGGCACTTAAATTGCCTCTTTGATTTTCCCTTAGGTATTTGTCCATCTGATTATAGCTGTGCACAGAAATAAACATCAATGAATCCAGATTTTCTCTGCTTGAGGCCAGCCGTTTCAAAGTGGGAAAGTCAAAAAACTGTCCAATCTTAAGATCTTCGGCAATGTCTCTGATGGCTGAGAGGTTTTCAATTACGCTGCCGGTTTTATTATACATGTTCAGATAGCCAAGATCGGCACCAAAAATTCCCAGGGCAGCGGCCTTTTGAAAAGCAGAGTTGTAAGCGGATGCGTATGATGTGGGAGCCAGTAACGACCTGTTGAAAGGCACTCCTGTTTTCTTCAGCAGTCCTGCTACTTCCACCGGCGATGCAATGTTGTCAATGATCTTCTGCATGGCCTGGTCCGTAATTTCATTGATTCCCTGATTGAGAATATCCTCAGGCACTACAATATTGCTGAGATTTTGTGTCTTCTGACCACATCCCCAGAAGAACAACAAAACAAATCCGGTTAATAAATGGTGTTTCATAATAGGGTAAATTTATAAAAAAATATATTTACATTCCATTTTTCGCTTTTATTTTTTCGAAAAAAGAAAGGATGTTTTTTAACACCTTGAAATATAGCAAGATATATAGTATTCCCGTATACATCCACACAACCCCTATATTAAAAATGTAAGTGTCAAAATATCTTCCTGAAAAATATTTAACAGGAGCCATAAAATGGGCTCTGAAATTTAAAGGATTTTCTGCAGGCGGGGGATCAAGATAAATGGGGTCGGTATTTTGAATAATCTGGTGGCGGTAAACCAGTATTTTGTTTTTTTCATACACTTTTGTCACGATGTCTTCAACACTTTCGTTATGATAATCGTCTTTTAGTTTTTTCAAATAGCCGGATCCCTGGCGGGTAAGGAAAGCAATGGTGTCTTCTTTTTTGTTTGCTGCCATCATGAAGAGATAGGTATAATAATTTTTAAGTCGTGTAAGATAAAGGTGGATGTTGTGAATGACTTCCTTAGTGAGAGAGTCTTTGGTTAATTTACAGAGATCGGGGAAGGCAATGGAAGGGACATAGTGGGTTTGGACAGACAGCTCGTTCTTTAAAAGCAGCAGGTCGTCTGTTGTTCTCTCAATTTTCCCTGAGGCGGTGTATTCTTTTTCACAGTTTTCAAGACGTTTTTCCAGTTCGGGGAGATAATACACATTTTTGAAATCGGCTATGCTTTGAATTTTGTTCAGCTCATAAAATATTTTCTGGTATCTGTTGTCCTTGAATTGGTGAACCATCAGGGCTTCGTAGGTCCATTTTGTGGGCATCATATCTGCAATCCACGGGGTCTTTCCGATGGAAGAAACAGTTCTGTTTAACTTTTCAAAGCTGAACATGGCTCCGCTCAGCACCATCATGGGAATCATCAGCAGCGGGACAACAATGTAAATGGTAACG
>Ga0272448_1007626_pt1 | contig 11427 bp, 10 predicted proteins | sample YNPCB0191_FD_202220 | JGI IMG/M metagenome (GOLD analysis project Ga0272448, IMG submission 202220) | Hot spring sediment microbial communities from Yellowstone National Park, WY, United States - YNP-CB-019-1 | ecosystem: Environmental > Aquatic > Thermal springs > Hot (42-90C) > Sediment... | reverse complement strand
CCTTAAGCAACTGATGATACAACCTTGCTATTTCTCTTCTCCTGGCAATCTCTTTATCATAAAATTTAAGTTTATAATTGAGAATCGCTGCCTGAATATTATCCAATCTTGAATTAAATCCCCAGATCACGACTTCGCCTGTTTCATCCCTTCCATGGTCTCTTAACATTTTTAACTTTCTATACATTTCGTAATCATTTGTAAAGATTATACCTCCATCACCAAGACATCCAAGAGTTTTGGAAGGATAAAAACTTACAACTCCAGCCAACCCAAATGTTCCTGCACATTTTCCTTTAAACTTAGAGCCAAGTGCCTGAGCAGCATCTTCAATAATGATTAAATTAAATCTGTCTGCAATGTTTTTTAAAACATCCATATTAGCTGTTCTACCATTCAGCTGAGTTGGCACAATGGCTTTTGTGCGTGATGTAATTGCTTTTTCTACTGATTGAGGGTCAATGAGATGGTCAGAACCACAATCAACAGGCACAGGAGTTGCTCCTGTAAAATAAATAGCAGAAGCAGTTGCTACCATTGTGTGAGAGCAAAAAATAACTTCATCCCCATGACCAATTCCTGCCGCTCTTAATGCAAGATGGAGTCCATCTGTTGCATTACCTACTCCAACCGCATACTTAGCACCTACATATTTAGCTATATTTTGCTCAAATTCTTCTAAGTCCCTTTGCAATATAAATGCACCACGCCTTCCAACATCTCTTATAATAGATAAAAACTCTTCTTCGTAAGAAGTAAACACATATGGATAATTAAAAAATGGAACTTTTTTTGTTTCACCCATTTTCACTCCTTTTTTATTTTTTTGCAACTGCGTAAATTATTTTAAATTCTCTATTAGGCTTATCTACCGGTATTAAAACAGGTTCTGTATAATCAGCAATTCCCTCTTTTATCTCATTTGGTAAAGGTATGAGCTTTCCCATAAAAATTCTTTTTAAATATGCTCTTGCTTTCAAACTCCCAGGAATTAGATTAAACTTAACAGCAAATCTTTTAATAAAGGAAATTATTTTATTTTTTATTCCTACATTTTCTACTTGGAAAGCACCATATAATTTAACTTCTTCAAATTCATTTCTTAGTGCTTCGTATAGTTCAAGGACAGAAAAATACTTATATGTATATGGTGAAGGATGGAAATCTTCCCAATCTTTATTAACTGTGCATATAATTAGTACGCCTTCATTTCTTAAAACTCTTTTTGCTTCCTGAATAAATATATGAGGTTCTTTTAAATAATATATGGCTTCGTAAAGTAAAACAAGGTCAAATTGTTCATTTTTAAATGGGAGGGCATGGGCATCCATAATATCAATTTTTATCTTATCGCCATAGTAATTTTTTGCGATATTAACATTTGTTTCATCAATATCACCACCTATTATGCTTTTTGCTTCTTTTGCAATATAGCCAAGGCCTAAACCAGCACCACAGGCAACTTCTAAAACATCTTTTCCTATAGCAAATTTCCTGGCAAAGTGATACCTGTGATAGAGCCTTTCTATCTGTTCTTTTGTCGCTTTTAAACCAGGTATTTCTGTTATCTCGTAATAACCCATTTCAGATTCCTTCTAATTTATTTTTTTATAATTTACATAGACTTTTTCAATATGGTTTGCATATTCCTCATATATTTTATCTGCATCAAACATTTCATCAAAAATTCTTTTTGCATTTTCTGACATTTTTTTATAAAGTTGAGGATTATTATACAGTTTTAGAATACAATTTACAAGTGCCTCTACATCATTTGGTGGATAATAAAATCCAATTTGGTATTTTTCTATTAATTCTTTTGAGTCACCCTCAAAGGCTGAGATAACTGGCAAACCTGCTGAAAGGTAAACAAAGAATTTATTTGGTAACAAATCAATTTTCACATTAGTAGGACACACACCAACTTTTGCATACTTTAACCATAACTCTATTTCTTCTTGATTGAGCCAACCTGTTAAAGTTACATTCTTAAGATCTTTTGATGCTTTTTTTATTTCATCGAAGAGTTCCCCATACCCTGCAATAACAAAATGAATTTTGTCATTTTTAACTCTTTTTGCAACTTCTAAAAGTATAGAAGGATTATGATAGTTTGCCATTGTTCCGACAAAGAAAATTATAAATTTATCCTTGAGTTCCTCAATCAAATTTGTAAATTTAGAAGTGTTAGAAAGATTTTTAATGTTTGGTCTTTTATAACCAAGTGGAAACACCTTATCAACAGGGCTTTTTTCACGATTTGCATACTTCAATCCCCACTCAAGAAAAGTATTCGTTACAGCAATAAGTCCGTCAGCCATTTGCATGGTGTTTCTTATCATTTGAAAATCCATAAAAAGTAATTTGCGAGCAATTCCATGGAATGCGCTGGGAATATATTCAAGAAATATATCTGGCCAGGGGTCTCTAATGTCAACAAGCACGGGAATTTTGTTTTCTTTAGCAAACTTCACAGCTTGATAAGCCAGGTCATGGGGAGGCATTGATGTTACGATAATATCTGGTTTAGGCATTTTAGGTGCTATTTTTTTAAACTTCCAAGCAATAATTCTGTGGTCTATAAAACGAGATAAAGATACATTTTTTTTGTAACCTATTCCTTTTAAGGCATAAAGCCTAAGCCTACTGTTTAGGGTAACTTCGGTATCTTTTTTAAAAATCCAGTCCTTTTTGAAATGGTCAAATGCGCTTGTCCACCATAAAACAGAATGCCCTCTTTCTACAAGTTTATCTGCTAAAAGAGCGGTCCTCATTTTCCTTTGTTTTTCATCTACTGGCAAATTTTCTCCAATTTGTATCAACCAGATGTTGAGCTTATTCGGTTTACAAAATTGATTTTCATACAAATTTTGTATCCTCCTCATTTTTTAAAAATTTTCTTGCCCATATTTCAGCAATTAACACCCTTGAAATATCAGTATACCATATATATTTACTGCTTTTCTGGAATTCATGGTAATAATCTAAAAACCTTTTATTATTTATAATATACATTTCATGCAATACACTATTAGAAAAAATTTTAATAATCAAGGTTGCAAACTCCTCCCTTAACCATTTTTCTTCTGGTATAATAAATCCTTGCTTGTCTTTTCTCCATCTAATTGGGTTTGGAAGTTCATAAATAGCCTTCCTAAGAATATATTTACTCCATCCTTCTTTTAGTTTAAAGCTAACAGGTAAATTTAAAACAAAGTCTACCAATCTGTGATCTAAAAAAGGCAATCTTATTTCTAAAGAATGTGCCATAGAATTTCTATCTTCATAATGTGTAAGTGCAGGCACTGAATATTTATCAATATCAAGTATCTGTCTTTCTTTTAAATGATCAGCTTTCCATACAGGTTCTAAAGAAGTGTTGAAATTTAAAAAATTTTTAGGAAATTTTTTTATAAAAAAAGGCACATATCTCTTTGCTTCACTAATTTTAAACTGCCAAACTACCGTTCTTTTAAAAATAGAACTTATTATCTCAAAGAGAGCTTTTGTAAAATCTTTTGATTTTAATAAATTTTTAATATTAAAGAAAAAGTACTTAAGATATCCCATTAGTACTTCATCTCCTCCCTGTCCACTTAGAATAACTTTTATATCTGAGAGTTTTTTTAATGACTCTAATACTATGAAATGGGCAATTGTACTAAAACCACAAAAAGGGTAATCATTATAATAAATAATTTCATATAAATATTTTACAAATTCTTTATAATTATTAAAATCAACAAAAGTCTTGATATTACTAATTCTTCCTTCTTTAGAAACAATATCAATATATTTTTCTTCACTGTACTTTCGTTCTTTAGATATTACAGAAAATGTATGAAATTGTCCATTATGTAAAGAGTTCGCTATAACTGAAATTGAAGAAGAATCCAATCCTCCACTTAGTAATGCTCCGATTTTTACATCACTTCTTAATCTAATTTTCACACTATCTATAAATAATTCTCTAAATTTTTCTACTGCGTCTTTAAATGTTAAATTTAAATCCATATTTCTATATTCCCAATATTTGTTATATTTAATTTTTCTTTCTTCTATAAACATTACAAGATTGTGTTTTGGCTTTAATTGATATATTCCATTAAAAAATGTTTCTTCATTATAATTAATAATTCCCTGTTCCAAATATTTAAACATTACCTCATGATTAATTTCTTTTTTATTCATAAATGGCAAAAGTTGCTTAGTCTCACTTGCGAAATAAAATTTGTTATCTTTATATAAATAATAAAGGGGTTTAATTGAAAACCTATCCCTGCTAAGGATAATTTTTTTATTGTTTATATCAACTATTGCAAAAGCCCACATACCATTGAATTTGCTGAAACCACTTTCTCCATATTTCTTGTAAATTTTTAATATAACCTCTGTATCTGATTTTGTTTTAAAGGTTTCTCTCTCTTTCTTTAGTTCTTCTTTTAGCTCAAGGTAATTAAAAATTTCTCCATTAAAAACAATCCATGTTTTTCCATCATCTGACATGGGTTGATTAGCTGTTTCTGTGAGATCAATTATTGAGAGTCTTCTGTGCCCCAAAAAAACATCAAATTGTTTTTTATTTTTTGGTTGTTTAACATTTAGAGAAATATAACCTGAAGCATCAGGACCTCTATAAGAAACCATATCCGTTGCTTCAACAAATATATGGTAATCTTTCTCATCAAAAAAACCGGTTAGATTTATAGCTCCAAAAATCCCGCACATTATCTTTTTTAGTCCTTTAAAAAATCATTAAAATTTTCAATAGTTTTTTTAAAATAATAAAATCTTTGCAAGCTACTACAGTGTTTGAGAGAACCATGCTCATAATGGAAAATTTCAAGATGTGGGTCATATATAATTTTTAGACCAAGCTTCCTGCATGTCTCTGCAACGAATATTTCTTCCCCATATAAAAAATTCTTATAATTTAAATTGCCTCCCTTCTCAAAATAATCTCTATGAAATATTATGAAAGCTCCAAATGGTGCATAAATTTCTATTGGTTCAGTTATTTTTACATTAAATAATTTATTGAGTATTACATATTTCAAACATGAACATATTTCATATAGAAAGTATAATAAATAATATTTACTAATTATGCGTAAAATTTTAATTTTTGTTTTGTTTGGAGGAAATCTCATATGGGGATTCTGATATTTATATGTGGAAGGCAAAGCTGATTTGGTTACTAATTCAATATTTGGCGCAATAACACCAAGGTTATTTGTCTCTTTATACTTTTTTAATTTTAAAAAAAAATCTTTATCTTTAAAGGAAATATCTGTATTTGATACTATAACCCAGTTTGGAAGAGGATTATTTTTTAAGTATTCTTGGAATGCCCAATTAGCCCCACCAAGATATCCCAAATTTTTCTCTGGGTATTTAATTATTATTTTTTCATGTTTTAAAAATTTTAATTTTTGAGAACCTTCTCCATTTACTACCACTATTACTATTCCGTCTTCATAACTTTTTAAATTTATCAGTTCATTTACAAAACTCAAAGTATCTTCTTCATTCAAATAGTTAACACAAATGGTAAGAATAGAAGGATATATCATCTTAAAACTTTCCTCCGTTCAAAACAAAGTAGTAAATAAAGAATTAATAAAGCTACACTAATAGTAGTATACCGGAACATAAAACAACTGAGGGAAGAAATAGTAGCTGAATAGAACAAAATGAGCAATGGGATATAAATTATCTTCTTCTCTCTTTTTACTTTTGTGTATGAAAATCCACCCAAAATCCCAAAAAGAAAGAAAAAAATCAATGATCCAGGTAATGTGAAATCCTCTATAGCATCTCTAAAAAGTGTAAATACAGTTGAATCTGGTAATCCATAATAGATTTCAGGATAATGAGTTTTTGCAGTTTGTAGACCTATCCATTGTAGTAATCTACCAAAGGTGAATGAACCAAATGAAGGATTTATGGTTTCATACCAGTTGTTTTCAAACCATAAAGAAAAATATAACACAGAGCCAAAATAGGCTTGTCTCATCATATCCCAAATAAACAAGAATGTATCCCTATTTATTTCTGTAGGTAAAAGTCCTTTCCTAAAACTTTGAAGGCAAATATAAATTAAAATTAAAAAAACTCCTACGCAAACTAACAATAATATTACTTTTATTTTAAAAATTTTAAAGATTTTCTTTTTAAGAACCACAATTGAAAGAAAAGAAGATATCCAGAGAATTAAAGAAAAAATAATAGAGGCTCTTGTTGTTAACAAAGAAGTATATAAAAATGAAGGGAAAAGACTGAAAAGAGCAATTATACGATTTCTTTTAGATTTTTTAGTACCAAATATGATTCCACCAAGTAAGGCTGATAAAAAAGAAAATATACTGCAAAAAACAGCTACAGATGGTTCTTTATAATTTTCATCTGAGTATCTTAAAAAAGAGTATCTTGCACCAATTTTTATTAAAGACTCAATTGGATTAGATAAATTAAATTCTACATCAGCGGACAATGTTAAAGATATTATTCCAATAAATGAAATGGCTATAGAAATAAACATATATTTTTTGAATTTTTCAAAAAATATAGAAAAGATATTAGTTTGAATCTTAAAATCTCTGATTAAAGAGTTTTTTATAGTTCCTGTTCCGATTAAAGAACCTGCAAAAACGGAAATACACGCTATAGCTACCCACAAAATTCCGCCATAAAAAAATTTGTATCCAAAAAAGAAAACTTCAGAAAGAACTATAGCACTAAACCAAAATAATGTAAAAAAAGTTCCAGGATGTAACCAATCACTTATAAGAAATCGTCCTAGTAAAATTAATAAAGGAAATATTGTTATTGTTAAATATACACAAACAAACCATTCACTATTCATTGATTTGCATTTAAATAAATTCTTTTTTCAATATTTCTTCAATTTTTTCTTTATTGAAAGTATTTTTTGTTAATAAATTGTTTTCTTCATAAAAATCTTTTTGTAAATCGTAAAGTTCATGATATTGATTGTTTCTTTTAATAAATTTTAAAAGATTTTTATTTATAATAGATACTTCTGAAGCTATATGGGGATATATTTTAACATCAAATTTCGGGTTTCTCTTTAAACAGGCTTCTATTTTGAAATTTATATCAAGTAATTCAGATATAACAATTCTTCTTTTTTCTGGGCTTAGCAAAGAATTTGAACTTTCTGGTTTAGGATAGGGCGCATTAATAATATCTAATATTGTTGAATAAATATCATTAAGCTGAACCAAATCAAAATTATCTCCGTTTTCTATTTTTATTTCTCTTGGATATTTTATAATAAGAGGAATATGTATTAATTCATTGTATGTTGTAAATAAGTGATGAATATGTCCATGCTCTCCAAAAAGCTCTCCATGATCGCTTGTAATAATAAATAAAGTGTTATTCCATATTTCTGTAGATTTTAAAAAAATATAGAGTTTGTTTATCATAGTATCTAAAAAAAGTATCTCTTGGTCATATAAACCTGTTAAATATTCTAAATAATCAATTTCAAATGGTTTTTTAGCATAGTGATCGTATTCTTCAGTAATACGGTGTTTTTTCTCATAAATTTCATTGTCTCTTATAAAGATATTTCGGTATGTCTTTGGCGGATTATATTTGTCATGGGTTTGCATTAAATTGACAAATATAAAAAAAGGTTTCTTTTCACGAATAATAGTTTCTAAAAGTTTCATAATCTTTTTAATAGTTTTGCTTGTAAAGAAAGTAGCATTTTTAGATACAGGTTTTAACTGCTTAAAAAACACATTTGAAAATAATAGGAATAAGTGTTTCACTATCTCCTTATAATCGAATAAAGTGTTATTTTTTATATTTAAAGCTTTAGTTATTAAAAATTTAAATTTTTCAAGAGAAGTGCCATTTATTTTTAATTTATCGTAGAAATTATTATTTTCAGCAAAAAGATTCCACATTTCATAAAATTTATCAAAACCTTTGGAGAAACCAAAAAAATCACATATAAGACTATTGCATGAAAAACCAAAAGTGTAATAACCAGTAGCTTTTAATATTTCTGTAAAAGTAATTATATTTGAAGGCATAAACATATTTAACCCATCTACCCCGTGTTCTGATGGATATAAACCTGTAAATAATGAAACATGAGATGGTACAGTCCACGGAGAAGGTGAAAAACACATTTTATAAATTACAAAGTTATCTTCTTTTACCATTTTCTCAAGGTTTGGGGTAGTTTTCTTAGGATATCCATAAAGAGACATATGTTTTGCACCAAGAGTATCACACACTACAAGTAATATATTGGGTATGGCTTTCATATTTTTAAAGTTTTCTAAATAAATTTAAGAAAAATCTTCTTACTGCTAACCCCATCTTTACATAAGGATGTTTTTCTATTCTCGAAAGTCTTTCTTGACAAGCTTTTAATGTCATTCGTAAATTTTGTATAGTAGCAAAATCATTGTTAATAAGTGAAAAAATTTTTTTATTTTCAGGATGAAATATTATTATCCATGTCTGTCCAGCTGGGTGAAAAAAATCAATCTTTTGCAAATCTAATTGTTGCTCTTTAACCAATTCTGACATTTTCTCCCAAGTATAGGTTACTACTGCTGGATAAACCCATTTTTCTCCATTATAATCTGTATTTCCTTGCATAAAAGTTGCTACAAAAATTGAATCAGTTTTCATAACTTTCTTTGCCTCTGAAAGAGCTTTTTTAATCTGTGATTGTGAAGCATGGGAAAAAAATAGATTGAGCTAAAATAAAATCAAATTTTAGCCCAAAGGTACTGCAATTAAAATCGCAATTATAACTAAATACAGGCTTTTTAATTTTAACCATATCTTCTCCAATTTCATTTTTTATCCCTTCTTCAATTAACCATTTTTCTGATTCTATGCCAAAATACCTGTTTGGCAATAAATAAGGTATGAAGAGCTTACCCCCCCTAAGAGAACCACATCCGATATCTAACAAATAATGATGCTCTCGTAATCCTAATAAATACAATACAACAAATTGCAAGCCACTTACTATATCATAAAATTCTAAAGGACCAACATAGCTTTTGTAATTTTCTTTCATAAAATTTCTTCCTCCTTTTAAAAATAGCCCATTTCTCTTAACCTTCTCATAACTTCTTCTTTTTTAGAATCTCTGCCTCCTCTTTCTGAATCCCCAGTCATATAAGGTTTTGTACATGGTTTACAATCAATAGAACGATATCCCTTTTTATAAAGTTCGCAATATAAAATATTGTATTTTTTTATGTATTGCCAAATATCTATTTCTCTAAAATGAAGGATTGGATGAACTCTAAAATGTTCTGGCTGTTTTCTTAGACTGAAAAATTCTTCATTAGTTCTTGTTTCTTGTTCATCCCATCTTATACCTGTCATAAAAGCTTTTAGTTTATATTGCTCAATTGTGTTATTTATAGGAATAGTTTTTAAAAGATAACAACATTCTACTTTATTAATAGCAGGATGAAAGTTAGTAGGAAGCTGAACATTTCTTATAGAAATGATGTTGATATTCCACTCGGTTTGGATTGTTTCAATAAATTTCAGAATTTCCTCAAAATCTAATCCTGTATCAATCCAAAATACAGGCCAAGGAATATTGCCATCAAACACTTCTTTTACAAGATGTAAAAGAGTGGTAGAATCTTTACCACCACTGTATGCAATACCTACTTTATCCTTGTATTTTTCATATGCCTCTTTAATAATATTCTTACTCAAACTTTCTTTTTCTTCTAACGAAAGCTTCATCAATTTTTCATTCATATTCTCCTTCTCCTCATTAATCTTAAATTTTTATAATAAATTAATGCCATTGTGACAGCAGTTATACTTTCTGATAATACCAAAGTTATAGCGGCTCCTATTATACCAAAAGTAGGAACTAAAATTCCACATAATATAGATGCGCTTATAGTGCTAATTAAAAATCCTAAGCTATGCATTCTTTGCTGATTCATTGAAAGTATAGTACTCCCATAGCTATATCTCAGAAAAACTAAAGGAATAAGTATCATAAGTAATATAAAAGTAAATGTACTTTCAGTGTAAGAAACACCCAAAAAAACTTTGATAATTTTATCTGCTAAAAATATTCCGATAATTGCTATGCTAATACCTATACTTGTCATTATTTTGAGAAAAATATTTTGAGTTTTTTTAAATTTTAACCTGTCTTTATAAAACAATTCAGATAAAATAGGATAAAAAGCCATCGGAATGAGAAAGCCTGCTGTAGTTATCGAAGTTACAATTCTATAAGGTGCTGAAAAAATTCCAATTTCATAAGAAGTAAAGAAAATACTTAAAAAAATTAATGGGAGATATTGATTTACTAATAGTAGAAAAGCTGAAGTAGCAAAATATATTGATTGGCTTATATGGTAAAAACAAATGCTAAAATTAAATATAAAATTAAACTTAATGCCTAATTTTTTATAATAATAAACCAATAGCGTTATAGCTCCTGGTAGGTATGAAATTGACCAAATAAAAGAAGCTAAAGCTGTATCTTCAGCGTTTTTTACAAAATATAAAACACTTACTAATGATATTGCAGAAATAAACTGTCCCAAACATAAAAATTTAAACTTCTCAAGCCCCTTTAGTAGCCACTCGTTGTAAAGGGAATAAGTTATCAAGTAAAGTCCGTTCCATAAAAATATAAATTTTTTAGTTATAGAAATATTTAAAATAGAAATTACAATACCAAATAAAGTAAAGATGAGTATCCCTCCTATAATTCTTATAGTAAAAAGAGCATTAAATAAATTTTCAATCTTTTCTTTCTTTTCTTTATTTTTTGCAACTTCTCTTATCCCATACATAGTTGTGCCTAAATCTACAGTTATCCAAAGACAAAAAGATATAGTTTGAGCAAGACTAAAAAGTCCGAAATTAGAAGGTCCTAATATTCTTGCGAGATAAATATTAACTATAAAATAGATTCCTCTTGCAATTGCTTCATTAATAGTTATCCACTGAACATTTGAAATAAAGCGAGTAACAATTGTCTTGGGAGTTTTTTCTAATTTAAAAATTTTTCCTCCTCCTACTTTGATTATCTCCGCTTGAAGCAAATTCCACTCTGAGGCACAAGAGAAAACCCAACCTTTTCTAAGACCCTAATTACTTCATTAGCCGAAACTTTAGGCAACTTTCCCATTGTTTAGATTGCAACCTCTAAATAGGTGAAACTGACAGACTCAGGTTGTGGAACTTGTTCACCACTCTCCAATCGATCCTCTACATGCAGAACAATAGCATCATTTATGTTTCTTAATAACTTCTGGTAGTGTCAACATTCTTGTGTAAATTTTTTATAGAAAGGCAAATTAGGATGCACCTTGCCTATTTTTGTATGTCTCCAGCTCATCTCCATTTTTAAAGATATGAATGCCAGTAGCAAGTAAC
>Ga0272448_1007625_pt1 | contig 11428 bp, 8 predicted proteins | sample YNPCB0191_FD_202220 | JGI IMG/M metagenome (GOLD analysis project Ga0272448, IMG submission 202220) | Hot spring sediment microbial communities from Yellowstone National Park, WY, United States - YNP-CB-019-1 | ecosystem: Environmental > Aquatic > Thermal springs > Hot (42-90C) > Sediment... | reverse complement strand
AAATATATTTACACAAAACATCAATTCCTTTATTTAGCTCTTGTCTCATTCTTCACCTCCTTTCAGAAATTTTAGGGCCCCAGGCACTTTACTTACGCCTCTGTTTGCTGCCAAGGCTTAAATCTTGGGGGCTTTTCCAAAAATCCTCCAAAAATCTCAAGCAGCACAAATTCAGTCGTCCTACAACCCCCTATCTAGATTGCCAAATAAGGATTCCTTATTTGGCTCTAGATTTCCCCGATTGGCTCCCAATCGGTCCGGTATCCTTATTCTTTTTTAAAAGAACAGGTCCGGGATTCTTCCGTCGAAGAATCAATAACGGCCCTTATACTTTAAATACCACAGATTTAAAAATATGTCAATTAAAAAAGAAAACCCTCCTGTAAAGAAGGAGGGTAAGCCCCGTCAATTTGGAACAAATTGTTTGGACTTAAACTTACTTAAACTTAAAAGGGTTTTTTAGAAAACATCTCTTCCTGCAAATTACCAGTCGTTTTCACTAAACAATCAGAGAGAATTCCTCGTCTGATCTGACTGGTTTTTTGCGTTTTCCCCTATCGGTTACCGACAGGTCCGGTTTTCCTCATTCTCAAAGTTTAATTTTTAAGAAACAGAGGTTCCGGGATCCCGAAGGATCTATAGCGGGCTTACTTTTATCACCTCAAATCATCACCAAGAATCAAGTGGATAAGTTAAATCTCTATATTTGGCAACTACCAAACCCATAATTCATGGTAATAAAGAAATATAATCGGGTAATTTCTCTAGGCATCAAACTTCAAGAAATTTTCTTATGATTTTACTTAATTGCTTTCTTTTGGGGGTTGCTTTAGAATTATCTTATCTGTACTATCTAATCAATAGTAACAAAACTAGGGTTCGGCAAAATAATTTTAAGGAGCATCCGCAGGCAAAATTGCTTGGTTTCGCCGTAGGCGAAAATTTTGCCGAGGACTGAGCCAGTTTGCTCGCTGGAAGCACACTGGCGACTCCGAAAAATTATTTTGCCGAAAGATAGCTATCTTAAAATCGTTGCCGAATTGGTTGGCAATTACAACTTATCTATGAAATTTATTGCTGATCTTCATATTCATTCAAAATATAGTCGCGCTACCTCTAAAGAAATGGTTTTAGAAGAACTAGATCGTTGGGCTGATGATAAAGGAATTAAAGTTATTGCCACTGGTGATTTTACTCATCCGCAGTGGTTAAAAGAAATTAAAGAAAAATTAGAACCAGCTGAACCCGGACTTTTTAAGTTAAAAGAGAATTTCAAATTAAAAACCATTAAAGGGACTTTTGCTGATACCCGATTTTTTTTAAGCACAGAAGTTTCCGGCATCTATACCAAGAACGGCAAAATGCGCCGCGTTCATAATTTAATTTTTGCTCCTGATATAGAAACCGTAGAAAAAATTAATACTCAACTTTCTTGGATTGGCAATTTAGCATCTGATGGCCGGCCAATTTTAGGATTAGATTCTGAAGAATTGGCAAAAATTGTTTTTAATATCAACGAAGAAGCGGCAATTGTCCCAGCGCATTGTTGGACCCCGTGGTTTGCTGTTTTTGGTTCAATGTCTGGTTTTGATTCTTTAGAAGAGTGCTATGGAAAGTATACGGATAAAATTTTTGCAGCAGAAACTGGATTGAGTAGCAACCCTCAGATGAATTGGCGATTATCAAAATTAGACAACATTTCTTTAATCTCTAATTCTGACTCGCATTCTTTGCAGCGAATCGGTCGTGAAGCTAATATTTTTGATACGGAATTATCATACAAAGGAATTATAAACGCGATAAAGTCCGGTGCGCCTCGCCTGCGTGAATCCGCATCAAATCTGTCTAAACCCGCATTTGTGGCGACAATAGAGTTTTTTCCCGAAGAAGGAAAATATCATTTTGATGGCCATCGGCTTTGTGGTGTTTGTTTTTCGCCTGAAGAAACAAAAAAGCACAAAGGAATTTGTCCGGTTTGCGGTAAAAAATTAACCATTGGAGTAATGAATAGAGTAGACCAGCTCGCAGATAGGCCAAGTGATTATAAAGACGAAAAAAGAGTTCCTTATTACAGTTTAATTCCTTTAGATGAGATTATTGCTGAAAGTTTAGAAGTAGGGGTGGCTTCGAAAAAAGTTAAAGATGAGTATGAAAAATTAATTAGAGAATTTCAAAGCGAATTCAATGTTTTATTAGAAGCTCCTTTAGATGTTTTAATGACAAAAACAAATCCAAAAATAGCGGAAGGCATTCAAAAAACAAGAGAAGGAAAAGTCAAAATAAGGCCCGGCTTTGACGGTGAATACGGAAAAATCTCTCTTTTTGACGAAAAAGAAGTGGATAAAGAAGAAAAAACTGATTTTAATATTCAAAAAAGACTATTTTAATCTATATCAGAGAAATTATCTTGAGAGAAATTATTTGGAAGAATTTCAATTTTTGAGATTTTTACACCAAAATTTTGCGCTTTCTCTTTGCTTTCAAACCAAACATCAATTTTATCGCTATATTTTTTATTCATTCGATCCTCAACAACAAAAACTTGTTCGCCAAAAATATCAGGCAAACGGATTTTGGTGCCAAAAGGTAAAAAATTAGCAGCAACAATTCCTTTTTTAACATATTTTCCTGAAGCCGTAATAAACGGCGTTTCATCAGTTTCTTCTAAACTAGAAGAATAACCAGTCACTAAAACTGTCGTAAAAGAATCCAAAGAGGCCTGATTTAGTAATGAGTCTTTATTTAAAACTATCAGAGAGGCTTCATTTTGATTTTCAAAATTTTTCACCGGCCCTGCTCCCTGAGTAGATAAGCTGCTATTTATCGGCTGGGATAAAACCATTAAAATAAGCAAATAAAATGAGATTTTTAAAATTTTTCTCATATTAATATGTAGTTTATGCTTAAAATAAAAACCCCTTTTTGGGGTTTAATTATTTTATTTTTTAAATATAACAAATCAAACCTAAATTTGTCAAGATTTGTCAAGTAAACAAAGAAAAGGTTAAAATAAAGAGAATGATTGAGTATTTTACAGAAGGGATAGTATTAGATAAAGAAAGAAAAGCTGATTTTGATGGTTTAGTTTATTTATATACTAAAGATTACGGCAAAATTGTTGCTAAAACCACAGGAATTTACAAGCCAACTTCAAAATTAGCCGGTCTTTTAGAGCCCTTAAATTTAGTAAATTTAAGGATTGTTGAGAAAAATGGCTTTCAAATAACTGACGCTTTAAAAATTAAAAAAATCGTTAATAACGACGTCCTAAAATCCAAAAAATTCTATCAGCAAGCTATTAATCTTCTTTTTTTCATTAAAGAAATGACTTTTGATTTTCAATTTGACCCAAAACTTTGGCAAGCAATCTTAAAAACTTTTGAAGTTATAAATAAAAAAAGAACGCCGAGCTATTCATTGATCCTTGAAGCCTTAGGATTCTCTCCGAAATTTGCCCAATGTCAAATTTGCAAAAACAAACCAGCAAAGTATTTTTCTAAAAAAGACCAAGTTTTTTATTGCCGCCGTTGCGCTTCAAAATTTCCTCAAGATGAGTTAATATTAATATAATACATGCGATCCAAAACTACGAATACATCCGAATCTACACCGCGATGCTAAACTACGAATGCATGCGAATCTATGAATATATGAAATATAATCCAAATCTACGAATTTTATCCGAATAATACGAATCTTACGAATAATTATTCGGAGCATTCGGATAAATTCGTAGTTTGGGATTATTTTATGACTTTAGAAGATTTAGAAAAAAAACTTTACCAAGAAAAAGAAATATCTTTTAAAAAAGAATCTGCCGAGAAAAAATCTTTAAAAACTCAAGGCATTTCTTCAAGATGGAGTGATAAGAAAGAATCTATAAAAAATATTCGCCTTGAAGAGCCTATCAATCGTTTAAGCGTTTTTTTAAAGAGATTTTTCTGGGTAATCATTGTCTTAGTTTTAATCGCAACTGTTCTTTTAGCTTTTTATTTACATCAATTTTTTGCAAGTCGAGATATTGTCTTTAAGGTGGAGGCGCCGAGAGAAGTTCAAATCGGCGTTCCCTTTTCTTTAAAAATTTATTTTGAAAACACTTCTAAATCTAAATTAAGACAAGCTAAAATTTCCATCGATTTGCCTGAAAACACTACTGTTAAAGGTGGAGAACCTACTAAAAAAATTTTAAGTGAAGAGTTAGGAGACTTAGATTTAAATAGTTCGTTCGAAAAAGAATTTTCTTTTATTGTTTTGAATGATGAAAAAACCACTAAACGCTTTAATGTTTCCTTGTCTTATTCCCCGCCAAATATTAAAAATCGTTTCGAAAAAATTAGAAATATAGATATTGCTGTTAAGGAGCCGGCAATTAGACTTGATTTAACGACACCAACAAAGGTTTTGAACTCTGAAGAGTTTGAAATTAACATCAATTATGAAAATATTTCAGAAATTGATTTTTCTAATGTTGAACTTGAATTAAATTATCCTAAAAATTTTACCTTTAAAGACGCTAGCGCTTCTTCAACTTACGGCAATAATTTATGGGTTTTAGGAGATTTGAAAAAAGGCGCTAAAGATAATTTAGTAATTACCGGCACAATTTATGGACCGGAAGAGTCATTTTTTGCAATTGAAGGAATAATTTCTGTGGTTATCGACGGTCAAAAGTATATTATCAATAAGAAAACCTCAAATATTAATATTGCTCCTTCGCCTTTAAATCTCAGTTTCTCTGTTAACGACAAATCTTTCTATGTCGCTTCTTTGAATGAAGAATTAAGATATGAATTAACTTATAAAAATAATGCGGATATTGCCTTAAAAGATGTTGTTTTAAAGGTTAATTTAAGAGGAGCGATGTTTGATTTTAACAGCTTAAAAACTCAAGGTTCTTTCAATTCTAAAGACAATAGTATAACCTGGACTGCCTCAGATGTTTCTGATTTTAATTCCTTAGGGCCAGGAGCAAGCGGCAAAGTTGATTTTACTATTAAAACAAAATCTTTTTATCCAATCAAAAAAATAGGCGATAAAAACTTTGTTCTAAAAGCACATGCTGAAATAACTTCCCCAACAACTCCTTATTATGTTTCGGCGGAAAAAACCATTGGTTTAGCTGATTTTGATATTAAAATTTCTGGACTGGTCCAAATTGATGCTCAAGCTTTATTTAAAGACAGTCAATCCGGTTTTATTAATAAAGGCAGTTGGCCGATGAAGGTTGATCAACCCACTAATTTCACTATTCACTGGATTATTAAAAATTATTCAACTGATATAAGAAATGTTGAAGTGAAAGCAAATTTAGCTGGTGGCGTAAATTGGGTTGACAAAGTAAAGAGCAATGTTTCATCAGTGCCTACTTACAACGAGAGGACGCGGGAAATTAGCTGGTTGATTGACGAAATTCCAGCAACTAAAGGAGTAATTTCAAAACCCGTGGAAGCAATTTTCCAAATCGAAGCTGTGCCTAATATCACTCAAAGAGGCAATTATATGCCGCTTTTAACCGAAACCACAATTAAAGCCGTTGATGTTTTTAATAATATCGAACTAACCAATAAAGATGATGGCTTAACAAGTGATTTAATTGATGATCAATATATAAATCGCAGCGACGGAAGAGTCCAATAAAATCAAATGTATAAAAAAATAATTTTAGAAAACGGATTAAGAATAATTTTAGTGCCTAAAAAGGAGAGCTTTTCAACGACCGTGTTGGTATTGGTTGGTGTTGGCTCCGATTACGAAGAAAAAGAAATTAACGGCGTTTCTCATTTTTTAGAGCATCTTTGTTTTAAGGGAACAAAGAAAAGACCAACTAGTTTGGATATTTCCTCAGAACTTGATCATTTAGGCGCAAAATATAATGCTTTTACCAGCAACGAGTTGACTGGTTATTTTGCTAAAGCTTTGCCAGAACATTTCGAAAAAATTTTAGAGATTATTTCTGATCTTTATCTCAATCCGATTTTTGATCCAAAAGAAATTGAAAAAGAACGAGGGGTGATTATTGAAGAAATTAATATGTACGAAGATATTCCAATGCAAAAAGTTCAGGAATTATTTACACAGCTTTTATACAAAAACCAGCCAGCAGGTCGTCCAGTTGCTGGCACAAAAGAAATTATCAAAAAATTAAGCCGCGATGAAATTATTAGTTATCGGCAGAAACATTATTTATCTCATTCGACAGTTATTGCAGTGGCAGGGAAAATTAACGAAGATAAAGCAGTTGAGCTTATTAAGAAAAATTTTGAAAATATTAATCAAGCCGAAAAAGAAACAAAAGTTCCAACAAAAGACATTCAAAGCCAACCAGAGGTTTTAATCAAAGAAAAAAATCTAGATCAGACGCATTTAGTTTTAGGGGTACGGGCTTATGATATTTTTGATCCAAGAAGATTTGCTTTAGAGCTATTAGCAGATATTTTAGGAGGGGGGATGAGCTCGCGGTTGTTCCAACGCTTAAGAGAACAAATGGGGGTATGTTATTATGTGAATGCAGCTGTTGATTCCTCGACTGACCATGGTTATTTAGCAATTTCTGCCGGAGTTGATAATAAACGACTAGAAGAAGTGATTCAAGTGATAATTGAAGAATTAAATAGATTAAAAACGAAAAGCGTTAAAAGCGATGAACTCCAAACAGCGAAAAATCATTTGATTGGTCATTTATTTTTAGGATTAGAAAGTTCGGATGAATTAGCTAGTTTTTACGGTAGTCAAGAAGTTTTAAAAGAAGAAATTTTAACTCCTGAAAAAATTACTCAAAATATTCAAGCGGTTTTAAAAGAAAATATACAAGAAGTAGCTAATGATATTTTCCAAAACAATAAACTTAATCTTGCTTTAATTGGCCCTATTAAAAACCAAGAAAAAATTGAGAAAATTTTAACTTTCTGATAAAATAAGCCAAACTTACATCGCGACGCTAAACTATAAAGGGCTACGAAATATGAATTTTTTACGAAATTACGAAATTTAGTTTTCGTATATTCGTACCTTTTCGTATTTCGTAGTTATATTTCGTAATTTCGTAGAGAATCTCGTAAATTTGTAGTTTAGAATTATTTATTATGGAAAGAAAAATTATTGAAATTTCTTGGGGTAGTCTATGGCGTATTGTATTAATTATCGCCTTAATAGCCGCTCTTTTTGTTGCTAAACAGGCGGTTTTTATCTTTCTTTTATCTCTTGTTTTAGCTTCTGCTCTTGAACCGATTGTTAATTTTCTTGAGAAAAGACATTTTCCTCGTATTTTAGCGATACTTTTGATTTTTATTATCGGTTTAGCAGTTTTAGCAATTTTACTTTATACAATTATTCCTATTACCTTTATTGAATTAAAAGATTTGTTTCGTGATTTAGAAGAAAAGTTGCCTGAATTTTTAAAGCCATTTTTTTCTTTCCATCTTTTTGGAGAATTAAAGCAAGGTAGTGAAAGTTTTATCAATGTTTTATTAAGCGGAAGCAGTTCTTTTTGGAATTTAATGATAAAATTATTTGGAGGAATTGTTTTCTTGATAGCGGTTTTTATTCTCACTTTTTATTTATTAGTTAGCAAACACGGCGTGGAAACTTTTTTGAGAGCGATTTTACCAGAGAACCAAGAAGAAAGAGTGATTAATGTTTATTTAAAAATCAGGAAAAAATTAGGATATTGGCTTCAGTCGCAACTTTTGTTAAGCGTTGTTGTTGCTGGACTTTCTTTGTTAGGGCTTTGGCTTTTAGGAGTAAAATATAGCCTGCTTTTAGCAGTATTAGCTGGTGTTTTGGAATTAGTGCCGATGGCCGGGCCAATTATTTCTGGAGCAACTGCTTTTTTTGTGGCTCTTTCTCATTCATGGATCTTAGGGGTTTATGTAATTATCCTTTTCGTTGCTATTCAACAATTAGAAGCACATGTTTTGTTGCCGGCAATTATCAGAAAAACAATGGGCGTCAACCCTGCGGTCGTAGTGCTCGCTCTTTTAGCTGGTTACGCAATCGCCTCTTGGATAGGCGTAGTTTTAGCCGTGCCAGCTGCTGTTACTCTTCAAGAAATTATAAATGATTTTTCAAGACATAAAGCTATAAGCCGAGAAAAAACACATACTGCTGAGAATGCCCAGTAGTGAAATGAAAAATGAATAGCAACGCTTAATCGTTTTTCTTGATGAAGCATCTGGGCATTAACAAAATAAGAATATAAAGGTCAAATATTGTCTTAAGGAAAACGTTATTAAAACCCCGTAAGCTCTTTTCAAGAGTTACGGGGAAAAACGCAATCCATTTTCTACTACTGGGAATGCCCAGTAGTAGAACTGCGATATAGATTAACATAATTTTTCGTAGTTTATCTACCGGACAAAGATTTATCAAATAACATAATATTATTAATAATGCGATAGGTTAATCTAAAAAAAATTACCATCGCAGTTTCACTACTGGGAATGCCCAGTAGTGAAAAAGGATAGTAATTTTCACGAAGCTTTTAGGAGAACAGAGTTTTATCAATTAACAACACAATTTTTGAATAAAACAAGGTCGAACAAGAAAATTATTTAAGCTTCGCAATCCATTTTCTACTACTGGGTATGCCAAAGAAAAAATTTTTCATTACCACGGCTATTGATTATGTTAATGACACGATTCATTTAGGTCATGCTTTTCAAAAAGTAATTGCAGATGTTTTGGCGCGTTTTTATCGCCTTAAACTTGGCGATAGCAATGTTTTCTTTTTAACCGGAACAGATGAGCATGGCCAAAAAGTTGAAAAAGCGGCTCAAAACGCTCAAATTCCTGTTAAGGATTATGTTGATAAGATTGCTCAATCAGACAAACTCCAGCAAAACGCTTTAAATATTTCTTACAATAGATTTATAAGAACCACTGATAAAGATCATTTAAAAGTGGCTCAAGAAATTTGGCAGAGAGTAAATAAAAATGGCGATATTTATCTTGGAGAATTTAGCGGACTTTATTGTTCTGGTTGCGAGGCTTATTATTCTGAAGATGAATTAATTAATGGCCGATGTCCTCTCCATCCAAATCTTAAAATTCAAAAAATTGTTGAGAAAAATTTCTTTTTTAGATGGTCTAAATATCAAGATTTTTTAATAAAAAATTTAGAGGAAAATCCCAACTTTGTTTTTCCTGAAAGCCGACGCAATGAAATGTTGGCTTTTGCGAAAAAAGGAATTCACGATATCCCCATTTCTAGAACTTCTTTTCAATGGGGAATACCTGTACCTAATGAGTCAAACCATGTGATGTATGTGTGGTTTGATGCTTTAACTAATTATTTAACAGGGGTTGGGTTTTTAGAAAATTCTGATTTATTTAATAAATTTTGGCCAGCAGATATTCATATTTTAGGAAAAGATAATTTAAGATGGCACGCTTTGCTTTGGCCGGCGATGCTTAAATCCGCTGGCATAGAGTTGCCAAAAACAATTTTAGTGAACGGATTTTTAACTTTAAACGGACAAAAAATTAGTAAATCTATCGGCAACATTATTCGACCTACTGATTGGGTAGAAAAATACGGCGCTGACGCTGTTCGTTTCTATCTTTTACGCCATCGAACAGTTATTGAGGATAGCGACATATCCGAGGAAAAATTAAAAAGTGCTTATAAGGCTGATTTAGCTCATGGCTTAGGAAATTATAATAGTCGAGTTTTAACGCTTATAGCTCGCGATCCAAAAATACAAATTCATTTAGATGACCTAAACGAAAAATTAATCCAAGAAAAAGTTAAAGAAATAAAAAATACAGTTGATCGGAAAATTGAAGAGTTTAAACTAAACGAAGCACTCGCTGCTATTTGGGAGTTAATAAGTTTTGGTGATAAATATCTTAATGAAAATGAAGTTTGGAAAATCTCAAATATAACTGAAAAATCTCAAAAACTGGCAAATTTAATCTATGTTTTATTGAATGTGGCTGAACTCTTAAAACCGTTCTTACCGCAAACATCAGAAAAAATTCTTAGTCAAATTGAAACAAAAAACGATAAATACACGATTAAGAAAATAGAAACTCTTTTTCCGAAAATATAATTTAAATCTATAACGCGATACTAAACTATAAATGGCTACGAAATACGAAAAAATACGAATATACGAAAACAATATTAAATAAATACAATAATTTTCGTAATTTCGTAAAAAATTCGTATTTCGTAGAGAATTTCGTATTTCGTAGAGATTAGCAACAAAAATTTGACAAATAAAAAAATAAAATTTATACTTAAAATAGTCTGTTGAAGAACAGTGACGGCAAGCGAGGGGAGCAATAAAAAGCCTTGGGTCTTCTGCCAGCCCAGGCCTCACCTCCCTTCTTGTTTCGTTTCACGCTCCCCTGCTTGCTTTTTAAAAAGCACATTTCAAATTTAAAAAGGAGGTTTATATGGCGCAAATAGCACAAAATCCCGCGATTCATAATTTGTTAAAAATTTTACTAGGAATAGGAGTAATCGTTACGATCTTGGATATTATTCAGATAATTAAAGACAGAAAAAAACACAGAAGAGATTAAAAAGCAAAATCATAAATTAAATCGCTTTCTAAAAAAGAAAGGAGGTGAATAAAATGAATAAAGCAACTCCCGAATATGAGTAAATGTGAGTAGCGGCTCCACCAGGAAATTCTAAAATCCTAAAATCCTAACAAAAGGAGGGATTGATGGGTAGAAATCATTGGTGGGTAAAACCTAAAAAAAGAAGACGCTGCTTCGAGAAAGAAAAAATGAACGGCAGAAGAAATCCTAACCCCAAAAAAAATCAAAAAATTTTTTATTTATACTATAAAAGAACAAAAAGGGGCTAAAAATTTTTAAAGAGCCGCCTGTGCTACTGTTTAAAAACAGGTGGCTCTTTTTAAAAAGAAGTTTATATGAAGTCGCCTTTCTGAAGAAAATAGAAAGAAAAAGGAAAAAATTAAAACCGCGGTAAAGGAGGTGATATCGTTGAAGAATAATTGTCGAAAGTCAGAAAAAAAGATAGCAAAAAAATAAAAAAGAAAAAAACATTTGGGTATTCATTTCTACACAGAAGAAAAGTCAAGGAAAAAGTCCTTGGTGGACTTTGTAAAAATTTTCCCGTTAGATAGAAATATCTAACGGGGTTTTTGTTATTTTAATTGTTTTTGAAGCTTCTCCAATGGCCAGACGTTAATAATATCTTTTTTCTCTGCCCAACCGCGGCGGGCTTGAAAAACGCCATACTTCATAAAGCGCAATTGATCAATGTGGTGAGCGTCGGTATTGATAATCATTTTTACCCCAGCTTCTTTGGCTTGTTTAATATAAACATCTTTAATATCTAAACGCTCTGGATAAGCATTAATTTCTAAAATGGTATTAGTTTCTCTGGCAGCTTTTAAAATTTTTTCAAACTCAACCTGATATTCGTCGCGCCTTTGGATAATTCTGCCAGTAG
>Ga0272448_1007624_pt1 | contig 11431 bp, 9 predicted proteins | sample YNPCB0191_FD_202220 | JGI IMG/M metagenome (GOLD analysis project Ga0272448, IMG submission 202220) | Hot spring sediment microbial communities from Yellowstone National Park, WY, United States - YNP-CB-019-1 | ecosystem: Environmental > Aquatic > Thermal springs > Hot (42-90C) > Sediment... | reverse complement strand
AAGGAATTCATCATCGACGGCCTCTGGGCTGCGATCGGTTCGTTCAACCTTTCTATCCGGAGCTGCTACATCGAGAGCGAGAATCTCTTGAATATTCAGGACGAGGTGTTCGCACAAGCCCAAGAGGAGAACTTCTGGGATCGGGTCCGGAAGGATACCACCGAGATAACCAAAGAATACCTCGCGCTCCAAAAGGAGAGGTTTCGCGCCAAGATGGCCATAGCACGCTACCTCGATCTCTTCTATTAGCGAGCGGTCAGCCGCAGCTGCCCCGGTCGCGACAGGTCGTACTTCCTGAGCGCCTTGATCAGGTAGCGGAAATCCCGCGGGGCAGGCGCGGCGATCTCGACCCATCTGCCGGTCTCGTATTCCTCGAAGGAGAGAGAGGAGGCATGCAGCGAGACCCGGTCGATCAGTGCGGGCTCGGATGAGAGGCTCGCCGCAGGCTTGTAGCGCTCCCGCCCTTTGAGATCGGAGAGCCTCAGGGAGTCCCGCCTGCCGTAGAGAGGGTCCACGGCCAGAGGGAGGCCTATTGCCTTCAGATGCGCTCGTATCTGATGATGGAATCCTGTGTGCGTCCTCAACTCGAGCAAACAGTACCTGTGGAAACGCTCCAAGACGACGAAAGAGGTCCGATGACATCTTGCATGACGAACTGCGCTCTTTGGCGCGGGAAGGGACAGCCCCCTCGACTCGACCAGAGGGATCTCTATTGCACCCTTGTCCTCTGCAGGGCTGCCCTCGACCACGGCGAGGTACCGTTTGTCGATCGATCCCCTCTCGAAGGCACTGCAATAGTGGCGATGGGCGGGAGGGGTACGGGCGAATAACACCGCGCCGCTGACGGGCTTGTCGATACGGTGCACCACGTAGACCCCGGTGCCCGGCGATCGCTTCTCGAGCCACTCCTTGAGGCTTGGTCGGTCTTGCGGACTTCTTCCCGGGATCACAGGCAGGCCTGCGGGCTTGGATATGACCAGAGTCGAGCTGTTCTCGAAAAGGATCTCCGGCCTAAGGGGTCGAGACCTGTTCCGGCGTTCCCCTGGTGTCTGCGGATCGTGTGGCTCGAAGCGGCTGGGACGGGCCATTGTGCCCCCTGGAGCAGGACGGCGAGCAGAGCAGTGCTGACGCTTTGCCTCATACTACCCCATGCCGTTACCGTTGCAAATCTCTCGAAGCACAGAGACGGCCTCCCCCTCTCTCGCCCTCTCGAGGATGCGGCCGTCAGGTCGGAGGGGTGCGGCCTTCAACGAGGACGTCATTCGAAGGCCGGCGAGCTCCCTTGGCCCCCGATGGAGAGTCGCTCACCTCTCCTGCCCTTTTTCGTCTCCCTTGCCTTTTCTTTCCCTGATGTGGAGCTTCCCGTTCACAGGGAGCGCATCGAGGAAGATGGTAAGAGAGCCGTCTTTGTTCTCGAAGGCCGTGCCGATCTTGCGCCAGACGCTCTTTTCCCACCCTTCCTTTTCAGTGATCGTGAATACGTCTTTCATGGGAGGACTCCTTTCTCTGTCTGTCGGGAGGTGTCAAGGCCCGTCAGCCTGGCGGTCGAGCAGCCGATACTGGATCGCCTCGGCAATGTGTGCCGTTTCGACTGAAGGGGACCCGTCGAGATCGGCGATCGATCGGGCCACCTTGAGGATTCGTGAATAGGCCCGCGCACTGAGGCCCAATCCTTCGACCGCCCGCTCGATCAGCGCCATCCCGCGGGGTCCGGGCCTGCAGTAAAGAGATATTTCCTTGGGTCCCATGTGGGCATTGGAGGCGAACGGCAAGCCCTCGAACCTCTTGGTTTGGATGGCCCGTGCCCGGCACACGCGATCCTGTACCTCCCGAGAAGTCGTAGGCCGGGCATCAGTGCCGACAAGGTCTTTGTAAGGGACCCTCGGCACTTCCACGTGGACGTCGATACGGTCGATCAGCGGGCCCGAGAGCCTGCTCCGATAGCGCTGGAGCTGTTGCGGCGTGCAGGCGCACGGATGAATCGGGTCGCCCAGGTAGCCGCAGGGACACGGGTTCATCGCGCCGACGAACATCATCCGCGCAGGGAACTTGACCGAAACGGCCGATCTGGCGATAGTGAGCTCGCCTTCCTCCAGGGGCTGTCTGAGCAGCTCGAGGACGTTCTTCCTGAATTCGGTCAATTCGTCGAGAAAGAGCACGCCGTTGTGGGCAAGGCTTATCTCGCCCGGCTTGGGGATCGATCCGCCGCCGATCAGGCCGGCATCGCTCACATTGTGATGCGGGCAGCGGAACGGTCTTTCCACGATCAGCGGGGTCTCGGCATCGAGCAGTCCAGCGATGCTGTAGATTTTTGTCGTCTCCAGGGCCTCCTCCAATGTCATCGGCGGCAGGACCGTGGGGATCCTCCGTGCCAGCATCGTCTTGCCCGAGCCAGGGGGGCCGACGAAAACGAGATTGTGGCCCCCTGCGGCAGCGATCTCGACGGCCCTTTTTGCCATGGACTGGCCCCTGACGTCCGCAAGGTCCAGAGAATGGGTGCTGTGCCTCTTGAAGAACGAGGCTATATCCACGCAGTGCTGGGGGAGTTCTCGTGTGCCGAACACAAAGTCCACGGCCATTGCGAGGTTTTCGACCGAGAGGACCTTGATGCCTTCGACCACTCCTGCCTCGGCGGCGTTTGCCACAGGCACTACGATCCCTTGGAGACCCATGGTGTGAGCAGACAGGGCCATGGCCAGCGCGCCTCGAACCGCCTTGACCTGACCGTCCAGAGAGAGCTCGCCTACAAAAAGGAAACTACCCCTTCTGTCTGTTCCTGCACGCATGGTCGCCGCCAGGATGCCCAGGGCAATGGGCAGGTCGAAGGATGTGCCTTCCTTTTTTCTGTTTGCAGGGGCGAGGTTGACGGTTATCCGCCGCGAGGGGAACTTGTATCCCATATTCACGATCGCGGTCTTGACCCTGTCCTTGCTCTCCCGGATCGCCTCCTCAGGAAGTCCCACTATGGAGAATTTGGGAAGCCCGCGCTGGGCTACGTCGACCTCGACCTCCACAAGATAGGCGTCCACCCCCAGCACGGCGCCGCTGAGCACCTTGGCGATCACAAAGGTCTCCGTTGCGAACTCACCCCGGGGCGACGGTCATAGCGACGGACGATCGCTTTGCTCAAGCAAGACCGGTGCCGGAGAAGAACGGGGACTTGCCCGCACCATGCGTACAACGGACGGGGACACCACACCTGCACGTGCCTCGCCCCGTGCCAGCAAGAGCGGCCGAGGCAACGTGCGCGCGGGTGCCGCTGTGGCCTCTTCTGCGTGTTCGGCAGGTACCGGCCCTTGGCCCGATGGGCCTCGAAACCGTGCACTCCGGCCGGCCCTCATGTGTGGAAACATCTTTGCGGACCCACCGGGGGTTCACCGGCGAAAGGCAGCAGATACGGGCAGGTAGCGAGAGTGCGGGCGTCAAAGAATCGCGACAGTTCCTCTATGGAGAAGAGTACCCACCCCGGGCCGACCCCTTTTGCCACCGGGGGCGGAACGACCGGCAGGATCCAATCGATTGATCGGCCGGTGCAGGTACGTCTATACTGCTCTCGACCGGTGGAGACATGCCCTTGTCCCTTGCCGAGGCCGGGACATGCACGCGCTCGAATCGTCTGAAGCGATGGCCTTTTTCCTTGCGATCGGGATCCTTCTGGCCGCAGCACGGCTCTTGGGGGAGGTCGCCCGGCGCCTCAACCAGCCTGTGGTAGTAGGAGAGCTGCTCGCCGGTGTTCTCCTCGGGCCCACGCTGCTGGGCGCCTACGCGCCGAGGGCGATGGGGTTTCTTTTCCCCCGCACCGGACCGTGCGCTGTGGCCCTCGACGGCCTCTCGCAGCTCTCTGTTGTCTTGTTCCTGCTCGTGGCAGGCATGGAGGTCGACCTTTCAGCTGTCTGGAGACAAGGCAGATCGGTAATCAGCGTCAGTATCGCCGGGATCGTCGTCCCATTCGGGCTGGGGTTCATCGCTGTGTGGTGGGCGCCACACCACTTCGGGATCCAGGGGCACATCGACCGGCTTGTCTTTGCGCTGTTTTTCGCCACGGCGCTCTCCATCTCGTCCTTGCCCGTGATCGCCAAGACCCTCATGGATCTCGACCTCTATCGGAGCGACATGGGCATGACCGTCATAGCAGCGGCCATCTTCAACGACGTGGTCGGCTGGATCGTCTTTGCCGTGCTCGCAGGGATGATCGGGGCATCGTCGTTCAATCGTTTTTCGATAGTGCATATCGTCGCGCTCACGACAGGGTTTTCGCTGGCCATCCTCGTTCTCGGCAGGTGGGTGTTCGACTATGTGCTCTATCTGCTGGAGAATCGCATCCACTGGCCTGGGGCCATTCTGAGCTTCGCCTTTGTGGTGACACTCATCGGCGCCGCAGGAATGCAGTGGATAGGCATCCACCCGATCTTTGGCTCATTCCTGGTAGGCGTTGCCATCGGCGACTCGCCGCACCTTCGCGAGAAGACGAGAAAGGCCATCGAGGAATTCGTCTCGTTCGTATTCGCGCCGCTCTTCTTCGCCGGTATCGGCCTCAAGGTGAACTTCGCCGCACATTTCGACCTGGCCCTGACCGTCTTCGTCGTTGTCATCGCCTCCATAGGAAAGGTCCTTGGCTGCGGTTTGGGTGCGCGGCTTAGCGGTACGAGTTGGCCTGAGTCTTGGGCCATAGGGTTCGGGATGAATTCCAGGGGCGCAATGCAGATCATCTTGGGTGTGTTCGCCCTCCACCACGGGATTATCCACGAGCGCATGTTCGTGGCCCTTGTCACGATGGCCATAGTGACCTCGATGACGAGTGGGATAGCCATCAAGCGACTCGTCACGTTCAGGAGGCCCTATCGTTTCATCGAGCACCTGGCTCGCCAGAGCTTTCTCTCTGCCTTGCAGGCGCGGGATCGCCGCGAGGCGATAAGAGAGCTGGCAGAGGCTGCGAGCTCTGCCTCCGGTCTGAACAGCCGTTGTATCGAATCAGAGGTCCTGAAAAGAGAAGAGGCCATGCCTACCGGCATCAGTAACGGAATCGCTGTGCCGCACGCACGGCTCGACGGCCTCGCCCGGCCCGTGGTCTGCCTCGGCATCTCCAGGGAGGGGATAGACTTCGACGCGTCGGACGGGGAGCCGGCGAGGATCATCTTTCTCATCCTGACACCGAAGAAGGACGATGCGGCTCAACTCGAGCTCATACTCGACATTATGACGACACTAAAAGACAGGGCGCTACGGGAGAAACTGCTCGCTGCGGCAGATTATGATGAGCTCGTCGAGGCTATCCGGGGGGCAGGATCGGCGTCGAGGCCGTGAGCAGCTGAGAACGACCGTCTCACTCCGAAGCGCAGTGCTTAGCGCGCGTATGCTGGACAGCGAAGAGACCTTCCGGAGGGAGGGCAGCGCCGGGGGGGAGAGAACCAAAGAAAGCAACGCTATGCAAAAAAAGAGGGGGTACAGCCGCCTCGGTCCCCAGGCGGCTGTACCCCGTCGGTGGGAGCGCAGCGGAACTCGTCACGGGGTCGCTATTCGCTCACAGGGAGCTACCCTTCCCAGCTGATACACTGCGTGGGGCAACTATCGATAGCTTCCTGGATCTTATCTTCAGGGCCTCCGGTCGCTTTGATCACTTTTGCCGCATCTGCACCATCTTCCAGAACAAAGACCTCAGGGCAGATCTCTGCACAGGTCCCGCATGCCACGCATTCGGTTTCGTCGATGACTACCTTTTTCGCCATTGCCTTTCCTCCTTCCTTTCTCTAGGGTAACGACAGTGCCGCCCGTTCCACTGGCTGTGGCCTTCGCGCCAGACGATAAGCCTTTACTCTAGCACATCGGGGCAATTTTTCAATGACGCCGCGTAGGGTCCGGCCGGCCTTGCACACGCAAGGACCCCTGGGCATAGAGACGGCCGAGGGAAACGAGTTCGCCGCTTCTCTCCAAGCTCAGGGCACCGCTCCTGATCACACCGACCAATTGCCGGGCGATCTCCGCGGCCGGCCTGAGCATTCCCTCCCTTTTATACTGGATGAGTCTCGAGTGCATTTCGATCCCCACCCGCTCGGCCGGCATGGCTCGGAGCTGCTCCTGCATGCCGGTATCCACGAGGCCCGGGTCCACGGCGCAGACACACACACCGTGTTCCCTGACCTCGGCCGCGAGGATGCGCGTCAGATGGATGAGTGCCGCCTTCGAGACCGAGTAGGCGCTGAATCGCGCAAACACCCTCTCCCCCATGCCGGAGACAAGATTGATGATCGTGCCCTTTCTCCGGGGCACCATGGTCTCCAGCGCCCGCTTGGAACAGTAAAACGCCCCTGTCACGTTTATCTCGAGCGCCTCTTTCCATTCGTGCGGGTCGATCTCCTCTACCGCCCCGACAGGGGTGATCACCGCCGCGTTGTTCACCAGAAGTTCTACAGGTCCCATCTCGCGGCGTACAATCGCATAGAGGGAGTCGACCTGTTCCCATTTGCTCACGTCTGCCACGCACCCAAGCGCCCTACCCCCCGAACGAGCGATCTCTTCGACGAGCTCATCGAGTGCCTCACCTGTTCGCGAGGCGAGAGCGACCAAGGCGCCTGCCTCGGCCAGGGCGGCGGCCAGGGCCCTGCCGATTCCACGGCTTGCGCCGGTGACGAGACAGACGGTACCAGTGATCGAACCCTGAGACGATGCGTCGCTAAACTTCATGGCATGGGGGGTCGGCCTCGGTGTTTGTACTCGAGGGCTGCCCTTATGAACTCCTTGAACAGAGGATGCGGACTCAACGGCTTGGATTTGAACTCCGGGTGAAACTGACACCCGATGTACCAAGGGTGGCCCTCGATCTCCACGATCTCGACCAACGTGCCGTCAGGGCTCGTCCCGCTGGGGATGAGCCCTTTTTCCATGAGTGTGTCCCGGTAGGCATTGTTCACCTCGTACCGGTGGCGATGGCGTTCCATGATTTCCGTGCACCCATAGATGCGATGGGCGAGACTGCCCTCGAGGAGACGGCAGGGGTAGGCGCCGAGTCGCATGGTGCCCCCCTTTCTCGAGATTCCGACCTGCTCGGGCATGAGATCGATGACAGGATGGGGTGTGTCCGGATCGAATTCTGTGCTGTTGGCCTTCTCGAGACCGCAGGCAGATCGGGCAAAGCTGATGATGGCTGTCTGCATGCCCAGGCAGATCCCCAAAAAAGGGATGTTCTCTCTCAGGGCGTACCCTGCGGTTTGAATTTTCCCCTCGATCCCTCTCTGGCCGAAGCCTCCAGGGATCAGGATACAGTGGAGGCCGGCCAGCAACGCGCCGATGCCTTTCTGTTCGATCTCCTCGGAGTCGATGTAGCGAATCTCGACCCTGCACTCGTTTGCCAGACCGCCGTGGACCAGCGCCTCGTTGAGGCTCTTGTAGGATTCGACCAGATCGACATACTTGCCCACCATCCCGACGAGCACCGTCTCCTTCGGCGACTTGATCCTCTGGACGAGTTCCTCCCATTTTTCAAGATGCGGGGCGCCGGTCCAGATATTGAGACACTCTATGATTTTGTCGTCCAGGCCCTCCTGGCGAAAGATCAGGGGTACCTCGTAGATACTCTCGACGTCCTTGGCCGTGATGACCGCGTCCTGGTCCACGTTGCAGAAAAGGGCGATCTTGGCCTTGATGTCCTTGGAGAGAAACCGCTCGGTGCGGCACAGGATGATATCGGGCTGTATGCCGATCTCCCTGAGCGTCTTTACACTGTGCTGGGTGGGCTTTGTTTTCAGCTCGCCCGAGGCGCGCAGATACGGTACCAGCGTCAGGTGGATATAGAGCACATTTTGCCGCCCCAAGTCGGTCTTGAGTTGACGTATGGCCTCGAGAAACGGCTGGCCCTCGATATCGCCCGCAGTGCCGCCGATCTCGACTATGGCGATATCGGCCTCGCCGGACAGGGCGAGGATCCGCCGCTTGATCTCGTCGGTGATATGGGGAATGACCTGAATGGTCTTTCCGAGGTAGTCGCCCCTGCGCTCCTTGGTGATGACGGTCTCGTACACCTGGCCTGTCGTGAAATTGTTGTGCTTTCGCATGCAGGCCTGGGTAAAGCGCTCATAGTGCCCGAGATCCAGATCCGTCTCTGCCCCATCATCCGTGACATAGACCTCGCCGTGCTGGAACGGGTTCATCGTGCCGGGGTCGACGTTGATATAAGGGTCGAGCTTCTGAAAGGTCACCCTGAGTCCACGGCTCTCCAGCAGGGCACCGATAGCCGCCGATGCGAGCCCCTTGCCGAGAGAAGAGAGGACGCCGCCGGTCACGAATATGAATTTTGTTCTCATCCTTTGCCCTGTCCCTCCCCTTGGTGTAGAGGCGACCTGACAACCCGTCGCCTTTTGTTCTTCTTACGGCTCGACGCCCACACCGGCACATCGGGCGACAAGATCCGTGACGTCCGCAGGCTCGAGCAGTGCGGCCTTGAACCTGATTGCAGACTCCAGATTCTGGAGACAAAAAGGACATGAGGTGACCAGGAGCCGAGCGCCAGTGCCGCAGGCCTCTTCGATCCGCTCGCAGGCGGTCTCGAGCGCCATCTGGGCAAAGGCGGAACGCACCCCACCACCCGCACCGCAGCACCAGGCGTTGGCGCGGTTGCGAGGCATCTCCCGGAGCTGCAGACCGTCGAGGGCCTCGATGAGCGCCCGCGGCTGATCGAACAGACCCGTGTGCCTGCCGAGATGGCACGGATCGTGGTAGGTGACGACCAGGGGGGTCTCCGTCCGCCCGACCCTCAGTCTGCCCTGTCGGATAAGCTCCAGGAAATACTCGCTCGAATGAACGATCCGCGGTTCGAGGTGGCCGAAAAAGCGGTAGTCCTGCGTGAGCGTCTTGTAGCAGCCTGCGCAGGAAGTGACGACAGTGTCGGCCCCGGTCTCGTGGATCGCTCGGATCGTCTCTTGCGCGAGCTCCCGGGCCTGATCCCTCAGGCCTACCCTGAGCAGTACCGAGCCGCAGCACGGCTCCCTTTCGCCGAGGATGCCGAAGTCCACGCCGGCCTTTTCCAATACCCTGGCTGTGCTCTTGGCTACATGGTGGAGGGAGGGGTCAAGGGCAGCCGTGCACCCGACATAGTAGAGAACGCTCGCACGCTCCGCGTCGCCGGCCGGGCCTATTCTCCTCACCTTCTCCCCCTTTGCCCAATTGGTTCTTCTTTTTCTGGGCTGACCCCACGGGTTTCTGTATGCGGCGATACTGTCCGAGAGCCTCTTGTGAGCCTCCAGTGGTGCCGCCCGGCTGCGGACCGCCTCGCACCTCATTGCCTCGAAAACCTCGAGGATGCGCTCCCTCACCGTCATGGGGCATTGCTGCGTGCAATTGCCGCAAAGCGTGCAGGCAAAAAGCTTTTTCAAGAGCTCGGGGTCGTCCCAGCAGAGCACCCCCTCCTTGATGCCTCTGGCGATCCATATCTTGCCGCTCGAATAGAATCCCTCGAATCTGAACCGCTCTCCTGCCGGACAGCTCGGCTCGAAAAGGCCGACAACGGCCTTGCACGTGCCGCACCTGACACATTTGTGAATGAACGGATCGATTTCAGAGAACTCGAGCATCTACCTGAGACCCCATCGGCCCGGGTTCATGATCCCGTGTGGATCCAGGCACTGCTTGATCCGTTCCAGGAGGGGGAAAAAACCGTGCCGGTCCCGAGCCCTTATCTTGCGGGCGGCCCAGAGCGGGGCCTTGTAGGGGACATACCCCAACTCGAGAAGCACATCCGCCATGGCGCTCAAGGCCTCGCGCGCTCTGGCGACGTCGGATGCGTCCCTCTTGTCGAAGTGGAGGATAAAGCGGAGTACCCAGAAGTGGCCGCCTTTCATGGGGCGCGAAACCAGTATCGGGGGAAAGCCTCTCTCACCAAGGAGGGAGAAACACCGCTCGGCGCCCTCAGCCCAATTTCTCCCGGGCCCGTACGAACCTATCCAGGTCATCCCTCCAGGGCCATAGTCGAGAAGAAAGTCCAACGTGGTGGGGAAGTCTGCGAGTTTTCCGTAGTCGGGGTTGATCTCGAGGAGGGTATCCACATCGAGGGGGTCCTCTACCTCCATACCCTCTTTCCTGCACAGGAGAAGCACCTCCTCTAGGAGATCCTCCTTGACCGCCATGTGCCGCTGGTTTTCTGCATACAGATCGCCATAGACGAACACGGTGGGCTCGCCTTGGCAGAGTTCCAGGGCGGCTCTTGCACCGAAAAGCATCTTTCCGGTGGGCCACGACACCCCGGCAAGATCGTCCAGGATCTCTTTTCTGCAAAGATCCCTCATGATCCGGTATGCGCTCCGGGTGTCATAGACCGGGATGAACATTCTCTTTCTCAGAGGCGGGCATGGCCAGATGTGAAGTGCTGCCTTTGTCACGATCCCTGTCGTGCCCTGCCAGCCGAGAAAAAGGCCGCAGAGATCCGGGAGGGGCGCCCTGGCATGCCATGAGTCCACGACGGCCGCGGAGCCGAGCCGAACGATCTCCCCGGTGGGGAGGACCACCTCCAAGCCGCTCACCCACTCGGACATGGCGCCGTGCTTCATGCTCATGTTGTTGAGGCCGTCCATGAGGGCATTGCTCAAGGCCGAGGTCTGGGGCGGAGCCAGAGGGTATGTGTAACGATAGCCCGGGTGGTGGCGGTCGAGATGGGCTCGAATCATGCCGAAGGTAACCCCGGGCTCGACGACCATGTAGAGATCTTCCTCATTGACCTCCACGATTCGGCGCATGCGCTTGAGGTCCACGACCACAGCCTCGACCTGGGGAATCGTCAGCCCGCCCATATTAAGGCCGTAGGCGAACGGCACGAGGGGGACACGGAAGCGATCGGCGCACCGCATGATTCCCTGGACCTGGCCAGTGTCCTCCGGCATGACTACGGCCAGAGGAGTGCCTGGCTCGTTTTCGGTGAGATCCCGCGAGTAAATGTAGAGAGTGCTCGGGTCGGCGGCGACGAAGTCAGGCCCCACGATATCTTCCAGTGCCCGGACAATCTCGCCTCGGGGGGCGGTGCACACCCCGGGGGACACCCCTGCTCCACGTTCGGTATCGGTACTCATCGATGGTTCTCCACCATGCCTTCTCGGGCCGGTCAATGGTCAGCCGCGACACCACTTTAGAAAGGCAGGCAAGGGGGTGTGCCTCAAGAGACCCGTGAGATAAATACCGCACAAGAGTCCCTTCAAGGCAAAGACCCTGAAGGAAAGCTCTTTCCTCAGTAGGGCCTTCAGGAGACTTTCGCCCACTGCGAGACCCAGTAGCGTCCGGATAGATCCGGAAAGCTCCAGATCGGCGTTCCCTTGTCGTCCTTCCAGGACGCGGATCGCGCCGCGATCGACCACGAGCGATGTGGTCATCCGACCGGCGCGAATGACCGTCGTAAAGGTTTTTCCGCGGATGAGGGCCTGCTTGGAGGGATCGAGGAGATTTCTTGCCAGGA
>Ga0272448_1007623_pt1 | contig 11432 bp, 7 predicted proteins | sample YNPCB0191_FD_202220 | JGI IMG/M metagenome (GOLD analysis project Ga0272448, IMG submission 202220) | Hot spring sediment microbial communities from Yellowstone National Park, WY, United States - YNP-CB-019-1 | ecosystem: Environmental > Aquatic > Thermal springs > Hot (42-90C) > Sediment... | reverse complement strand
GCGGTAGTTATAACGGACCGCCCAGGACATGGAGTTTTTGGCTTCTCCCAGGCTGACCCCGGCCAACCAGCCCACATTGTCTGCGGAATCATCAAGGTCATCGTCTTTTTCATACCCTATATTGGTTAGATAACTGCCATAGACGCAAAGCGGATATTTCCCGACCTTGGTCCCGAATTCCACAAATCCTTCAACCACGGTGAAGTCAAAAAGGTAGTTGCCATCCTCGCTGCTGGAATTTCCGTAAAATTTCGCAGAGTCAACTCCATAAGCCGGCCAGTTATTGGTATCGGGATAGTCATAATAACTTCCTCCCAAGGTCAGATAGCTGGCACCGCCGTTGAATTTGAGCTTAGTCCCGACTTGAGCTCCCCATAAAAACGAGTCCTCATCCTCTTTCCTTTCTTCAATCCAGAAATCCGCAAGATTGAGAAAAGGTTCAAAGTCTTCGGAACGGTAGACATAAGTTAAGGCCCCGCCTTCCGGGGTGAGGTCTTGGTCCCATATGAGCTGGTTTTTACCGGCCGTGAAGAAAACATTTTTCATTTTGCCCCCCATCACATGAAGCCCGGCGACCTGCTTGGGATGAAGGTCAATATAGGCCAGGTCCAGCCAAAAAGGTTTTTTGGAAAAACTTGCCGTTGTGCTTTGATTGGTGGAGATAGGGTCGCCCCCCTTTTCCGAGCCTTCGCTGGTTGCCATTTGAAGAATGAGGTCCGCCGAAGGTGCTGCCTCGGCCTTTAATCCGACCCGGGCGCGGATGCGGTCGCGAGTCCGATAATATTTGTATTCATCTTCTGAAGCCTCGTCTTTGATTTCCTCGTGACGGTAACGAACATCAGCATTCATCAAGACCCGGTCGGTCCAGGAACTCTTTTTGTCCTTATTCTCCTGGGCCATTGCCGGAAAGAACACCAGGCATAAAAGCCAAATCCCTAAAATCCCGTGTCCCTTTTTCATTTTTTTCTCCTCCTTTGGTTTTTTGACTCGACCATTCGGTTCCGAGTCGGAGGAGAATCTAAAGTAAGGCGGTTATAAAATTATTAGGGGGAAATTCAAAAAAGGAGAAAAAATTATTCAGAACTTGTTAGGCCACGGACAAATATATGGAGAATTTGGTTCCTTTACCCTCGGCGCTTTCCACGCAGACCCGGCCCTTATGCAGTTGAACGATATGCTTGACAATGGCCAGGCCCAGACCGGTGCCGCCCATTTTGCGGGACCGGCCCTTATCCACCCGATAAAACCTTTCAAAAATGCGGGGAATATGCTCTCTGGGGATTCCCGGGCCGAAATCGGATACGGTAATTACGATTTCTTTTTCCCTTGGCTCGGCCCTCACACGCACTGATTTTCCGGGTTCGCTGAATTTGACCGCGTTGTCGATGAGGTTGGACACCGCCTGCTCAATAAGCTGACTGTTGATTTTCGCTTTCAGCTCTTCCGGGGCATCCAGCTCCAGGCTGATTTTTTTCTCTTCCGCCTTTGCCCGGTTCAGCTCAAGCGCGGATTCCAGGATGGACTTGAGCGGGGTCTCAACAAGCGCAATCTCTCCGGATTCCTCGCTCTGCTCAAGGCGGGAGAGCATAAGCAGGTCCTCGATGATGGCGTTCAGCCGGTTGGTGTGGCTTTCGAGAATATCCAGGAACTTGCGGGCGTTTTCCGGGTCCTGGAGCGCCGATTCCTTAAGCGTCTCCACGAACCCCTTGATGGCGGTGATGGGAGTTCTTAACTCGTGCGACACATTAGCGACGAATTCGCTTCGGATACGCTCAAGTTTTTTCAGACCGGTAATATCGTTAAGCACGAACACGGCTCCGAGCTTCCGCCCGCTCCCATCCTTGAGCAGTGTGCCGTGGACCTGGAAAATTTTCTCGCCGTCCCTGACCACCGCAAGCTCCACAGCCGTCGGTTCTTCGCCGGCCAGCGCTTTCTCCGCAAACTTGAGCAGAGCCGAATTCCTGACCACCTCTTCCAGGGAACGGCCGTGGTCTTCCTTGCGAATGCCGAGCAGGGACTCGGCAGCATGGTTCTGGCGCAGGATATTCTTGTCGCAGTCCACCACCAGCACCGCGTCGAGCATGGAGGATAGCACGGCTTCGATTTCATTGCGCTGGCTGACGAGTTCCTTGATGCGGGTCTCAAGCTGGGAGGCCATCTGGTTCATGGCCAGGGCGAGCGCGGCCATCTCCTCGGAATCCGGGATGAGCAGCCGATAGTCCAGTTCGCCGGCCGCAAATCGCTCTGCGCCGGATTTCATCTCCTGAAGCACTCGGTTCAGTCCCCGGGACACGACCAAGCTGATAATGGCGGCAATCATGGCCACGGCCAGGCCGGCTGCAGCGAGCTTCAGGTAAATGGACGAGAGCACGGCTTCGGCTGCGGTCATGGGCATGGACAGCCTGACCACCCCAACCACCTCGCTTCCCCTCTTCACCGGCACGGCCACATAGATGCGCCGGACCTTCTCGCTGCTGCTGAATCTTGTTGAGAGGCCGGTCCGGCCCTGAAGAGCGGTTGAAACTTCAGGCCGGTCCCCGTGGTTCTCCATCTGCCGCGGGTCTAAATCTGTGTCTCCAATCACGGTCCCGTCCGGGAGAATTACGGTGATGCGGCCGCTGATTTGGCCTCCCATCTCCTTGCAAATTGCGTCCACGGCATCGATGTTCCGAGGCGAGAAGCGGGGACCGATGATGCGGGAAACAAGACCGGCCTCGGCCTCAAGTCGGCTCTTGCTCTGCTCCAGATAAAATTTTTTCAGTTCTGCGGCCGCGTAGAATCCGACCACCAGCAGGGAAAAAATTATGAGCAGGAGATAGGACGGATACAGTTTCCAGAGCAGCTTTCGACTTGCGGCCATAATTCATTCCTGGAACCGATAGCCGACACCATGAACGGTTTGGATGTATTTTCCGGCCGGGCCGAGTTTTTTGCGGAGCGCCACGACCTGGACATCCACGGCCCGGTCGGTCACCGGGTAATCCTCGCCCTTGACCTGGCTGATGATTTGGCCGCGGGTGAAGACCCATCCCGGCCTGCCGGCAAGCAGCTCCAGGATTTTGAACTCGGTGGCTGTCAGTTCCACCGGTTTGCCCTTGACCCTCACCTCATGCTTGGCAGGATTAAGCTCGAGCTCGTGAATGCGGATTACCGCCGGGGATGGTTCCGCGGCTTTTTTCGTCCGGCGTAACACCGCACGCACCCGCGCCAGCAAAACCCTGGGGCTGAATGGCTTGGTGATGTAATCGTCAGCGCCCAGCTCCAGACCGGCGACAATGTCCGAGTCCTCGCCCTTGGCTGTGAGCATCACCACCGGAATTGACGAGGTCCGGGGCTCGCTCTTAAGCAGACGGCAGCATTCCAGTCCGTCCATGCCCGGCAGCATGAGGTCAAGCAGAATCAAATCCGGGAGCAATGTCCTGGCCATCTTAATCCCAGTCTCGCCGCTGGTTGCTCTATGCAGTTCATATCCCTCTTTCTGCAGATTGTAGCTGACCAGTTCCAGGATGTCTTCCTCGTCATCCACGACCAGTATTTTCTCTCTGGACACAACCCAATCCTATCTTCAGTTTATACCATTTGCAACCCACCGAAAATCTCTGAAAGGCCAAAACGCAGGCCGAAAAGCAAAGCATGAAGCTTTTCTTCTTTTGGATAAATTGGCCTGCGCCCGGCGTGGGGTTTTTTCAACTCCAGCTAAAAGCTGTAAAATATCAAATCCGGGGGCAATCCAGGTATGGCAGAGCAGGAGTAAGGAGAATGCATTCCGAATCGATGAACCGACTGCGGATTGAACTTCTGGCCGAATGCTTCGGGATTTCGGCCTTCACCGGCTTTGTCAACCTTTTTTTCCTGCGCACTATCTTAACCATGGAGCCGGAATTATTGTTCCAGATGATAATCTGGGGCATGTTTGTTCTCTGCACCACCGCGGTCGGCCAAATTCTGGGCAATGAGCGATGGCTTTCGCCCATTTTCAGCTGGCACCATTCAACTTTCGGTTCAGACCCGGAGAAGGATAAGCGGGAAATAGTTATAGTGCCGCTTAGCATCTCTCTGTTTTTCATCCTGCTCTGGAGTTCGGCTACGCTGGTTATGCTCATAGTCCGAAGCTATGTGTTTTTGAGCATCAGGCAATGCCTGCTGATGGGCGGGCTTGGAATTTTGACCGCTGTCGGATTTTTTATCGGCTGGGTTTTGATTAAAAGCCGGCGGCGCCGGGGAACCGGGACGGAGCGGGTCTTGACCAGCCGAGAGACCGCCAACGCCTTTTTGCTCTTCCCGCTCAAGTCGGCCGGCCTTTCCCTTGCGCTCTGGCTTTACGGGGGAGCGGCTTTCGCGCTCGGCTATTATTATCTGATTGGTCTTTCCAGGTTCATGTCCATCTATGTCTTAATCGTGGCCCTGGCCACGGGCGTGCTCGCTTTTCCTCTCCAATATCTGCTTTTCAAGCGCACCCTCAACCGCCTGTTCCAACGCTTCGTGGCTGATAATCCAGGACTGCTTAACGAGCAGGGCCTCTTCCAGGTCAGCCTGCGCTACAAGTTGCTGGTCTATTTCTTGAGCCTGACCTTCTTCACCGTGTCGATTTCCTTTCTTATAAACTACTCTCGAATCGCGGACATGCTCAAGCAAAAATCCGCGCAAATCTTCAGGATGGAACTCTCCCGAGAAATCAGCGGCTTGGGCTTGACAGACCAGGCAGAGCTTAAGAGCCTGCTCCCGGCGCAGAACAGCCGGAATGTATCCTATTTCCTGGTTGCACCAAACGGTGAAGTGCTGATGGGCGCTCCCCAGAATGAACTGACCCAAAAGCAATTCAAGCAGATGCTTGCAAACCCGAACGGAAGCTTCCTGACCGCGCGCTCCGACGCCATCGTGGTCTATGACTCTCTCCCCGACGGCTTGCGAGTCGGCAAAATCTACAGAGCCGACACCCTCAAGTCCGAGTTCCGTTATTTCCAGAACCTGGCCCTCGGGCTTCTTGCCCTGCTCTCCTTGATTTGCGTGGTCTTTGCTCTGCTCGGCTCAAGCGAAATCTTCGCGCCGCTCAAGGCCATGGTCGCCGAGGCCAAGCTGCTCGCGCAAAGGGATTTCAGAGACAGGCCCTTCCCGGTATCCAACGATGAAATGAATGAGCTTAGCCGGAGTTTTCTGCTCATGCGCTCCAACATCAAGAGCCATGTGCAGAACCAGAACACACTCCTCCGCAAAATTGAGGAAGAGGTGCCCAAGTTGGACACTACCATCCAGGTTCTTTCCCAGTTTTCCCGAGAGCAGGCACGGGGCTCCGCTGAACAGGCTTCCTCCCTGGAACAGGTCCACAGCACAATTACAAAACTGGCCATGACAGCCAAGCAGCTCCTTTTGAAAAGCGGCGAAATCGAGCAGGCCGCGGCCAAAACTTTGGACGCTTTCAGTTCCGGCAAGCAGATACTGTTCGACGCCATTGAGTCGGTGCAGAACGCGCAGAGCCAAGTGAATAAAATACTGGAATTCACCAAGGAGATGGAAAATCATTCGCGGCGCATCAAGGAGATTGTGGAGATTATCGAGGAAATCGCGGTTCAGAGTAAACTTCTGGCCTTTAACGCCTTGGTTGAGTCCTCGGCCGCGGGCGAGGCCGGGAAACGGTTCTCGGTGGTGGCCAACCAGATGCAGCGGCTTTCGGCCATGACCCGGGAATTTAACACCAACATCGGGGCCATCGTCCAGGATGTGCTGGCTTCGGTAGAAAGCATCGCCCAAGCCACCGCCCGGGGAAGAGAGCTTATGGACCAGAGCGCCCGCCTGGTCAACCAAGCCGGGAACAGCTTCCAGGGCTTCTCCTCGCTCATTGACTTGAGCGTGACCGCTGCCCAAGAGGTGGCCGACTCCATGGAATTCCAGGTCAGTACCTCGGAAGAGATGACCACGGCGCTTTCCAAGCTGAAAAGCATTGCCCGGGACTTGGCCGCAGGCACCGCGGAATTGGAAAGGTCCTCCGCTGAACTGCTCAAAATGGCACAGGAACTGAAAATCCTGACCTCTAAGGCAAGCGATTGAAATCCAAGGGGAGTATGATAGATTGGTCTGGGATTGAGGGGAACCGAAAATCGTCTTGGTAAAGGGGAGAGGCAAATTTCTAAAAAGGGTTGAGCCGGAAAGCCAAGAGAGATGTTCAAGGCTGAACACATAGCTCATCTGCAGAAGCTGATTGGGGAGCTTTACGGCCTGTCCCTCGGAGATAACCACCTCAATGACCTCCTCAACTTCCTGCGAAAACGCATAGCCGAATTAAAGCTCGACTCACTCGCCGATTACCTTCAGCTGATTCAGAGCCGGCCCCGGAGCGAGGAACTCGACCACCTGGTCTCCCAAATCACCGTGGGCGAGACCAGTTTTTTCCGGACCCCGCCCCAGTTCTGGGCGCTTCGGGATTTCGTGCTCCCGGAGATGATTCGGCGGAAACGGGAGTGCGGAAAACGCCATTTCCGGTTTTTGTCCGCCGGATGCGCCACGGGCGAGGAACCGTATTCCATAGCCATAGTGACCCTCGAGGCCCTCAAGTCGTTCGCCCCCGCCGAGGTCAAAATTGTGGCCTGTGATGTGAACCACGCTTTTCTGGAAGAGGCCAGAAGCGGACTTTACCCTGCCAAAGATTTGAAGAACCTGGAAGAGCATTTCAAGTTCCGCTATTTTGAGGAAAAGGGGAAACATTTTCAGCTGAAGAAATCGGTGCGAGAACTGGTGCAGTTCGTACATTTCAACCTGGCCAGGGACGACTTCAATCTGCTTGCCATCGGCGGACACTTTGACGCAATCTTCTGCCGGAATGTCCTTATCTATTTTGACCGCGAAGTTCTGGAAAAAATTGTCAAGCAGTTCTACGAGATACTCGAAGACCACGGCTGCCTATTCCTCGGATACTCCGAGTCGCTTTTCGGCCTGAACTCCGGGTTCGACTGCGTTTATGTCCCCAACACCTTCTATTACCAGAAAACCGACGGGACCCGCGAGCTTAAGCACCCGCCGGCCAGAAAGCCGGAACCCTTGAGGCCGCACGGGGCCAGGGCCAAGCCCAGAGCTGCCAGACCCGCAACCGATGCGGCTTCGCAACCCCCGGCCAGAAAAACGCCAGCTGAAACCCTGGCCGCGGACAAACTCTGGGAAAAGGGCCTGGAACTTTTTGAGAAAGAAGAATTTGAAAAAGCCCTGGCCCATTTTGAAAAATTGGCCAAGGCTTTCCCTAAATCTCCCATGGGATACCTGGGCATAGCCTTCGTCCTGTCCAACCAGGGAGAGAACGAGCAAGCTCGTAAATACCTGCATGAGAGCTTCAAACGCGACAGCTTGATTCCAGAGGGGTATTATCTCCTCGGACTTCTGGCCGAGCGTAAGGAAGAATGGGAAAAAGCCATTGAGAACTACCAGCGGGCCGTGTTCCTCAAATCGGATTTCACCATCGCCCACTTCAACCTGGCCAGCCTCTATTTCCGGCTGAACGAGTTCCCGAGCGCGCAACGGGAACTCAAGGTGGTGAAGCAAATCCTCAACGGCTCCACAAGCGTCTACCTCGCCGGCGGCTGGACCACCCAGGCCCTCTTGGATTGGGCTGACTCCCATCTGCAGAAAATTCAGGAACTCGGGAAATGAAAAGATGAAAAAAGAAAAATTGCACGAAGACAGCCTCTCCCTTACTAAAATCCTGGAGAAGCTCCGCCAGGAATACTGGCAGAACTTGGCCGAGGCCGAGGAGAAGGAAAAACAGGAAGGGGTGGAACTGCTCACCTTCTGGATGAGTGGCGAAAACTACGGCGTGGATTTGAACCTCTCCCGCCATCTGCTCAAACCTCCCAAGATTGTGCGCCTGCCCCAGGTCAAGGACTATGTGCTCGGGATTTTCAACCTGCGGGGGGATATTGTGCCGGCCTTGGACCTGCGCCGGCTGTTCGGCCTGAAAATCACCGAGCCAACCCCGGATACGCGGCTCCTGGTGGTGGAGGCCAAGGGCGTCCAGGCCGCGATTCTTTTGGACCGCATCGGCGACATCGTCTTTGCCGAGAACAAAAACCTGCAGAAGATTACCGGCGAGCAAACCCCCATCCCCTCCGACTATCTCAAGGGATATTTCCTGCCCCAGGACCCCAAAGGCAAAATCCTTATCTATCTGGACCTGGAACAGCTGATTAGCTCGGAAAAACTGGTTTCCGGATTCAAGGGGGCGTAATTCCATGCTCAAGCTTCGCGTCCTGGTCATAGACGACAGCCCGGTGATAAGGGAGATGGTGAAGGACACCTTTATCCCCGAGGGGTTTGAAGTCTTGGAGGCTGCGAACGGCGAGGACGCCCTTAAGATAGCCTGGGAAAAACACCCGGACCTGATTATCGCGGACATCAAGATGCCGGGCATCGACGGGTGGGAGGTTTGCAGCCAGATTCGCAAGCATCCCTACACCTCCTTCATCCCCTTCATTTTCCTGACCGAAAAACGCGAGGTCTCGGACCGCATCCGGGGCCTGGAGATGGGAGCTGACGACTACATCACCAAGCCGTTTGAGCCGGAGGAGCTGGTAGCGCGCGCCCGGGCCATCTTCAACCGCATGCTCAAGCGCGAGGAAGAAAAAATCATCCAGTCCCGCGGCCTGCGCGGCTCCACCCAGATGATGGAGCTTTCCGACCTGCTCCAGCTCTTCGGCATCAACAGCAAAACCGGAATCCTCAAGGTGACCCATCCCCACGGCATGGTCGGACGGATTGGATTTGTGGCCGGCAGGTTGACCAACGCCGAGCTTGGCGGCGCCAGGGGCGTCAAGGCCATTCGCAGGATGCTGCGGTGGGAAGAAGCCAACTTCCAGGTCGAGCCGCTGCTTGATGAAAAAAACGACATGGAAATTTCAGGCAAAATTGAGGAAGTGATTATGTCCGCCAAACAGGAGCAGGATGAGATTGCGGTACTCAAAAAACAGCTCAAGCCCGAGACCATAATCGAGCCGGTCACGGCCTCGCCAGCCCCCAAAGAGCTTTCCCCCACCGAGGCCCGGGTGCTGGCCGGCCTCAAAGCCAAGGGCAAGACCCGGGTGGAGGAAATTCTGGACTGGCTGCCGGAATTTGACACCGAAATCTACAAGGCCGTAATTTCCCTGCTTAACAGGAATCTGGTCAGGAAATAATGGACGACGCCAAGAAAGAGAAGTACCTGAAAATCTTCCGGCAGGAAGCCGAGGAGCTGCTCAAGAAAATCAAGGAGAGTCTGCTCAACCTGGAAAGCAGACCCGAGGACAGGGAATCCCTGAACACGGTGCTCCGAGCCGCCCATACCCTTAAAGGCTCCGCCCGAATGGTCGGCCTGGACGAGGTCGGCAATCTCGCCCACAAGATGGAAGACCTGCTCAAGGCCATCGAGGCCGGCAAACAGAAATTCAGCTCCAGCCTGGTCAGCCTGCTTTTTCAGGGAGCGGACATGGTCAATGTCATGGTCTCTCCCCACCCCGAGCTGGACCGGCAGAAAATTGAAATGCTCATCGAAAACCTGGTCCAGGCAGCCGAAGGCAAAAAACTGACAAAAACCCAAGTCCAGGCCCCGCTCAAAGTGGAAGAGGTCAAGGAAGAAAAACCAGCGGCCAGGGATACCCTGCGGGTCGAGGCCGCGCGTCTGGATAAAATGATAAACCTGTCATCCCAGCTCGTGCTCGACCGCATCAAGTTCGAGGCCAATATGTACCGCTTCAAAAAGGTGGCGGACGACCTCGAGGAACTCCTCAAGACCAGACAGGATGCCCTGCGCAAAGATTTCCCGGAATTTTACAAACAGATTGACAGCGCCGTCCACCAGCTCCGCGAACTCTACCAGACCCATTCCGAGGATGTCATCGAGTTGGAACACGATATTCAGGAAACCCATTTCCAAGCCCTGTTCCTCCGCATGCTCCCCATCAGCGTGCTCTTCGAAGAATTCCCCTTCTACCTCCGAGACCTGACCGCGGAACTGGGCAAAAAAATCGAACTCAAGCTCGAAGGCGGAGACAGCGAACTGGATAAGGGGGTGCTGGAGGAACTGCGCGGGCCTATGGCCCACCTTCTGCGCAACGCAGTGGACCACGGTATCGAGCCGCCGGAGGAGCGCAAAAAGAAGGGCAAGCCTGAAACCGGGGTGATACGAATCCAGGCCTATCCCAAGGGCAACCAGATTGTTATCGAAATAAGCGATGATGGCCAAGGCCTGGACCTGGAACGCATCCGCGAAAAAGCCGTGGAAAAGGGTTTCTTCGATGAGAAAGAGGCCAAACTCCGCTCCGAGGCAGAGCTTACCCAATTGATTTTCGAACCGGGGTTCTCCACCAGCAAAATCGTCACCCAGCTTTCCGGCAGGGGCGTGGGGATGGATGTGGTCAAGACCGCGCTCGAAAAACTGGGAGGGGACATCGTAGTGGAAACCGAAAGAAACCGCGGAACCACCGTCCGCCTGCAGGTGCCTTTTACCCTCGGCATCCTCCGTTGCGTCCTCACCCTCGTCCAGGACACGGTCTATGCCTTTCCCATCAACTCCCTCGATGGCACCCTCCGCATCACCATGGAGCAGATTCAGACCGACCGCGGCCGGCCTCTGGTTTCCTACCGCCAGGAAATGATTCCTATTTGCTACCTCGGCGAAATCCTCGGCTTCAACGGAAAGAGCGGCTGGCCACAGCACGAGGGGCATTTCCTCGCCCTGGTCCTCTCCCACTCCCAACAACATCTCGCCGTGGTGGTCGATAAAATTCTGCGGGAGGACGAGGTGGTTACTCGAGCCTTCCCCTATCCCCTGGCCGGAGCCGTTCAATTCGTCTCCGGCTCAACCTTGCTCCGAGCCGGAGAAGTGGGACTGATTCTCAATATCTTTGAAATCTTCGACCAGGCCAAATCCAGGCAGGCCAAAACCCCGACCGCGGTCTCGGTTGCAGCCAAAAAGAAAAAAATCCGGGTGTTGGTGGTGGACGATTCTCTCACCTCCAGGATTGTCGAGCGCAACCTGCTCGAACCCGCCGGATATGAGGTGGACCTCGCGGAAAACGCCAGCCAGGCGCTGGAAAAAATCGAAAAGAAAAATTATGACATCTTCCTCGTAGACATCGAAATGCCGGGAATGGACGGCTTCGAACTCACCCGCCGGCTCAAGGCCGAACCTAGAACCCGGCGCACCCCGGTGGTGATAGTCTCCACCCGCTCCACCGAGGAAGACAGACGCAAAGGCATTGAGGCCGGCGCCCAGGGATACATCATAAAGAGCAAACTTGAACCGGACTCCTTTTTGCAGATGATTAAACACCTGGTGGGGGAGTAAGATGGCCAGGGTGTTGATTGTGGACGATTCCCCGGTGGTCAGGGCCGTGCTCAAGGACTGGATTGCCGCGGAGAAAGATATGGAAGTGGCCGGAGAAGCCAAAGACGGTCTGGAAGCTTTTGAAATGACC
>Ga0272448_1007620_pt1 | contig 11435 bp, 7 predicted proteins | sample YNPCB0191_FD_202220 | JGI IMG/M metagenome (GOLD analysis project Ga0272448, IMG submission 202220) | Hot spring sediment microbial communities from Yellowstone National Park, WY, United States - YNP-CB-019-1 | ecosystem: Environmental > Aquatic > Thermal springs > Hot (42-90C) > Sediment... | reverse complement strand
TTTTAAAATTGAAAAAGAAACAAGGATTGCTATTAAAAAATATGCCGGGCTTTTGCAAATGATTGCTAAAGAAAGAATCCGAGACGAATTTATCAAAATTATTATGACTGAAAATGCCGCTCAAGGGGTTAAAATGTTGGTGGATTACGGATTGATTGATTTTATTGCGCCAGAATTACGTCAGGGAATTGGTGTTTCTCAAAATAAGCATCATATTTATGAAGTATTTGAGCATAGCTTAAGATCACTAGATTACGCGGCTAAAAAAAATTATTCTTTAGAAGTAAGATTAGCCAGCCTTTTTCATGATATTGGAAAGCCAAAAACTAAAAGAGGTGAAGGTCCGGAAGCGACTTTTTATGGCCATGAAATTGTTGGCGCGAGAATGACGGCTCGAATTTTAGACCGTCTTCATTTTCCTAAAGACATTTTAGAGAAAGTAGTTCATTTAGTTCGTTATCATTTATTCTATTATAATGTAGGCGAAGTAACAGCTGCCGGTGTAAGGAGATTTTTGCATCGCGTTGGTCCGGAAAATGTAGATGATTTAATTAAAGTTAGAGAAGCAGATAGAATTGGGTCCGGCGTTCCTAAAGCTTTTCCTTATAAGTTGCGGCATCTTTTGTTTATGATTGAAAAGGTGAAGACCGATCCGATTAGCCCGAAAATGCTAAAAGTTAATGGTAATGATGTTATGGAAATTTTGAAAATTAAACCAGGACCACGAATCGGCTGGATTTTATCAATTCTTTTGGAAGAAGTTTTAGATGATCCGAAAAGAAATACAAAAGAGAATTTAGAGCTTAGAATTAAGGAGTTAGGAAAACTTAATGATTGGGAACTTGAAAAATTAGCCCGCTCAGCCAAAGAGAAAAAAGATGAATTTGAAAGCGGTATCGAAGAAGAGATGAAGAAAAAATATTGGATAAAGTGAAGAAAAGATAAAAGCACTAAATTATCAACATTAAAAAATTCAAGATTGAAATAAGGGGAATTTATTCGTGGTTTGGGGGTTTGGATTTTTATAAATATGGAAATATTTGAAATTATAGGGCCAAATAAATTAAAAGGCGAAATTGAAGTATTGGGATGTAAAAACGCCGCGACGCCGATTTTAGCCGCAACATTATTAACCGATAAGCCTTGTATTATTGAAAATCTTCCTTTGATAGAAGATATTTTTAGAATGATTGAACTGTTAAAAAGCGTTGGCGCTGAAGTTGACTGGGTTGGAAAAAGAGCATTAAAAATCCAGGCGAAAAACATAAACCCAGATGGCTTAAATCCGGATTTAGTCAACAAACTTCGTTCGTCAATTTTATTTTTAGGACCTTTACTCAGCCGATTTAAAAAAGTTTCTATGCCACAGCCGGGTGGATGTCTTATTGGCGTGAGGCCGCTCGATGCCCATCTTGAAGCGATGGAAGAAATTGGCGCGGAAGTTGAAAAAGAAAACGGTAAATTAACTTTTAAAATGAATAAACCCCGCCCTAAAATTAATTTAGTAAGGAGCAAGGAAATTGTTCTTTCGGAGTTTTCTGTAACGGCTACAGAAAATGTTTTGTTAAGCTCATCTTTGATTGAGAAAAAAACGATTGTAAAAATTGCTGCTTTGGAACCGCACGTTCAGGATTTGATTTTGGTTTTAAGAAAAATGGGTGCTGAGATTAAATATCGCGGACCTCATGAAATCGAAATTAAAGGGAAAAAGAAATTGAATGGCTTTCGCCATCATATTATTTATGATCCTGTCGAAGCAGGTACCTATTTAATTTTAGCAGGAGCAACGGGTTCAAAATTCAAAATAAAAAACGCCAATCCAAATTATTTGGATTTAGTGATTAAAAAACTGAAAAATTTCGGAATGACTTTTGAAATAAAAAAAGATGGCATAATTGCTGATGGCAGAAATAAATTAAAAGCAGTATCTAAAATTCAGACAATGCCTTATCCAGGTATTCCTACTGATTTGCAGTGCGCTTTTGGAGTTTTAGCAACGCAGGCCGAAGGTGCGACTTTAATTCATGATCCAATGTTTGAAGGTAGATTGAAATATTTAGAAGAATTAAATCAAATAGGAGCAAAAATTGTTATTTGTGATCCGCATCGAGCTTTGATTTTTGGAAAAACAAAATTATTTGGCAAAGCTATCAAAACCTATGATTTAAGAGGAGGAGCGGCGCTTATTTTAGCGGCTTTAGCCGCAACAGGGAAGAGCAGTATTGACAATGTTTATCAAATTGATAGAGGATATGAGAAAATAGAAAAGCGGTTACAAGAATTAGGAGCAAGAATTAAGCGGAGTGTCGTATAGTGGTAGTACGCGGGCTTCGGGAGTCCGTAGTCTGGGTTCGATTCCCAGCACTCCGACAGAATAAGAATGCGTAAAGATTGAATTTGGCCTTGACTTTTAAAATTTTTATGCTAAAATTCTATTTTAGAATGATACGAAATTTAAAAATTTAATAAAAGGAGGTGAATGATGATTAGAAAGTTTATAATAATATGTCCGAGCTGTGAAAGAGTTTTTTCAAGAAAAGAAGGATGGATAAGATTATCTTTATCGCAGCGAGTATATCTTCTTGATAAATTAAAAAAACAAAATGGAGGGATTATTAAGCTTGCATGTCCTGGATGTTCATTGCATGAGAATGCAACGAGAAATAAAGAAAAGCAGGAAGATGTTAAAAAGAATTTCTTGAAAAACTTTCTTACGAAAATTAATTTTTAAATTAATTTTCGTAAGAAAGTTTAAAAACAAAACCAGAGAATGGGATATTTTCCTCATTCTCTGGTTTTTTTATTTGATCTTTCCGTTTTAAAATTAAAAAATAAATTAGTGAAAATTAGCAGGTTTTTAAAAAAGATTTTTTAATTGATTCAAAAATTTTTGAGATTTTTCTTGTGCTTTGATTTTTTCTTTTTCTAATTCTTCATCAGAAATATTTGATGGAAGGTTTATATGAGTTTGAAGGTAGATTTTTAAAAATGATTCAGTGCCAGACGGCCGAAAAGTAATTGAATTTAAATTATCTTTTGATAAATAAAATGTTATTGCATTTGAATCAAGCGGATTATTTTTATCAAACCAATCTTTAATTTTGAGAACTTTTTTATCCGCTATTTTTTGAGATGGTTTTTTACGAAGTTTAGTCATTATTTTTTCGATTTTTAAGAAATTTTTCGCTCCTTCAAAAGGAATTTCTAAAAGATTTTCTTGGTAGAGCCCATATTTTTTGTAAAGCTCATTTAATTGATCTATCAAGGTTTTATTTTTGTTTTTTAAGACCGAACAAAATTCTGCTAAAAGAAGCGCCGCGACAGCCGCATCTTTATCTCGGGTATAAGTTCCTTTTAGAAAACCGTTAGTATTTTCTGCGCCAAAAACAAAACCATCATTGATAGTATGAACAATATATTTAAAGCCAACGAGTAAATCTTTTTTGATTTGGACATTAAAATCTTTTGCTAAATCCGTTAAAAGATTAGTGGTGAGAAAAGTTTTTGCAATAAAAGAATTTTTATTAAGCCGTTTTTGTCTTTTTAGTTCGCTGAGGATATAAAATCCTAAAAGAGAAACAATTTGGTTTCCATTCAGAAAAATGTATTCTCCATTTTTGTCGCGACAAACCACACCTAAACGATCGGCGTCCGGATCAGTGAAAAATCCGATATCGGCTTCAAGTTTTTTACATTCTTTTATGGTAAGTTCGGCTGTTTCTTCAAATTCAGGGTTGGGTAAATTATTTTTAATAGTTGAGAATTTTCCGTCCGGTTTTGATTGTTCTTCTACTAAAAAGATATTTTTAAACCCAGCTTTTTGTAAAACCGGCAAAACATTAGTAAGTCCAGCTCCATGGAGAGGAGAAAAAACTATTTTTGTTGATCTTTGTCGGGGGATTAATGATTCTTGAACTACTTTATTTATATAAACATCATCTATTTCTTTGCCGATGAGTTTTATTTTTTTATTTTCTTTAAGGAAAAGAAAATCAGTAGCGAGAATTTTTTTTGCTTTTTGAGCGAAAGTCGCGATAATGGAGTTTTCTTCGGGCAGTGCCGCTCCGTCTTGGAAATATATTTTGATGCCATTATCGCTTGGCGGATTATGACTAGCTGAAATCATTACTCCCGCATCAGCATTTAGATATCTTACGCTAAAAGATAGTTCTGGCACTGAGCGAGGGCTTTCAAAAAGATAAGTTTGAAATCCGTTCGTAGCGCAAATAGAAGCGGCCCAATCAGCAAGAATTTTTGAAGTTGAACGAGTATCATAAGCAATGACAATAATTTTATTTTTTGCTTTTGAAGTAGTTTTTAAATAATCAGTTAATCCTTGGCAAACTTCGCCAATAGTTATTTTGTTGATTCTATTCGGCCCAATCCCAACTTTTCCGCGTCTTCCGCTTGTTCCAAAAGGAAGAACTTGAAAAAAAGCATCATTCAATTTATCCCATTCTCCTTTGTTGATTAAATCTCGAAGTTCTTCTTGAAAGTCCTTATATTTTTGATCGCTTAACCAGAGAAGGAGATTTTTATAAGCTGATAAAGAAATTTTCTTTTGTTTTAAAGCCGCATCAAGTTGCGGAAATGATTTCATAATTTTATTTAATCCCTTTGGCTGTTAATAAATCCTAAAAGCATTTTTGATATAGTTTCTAATGTCTTATAAAAACTTTGGAATGTTTTTGTGTCGATTTGTTTTTCTTCGAAGATTATCTCTATCAAAGAGACGCATTCATAAACAGAGCCCTAGCAATCGTGTAGAAGTTCTTTTTGTCTGCTCTCGAAAATTTTCCACTTCCTTCGGCTATATTTATTACCATACTAATGGAAGCCCTACGCAGTTGATCGCGGATATAGGAATCAACAATGCTTATTTCTTTTCAGAAAGCTCAAGATTTTCTTGTTCAATTCTTTTGCTCTTTGATAAACGTTAAGATTTTCAAAATCAAACATGTAATTTGTGTGAGTAGTTTGTAGTTGGGAATAAATTTTTCGTTATCGAATTACTAATTACTAAATACTAATTACTCAAATTTTGAGTATAACGAAAAATTTATGCGCCCCCGGAAGGAATCGAACCCTCATCAACGCCTTAGAAGAGCGCTGCTTTATCCATTAAGCTACGGGGGCAAGATACTAAATTTCTAATTTCTAATCATTTACAATATAGCTTTTTTTGGTTAAAATTTCAATTGCCGGAGAGTAGTATAATGGTAGTATTCGTACTTCTTGCCCCCTTAGAAATTTTATCGGGCCGGCGTATGATGATGGTACATCCTGCATCTTTGAGCGGGGTATAGTATAATGGCAGCACCCCAGTAGTAGAAGCTACGCTTCACTACAGGGCAGGCGAGTCCTTCTTGCCCCGTACTAAAATAACGGGATGTGGTGTAATGGTAGCACGAATGCTTTGGGAGCATTTAGTCCGAGTTCGAATCTCGGCATCCCGAAAGTTAATTTTTAGTACTGGGGTGGGAGGATTTAGTCTCGGTTCAAATCCGAGTACCCCGACTAATTTAAACATTGCGTTTTTTAGGCGGGCGGGCAAAAAGCGTAGCGAAGCGAAGTCCCGCACCAAGCTTCGCTTTGGTGCGGGGGAGGAACAAAAAGCGCAGCAAAATAAAGTTCTACATTAAGATTTTTTTGATTGAAGTGAATAGGTTTGAGGAGAAAAATAGCTTGAAAATTTTTATTAATTAAATTATTATATTTAAGATTTAAAATTTTTATATTTTCTTTTATATTTTTTATATTTTCTTCGTTTTTTGTTTTTAAGTAAACAGATTAAAAAATAATCTTTGGGATTTTATTTATGACAAAAAAGATTTCATCTAAAAAAATAAAGTCAAAAAAATATGTTTATTTTTTTGGCGGTAGCAAAGCAGAAGGGCGTGGAGATATGAAAGATCTTCTTGGAGGGAAAGGCGCAGGTTTAGCAGAAATGGTTAATCTTGGAATTCCTGTGCCTGCCGGATTTACGATTACCACCGAAGCATGTAATGAATATTTTAGAAATAATAAAAAATATCCTCTGGGGATGTGGGAGCAGGTTCTTAGTAATATGAAAAAAGTTGAAAAGGTTATGAATAAGAAATTTGGGGATTCTGAAAACCCGCTTCTTGTTTCTGTTCGTTCGGGAGCGAAATTTTCAATGCCGGGCATGATGGATACAGTATTGAATCTTGGTCTCAACGAAGAAACTCTTAAAGGATTAATAAAAAAGACCAACAATGAAAGATTTGCTTATGATGCTTATAGAAGATTTATAACTATGTTCGGAAGCATAGTGATGGGAATAGATCGACAGAAATTTGAATCTGTCTTTGAAGAGATTAAAAAAAGCAGAGGCGTAAGCCTTGATACAGATCTTAAAGCCGAAGACATCAAGTTGGTGGTTGAGAAATTTAAAAAAATATACAAAAAAGAAACAGGGTCAAATTTTCCTCAGAATCCTTATGACCAATTAAAATTAGCCATTAATGCAGTTTTTAACTCATGGTTTGGCGAGAGAGCAATTAAATATAGAAAACTTCATAATATTCCTGATAATCTTGGCACTGCTTGTAATATTGTGGCAATGGTCTTTGGTAATATGGGTGATAATTCGGGGACCGGCGTGGGTTTCACTAGAGATCCTTCAACTGGAGAAAAGAAGTTTTTCGCCGAGTGTCTTATAAATGCTCAAGGCGAAGATGTGGTAGCTGGTATTAGAACTCCGCTTCGCATAGATGAATTAAAAAACAAAATACCAGAGGCCTATAAGCAGTTAGAGAAAATATATAAAAAACTTGAAAAACATTATAAAGATATGCTGGACATAGAGTTTACCATAGAAGAAGGGAAACTCTATATGCTTCAAGTAAGGACTGGAAAAAGAACAGCAAGAGCGGCTCTTAAAATTGCTGTTGATATGGTAAAAGAAAAATTGATAGACAAAGCCACGGCTGTTATGAGAATTGATCCATCTCAAATTGATCAACTTCTTCATCCAACAATTGATCCGAAGGCAAAAATAAAAGTTGTGGCAAAAGGTTTACCTGCTTCTCCTGGCGCGGCAGTTGGAAAAGTTGTTTTTACAGCGCAAGACGCGGAAGAAATGGCAAGCCGCGGCGAGAAAGTTGTTCTTGTGAGGACAGAAACTTCGCCCGAAGACATTGGAGGAATGGCTGCAGCGCAAGGAATTCTTACTGCTCGCGGGGGGATGACATCTCACGCTGCTGTTGTTGGAAGAGGAATGGGAAAGGTTTGTGTTGTTGGTTGCGGCGCAATAAATATCAATGAAGAAAAAAAGCGTTTTACTATCTCAAGCGCAGACAAAGAAATAGTTATTTACGAAGGTGATTACTTAACTCTTAATGGAACAACAGGGGAAGTTATTCTTGGGAAAGCTCCTCTTGTTGTTCCACAGCTTACAGGAGATTTCGCCACTATAATGAAGTGGGCTGATGAGTTTAGAAAAATAGGAATTAGAGCAAACGCTGATACACCGAAGGATGCCTCGGTGGCAAGAAATTTCGGCGCTGAAGGCATAGGGCTTTGCAGAACCGAGCATATGTTTTTTGAGCCAGATAGAATAAAAGCCGTGAGAGAAATGATTCTGGCAGAAGATAAAAAAGGAAGAGAAAAAGCTCTGGAGAAAATATTGCCTATGCAGAAAAATGATTTTATTGGGATATTCAAAGCGATGGAGGGATTGCCGGTGACTGTAAGACTTCTTGACCCGCCTCTTCATGAATTTATTCCTCGCACCGATGAAGAGCTTAAAGAACTTTCTAAAGAAATGGGTGTTCCGTTTGAAAAATTAAAAGCCAAAAATAAAGCCCTCCACGAATTCAATCCAATGCTTGGGCATCGAGGTTGCAGGCTCGGAATAACTTTCCCTGAAATATACGAAGTTCAAGTAAAGGCGATTATAGAGGCGGCGTGTGAATTAAAAAAGAAAAAAATAAAAGTTATACCAGAAATAATGATTCCTCTTGTTGCTCATGAAAATGAACTCAAAATTATGAAAGAACTTGTAGAAAGGGTTGCTTTTGAAGTGCAAGCTGATTACGGCGTTAAAATCCAATATACTATTGGAACGATGATAGAGCTTCCCAGAGCGGCTATAACTTCTGATGAAATTGCCAAATATGCTGATTTTTATTCTTTTGGAACTAACGATCTTACTCAGACAACTTATGGGCTTTCAAGAGACGACGCCGGAAGATTTCTTCCGTATTATGTTAATAATAAAATCATAGAAGAAGATCCTTTTATGTCTCTTGATCAAAATGGCGTTGGTCAACTTATGGAAATAGCGATAAAAAAAGGAAGAATAATAAAAAAGAATCTTAAAATGGGTATTTGCGGTGAACATGGTGGTGATCCGAAGTCTGTTGAATTTTGTCATAGAATAGGACTTAATTATGTGAGCTGTTCGCCTTATAGAGTCCCTGTTGCAAGACTTGCTGCTGCTCAAGCCGCGATAAAAGAAAAATCAAAGAAAGCAAAAGAATTAACAAAATCTACTGTATAGACTATTTTTATAAAAAAGAAATTTTTAATAGTTTTTTAACAACAAAAAAGGAGGAAAAATGAGCGATGCGTTAACTGATATTGCCAGCGATGCAAAGAGAGCAAGAGAAATTGGAGAATATCTTGAAGGAGTATTTTTATTTTTAAAAGGGAAGTTACCAGTTGAAGAGGTAAAAAAGAGAGCCAAAACCGCCAGCAGTGGTTCTTATGGATATTGGACTAGTCCAGTGGATCTTGTTACTGGTTTAGATGAAACTTTAAAAAAATTAAAAGCTGGAGATAAAAAAACTTGGGCTCGGTTCTTGTATGCGGTTCATAGCGGGTATTGGGTTGATGAATTTTATAAACTTTCACCTTGGGTTGGAAAAGTTTTAATTTTTGTTTATTATGAACAGATTACAACTTTGCCTAAAGGGTGGGTTTCAGAAGAAATAGTGACTAAAATAATTGAAAAAGCAGGTTTTAAATCCACTGATGATTGGAATCGGTATTGGCAGAGGTTTCTAATTGTTTTAGATGAGTCATCGAGTGAAGTTTTTTGGATTAAGAAAATTCGTCTTCAAGTAAGAGGCGCGATAGTTAGTAAAAAAGTAGAGACAAAGATAATGCAAGTTAGGTGAATTTAAGAAATAAAAAGGGCTAACATTTGTTAGCCCTTTTTACTACTATTTTTAATAATTGGTGGTATGAGCAAAAGTGCCAGGAGTCCCCATAAAAACATCCATGGCCTTTCAACTAAATCTTTCATCGGATCGGACCAGGGGACTATTCGTCCTCCGGTTACTGCTCTAATAATTAATTCTAAAAATCCGATGACCCCCATCAATCCCCACCATATTATAAATATTCCTACTAACCCTGCTAAAAATAGAACAATCTTCAATATTTTTTTAATAGCCATTTTTCCTCCTTTTTATTTTTTAAACTTGCTTTATTAAATTTAGCATAAAAATGATTTTTTGTCAAGCGTTTGTTTTTTTCTTTCTAAAACTTGCTAGTAGAACTATGATAGATTACAATTAGATTATAAAATTTTAAATAATAGTTTGACGAAGAAGAATTTGCTATAATGAGCAGAATATTCAATATATCAAATTTTTGATTCGCTATAGCAATTTCAATGGCAGAGAAAAGAGGAAAATCAAAAAAATTTTTAAAAGATATTGAAGTAAAATTAAAGGTTGTTAAGCTTGATCATCAGAATAGCAAAGAATTACCAGAAGAAAAAACCCCTTTTAGCGGGGAAGAAAATGTTATTGGAGAAAAAATTTTAGTCGCAGCAGAATCTTTTTCAAAACCAATTTCTCAATCAAAAGAAACAATTTTTGAAAAAATCGGCAAAAATTGCCTTTATATTTTAATTTTTCTTTTGCCTTTTTTCTTTTTGCCAATCACGGTTCTGCCAATAGAAATAAATAAATACGCTTTAGTTTTTGCTTTAATTCTTCTTTCTTTTATTTGTTATTTAATTGGAAGTTTTTATAAAGGAGAAATTATTTTTCCTAAATCTCTTTTGAGTTTAGCAGTTTTGGTTTTAGTAGCAGTGGTTGGTTTGAGCGCTGTTTTTTCTAAAGCAAAGTTGTTAGGCCTTTTGGGAGATTTTGTTTTAGCTGATACTTTTTTAAGTTTTCTCATTTATGGCCTGGTTTTCTTTTTAGCCTTTGTTTTTCTAAAAGAAAAAGAAGATGTGGCTAAAACATTTTTTGTTTTTTTAGCCGGACTTGTTATTTTAACGATTTTTGGAATTTTACAGCTTTACGGGAAATTTTTCTTTCCTTTTGAATTTACAAAAAATAGAGCTTTTAATCCTTTTGGTTCGGTTTTCGGCTGGGGCATTCTTTTGGCTTTTGGGCTTACTCTTGTTGTGGCAGTTTTAAATAACTTTCAATTAACCAAAAAATTGAAGATTGGTTTAAGTTTGGCGGCGCTTCTTTTTGGTTTTGTTTTGTTTGCTTTAAATTATTGGCTTATCTGGTTAGGTCTTGTTTTAATTATGATGGTTTTGGTGAGTTTGAAATTTTTAGAAGTTCAAAAAATTGATTTTAAAAACTTTTGGTTGCCAGTTGCCGTTTTTGTAGTAGTGTTTCTTTTTCTACTTTTATCAAATTTTTTGCCTAACCTTATTGGAACGCCGATTGTCGAGGTAAGGCCGAGTTTTCAAACAACGAGAGGAATTATTAAAGGAACATTAAAAGGTTGGCAAGCTATTTTAGGCGCTGGGCCTGGCACTTTTGTTTATCAATACGATCTTTTTAAACCAATCAGTATTAATCAAACTAATCTTTGGCAAATCAGGCCTCCTCAGGGTTTTAGTTTTGCTTTTTCTCTGCCAATAATTTTCGGCGTTTTAGGAACTTTAGCTTTTCTTTTTTTAATTTTTAGTTTTTTGATGCAATTTAAGAAAATTTTTTCCAATAAGATTGCTTTTGTGAGCGCAATCTCAACATTGTTTTTAATAATTATTTGGTTTTTCTATCCAGCCAGTTTTGCTTACAATGTGTTTGTTTTTCTGGGGTTGGGTATTAGTTCAGCGTTTTTAGATGAAAAATCTTCTCAAAAAAGAACAATTAATTTGAACCGAATAAAACCAAAAATTGCTTTAATTTATTTTTGGGTATTGATTATTCTTTTGGTTTTATCTCTTGGCTTGTTTTATGTCGGCGGAAGAAAATACTTAGCGGCGATTTATTATAGCCAGGGCCTTCAAGCTTATAATCTCAAAGGAGATTTAACAACCTCGCTTGCAAAATTAGAAAAAGCAAAAAACTTAGATCCTTTTAACGATCAATACTTAGTTGCTTTAAGCCAAGCTTTGGTATTAAAAATAAAAAATTTGCTTAACACCGCTTTAGCGATGCCGCAACTTCAAGAAAGTTTTAAAAATCAAATTCAAAATTCTCTTACGCCGGCTT
>Ga0272448_1007617_pt1 | contig 11437 bp, 10 predicted proteins | sample YNPCB0191_FD_202220 | JGI IMG/M metagenome (GOLD analysis project Ga0272448, IMG submission 202220) | Hot spring sediment microbial communities from Yellowstone National Park, WY, United States - YNP-CB-019-1 | ecosystem: Environmental > Aquatic > Thermal springs > Hot (42-90C) > Sediment... | reverse complement strand
TGCTCGCCAAGAGAGCCGTTCCGCAAATCTTCTGCGTTACTGCCCTGCCGCAACATGCAGCCAAGAGCAAAAAGGCACTGCCCGCTCAACAGCCAGCGCAGCTGCAACTCCGCTATAAACGCGGCAAAGCCAGGAACTGTTTTTAGCTCCTTGTCCGCCGAAGCGCCAAAACAGAGAACAGCCAGGTGCTCAAGCGCTAAAAAGCTCTTTATTGGCAAATCAACCCGGAAGAACCACCCCCCCGATGCCAAAATATAAACTGCCCCTTATGCAGCAGTTTTGCTCGGCCTTCCCCAGCCAGGCAGTCTTTTCCTGCTTTGCCCTACCCTGACCTTTCACGGTTTATTTTACCATGAGATCTAATTTTTCGACAAGACATCACACAGAGCAGCTCTCCCCACTTTTCAGCAACGGCCAAAATTAAAGCGGGGCGTTTCTTTTCCCCGCTCAAATTGCTGAATGTTTTTTATCGGAAGAACCGTCAGAAAATATAGTCCGTGGACAGGAAGTTGGACATCCTCCCTTTTACTATCTCCGAGATTATCCGCTGGTTATGCGGCTCTGACTTCGCCGCCACCAGGGTGCGAATGGAAAAGACCCGCAGCGCATCAAAAACCGAGAGCGTTCCTTCTGCCGAGTCCTTGCGCCCGGTAAACGGAAAAGTGTCGGGATCCCGCTGGCAGAGGCTGTTTATGTTGATGCGCGCCACCTGGTTGATCATCTGGTCCACCAGCCAGCCGATGGTGCGGGGATCAGTGCTGAAAATACTGGCCTGCTGCCCGTAATTAGAGTGGATAATGTGCTCGATAGGCTCGGAAAGGTCATCAAACACCGCCACCGGCACCACAGGGCCAAACTGCTCCACGTGATAAATCTTCATTTCCTCGGTAACCGGATAAAGCACCGCCGGGTTAAACAGCGACAAAAAGCCTTCGCCCCCGCCGCGATTCACCACCTCTGCACCTTTCTGCCGCGCGTCGGCAATTAACCCGCGCAAAAATTCCGGTTTCCCCGGTTCTGGCAAAGGGGTAATCATAACCCCTTCTTCCCACGGCCATCCTACCTTCAAGGCTTCCACCGCGCCGGCCAGCCGTTCCACAAATTTTTCCGCAATGCTGGCATGCACAAAAATGAGCTTTATGGCCGTGCAGCGCTGCCCGTTTAAATACAGCGAGCCCTGCACACACTCCCTTACCGCAATATCCAGATCCGCGTCCGGCAGCACGATGGCCGGGTTTTTAGACTCCAGCCCCAGTACGCAGCGCAGGCGGTGCGGCCGCGGATGCAGCTTTTTCAAATGGATCGCCACCTGGCTGGTGCCAATAAAAGCCAGCACGTCTATCTTCCCCGACTGCATTAACGGCGTAATGACCGTCGGCCCGTCGCCGGCGATCATATTGACCACGCCAGGCGGAAAGGCCTTCTGAAAAGCTTTGAGCAGCGGCTGATAAAGCAGCTTCCCGATACGGGGAGGCTTAAAAATCACCGCATTCCCCATGATCAGGGCTGGAATCAGAGTAGTAAAGGTCTCGTTCAGGGGGTAGTTGTAGGGGCCCATGCACAGCACTACTCCCAGCGGCGAGCGGCGGATCTGCCCGATATACCCCTGCTCAATCGAAAAGCGGGAAGAATTGCGGTCCAGATCCTTGAGCGCAGTAATGGTATCCCGGATGTACTTAACCGTGCGGTCAAATTCCTTGCCCGCATCCGCCCAGGACTTGCCTATCTCCCACATTACAAGCCGCACCACTTCTTCGCGGCACTCCTGCATATAGCCTACAAAAGCTTCCATATGCTCTATGCGCCCCGCCACGGACATGGTCGGCCACTCCCCGCGGCCGTTATCGTAAGCCTTTACCGCGGCGTTCAAAACCTCCTGCGACTCCTCGGCACTGCACAGCGCACTGCAGCCCAGGCGCACCGGCGCCGCTTCTTTATCGCCCACCGCATCCCGGCAGTAAACCGGAGAAAGCACCTCTTCCGTGGGCCCGCCCCACCTCCGGATTTCTCCCCCGGCCAGATACCCCCGGCCGTCTACCGGTTCGGGCAGTCTCACGTGAGCAGGCAAATCGTTCCACGCCGGAATCTTCTCCCATGCCCCCATTTTTGCCATCCCCCTTGCGTGTAATTAAGTCATACCGCATCCGATCTCGCCTTCGCTGCCATTCACCCGCACGGCTGCATGCTTTGCCCGGGCACGGCATGAGTAATATGGCGATCCAACTTGATAGTACCATGCACACCTTAAACTTTACAACCGCCAGCAAACTTCCAGCCGGCCCAGAACACGGCAGCAAAAAAGCTGCCCCGAAAAATCTCGGCGCAGCAAAAATGGTCCGCTTCTTTACCGCGGTTGCCGCGGGAAAATCTTTTCCATGCCTCCCATGTAGGGTACCAGCACCTCGGGAACGCGTACGGAGCCGTCCTCCTCCTGGTAATTTTCCAGAATGGCCGCCACGGTGCGCCCTACCGCCACCCCCGAGCCGTTTAAAGTATGCACAAACTGGGGCCGCATCCCCGGCCCCGGGCGGTAGCGAATGTTGGCCCGCCGTGCCTGGTAGTCCTCGAAATTGCTGCAGGAAGAAATTTCGCGGTAAACGCCGGCGCTGGGCAGCCACACCTCCAGGTCATAGGTCTTGGCGGCAGAAAAACCCAAATCACCCGTGCACAGCGCCACCACCCGGTAGGGAAGCCCCAGCCCCTGCAGCACCCTTTCCGCATCTGCGGTTAATTTTTCCAGTTCCGCGTAAGAATCTTCCGGGCGGGTAAACTTGACCAGTTCCACCTTGTTGAACTGATGCTGGCGGATAAGGCCGCGGGTGTCCCTGCCGGCGGCGCCGGCCTCGGCCCGAAAGCACGCGGTATAAGCAGTAAGATAAATAGGAAGCTGCTCCCCGTCCAGGATCTCTTCCCGGAAAAGGTTGGTAAGCGGCACCTCGGCAGTCGGCACCAGGAAATAATCTGTGCCCGCCACCCGGAACATGTCCTCTTCAAACTTGGGCAGCTGCCCCGTCCCGATCATACACTGGCGGTTAACCATAAAGGGCGGGAAGATCTCCTGGTAGCCGTGCCGCTCCGTGTGCAGGTCCAGCATATAATTGATCAGTGCCCGCTCCAGCCGGGCCCCTGCTCCCTTATACACCGTAAAACGCGCCCCCGCCACCTTGGTTCCCCGCGAGAAATCCAGGATATCCAGCAACTCTCCTATCTCCCAGTGCGGGCGGGGGGGAAAGCCGAATTCCTTCGGCTCCCCCCAGGTGCGCACCACCACATTATCCTCCTCACTCCTGCCTACCGGCACACTCTCGTGCGGCAGATTGGGAATGCGCAGCAGAAGCCCTTCCAGCTCTTCTTCCAGCTGGCGGATTTCCTCATCCAGGGCTTTTATCCGCTGCGATACTTCCCGCATTTTTTCTACCAGCTCACGGGCATCCTGCCCGCTTTTTTTCATGCGCCCCACTTCTTCCGACACCCGGTTGCGCATGTTTTTTAACCCTTCTGCTTCTACCAGAAGCCCCCGCCTTTTTTCGTCCAGCCGCAAAAACTCTTCCAGGGGCGCTTCTACTCCCCGTTTGCCGAGGGCCTCTCTCACCACCTCGGGGCGGCTGCGAACTAATTTAATATCTAACACACCGATTAAGCCCCCTCGTAGCCCGCAAGCTAAAATCTCCAGCTAAAAACCTAAAAATTCACCGTCTTCACGCTCTTTATGCCGTCCAAAGCCCGCAGCTCCTTTATGACGCTCTCATCCACCGGACTGTCAACATTCAAGGTCATCAGGGCCACTTCACCTTTTTCCTTTCTGCCCACCTGCATCATGGCGATGTTAACGTTATGTTTGCCCAGCAAGGTTCCAAACAATCCGATGATCCCCGGGCGATCGATGTTTTCCACAAACAGCATGTGGCCGGTGGGGTTGATATCGGTTTCATACCCGTTGACCATTACCAGCCGCGGCTCTTTGCGTGCCGAAAGCGTTCCTGCCACCTCCACCGCGCCGCCGCGCTGCGAAAAGACCTTGCTCTCGAGCAGGCTCACAAACTCCAGGCTGCCGTTTTCTTCCTTGCTTACCAGCAGCTTTATCCCTCTGCTCTCTGCCAAAAGGCCGGCATTGACGTAATTTACCTCTTCGCCCATGATCGGCTCCAGCAGCCCTTTGAGGAAAGAAACCGTGATCATCTCGGTGTCCATCTGGGCCACCCGTCCGCGGAAAGTGAGCTCTACCCGCTCGACGGGAGCCTTTTCCATCTGGAAATACACCTTCCCCATCTTTTCCGCCAGGCAGAGATAGGGCATCAGGCCGGCAAGCTCTTCCTCCCGCAAAGTAGGCAGGTTCACCGCGTTGGGAACAATCTCGCCCTTCAAAGCCCGGATCACCTGCTGGGCAATAGTTACCCCGACGCGGTCCTGGGCTTCTACCGTATCCGCGCCGCAGTGCGGGGTAACCGCAATGTTCTCCAGCTGGAAGATAGGGTTGCCGGGTGACGGCTCTTTTTCGAACACGTCGATCCCTGCGCTGTAAACTATGCCTTCGTTCATGGCCTTAATGAGCGCCGCCTCATTGATAATGCCGCCGCGGGCGCAGTTGACCACCACTACGCCGCGTTTGGCGATCTTAAACTGCTCTTCCCCGATCATGCCCATGGTTTCTTCGGTGCGCGGGCAGTGCACGGTAATCACGTCAGAGCGGCGCACCAGCTCATTAAGATCCGTAACCTTCTCCGCCCCGAAGCGCCTGAAGCGCTCGTCCGGGATGTAGGGGTCATAAGCCAGCACCTTCATGCCAAAAGAAGCCAGGCGAACCGCCACCATAGAGCCGATGCGGCCCAATCCCACAATGCCCACGGTTTTGCCGTAAAGCTCGATTCCCTTGAACGGAGTGCGGTCCCAGCCGCCGTCTTTGAGCTGCCGGGTAGCCCGCGGAATATGCCGGATGCAGGACAGCAAAAGCCCTATGGTGTGCTCCGCGGCAGAAATGGTGTTGCTCTCCGGGGTGTTTACCACCAGCACCCCGCGCCGCGTGCAGGCCGGCACGTTGATGTTGTCGGTGCCGGTGCCGGCGCGCCCCACCACTTTAAGGCGCTTCGCCCGCTCCAGCAGTTCCTCGTTCACCTGAATCACGCTGCGCACAATCAGCGCATCGTAGTTCTCGATAATCTCCAGCAGTTCCGCCTGCTTTATCCCGAAACGCACATCCACATCCAGTTCCTGTTTTAAAATTTCCAGCCCTTTATCTGCAACACGCTCGGCAACGATTACCTTCGGCTTGGTCATTTTACTTCCTTCCCTCCGCAAAAATTTCTTGACTTTTAACCTTCCTGGTCAGGTTTCTATTGAATTTTCCAATGGCTGTCAGTTTGTCCTTGCTTCCCGCTGTTCCCGCTGTTTCTTATATTCCTGTTCTTCGCGTCTCTGTCCTCTCTTCCCTACCTGCCGCTCAGCGCCTGGCGCAGCACCTCCTGCGCCTCTTTTACTCCTGCCCCCAGGGGCACCGAAACGCCGCAGTCCAAAAGCGCCATCTCAATAGCGGCCACGGTAGCCACTATATCCAGCGGCTGCACCCATCCCAGGTGCCCTACGCGGAAAATCACGCCGTCCAGCTTCTGCTGCCCGCCAGCCAAAATCACGTTGTAGTTTTCCCGCGCTGCGCGCCGTATGCGGTTGGCATCCACCCCTTCGGGAGCCTTCACCGCAGTAAGCGAGGCAGAAGCCGCTGCATCCGCCGCCAAAAGCTCCAGCCCCAGGGCGCGCATAGCGCGGCGGGTCATGTCCCGCATCAGGGCATGGCGGGCATGGGCGCGAGGAAGTCCTTCCTCCTTCATCATCCGCAGCGATTCCCTGAGCCCCGTAAGCTGCGGCAGCGCCGGGGTATAAGGGGTCTGCCCTTTTTCCTGGTACTTGCGCGCCGAACCCAAATCCCAGTAGTAGCGCGAATTCGTGCACTTTTGCGCCGCCGCCCAGGCGCGGGAGCTCACGCTCACCATAGACAGGCCGGGAGGCAGCATGAAAGCCTTCTGCGCCCCGACAACAACCACGTCCAGTTCCCATTCATCGGTTTTTAGCTCTATGGCCCCCAGGCTGCTCACCGCGTCCACGATAATCAGCGCCGGGTGGTGTCCCATTTTCCTGCGAAGATCCTGAATGGGGTTGAATACCCCGGTGGAAGTTTCGTTGTGCGTGATCAGCACCGCTTTGATCTCCCCGCTGCGGTCCGCGGCCAGTCTTTCTGCTACCTGATCCAGGTTGGCCGCCTCTCCCCACGGAAACTCCATTTTTTCCACCACAGCGCCGAACCGCCCCGCGATCTCCGCAAAGCGGTTGCCAAAAACCCCGATGGAAACCGCCAGCACCTTCTCGCCGGGAGAAATGAAGTTAACGATAGCCGCCTCCATTCCGCCGGTCCCGGCAGCCGGGAAGATGATCACCTCATTCTGCGTCTGGAACGCCCACTGCAGGCCAGCCGTAACCTCCTCCAGCAGTTCCCGGAATTCCGGCCCGCGATGGTTGATCATCGGCTCGCTCAGCGCCCGCAGCACGCGGGGCGGCACCGGGGTAGGCCCCGGCAGTTGCAAAAACTGCTTTTCCCTAAACATCCTCAAGCCTCCTTAATAAAAATCAAAAAGTTCCGTCCCCCAAGGGACGGAACTTTTATTCCGCGTTGCCACCCTAATTGAGCCAGTTCCACCGGCAAAACCCTTGCTTTTCCCGGCAGGACAGAAGCCTTCTGCCCCGCTTCCTGGTTCCGCCAGCAAGCTGTCTCCTCTCCAAAAGCTTAACGCGCTTTACACGACAGAGCTTAACGCCGTTTTCGGCTTTTCGCCCCCGGCTCCCAGGCGGATTCACCAGACCTCCCCGCTGGCTTGCACCCCCCGCCAGCTCTCTGTATGAGACAGCCTGACTACTAGTCCTGTTCTTCGCCTTTGTCCATCCTTATTCTGTTCTCCTGAACGGTGTCTTGGGAGGTATTCTAGCACAGTTTCACTTTTTGCGCAAGCATCCCTCTTATAGAAAAATATTCCATGATCCGGCCGCACCTTGGCACGAACTGGCCGTTACCCGCCTACTCTTCCAGCATCTGCAAAAAATAGCGGTGCAGCCGCAAATCGGAAGTCAGTTCCGGATGGAAGGTGCTGCCCAGGAGCTTCCCCTGCCGCACCAGGACTGGCTTCCCCTGCCACTCAGCAAGAACTTCCACGCCCGGCCCTGCTCCCTGCACGATGGGAGCCCGAATAAACACCCCTGCGAACGGCTCTGGACCCAGCGCCGGAATATCCAGATCGGCCTCGAAACTGTCTACCTGCCTTCCATAACCGTTGCGCAGCACCTGGATATCCATCACTCCCAGGCGCGGCTGATCGCTGCCGGTTATCTCTTTAGCCAGCAAAATCAGCCCCGCGCAGGTCCCGTAAACCGGAAACCCGGCAGCAATTTTTCCCTTGAGCGGCTCCATCAGGCCCCACTTTGCCATGAGAGAGCCGATAGTAGTACTTTCGCCCCCCGGAATAATTAAGCCGTCCAGGTTTTCCAGTTCTTCCGCTTTTCGCACCTCAACGGCTGTGCACCCCAGCGCCTCCAGGGCGCGGCGATGTTCGGCAAAAGCTCCCTGCAGGGCCAAAACCCCAATGCGCCTGGGGCGCAACGCTTTCTGTCCGCCGCCGTTCGGACCGCCGGCGTTATTCTTTTCCGTATCTTTCTGATTATTAGCTGCCAACCCTGGCCCCCCTTTATTTTTCAGTTTACCAGCCGCGCTCCTGCATCCTTTCTGCCTGAGCCAGAGTGCTGATTTCCAGGCCGGGCATCGCTTCTCCCAGATCGCGGGAAACCTCGGCCAGCACTGCCGGATCGTTGTAGTAGGTCGTGGCCGCTACAATTGCCCGCGCCCGCGCCTGCGGGTCCTTGGACTTAAAAATGCCGGAACCCACAAAAATCCCGTCCGCTCCAAGCTGCATCATCAGCGCCGCGTCGGCCGGCGTAGCAATTCCCCCCGCAGCAAAGTTAACCACCGGCAGGCGGCCGGTGCGCGCCACTTCTTCCACCAGTTCGTACGGGGCCCCCAGTTCCTTGGCCGCGGTCATCAGCTCATCGTGCCGCATGCTTTTAAGGCGCTGGATTTCTCCCATTACCGCCCGCATATGCCGCACTGCCTCCACAACGTTGCCCGTGCCCGGCTCCCCTTTGGTGCGGATCATGGCCGCCCCCTCGCCGATGCGGCGCAGAGCCTCTCCCAGGTTTCTGGCCCCGCATACAAACGGCACTTTAAAGGCGTGCTTATCAATGTGGTAACGCTCGTCCGCCGGCGTCAGCACTTCGCTTTCGTCAATGTAGTCCACTCCCAGCGCCTCGAGTATCTGCGCCTCCACGAAGTGCCCGATGCGCACCTTGGCCATCACTGGAATAGTAACCGCATCCATGATGCGCAAAATCACCGTCGGGTCAGCCATGCGCGCCACTCCGCCCGCTGCCCGGATATCCGCCGGCACGCGCTCCAGCGCCATAACCGCGCAGGCTCCCGCTTCTTCGGCAATGCGCGCCTGCTCCGGCGTAGTAACATCCATAATCACGCCGCCTTTAAGCATTTCCGCCAGGCCTTTTTTCAGCACCCAGGTCCCTTTTCTCTCCCGGCGGCTTACTTCTAAACTGCTTTCCATTCCGTTCCTTCCCTCCACAGCTTTTCCCCCCTTCAGGGATATTAAAATTTAATCCTGGCCCAATCCTTTTTATTCTTTTTCTTTTTGTTTTTTTATTCTTTCATTTTTTTTGTTCTTTTTTTTATTCTTTATAAAAAGCAGCAAAAAGCAGCTTCTATCAAAAAGTCTGCCCAAACCGCGCAAATCTCTGCCGGCAAACTTCTTGCCCCGCTGCCCGCAGTTCGCTTCCAGCCGCTCCAAACCATGTTACCGCCCGGTGCTACCGTCAAATGTAAATTTTACTACAACCGCGGTGTATACACAAGTTCTCATGAGATCTCGCCCAGATAGCGCCGTGCCAAATCCGTCACCCTTCTTCCCGCCGGAGTGCGGGCCAAAAACCCTTCTTTTAAAAGAAACGGCTCCACCACATCCTCCAGCGTATCCACTTCTTCATTCAGGGTAGCCGCCAAAGCCTCTATCCCCACCGGCCCTCCTTTGAAAACCCGGAGAATAGTCTGCAATACCCGCCGGTCCAGCTCATCCAGACCGGCGCTGTCGATGCCTTCCAGGCGCAACGCTGCATCCACCACCTCGCGAGTTATTTCCTTAGCCCCGGCCACCTGGGCAAAATCCCGCACCCGTTTTAAGAGGCGGTTGGCAATGCGCGGCGTTCCGCGGGCGCGCAAAGCTATTTCCCGGGCCGCGGCCGGCTGCAAAAAAACCCCCAAAAGTTTGGCCGAGCGGGAAACTATCCGCTCCAACTCCTGCGGCGAATAAAAATCCAGGTGATAAATCAGGCCGAACCTCTCCCGCATGGGGGTAGTAATCAGCCCGGCGCGCGTAGTCGCCCCAATCAGGGTAAACGGCGGCAAGTTTATCTTGACAGTTTTAGCAAAAGCGCCTTTATCGATAACAAAATTAATCGAAAAATCCTCCATCGCGGTGTAGAGCATCTCTTCCACCGGCCGCGGCAGACGGTGAATCTCGTCCACAAAAAGCACATCCCCCGGCTCCAGGTTGGTCAAAAGTCCTACCAGATCCCCGCTGCGCTCTATGGCCGGACCCGATGTGGTGACCAGGTTTACCCCCATCTCCCGGCTGATGATCATAGCCAGCGTAGTCTTTCCCAGTCCCGGCGGCCCGTAAAACAGAATGTGTTCCAGGCTTTCCTCCCTTTCCCGGGCCGCCTGGATGGCAATGCGCAGACGTTTTCTGATCCCGTCCTGCCCGATGTATTCTTCTAAAGTGCGAGGGCGCAGGCTGCCCTGCGCGCGGTCATCCTCCATCTCTTTTGCATCAACCAAGCGCATCCGCGCCATAGCCTACCCACCATTCGTCTGCATAATTTTTTATTCCCGGTACATCTTCCCTGATTCACTGCACATCCGGCTCGCCGGCTTCGCGGTTCCCCCTGCAGCTGCGAAAAATAACCCGCAAAGCCTCTTCGGTGGAAGAAGGCAACCGTCCTTCCCTCTCCAGCCTTTCCCAAAGGCGGCGGCTCTCCGCTGCCGAAAAACCTAACTGGCCCAGCACCTGCAGCACTTCCTGCTGCAGCTCTTCTTGCCGGCCCCGGCCCTGGCTCTGGCCTCCGCTGCGGCTTTCGCCGCGGGCCTGGCTTTCCCCGCGGCCCGGAAATTCTTCCGGCTTCAGATCCTGCTGCTCAGGCCCAGAGAAAAACGGTGTCATTTTCCCGCTCAAGCTGGCGATGATTTTTTTCGCCGTCCTTTCCCCGATAGAGCGCAAACTGCTCAGGAAAATCGCATCCTGCTCTTCCACCGCCCGCGCAAACCGGTCCACCGGTATGCTCAGCATGCGCAAAGCGCTGGCCGCGCTGATGCCTTCCACGCGGATGAAAAGCTGGAAAAACTGCCTTGCTTTTTCATTTTGAAAACCAATTAGCACCGGGGAAAAACTTCCTCCCCCGCCCCCTTCCAGGTAAAAAACCGTGTACAGGGAAATCTCGTCCCCCGGCTGACGGCGAGAGGCGATGTCTGCGCGATCATAGGTAGTCAGCAGCACCTCATACACCATTCCGCCCTGGCGGATATAAACGCCCCGTTCGCTGTATCCGGCTATCGTTCCAGTTATCTGATATATCATAGAGCTTAAAAAGCAGCCACTCCACCTTTCTTCTGCTCCCACAAAAAACACAGCGCTACCGCCGCGGCATCTGCTATATGTTCTGAAGCGGGCATCTGGGAAAGCCCCAGCACCGTCTTCACCATTTGCATTACCTGCAGCTTGCTGGCGCGGCCGTTGCCGGTCAAAGATTTCTTCACCCGCGTAGCTGTATAGCTAATCACCGGCAGCCCCCTCTCTCCTGCTGCCAACAGGCACACGCCGCGCGCATGACCCATCAGCACCGCAGCAGACGGGTTGCGGTAGGCAGTGAAAAGATCCTCCACTGCCACCGCCGCCGGAGCAAAAGCATCCAAAAGCGTCTGCACTTCGCGGTAAAGTTCGCTTAAGCGCAGAGGCAAGTCATCCTCGCTGGAAGTAGCGATCACGCCTCCCTCTATCCATTCTATCCTTCCCGCTTTTCGCTGCAATACCGCATACCCCGTGCTGGAAAGCCCGGGGTCAATCCCCAAAACGGTTATGTCGCCTGGAAACATTTTCATAGCTTAATCATAACCGCAAAAACACAAAATGCAAAGGGGGAACCGATAAAAGTAAAAGCTGTCCGCTTCTTCTACGGACAGCTTTCAAAATTACTTCCTGGCAGCGACCTGCTCTTCCAGGACCCTGCGGTCCCAGTACCATCGGCGCTGGAGGGCTTAACTGCCGTGTTCGGGATGGGAACGGGT
>Ga0272448_1007616_pt1 | contig 11437 bp, 5 predicted proteins | sample YNPCB0191_FD_202220 | JGI IMG/M metagenome (GOLD analysis project Ga0272448, IMG submission 202220) | Hot spring sediment microbial communities from Yellowstone National Park, WY, United States - YNP-CB-019-1 | ecosystem: Environmental > Aquatic > Thermal springs > Hot (42-90C) > Sediment... | reverse complement strand
TCGTCTTGCTGTTCAGGTCACTGGAAGACCGCAGCCTGCGCAGGTCTCCTGTATTCGGAGACCTACCTCCAGTCAGTCAGCGGTCCCTGTTGCCCATAGTTGCCGGCGACGATGGACAGGTCCAGAATGTTCACCACACCGTCACCGTTGAGGTCGGCTGCCGGGTCGCTGGTGTCCATGCGGCTGGCGACCATCGCCACGTCGAAGATGTTGATGCTGTTGTCTTGGTTGACGTCGCCCGCCAGCAGGGTGATGCTACCCACGCTGTTGGCCTCCCCACCGGCCGCCGCCACACGGGCCATCGTGCCGGGTTGGGCAACTGCCGACAGGTAACCCGGATAACTGACTGTGATCGGCTCGCCGCCACTGACACCGAAACGGCCCTGGGCGTCCGTGAACGTGTGGGCGCCGCTGGCGCTGGTGACCGAGACGCCGCTGAAGTCACTGCGGCCCTGCAATATAACCGTTCCCGAGACACAATCGGCTGTGATCTCGACAACGCCATCCTGCCTGATCGCAGTCACGGCTTGACCACTGGCATTGGTCAGATCGGCTCGCACGAGCGCTACGCTGGTGCTGCCCGGGCTTTGCGGCCGCCAATCAATGATGATCAGGCCGGCGTCACCATTGATGGTTTCACTGCCCAACATGGTCGCTTCGAAGAAGATGCGACCAGCACCGGTGTCTACCTCGTTGCGCAGTACAGAAGTCGGGCGAGACAGCAGACCTCCATCCAACCGGACTTGCACACCGCGTTGGTTGGGATCAGCGTCAACCACCTGCACGATCTGCGGGTTGAACTGCACTTCAAGGGCTACAGAACGTATCTGGCTGGCACCCTTGAGGCTGACGGCCATAGTAGGTTGGTGAGCGCACCAGGAAGCCGTGAGGCGCTCGGGTTCGATCTTGACGGTGACACCGGTGGGTACCGGGGTGCCACCCACGCTGACGCTGGCGCTGCGACTGCACGGCGTGAAGCGCCCACCCGGATCGCTGGCTGAGATATCGAAGCGATACGTGCCCGGCACACTGGTATCAGAGAAGCTGCCCTGATAGTAACCGGTCAGATCGGCCAGATCAAAGCTGCTGGTAGCGGCCCCACCGACGGGCGGGGTCACCGAAGCCGTCACTCGGGCACCAGAGATCGGGCTACCGGCTTGGTCAACCACCCTCGCGGTCACGTAGATCGTCTCGCCCACATTGTACTGCGACTTGTCAAAGATGACATCCGAGATGGTGCAGGCCTGACACCGTACTCGTTGGGCAGCCGCATCGCGCATCCAGGGTAGCCTGGCATATAGATAGTCACCCGGTGAGAAAGTGGCCACCACGTCACGCCCACCAGCAATGACCGGCACGATGCCCGCGACGTTGTACTGAGCGGTACTGGTAGGATCGATGCCCTTCTGTCCCAGCTTCCAGGCCGCAAGGGCAACACCAGCGTCGAGCATAGCCTGGCTGGGCTCGGCGTCGGACAGGCCCAGATAGCCGCAGTTGCCGTAGCAGCCGATGAACCCAATCGCCATCGAACCGGCATTGAAGGTATCGTGCTTGCCGACCACGTCATCACCACCGGCGCGCCCTTCATAGATGACGCCGTTCGGATCGATCAGGTAGTTGTAGCCCACGTCACCCCACCACCACAGGTTGGCATGTACGTTCCAGATGGAACGCACCATAGCCGCCCAATCCTGGGGATCATTGGGCGTGGCGGTGTGATGGACGATCACGTGGGTCACCGGCGCGTAGCTGGGCGCCCAACGCGGGCTATCCTGTCCATCCGGACAACCCCAGGTCGTGCGCGAGACGATCGTCGGCTTGGGCGCCGGACAGATGTTGGCCGCAGCCGCCATCGGCAGCTGGCTGGCGATAGCACTGGCGGTTGGTCCCTGGCTGGAGTTACTGAAGGCCAGGGTGATGCTCCGTAGTACTGGCGCAGCGCCGGTCTGCGCACGCTGGAAGGTAACCCGGAATTCCAGGGCTGCCTGGCCGCCGCCGATCCAGATCAAAGCGCCGCCGAACTGGTTATCGCGCACCGGGAAATAGATGGCCGGGTTTTCGACCCACCCACTCCAGTTACCATTGACGTTCACGCGGGTCTCAATCTTCAACGCGGCACCAGCCGGCACGTCTGCTGCCCAGGTGGGCGCAATGTCGGTCGTAGAAGGCAACGGCGAATTGATGGTACCCGAGACGTAGATACCGTTGGGCTGTCCCTCGGCCAGGGTCAGGCCATTGGCGACCACCACGCCATCCATGTTGCCGTTGGCAGCCAAGAACTCGCTGTTGAGTGTGGTTTCCTGCATTTGAATGGTCGAGCTACCGTCGGCCGACGCGTAGCTGGACGCGGCGAATACCGGCTGAGCGCCCTGCAGCGGAGGTTGCGCCAGCGCGACGGTGGCGGGCGAAAGTGTAACCAGGAGAGCCAGGATAAGCACCACGCCGCCAAGGAGCCGTTTGGACTTGAAGTTGAACACGCCTTTCATAGGTAGCCTCCTTAAACAAGCTGACAGATCACCGCTAGATATCTACTGCAATCATATGCCGAGCAGCCTCTATTCTCAAGCGAGCCAGCGCGGAGTTTGGCTGCGTAACAACCTCGACAACCTGCTACGTGCTATTGCGGACTTGACAATAAACATCCAGAGCCCCGTTCCGAGAGCGACGAGTCGCTCAGGGGACGGGGCTACCAAGATTCCTGGCCCATTCCAGGAGAATGGTGAAGAGGCCAGCCCGTCGTGGTGGGTTGGCCTCTAAGGCTATTCAGAAAGTTAAGGGATGATGGTGATGGTTCTCGGACCCGACAGGCCGTAGTTCTTGGCGATCATCGCCAGGTCGGCAATGGTCACCACGCCGTCGCCGTTGAAGTCCATCAGCTCTAGCGAGGGGCTGGTGCCCACCGGCGAGTTGAGACTGCCTGCCACCACCGTCAGATCGAAGATGTTGACCGTATTGTCACCGGTGACGTCGCCTGCCAACAGGGTTACCAGACCCAAGTCCTGACCCGGCAGTACGTTGCTGGCTTGGGCGCTCAGATAACCGGGCCGGCTGACGGTCACGGTTGGGTAGGCAGCCGCGTACGGGATAGAGATGTAACCCTGGGCGTCTGCCACATCCACGAACACACCCGCAGTGGCTGTCACATCAGGCGGCACTGTCGTAAACGGGCTGTCGTCACCGGCCACCTTGCCACCCTCAAGCGCCACCTGGAAGCTGAGGCCTGCCGTCGAGGGGCTGCCGGCCACCAGGTGTGCAGTTGGAGCTACGTTGAGCGGCAGGAAGGCAATGGGCATAGGGCCGCAGTAAGGGTTGGGATTGACGCCGTTGCTGGGCAAGCAGGGCCAGATGCTGCTGCCACTCGGGTCGGCCATGCTCAGGATGGGGAAGGTCACAATCGAATCAGCGCCTACCGCCACCGACTGCACCTGCCAGTAGATCTTGATGAGCGAGCCATTGCCGTGCACCGGGATGCGAGGATTGGCATAGTTGTAGATGGTGATGCTGATATAGCTGCGCCAGCAGGTACTGCCTACACCACATCCGCCAGGCCCGGGAATAGCTGGCTCATTGACAGCGTCCAACGGCGCCGCATAGCCGGCGATCTTGGATTTGTCAATCCGATAGTCAACCCCCTCGGTCAGTCCGTCAAACAACGAGCCGGCCCGAACGTCCTTGACCCGCACGACGTCTTTGTTGTAATCGAAGGCCACTGTAACCGAAGCCAGGTTATCTACGGCACCCACCGTCACTTCGGTAGCAGCCGTGCCACCCGATGGAACGGTCTGAGCGGCGCCGGCTGGACAGGCGGGTGTGGCGGCCATATTGCTGTTGGGGTTGAGACAGAAACCAGCGTGCAAGCTTTGGGCCGCGCCGACCTCACCACCCTGGTCGCCCGGTTCCTGGGCCGCCGCCGGCACCACCGAGAAAGCAACCAGCAGCAAGGCCAGTAACACAAAACGGGATTGTTTCAACACGTTCAAGCACTTCATACTTGCCTCCTTAACGGACAATAAGGTTGTCCCGGCCTTCCTCCGGGAATGTCTATAGCTGGAATAGCCGCAGCTGGCAGTGCTAGATCCTGCATCCTACCTGCCCCATAAGACTATCTGAATTGTAGCAGTATTGTGGTTTCGCTGCAACGGTAACAACCTGTAATGTGTCTAGGTGCTAGCACGGAATGCTTGACGTAACATGGCCAACCTGTCCTGACCCGATCGGCCAGGGGCTCATCCCCAATCTCTGGCTGAGAGGGGAGTAAGATTGAACGATGCTCGGTGACTTATCGCACCTGCGTAAACAAGCGGTGCCGGGCTTGTTGCTTGCCCGGCACTGGCTCTTCAGGCTGGTGGGGAAAGCCCTGCGCAACCATGCCGGCAGGGCATCTGTTCCGTCCGCTCTTGGCAATCCGTTGCCAACAACTCACCAGGAATCCGAGATAGACTCCTCACCAACCGATCCCGGTGGCAATGAGATAAGTGACCGTGGAAACGACAGCAGCCAGAACAGCGCCCCACACCAGGTCAATCAGGGTAACCAGCAATGGCCAATCTTTGAGGGTCGCCAGGTTGGTCAGATCATACGTTGCATAGGAGACCAGGCCGAAAATCGCCCCATACAAGAGTGCGTGTGTCCACGAACCGGCCTCCTTGGCCGGAAGGATCACGAACAGCACCAGCCCCAGAACGAACAGCAGGTAGAAAATAATGGCCGCAACCCAGTTGACCTGAGTCTTCATCAAGAATCCGATTTGTTTGGCGTAGAAACTTCTGGCAATCAGAGCGAGCCACACCAGATCAATGGCAAGAAAAATTGGCACAGCGAGAACATAGAGTTTGATAAACATTTGACTGCACCTCATGCCTGGCAAATAAGGGTTGATAACGGTCAGCCTGTCAAGAAACGGTCGTCGCAAGTGGGACCCCAGTTTACCCGCCTGACCACAGGCGTCCCCAGGTATTGCAGTTGCCCCCCTGGCTGAAGAAGATTCTCACATCTTCGGCTACATTATATGCCCTCCGGTACCCCCCGTCAAGGCTCACCGAGGCTGGACCTATCCCAAATTTAGCTGGATTCCGCACCGGATCTTCAGGCCGGTGCTGGGCAAGTGGGACGCCCAGCACCGCCTGTTTACGGCGGTGCGGCAGGGCAGAGTGCACCTCGCGTGCACCGGGCACGTAGCCTGCCCCGAAACTCAGACCGCGCGCCGCAGCCCGCAGCGCGCTAGCAGCCAACTGGCGCCTATGCTCACCAACACGGCCAGCGCCAGGTAGAGGCCCAACCGGAACGACCAGGGCCGATATTCGAAACGCAGCGTGTGCTGGCCACCCGGCAGGTACACAGCCCGCGCCACATAGTCCGCCCGATAGATCGGCACGGATTGGCCGTCCAGCGTGGCGACCCAGCCAGGGTAGAACGTGTCCAGCAGAACCAGGTATCCATCACCCTGCGAGTCGGTCGCGATTTCAAGCGCCTGCGGGTCCTGGTAGGTGATGGTCGCTGTGCCACTGGCGTCTCCCGGCACATCCGGGGGCGGTGGCTGCCCCTCCTCCGTTTCCAGGATCACGGTGTGCCGCGTATCCAACTCGCGCTGCTTGAAGTAAGCCAAGGCTTCGGCCGGGCTTTGGGCCAGAATGGCTCGTGCCGCAACAAAGGCACGCGGCAGCGGATGGCGATTCTCGTAGACATAGGAGTCCTCATCACGGTAGACCAATGGGTAAACCGACTCGGCGTCGTCTCCCAACTGGCCCAAGGTCAGGATGTAGCGCACCCCCAGCACCTGAACCATTTGAACCGGGTGTGCCTGATGCAAGAACTCGCTGTGGCGGGCCAGCATCAACGGCGAGCCGTGGCCCCCGGCACTGAGGATGCGGTAAGCCGAGGGGAAGAACTGGCCCAGGTGGCTGACCGCCGAGGCTTCGGTGCCCATGCCCAGCGGGAAAACACGCCCCTCGTTCAGGTGTTCCATCACGTAACGCGCGCCGCCCGACAGACGTTCCCACCAATCGTCGGGCTGAGTGGGGTTAATGGTAGTGCCCCCCGCAGCCACCAGATCCAGCGAGACCGCCGCCAGCAACAGACCCGCCAGCACCTTGGGCGTCAGACGCCGCCAGGCATACAGGCTGAACAGCACCCCGGCAACCAGTACGTTGAATGAGAACAGGCCGATGGGCGCGCTCAGCCAGGCCAGCCGGCCCAGCAACCAGCGCTCGCCATAGATCGGGTCCTGGCTGAACGCCCTGCTCAGAAACGCCAGCAGCAACTTGCGGCCCTCCGAGTCGGGCATAACGCTGACCGCGGCCAGCAGCTCGCTGCGCAGGAACCAGATGCCGGCCAGCACTGCGGCCAGCGCGCCCCAGGCGATGAGCCAGATCAGCCAGGCCCGTCGCGACAGGCCGCGCTCCAGCACGCCCTGCAAGCCAAAGCCGGCCAACACGGCCAACGCCAGATTGACCACCATGAGCCAACGTGCCGGGATGCGGAACAACGAGAAGCCCGGCAAGTACTGTATGAGGTGGGCATACAATGGTGTGTAGCGCCCTGCGGCCAATAGCGCAGCACCGACCAATAGCAGGAAGAAGAAAGTCACATGCCGTCGCTGGCGGGCCTGCCAGCTCAAGGTAGCCAGCATCAGGGGCACAAAGCCGACGTAGACAAAGCTCTCTTCGAAGGGATCACCCACCTTGAAGCCCACCACCCGGTTGCCGAAGGCGCTGGGCAACAGCAGATTCAGCCCCATAGCCGGCGGCAACGAGTGCTTGGTCAAAAAGGTCAGGCCGCGTTCCTCGGATCGGATGGACAACTGCTGTAACTCGAGCGAGGGCAACAGCTGCGGTGCGGCCAGCAACAGCCCGCTCACCACGATCAGCGCCACCGGGAGGCCGCTGGACAGACTGTGCCGGACACGTTCCATGGGGGAGCCGCCCTGGCCAAGCGCGTCGCTCACCATCCGGAACAAGGCGTAGCCCAGCACCACGATCAGGGTGTAGAACACCACCTGCGGCTGGGCGGTGAGTATTTGCAGCGTCAACGGGATGCCAGCCAGCAAAGCACATCCCAGGCGGCGCCGCTCAACCGCCCACAGCACGGCCCACAGCACGGCCGGCAGCCAGGCCGCGCCGGTCATGATGTTGAGATTGGAGACCTGGGCCATCAGAAAGCCGCCCATGCCGTAAGCCAGGCCAGCCAGCGTGGCCGCTGCCCGCCCCATGCCCAGCTGACGCGCCAGGCCGAAGGTGAACAGCCCCGCCAGCGTGAAGTGCACCAAGATGAACAGCGACAGCTCCAGCGCCGGCGACAATCGGCTCAGAAACAGCGCGCCCAGCGGATAGAGCGCGCTCACCTGGGCCTCGGCCAGCAAGGGAATGCCCATATGTTGGTAGGGATTCCACAACGGCACCCGCCCGGCCAGCCATTCGTCGGCCACCATGATGTGGTAAGGATAGTGGATCAGGCTGATGTCAGAATGATACAGCGTCTGCCCGCCGAAGATGATCTCGGGGAAGGCCAGCAGCGGCAAGATGACGAACGGCAGGTAGCCGGCCAGACAGGCGAGGCAAGCCACTGTGTTTGTCAGCAGCCGCTTGGCAGGCGAGCGGTTCGCTGGTGGATCGAGCGGAGGATGGAGCGTCATAGGCTATCCATGATACGGTAGCTGCCGAGGGTCACCTCGGCCTGACCGTTCACTATCAGCGGGGCAAGTGTGTCGGGATGATAGACCACCACCTGTAGCCGGTATTCGCCGGCCGGCGCCTCGGGCAAGAGGTAGTACTCATTCACCGCCTCGGCCGGCCACAGGTGGGTGCCCTGATGCCAGTTGTGGCGCAGGTAACGGTCCTTCTGCACGATGCGCCTGCCATCCGCAGCCACCAGACGCAACGAGGCCTTGTAATCTACCGGCATAGGCGCCAATGGCCGCCAGCGCAGCGCCACCGCCAGCCTGTTGCCATGAACCGCCACGTGTGCGGCCTCCAGCTGCAACATCCCGTCGAAGATGGCACCTACCGGCGTCTCAATGGCCGGCAGCCGGAAGAGCGTCTGCCTTGAAGGCAACTGCCAGGTCTCAATATCGTATACCGGATAGCTCTGCCTGCCGACCAAGCGGGCGGTTGTCCCCAACAAGAAGCTGACTACCTCTCGCTCATCGGCGGCTATGTGTTTATCGTCCGTCCAGCGCACCACGCGCAGCAGCTCGTGTCCGGCAACTGCCTCGCTCAACAGGCGCTCGACGCTTGTCTCGTCCACCGGCAGGTAGTGATAAGGCGTCTGGCCGCGGTACATAAAGTCCAGCGAGTAATGGCGAGCCTCGTGCCCGGCGCGCTGATCCATAGGCAGGACGTAGACTACCCCGGGCTGCCGGTCGGCGGCCATGTGCTCGGCCAGGCGCAGCGCGTACACGTCAAAGGCCATAGCGAGGTCGGGGCGCTGAGACCACTGTCCGAAATAGGCGTTGGCGGTGTCCACGCCGACGGGCACAAAGATGGCCAGGGCCATCAGTGGCGAGGCCGCCGCGGCGACGATGCCCTGCCACAGGCTTGATCCGGCGCGCCTGCCCGTGCCCAGGTGATAATCTTCAGCCTCAGCCACGGGCGCGCCGACCTGTCGCCGGCCGACCAGCAGCCTGGCCAGCCAACGTCCCGCCTGGCCCAAGCCAAGCGCCACCCAGGCGTAGCTGAGGGGCGCCGTGCCGATCAAGCGCAGATGGTGCGGCGCGCCCTCGGGCGCCAGGATGCCAGGCAACAACATGACCGGCCAGAGGCAAAGCAGATAGAGGTGAGCGGCGGGCAAAGCATCGCCTGCCTCAGACGAGCGGCCGGCTTCGGTCTCCACGTCCCGAGGCGCGCTGTTGCGCTGGCCTTTGACCAGATAGGCAACCACGCGCCACAACGAGTTGAACAGCCCCAGCCAGAAGAAGGGGATCAGCGGCAGACTGAGCATGGGCCGCCCGGGCAGATTGCCCAACGGGTTAGGGTCACCTGTCAGGCCGACCCAGGTACCCAGCGTGATCAGCGTGGTGCGCAGCAGGGTGCCCCACAGGTCGCCCTGGTTCCAGGCCGGATTGAACACTGAGACAGAGCTGGCACGCTCGGCAAACGTCCCGGGGTGGGTGATGAAAAAAAAGGCCAGTGGTGCAAAGACCAGCCCGGCCACGCTGCCTGCCAACAGCCAGCCTCGCCAATGGTTGATCAACGACGGACGCTGCCGAGCGCGCCAGGCCAACACGGCTTCGGCCAACAGGAACAACAAGATACCCAGCGGCACAAAGCGGCCGGCCAGGTAAGTATACGCGCCCAGGCCTACAAAAAAACCTGCTCCTGCGAAGTGACGATAGGCTGTTGCCGGCTCGCGATCAGATGCCTCGCTGCTGCGCACGGCCCGCCATAGCCAGGCCAGAGCCAGCGCCTCAACCGCCGGCATGGCCAGGGCGCGGAAGGCAATCCGGCTGTAGGCCACGTGCCAGAAGGCGGTAGCCAGACCCAACCCGGCCAGCAACGGCAGCAGAGGGCCAGAGGCAGCCAGCAGCGAGAAGCGGGCAGAGTCGGGTGTGCGCCGCTCACGGGAAGGGGCAGAGAACAGCTCCCAGGCCAGCCAGTAGGTGCCGGCCGCGGCCAGCACGCCCAGGGTAGCCGTGTACAGGCGCAGGGCCAGTCTGGTCGGCCCCAACAGCCAAAACAGCGGCTGCACCAGATAGGCCATGAGCGGCTCTTTGCCGCCGCCGATAGGCCACCACAGGCGATAGATACCCTGGCTCACATCCAGCGCGGCAATACCCTCGCCGCCTTCATCGAAGTTGAGACCGGGTGGCAGCGTGTCCAGCAACGGATAACGCAAGAGCGCGGCGGCGCCGATCACCACGATCAAGCCCGGCCAGGGTGACTGCCAGATGCTGCGCCAACGCTTCATCGGGGCGGCTCCTGTTGCGCATCGGGGGCGAAGGGCAAGTTTGCCGGCGGGCCAAGGGGCCGTCCATCGGCCGCGTCGTAAACGACCAGCTGTACCCAGCGGGGCTCGTCTCCGACCGGCAACGCCAGCTGGTGGACGTCGCGCACATACTCGCCCGGGCGCCACTGGCTGGTAGGCAGCAGGCCGGCCGCCGGCCAGCCGTCATGTTGCGCCAGCCGGCGGCCGTCGGCGGCGACCAGGCGCACACTCACCGTGTAGTCCCGGTCCACAGGCGCCAGGGCCTGCCACAAGAGGGTCACTTGCGCCGCATCCGCCTGGCGCGTCAGTCCGTAGCCGACCAGCTTCAGCCACTCGCCGAAGATGATCTCGGCCGGGTGTGGCATGTCGGGCCGTTCGCCGGTCAGCAGGCGCAGGCCAGGATAGACCCAGGCATAGGGCACACCCAGCACGTTGACCACGTGTTCGGGCTGCCTGGACTGAAAGTAGCGCACGATCTCGGGGCTGGGTGCCAGGCGTTGTACCTGGGAAATGTACAGAACCACCACGTCGGCGCGCAGCGCGGCCGCGTTGGTGTAGAAGTTCTCGCCCATGCCCTTAAAGAAGGGCTGCAGGGTCTGGAAGGGCACGGCCGCCACGTAGGTCCGCTCTGCATCCGGGCGTTGGTTAAGGTAAGCCGCCACCTGTTCCATGCCCTCGCCCCAGCCCACCAGGGTGGTCTGTACGGCGCGAGGCAGGCCGCCCAGCAGCGGATTGAAGTAAGCCAGATAGTATGGGTAGGTGGTCAGCACCGGCAGGCCATGCAGAACGACGATGAGCGATGAAACGACCGCGAACTGCCCGGGCCAGGTCGCGGCTGGCGGCAGGCCACGCCTCAGACGTGCGAGATAGGGCGCCAGGCGCAGGCCCAACTCATTGAAGGCAAAGGCCGCGAGGATGTTCAGGAAGGGAAAGACAGCCAGCAAGTAGCGGTCCTGTTTCTTGGGGCTGAGCTCGCCGAAGACGAACAGGCCCAGGACGACCAGCCACATCCAGCACGCGGCCTGATAGTGCTCGACACGTTCGGCCCGGGCGGAGGTGATGGCGACCGCGCCGAGCACAGCCACACTCAACACCACCCCGATCAGGCTGACCGGGGTCAGGCGCATGGCAATGACGTAAGGATAGAACCAGGGACCGGGATCAAGCGTGGGCTGGCCCATAAACATCACCAGGTGTCCTGCCTCGACCTTGCCAAACGTCTCCTGGAGCATGCGGCTCAGGGTCTCGACTGGGCTGGTCCACATAGCCGGCCATAGGGCGATAAACAAGGCAGCCGCCAGAACGCCCCACAACATAAGCGCGCCTGACCAGCGGCGTGCCTGCTGCCACTCAAGGCGTCGCCGGCGCCAGGACTGCCACAGCCAGTCGCCGGCGGCTATCGCCAGCACGAAAGGGGCCATAAACTGACCCGGGGCCTTGGTCAGGGCTGCCAGTCCGCCGCCAAGCGCCGAAAGCATCAGCCAACGCCAGCGGCCTTCGGGCTGAGGGCAAGCGGCAA
>Ga0272448_1007615_pt1 | contig 11438 bp, 7 predicted proteins | sample YNPCB0191_FD_202220 | JGI IMG/M metagenome (GOLD analysis project Ga0272448, IMG submission 202220) | Hot spring sediment microbial communities from Yellowstone National Park, WY, United States - YNP-CB-019-1 | ecosystem: Environmental > Aquatic > Thermal springs > Hot (42-90C) > Sediment... | reverse complement strand
TCATCGGAGAGGCGATCGGCGAGGAAGGGAACGCTCAAGCCCTCGTTCGCGTCATGGACGAGGCCATCGATGAGATTCGACGCGCGAGGCCCGGGGGGCGCAGGCCGCCGAGGGTCCTCTATCTCGACGCGAACGGGTACGTCCCGGGGAAGACCACCAACTTTTCGTCGATATGCGAGATCATCGGGGCCGTAAACGTCTCCGAGGAGCAGGGTGTCACCTCGTGGGCGCAGATAGACTACGAGACGATCCTCAAATGGGATCCTGACTTCATTCTGTTCTCCACTGGGAGCGGCCTCGGCCGGAGGATCGCCTCGGATAGGCTGCTCGCCCATGCCCGGGCTGTCAAAGAGGGAAACATCCATCCCATTGCCGGGGTTTACATCTGCGCCGACTCCCAGTTTCTGGTGCTCAGTGCGAACGCCTTGGCAGGCATCGTCTACGGAAAATGAAGATGAGGACGAGGAGAACCAAAGAGACGGCACTAGGGCTGGCGATCATCCTCGCGGTCTTGGCCCTCGCCGCATGTTTTCTCTCGTTGAAGTACGGCTCCTGGCCGGTTACGAGCAGGGACGTGGCAGAGGTCCTCTCGCGTAAGCTTTTGGGGCGCACAAGCCGCGTGGACGACGTCGTGGTCGCCATCGTCTGGGACGGCCGGCTGCCCCGTTTCATAGTCGGATTTCTGGCAGGTTTTTCTCTTGCAGCTGCCGGCGCACTCATGCAAGCGATCTTCAGGAACCCCATGGCAAGCCCTGGGGTCCTGGGCATAAGCTCGGGTGCGGCCCTCGGTGCTGTGCTCTCCCTCTACCTCGGCCTTGCCTCCCGGTCATTGATGGCGCTTCCCCTTTCGGCCATAGCGTTTTCCCTGCTGACCCTCCTCCTCGTCTTCATGATTGCAACCTCCAAGGGGTACACCTCCATCCCCTCCTTGTTGCTCGCCGGGATCGCGCTCAACCTCGTCTTCGGCGCGTTGACTTCCTTTGTCCTTACCCTGGGCACTCACGAGTTCGATGTCGGGAAGGTGATTTTGACCTGGCTCATGGGGGATTTGAGCAATCGGTCGTGGGAACATGCCTATGTCGTCTGCGCAACGACGCTCATCGGCCTGGTGCCCGCCGTCTTTTTCATGAAGGACCTCAACATCCTCATGCACGGGGAGGAGACTGCGGCGAATTTCGGCGTGGATATCGATTTGGCGAGGAATTCCCTGCTTCTGTGCTCCTCAGTCATGACCGGCGGAGCTATCGCCGTCTCAGGGGTGATCGGGTTTGTGGGGCTTATCTGCCCTCACATGGTGCGCGGCCTCACCGGTCCTGACAACAGGATAGTGCTTCCATTGAGCGGCCTCTTGGGCGGCATCCTCATCGTCTACGCCGATCTCTTCCTCAGATGTGCGGTGCACGTGGACCTGCGGATCGGCGTGTTGACCACCCTCCTCGGAGGCCCCTTCTTTCTTTACCTTATCATCACCAACCGAAAGCGGTTCGAGTACCTCTGAGGGAAGGCTCCCCTGTCGTACCCCCGAGCGAACCCAGTTGCCTTCGAACCTCTCGCGCCCACCCCGCATCACAGGAAACAGCACGGCGATATCCGTTCGGATATCGCCGTGAGATGACCCCTCTTGTGTCTCGTCGCGCTTGGCCCCTCCCTCTCACATGAGGAGCGAGACCAGCCCGATGACTGGAAGCAGGAGCGCCCTTACGATCGCTCGAAGCAATGGGTAACGGGCGATGACCTCGGCTACGGGCGGGCTATAGGCATAGTAGGCCGAGACGAAGTCGGCCCCCACGTCGTGGCCCATGAGGTGCGCATCACGGAAGGACCGCAACAGGTCGATCTTGCCGTTGAGCGGCGTGCCGAAGGCCGCAGTGGCGATAAAACAATTCTCCTGGTTGTTGCAGTTCGAGTCGATCCCGTCGCCTGAAAACTCCTTTGCCCCAGGGTTGATACACCTGGCGCACGGCGCGCACTCGGCTGTCCCGCAGGCGCATGTCTCGCAGACAGCCGGATCCCTCGAGGGATCGTCATCGCAATCCAGACCTGGATGAGGACACGCGGTGCTGGCCGGGTTGCCGTACCCGTCACCATCCCTGTCGATACACGCCGTGGTACAGCCGTCGTCCGCAGAATCCACATACCCGTCACAGTCATTGTCGCGTCTGTCGTAGCAGGAAGCTGCGCCGGGCGGGCCTTCCGAGGCCCCCGGGTTGACGTTCGGATCCGTATCGTCGCAGTCCAGTTCAGGGTGCGGGCAGGCGGTGCTCGCCGGGTTGCCGTACCCGTCACCGTCGTTATCCACGCACACAATGCCTGTGCATATCGGCTCGCCGGAACAGGCCGGATCGCTACAACATGGATCCTCGCTCCCTGTGGCATTGCAGAGGTGCAGGCACCCTGCAGCCGGGCTGCACTGGTCGTCCGTGCAGATGTTCCCGTCATTGCAGTCCAAGGCTCCACCCCCTACGCAAAGCCCGCCCGTACACTGATCGTTCACGGTGCATATGTTGCCGTCATCGCAGGGGGCGCTGTTGGGCGTATGGACGCACCCCTGCATCGGATCGCAGCTGTCGTCCGTGCACACGTTCCCGTCATTGCAATCGAGCACGCCAGCCCCGACGCAGCTCCCTGCCGCACAGTGGTCGCCCGTGGTGCATATGTTGCCGTCATCGCAAGGGGCGCTGTTGGCCGTATGGACGCACCCCTGCGCCGGATCGCAGCTGTCGTCCGTGCAGACATTCCCGTCATTACAATCGAGCACGCCACCCCCGACGCAGGCCCCTGCCGCACAGTGGTCACCCGTGGTGCATATGTTGCCGTCATCGCAGGGGGCGCTGTTGGCCGTATGGACGCACCCCTGCGCCGGATCGCAGCTGTCGTCCGTGCACACGTTCCCGTCGTCGCAGTCCAAGGGAGTCCCTGACCGGCAGGATCCGGCGCTGCAGTACTCCTGGCCGTCGCAGACAGACCCGTTTTGGCAACTCGCAGAGGCAGAGGGTTCCTCGTCGGCCTGCCCATTGCAATCGTTGTCTTGACCGTCGCACACATCAGGCGCACCGGGGTGAACACACCTGGCACACGCAGCGCACTGGACGCTGCCGCAGCTGCACGTCGCGCATATCGGCATATCCGCCGAGGGGTCGTCGAGACAATCCTCCTCGGGATGCACGCATGCGGCACTCGCCGGGCTCCCGTACCCATCCCCGTCCCTGTCCTGACAGTAAGCGAATTCCCGGCTGTTCGAACTGAAATGGGTCATGGCGCGGGTTATTGCATCGAGGCTGAAGGCGTTGAAATTGAATGTCGGATCCAGGGTCAGTGCTATCACGTTCTGATTCCATACGAGGCGATCCACGTCAGGCGTCTGCTCCGGGAACAGAGGGAGTTGCGGTGCCGAGGAGGGAAGCACCGGCAGTGAGACGGCGAGATCCTCCCCGGGGGATGCAATAGTCCAGAGCTTTTCGGTCACGTCCATCGTGGCCCCTGGTTCTGCACCGGGTCGCGTATCGGGCACAGTGGTAACGAGTGAGATCCCCGAGATATTCAGATCCGGCAGCGGGCTTATACCGGGCCGGTAGGTGTTCGAAAAGCTCAAATAATTGCCCACCACAGGATCCAGCTGGACAGGCCACAAGAAGGTGTAGAGCGATCGGGTCACCGGCGGTGTGTAATTGCTTCTGTCGAGCAGACCGGTTGCACCGCTCGAGCCCGACCCTTCGGGAAAACTCGCTATCGCGGCTGCCAGGTACCGCATATCGTCGAATGGGGACGTCTTGGCGGCAGTAGTGAGCACCGCCGGCGCCGGCGCCCCCCCTGCCACCTGCCCGAAACCGAGCAATACCAATTCACCCACTCCAGGGGCATACGCAGGGTTGCCGTTTATCTCTCCGAGCGAGGCAAGAAGCACAGTGGTTCCCGAAGGGGCATTGGCCACCGCGAGGGTGAGGTTCGAGGTCAGGCTGTGCGTCATGTTGACGTTGACCGTCATGTTCCCTGAAATGACCACGTTCCTGCTTATGCCGACCTTGAGAGGGGTCATACTGGATATGTCGAAATTCCCTCCAAGAAGGTCGTCGATGTCGGCCTGGAGCCCGAAGGAAAAGATGTTCTGTGTGGTGCCCGTCGGGAGGTAGAGGAGGTAGGAAGGCTTCGAGATATTGACCCCGAGCAGCCAGCACATGCCGGGCAGGGTGGGCAGCTCCTTCTGCGTGGGGATGACGAGATTGCCCGGAAGATAGACGATGGTGCCGAATATGTCCACAGGAACGTTTTCAGTGAGCTGGCCAGCGATATTGAAGCCTATGAGCGACTCAAGGCTGATAGGCGGAATGACCAATGCCATCTGCATGAGATTGTCGCAATTGACACCGGAGAAATTGCTCAGCGACCCGGTGACCTGGGAGGTAGGCACCACGATGTTCTTGGCCTTGAGCGGTATCGTGATCTCAGAGGCATCCACATCGGCGAACGTGTAGAACTCGTACCCATCCGCGCCGGCGGTTACGATTTGGGGACCCTCGAGTGCAGGGTCGCTGAAGGTTATCTCGCCGTTGCCGTCGGCGAAACCATAGTTGCCCTGAAACGGCTCGCCCTCGTGCAATCCGATCATGACAAAGGCGCCGGGGACCGGGACCGGGGGGGCCCCACCCGCGTCACTGCCTGCCTTGATCACTGTAACATGCACACTGCCCGAGATCGGGCCACCACCCGTCCCGCTGGAAAGAACCCCCACCCTGCCACCCCAATCCGCCACCAACACAGAACCTACGCATAGAATCCACGCGGCGACCATCCCCACAAAGACTGCCGCCGCCCGCCTGTGTCGAGCCCTGACCACCCGCTGTGCAGCCATCACGCACCCCCTTGACGATGCCTCGAGACTATAAGAGCAACACGACCATCTGTTTTTATTATCATATTTCAACCAAACAAATAGTGTCAATGGAAAAATACGCTGCCCTCCGTGTCCCCCGCACGTCGTTTTGACAGATGTGCGACACATTCGTATATTGAAATAGAAAGAGGCGGGAGCCTCCCTCGCTTTCGGCCTGTGCGCCCCCTCTCGGCGAGCCCCGACATGAAGAGTGCCCGGCAGACGAGACCTCCGGTTGAACCCCCTCCCAGGACGACGCGGCGGAACAAGGGGCGATGTCGGGTCCCATGGCGAGAGGGGTCAACTCTGCTTCTCTCATCTCTTCTTTGGGAAGTCCTCTGTTGTTTTTCCCTTGGTTGCCTGGCCGCACAACCGGATGAGAACACCGAAAGGCACCTCGATCGGCTCAGAGTCGACTCCTCCAGGCTCGTGGACACTCACGGCAGGACCGTGCTCCTTCGCGGGGTGAACCTTTCCAACTCGAACAAGTTCCCAGGGCCCTCCGGGTCCTTTCTCCCCGACTGGATCGACGACTCTGTGTTCTCGGATATCGCATCGCGGGGCTTCAATTCAGTCCGCTTTGTCGTGGTCTGGGAGGCAATCGAGCCACAGCCGGGGGTGTACGAGGACTCGTACCTGGAGCAGGTACGGCGCCTCGTTCGGCTGGCAGCCTCCCACGGGCTTTACACGGTCCTCGATATGCATCAGGACGTGTTCAGCCGTGCCTATGGAGGGTGTGGCGCCCCGCAGTGGGCCCTGCCCCAGTGGCCGTTCCCCTACGAGCCTGTCGAGCCCTGGTTCTTGAACTACATGAGGCCTGTGGTACTCCTCGCCTTCGAGAGGTTCTGGAAGGATGCGGGTGGAATACAATCCCGATTTCGAGACTGCTGGGCTCATATCGCACGGTCCTTGCGAGATGAGGAGGGAATCGCAGGGTACGATCTCCTCAACGAGCCATATCCAGGCCTCTACCTCCTTGCCCCTTGCCGTTTCGACAGGGAAGCTCTCGCCCCCTTTATCAAACGACTTGTCGATAGAATCCGCCAGGAAGACCCCTTGCGTCTCGTCTTTTTCGAACCATCGGCGTTCCGCACCAATGCACTCGCCCCTTTCGGCTTCCCGTCCGCATTGCCGGCCGACCTAGGGGAGGGCCTCGTCTTCTCTCCGCACTTCTACGACCCCATCGTCACACTCACCCACCGTTGGGACCCCAGCGACGCCTGGAGGCTCGAGGACGCTGCTCGTGATCTCGTAAATGAGGCGGAAAGACTCCATGCTCCAGTCTGGGTCGGCGAGTGGAATGTCTGGGAGAATTCCGTCGAGAACGGGGAGGCCTATCTTAAGGCACAGCTCCACGTGTTCGACCGATGGGCGGTAAGCTGGGCGTTTTGGGAATACAATCTCGACTGGCCCGACTGCCCTTTCGTTACGGGCTCCCCCAACGCGTGGATGGCAGAGGCCCTCGAGCGGCCTTACCCCCAGAGGGCGGCAGGCACCATCGAGCATCTCTCTTTCCTGCCGGAGACCGGCCGCTTCGAGATGACCATAGCCGGCGCCCGAGGTAGCGAGGGGGACTCCATGATTTTCCTCCCAGGCCGTATCTACGCCGACCGTTTCGAGGTGCGCGTCTCCGATGGGGCGGCCTGGCGATTCGACACAGGCCGGAGGATCTTGAAGGTCGAAGGACCGCCCCCGGGCCGCCTGCAAACCATAGGGGTCGATCCTGCACCGTGAACCGCACCGTTGCCCTTCTGGCAGGCGCGGCCGTTCAAAGACATGCCCCGGCTCTGCCCCCTTGCCGCTCGCTCGGCCGGCCGACCGGCGGGTCACTGCATCCCTGCCTCTTCGAGGTTGCCCACCACGACCAGGGTACAGGCGTCGGGATGGAGGTAGGCCCTGGCCACTCTCAGCACGTCCTCCTTCGAGACCGCATCGATCAACGCAGGGTACCTCTGGGGGTAATCGAGCCCCAAGCCGTAGAATTCCATCTGCACGAGGAAATTCGCCAGTTTTGCCGACGTATCTATTCTGAGCGGGAAACTCCCGGTCAGATAGCGCTTGGCACCCTCGAGCTCTGCGTCCGTGACACACTCGCCGCGGATCCTCTCCATCTGCCTTAGGGCGATCCCGACAGCCTCCCGTGCTGAGGCGTTCTTGGTCTGCAAGACGATTTGAAACGACCCCTGATGCTTGCCGGCAAAAAAGGAACTCGAGACAGAATAGGCGAGCCCCTTCTCGTTGCGTATCTCGGTCAACAGGCGCGAGGCAAACCCTCCGCCGCCAAGGATATAGTTCATAACGGACACCGCATAGAAGTCAGGGTTGTCGCGGCGTAGTCCGAGGTGCCCCAAGACGATATGGGTCTGGCTGAGGTCACGGTCGATGCGAACGGTCTTTTCGCCGGCCTCGGCTCGGTCCCCTGAGGGTGCGGGGGGCTCCCCGGGCACACTGCCGCCGCGGGCAGACCATTGCTCGAGGAGGGGCACGACCGCCCTCTTCAGTTCATCGGCACTTATGTCGCCTACCACTGCGAGGGCGCACCGGGCAGGAACATAGTGGGAACGGTAGAATCGCCGCACCTTTGCCCTGGAGAGATTTCGAAGTGAACCGTCCGTGCCTTCTACTGCGTGACCATAGGGGCCTCCGGCAAAAAGCGTCTCGGCAAACACCCTCTCGGCAACCTCACCGGGCCGCTGTTCTGCGGCCTGGAGGGCGGCTCTTATACGCGAGACCTCCCTTCGCAGCTCTTTTCTGGGGAATCTCGGATGGGTGAGTGCGTCCATGAACAGGTCGAGCCCTTTTCCAAGATCCTTGCTCAGCACCTTGAGGCTCACTGTGGCAAAGTCCTTCCCGCACGAGGTGGAAAGAACCGCACCCATCCTATCGAGTTCCTCATTGAGTTCACTCAGGGTGTATCGCGAGCCTCCCAGCAAGAGCGCCCTGGCTGTGAGATGGGCCACACCCTCTTGGCCAACAGGATCCGAACTGGAGCCGGCATCCACGAGGAGCTCCAGATTCACGATGGGGAGAGAATGTTCCTCGGCGTGGAGCAGGACGAGCCCGTTGGAGAGGGTCGACCTCTGAAAGGCCGGCATTGCAGCCGAAATAGAGGCGGCGTGTATGAGGCTACAGGCCGCCACCATGGCAGCGCAGGCCCCACGCACACCCGAGGGCTGGAAACGGAGGACCGGCATATGGCGTCTCACGCTACCTCCAATGAACCCTGTCTCTTGACCGCGTCATCCCTTTATCTGCTGCGGCTGCGGTCACTGACGATCGCTTCGGGAGGGGTCTCAAGACGCCGATGCTGCGCCTTTCAGGACTCAAATACCGACCCGCAACCCTCACAATATCTGCCGGAGTCACTTTTTGTATGGACGGCACATACTCATCGATATACCGCCAGCCCATAGCTATCTCGAACTCGCCGAGCAGCATGCCTTGATAGAAGAGGGAGTCCTGTCCGAACACAAAAGAGGCCTCGAGCTGGTGTTGTGCCCTCTCGAGTTCCCCGGGGTGGACCGCTTCTCTCTTGAGCCCCTCGATCTCCCTGTCGAGCATCTCCTGCACCTCCTCGATCGAGGCATCGGGGAGAAGCTCTGCAGATACGATGAAAAGGCCCGGATCCTTGGAGGTGAGGGAATAATCCACATCCACATCGAGGAGGAGTCGCCGATCCTGGACGAGGCTCCGGTACAATCTCGAGCTCTTGCCCCCTGCGAGCAGCGAGGCCAGGACGTCGAGGACGTACCCGTCCTGGCTGGATGCGAGGTTCGGCACGCGATAGCCCACCACGAGAAACGGGAGCTCGGCCTCCCTCTCGAGCACAACCCTGCGTTCCCCCTGCTGCTCGGGTTCAGGGGCTCTTTCCTGACGGGGCACCTTTCGCGGCCGGATACTACCAAAGAGGCTTTCGATCCTTCGAGCGAGTTCCGCGGTGTCGAAATCGCCCACAGCCACAAGAAAGGCATTCGCCGGATGGTAATACTCGCTGTAGTGCGCCTTCAGATCATCCAGACTCAGACCTTTGATGTCCTCCATCCAGCCGATAACGGGCCAGTGGTACGGGTGGGTCTGAAATGCCGTCGCCTCGACCTGTTCGAGGAGACAGGATTGAGGGTTGTCCTCGGTACGGAGCCTCCGCTCCTCCATGACCACCATTCGCTCGGTCTTAAAGCCCTCGGGGTCGAACACCAGATGCTCCATTCGATCCGCCTCGAGGGCCAGGGCCACCTCGATTCGGTCCGAACTCAACGTCTCGAAATAGACCGTGTAGTCTTTGGTCGTGAAGGCATTGCTCGTGCCGCCGTTCTCCTGAACGATCCGGGAAAACTCCTCTGGACCGACCCTTTCCGTGCCCTTGAACATCATGTGTTCGAGGAGATGAGACAGGCCTGTACTGCCCCACTGCTCATTGCGGGATCCCACGCGATACCATACCTGGAGGACGACGAGGGGGGCCTTATGGTTTTCCACAAGGAGGGCCTTCATGCCATTGGGGAGCGTCTTTTCGCAGACCTGACCGCCGAGCGTCGCCCCTGAAGGAGGGTGCGCGAGAAGGAGGAGAGCCGCGCACAAGATTGATGCGATCGAGATTCTCCCAAGACGACTCACTGAAAAAGCCCTCGCTCTGTCATTGCGCAAAAGGAACAGCCGGCACCTCAAGGCACGATACGCTCCCACGAGGAACAAAAAGGGGAGCCTCTCTAGGAAGAGATGCCTGGTGAGGCCCTCCGGCACCTCTTTTCATCCCATTGGACCCGTCGGAGGCCCATCCGGGGGCAACGGTCCGAGCCTGGAGTAGAACTCGGCCCGGCTGAGCGCCCCTTCCCTGAGAACCACCGGCCGCTCTCCGCAAAGGTCGATCACCGTGGAAGGCATCCCGAGAGGCGTGGGGCCTGCATCGATGAGACAGTCGATGCCTTCGGGGAAATATTCCTGCACCATACCCGCATCGGTTGCCGGAGGCTGCCCGCTCGGGTTGGCGCTGGTGGAGGTCAAGGGAAAGGGGTAGAACATGAAAAGACCCGACAGCAGCGGATGACTTGAAATCCTCAGACCGACCTTGCCCGATGCCGCCGTGATCGCCTCGGGGAGGCCTTTGCGAGCCGGAAGCACCACGGTGAGGGGGCCGGGCAGAAATGTTCTGACGATCCTCTCGGCAATAGGACTGAGCGACTCCACGAGTCCGGCCAACATCTCGAGATCCCTGACTATGAGAGACACCGGCATTGTTTCGGGCCTGCCTTTGAGCTGAAAAAGTCGTTCCACCGCCGTGGGGTGAAACGGATCGACCCCTATGCCGTAGAGCGTCTCCGTGGGGTACGCTACGATGCCGCCACGCTGCAATACGGACGCCACGTGCTCGAACATCGACCGATCGAACCCCTCGGGTCCTGGGCTGACGCGCACCGTTCTCCCGGCAAGGCCGCTGCTGCGGGAACCCATGGCGATGCGGAATCCCCTCACCCGTTCTTGCCTCTCGAGCGGGCGCGAACGAGCCCACCCACACCACGACACATCCTCATGTCTTCCTGTTTGTTTTTGCCTTCGCCTTCGTCCTCGCCAGTGTCCTCTGGTCGGTCGTCTTCTCGATACTCGAGGCCAGGCTCTTCTTGTAGGATACGATCCTTTTTCTGATCTCTGGGTACTTGAGTGCCAGTATTTGAGCAGCCAAGACCGCTGCGTTTCTGGCACCACCCGCCCCTATCGCCACAGCGGCAACAGGCACCCCTGGTGGCATCTGAACTGTGGAGAGGAGGGCATCGAGGCCCTTGAGCGGCGAGGAGTCGAGAGGCACTCCGATCACCGGCAACACCGTATGCGCAGCGAGGGATCCGGCCAGGTGTGCAGCCCACCCGGCGCCGGCGATGATGACCTCGAGGCCGCGTCGAGAGGCTGTCCTCGCGTAGTCGGCGGTCCTGGCCGGCGAGCGGTGCGCCGAGCTGACCGTGATCTCCCAGGCTATTCCGAACCTCGAGAGCGTCTTTGCCGCCTCCTCCATGATCGGCCTGTCCGATTCGCTTCCCATGACGATCCCGACAAGGGGCCTTTGCGCACTCATCTCCGTCACTCCTCCCTGAGGTACCTGTGACCTCTCCCGACTCGATGGGTCACGTGGATGCGCTGCGGGATAGGATAGGATCTGTCCGGAACTTCCCTGGGTCTGCGATCCGGACGCTGCTCATCGCTGAGGGCGGTAATCGAGGGCCCTCCTGCCGATATCCTTGCGATAGTGGACACCGTCCCACGCAATGGACTCCACAGCGCGGTAGGCCTTGTCGATTGCGTCCCTTATGGTCTCTCCGAGGCAGGTCACCCCGAGGACCCTGCCGCCGGCGGTAACGAGGCGGCCGTTTTCCCTTCTTGTGCCCGCATGGAAGACCACCGTATCGGGCATGGCGCGTGCGAGTTCGAGCCCCTGTATCTCCATCCCGCTCCTATAGCTCCTCGGATACCCCTTGGAGGCCATGACCACGCAGACGGCAGGCCGAGGATCCCAATCCAGGGATATCCCTGAAATATCGCCGTCCACGACCGCCTCCAGCACCGGGACGATATCGCTCTT
>Ga0272448_1007614_pt1 | contig 11439 bp, 4 predicted proteins | sample YNPCB0191_FD_202220 | JGI IMG/M metagenome (GOLD analysis project Ga0272448, IMG submission 202220) | Hot spring sediment microbial communities from Yellowstone National Park, WY, United States - YNP-CB-019-1 | ecosystem: Environmental > Aquatic > Thermal springs > Hot (42-90C) > Sediment... | reverse complement strand
GTTCCTTTTCCTTACCTCTCCCATATCTTCAGGCATAGCCCCACCCTTCTTATCAGCCATTTCCTTTTCCCCAGCCAGAGCTGCCGCAGGAGCAGCTGACATAACCATTCCGTTGGCACGTTTGAAATACTGGTAACCCCAGAGATTCGCTGTGACCTCTTCTGGAAATTCCCGGTATCTTAGTTCCACCGGCAGGTAATCCGCTGGCCAGTAACCGGCAATATGGGAAAAACCAGTTATACAATTACCAAATGTCCACCTTAAACGGGGCTGTTCTCTCCGGAAATAGTTCTGGAAAGAAGCAGGCCAGAAATGAACAAGATAGGCATCCAGAGAGGCATCATATAAAGTGGCTACCATTTCCGCTACGACCTTGCTGGCATCAGGTCCGGAAATAACTGCACTCCATTTTTCCTTTGCTCCTGGCTCCAGCTTGGAAACAAACCTTTCCCACTGGACGGTTAAATTTTTATTGCTGTAAGGTACATCCACGACTCTATTTTCCAGGTAAGCCCTGTTTTCCCGAACATAGGTTACCCTCAGTGTGAAACCTCCTCTCATCTCTTCTGTGACCATCTGCTCAATTATTTCCTGGGTTCTCTCCCTGCCAGTCCACCAGCTGCGCAGAATTTTTCCCTGACATTCCAGTTCTATATAAGCTCTCCCGGTCTGATACCCTGTTGCCCAGACAGCCAGAAAAGTTTCCCCTACTTCCACTGACCAGGAACGAGCCACAAACATATGGGCAACAGGTATAGGAAACTTCTTATTTTTCAGGTCCAGAACCAGAAGTGGAAGAAAAGCGGTTACAGCCTGGCCAGAATTGTCCCTGGTCTCCAGTATCGCCCGGTAAGCTCCAGCCGGTAACTGGAAACTGACCTTGGCAGAACCATCACTGCCGGTAGTAAAAGATGTCTCCTTAAACACTTCTTCTACTGGCCATAAACTGTAATCTGAAAGGTCTGCTTCCTTTTCTGAACCCCTGACCCAGTCACCACCCATTTGTTGCCTGACAACTTTAACCGGTTGCTTCAGAAGATAAACCTTAACCACACCGCTTGCTGGCTGACCCAGACCGTCCAATGTGGTTGTCCTGATAGTGATTTCTACAGGCTCATCCACAGTCTGCCATTGCCTGGCATTGAGACTTGCCTGCAGACAGGTGTAACCAACATTAATTGTTTTCTGTGCTGACCTTGTTTCCCCGGTTATATCAGTCACATCAGCATAAACAGTAAACCGGAAAAAACTCTGCTGTTTTTCACTGACAGATAAATCAGGTTGGGCAGGGAAAGAAATAGTGAAACTACCATCACTTTCTGTGGTAATAAGTCCGTGGGATATTTCCTGACTGCCTGTTTTCGGTGGTTGCCACCAGAGGTACCAGCGGTACCACTCCGGCCACCAGGGCTCTCTGGTAACCCGGTATTTCACCTTAGCGCCGGCGATGGCAGTCCCGGTATAAGCCACTGCTTTCCCTTTTAGAACTACCGTACTATTCAGCTTTGCTGGCTGTTCTGGTGCTTGAAGAACTACCTGAAATTTCGGACGTTTGTACTCTTCTACCCTTACTGTAGCCCTGCCAGGAGGACCGTTTTCTACCGCCAGAATCATCTCACCTGTGAGGCGGCCCAGCGGAGCAACAAACCAGCCACTGAAAGAACCATAGTCGTTTGTTTTTTTCTCCTGCCTGCTGAGTTCTTTTCCATTGACATCAGAGAAAACAACCACCAGTTTCTGGTTGTGGAGAACTTCGTAATTATTTTTCTCTTTATCCACCTGAAAGCAGATGCCCTTATAGTTGATCACCTGTCCTGGACGGTAAAGCGAACGGTCAGTAAAAAATACAGTCCGGGTAAACACAGAACTTGTACCAGTCTGACCGCGGTAAGCATATCCGAAACTGCTGGCTAAAAGCTCATTACCGGAGGAGATTACAATCACCCCGGAACGGTAATTTTTTTCCGAAAACCGGAAAAAACCATTCTGGTCTGTTTTTACCGTAGAAACAACCTTCCAGTTGGCTGAGTTATCCCTTTCCCAGAGTTTAACAGTGGCTTCTGCGAAAGGTTCTCCTTCTCTGGCAGTCAGGACAAAACCTTCCATTGCTGCCTCTGAAGAACCAGTGCGCCAGACTAAAGCCAGGCGGCTCACCCAGACACAGGCAACAGAAATCTGGTTATCTTTCTGAGAAAAAGAAGGATGGTGGCTGGCTAAAATGAAATAGAAACCAGGAGGAAGATTTTCCGGCACACTAATTTCTTCCACCCTTTCCCGGTAATCACCACTCTGCGGTAAATCACAGGACCATTCCTGCAAAGCCTTCCAACTGATAATTTGTTTTCTTTCCTCTTCATTCAGGTATTCTGGATTCCAGACTCCTGGCTGCAGCCGTTTCTCAAAGTCAAAGGGAATTGCTCTCAAGAAAACCTTGTTGACATTACGGTAAGTAATCTTAATCTTTGGCCAGGGCTGGTTCCAGACCCTTTCGGTCTGCAGGGAAACAGATTTACTTTCTATCTGCTTTACCAGATTGTAGCATAACTTTCCACCAATACTTTGTGGAAAGGCTTGATATCCTGCTGTGGCTACCTTGTGAGCATCCAGCAGCTGGTTATCCTGCTGCAGTACACATGCCCAGTGGTAACGGGCCTGGCTGGAGATTTCATGGTCAGCCCATTTTTCCACAAAACTTTTCAAAGCCTTCAGATAACGGTCTTTTTTCTCCTCTCCGTAAGAATGGTTATAAGCAAAATTGAGTCGCTGTAAATCAGCATCAAGAAAAGCACTTTTATCCTCATCTTTCCGGTGAAAGGCTAAAAGTTTCTGATAAAGAAGCAGCGCTTTGTAGACAGGCGCATCAGGATTTTCTGTTTTTACCTTCCACTGGAGGAATTCTTCTGCGCCAGCAAAAATCGGGCTGTCTGCTGAAAGTTCAAAGTCATCTTCCGGCCTGGATGCTGCCTGTTCTACAGAAGTATAAAACTGTATGGCATTATGGGCAATAAAATCGTAAAGCGTGGGCCGGTAGTTATCAGGAACCGTTCCTTTAATCAGAAAATCCTGGTAGGCAACAACCGGTGTTTCCTGTAACTTCTTCTCTGAAGAAAGAGCCCGTTCAAAATGACGGCTTATCTCTTTCAAGATAGTAGCCAGGTCCCAGGTAGTGAAATCCTTACCTGGTGGTTCCAGAGTCTGGCTACGTTGAAAAAAACGCCAGCGGTTCTGTTGAAAATAGTGCCAGAACCAGTTGGCTAAAATGGCTTCCATTAAAGGTACCATTTCCTCCGGAGCTTTAGCTATCTCTGCCTGCATCCGCACAATCTTTTCTTCTGGCTTATTTCCCTGGATAAGGGCTTCCAGACTTATTTTTTTACAGATGGCTTTCAGGGCTTCTCCATAAGCTTTCTCCCGCAGTGCTTCCCGGATAATCGTTTCCAGTTGTTCTACGGCTGTCCTGGGTAAACCTTTATTCACTGCTTCCTCTACCTTTTTCCATCCGTTTTCCCTGGGACCAGCCAGAGATATCAGAGCCAGGATGAAGGCGGAAATACCAGCTACAGAAATTATTCTCCTCATGCACCCTCCATTTTAATCATTAGACACATTTCCGCTCTTGCCGGTTCCTGCCTTTTCTTTCAGTCCAGAATTCTGTGGACTGGTTCTTTCACTTTCGGGTCAGTCACCAGATACGGCCGGCTCAAACGAAGGTTATCACAGTTACTGTCCCGATTGGGGTCACTGGCAATGGTGATGAGTACTGCTTTGTGCCAGAATTCACCCAGGGGTATCTCCCAACAGTGGAGTTTGCCCTCGTCGCGAGGGACTACTGTCTCCATTACCAGGCGGCCATTAATCCAGATAAGAGTTTTCTGTCCATCCCCGTACTTCTGCGGTACATGATAGCCATAAAGACGTAAAACACTATCTCTCTCAGGTATTTCCACCACATAGTCAAAAACCAGTCTCGTACCTGCTGGGGTAGCTGCCAGGTATCCCGGTAGAACTTTTTGCTCACCAGGTATCCGGAAAGGAGAAGAAAGAAGTTTACCCCTGGTCATTTCCAGAACAAGTCCTGGACCGTTGGCCGGTACAATATAGCCCTGGTCCTCAACGCTTCCTACCAGACCATCACTGCCTGCCTTCCGGGCCTGGCCAGTCAAAAAAACAATAGTGGTTTCCGGCGGAAGAGTCAGGAGGTAACTGCTGTTTTTTTGCTCCGGAAAAACTTCTTTCCCTTCCACCAAAGTTTGCCGGACTTTTTCCTTCAAGGTGTATTGCATCCTCACAGTCTCGGTTTTTCCAGAGTCCTCCTGCAATCCAAGACTCAAGATAATAAATCCCTCCCCTTCTCTATAACCGCGTACATAAACACTTTCTGGCAGGTCTTCCACACAAAGAAGTGTCTCCTTCCTGGGCCCTGGCAGGAGACAGTATTCCCAGTTTTTGTCAAGTCCGATTGGTCCTTCCTGGTTATATGCCGGCCAGCCCCTGAGAGAAAGAGCTGTTTTGACTTTCGTAAGATTCCGTGTCCGGCGATAAACTTCCTTTCCTTTCTCATCCAGTAAGATATGCCCGTTACGTTCCACCAGCTGGTAGTAGTTTCCCTTAGCATCCCGGTAATAGCATAAGACATCAGCAGGCCATGGAGTTTCCGGATAAGCAGGTTGAAGCTGCCTTTCCGACATAAGTCTGGCACGAAAAATATGGTAGGCACCTTCACCTCTGGTAGCCTGAATCCATAAGTCAGAAACAGGCATAATTCCACCTAAAACATCCGCCAGGTCAACACTGTTTCCATGTATCCAGGTTAAAACATCTGGACCCCAGAGGAAGTTGTTTACTGCTCTACCCCGGACAACTCTCTTTTTCAGGAAAGCCTCATGTCCCCAGGCTGTACCGTGGAGAGCCCAGTTGACAAAGGGAGCAGTCCTTTCTACATGATACTCACTGGAGAAAGCAATTTTCGCTCCCACCGCCTGTCTCACCTCTTTCAGCAGGTAATATGTTCCCTGAAGCGGCTGCAGACCATCCACCACGCCATTACCAAAATCACCGCAGGTTCCAGCACAGTCCTCATAAAGGCTGTCCACCTTTGTTTTGTCCACAAATTCTTTCATCAGGTGCGCGTGCAGTTTCCTCCAGGCAGAACTTAAAGGGTCAGTATAAATGATTGCCCCCTCTTTGTAGTCATCCCAGGAAACTTTTCGGTCATCAAAAAGTCTACCCCTTAAAAGGACAACATCTTTCAGGTGATACTCTTCCATCACCCTGGGACTTTTGTTGATGCAGACAGCGTTCACATAGGCGGAGGTATAAAAACCAAGCCGGTGTGCTGTTTCCACACTCTTAATAAATTCCTCCCGCGGGGTAAAGTCAGGAAGCTCAGTGTCAAAAGCAGGTTTTCTTGCTGCCCAGGCATGGAGCAACACAGTAGAAGGGTCAAAAACTTCAGCCAGTCTTTTCATCCTTTCCTCAGAGATGGGCATTTCCGGAACAATTACCCGGATTCTTTTTGCCCAGGCAGGCCGCGCCGCAATATCTTCAGCAAATGTTTTCTGGAACCATTTCCGGTAAGGGTCCATAGCTGCTACCCAGCTACCGCAGAAACAGTTCAGACGCCACTGGACACTTCTGGCTTCTTTTCTCATTTCAAAAGGCATAATGTTTCTTGTCTGCCAGACAAGATTAAACGAGGAGGCAGTATTCTGCCAGAAAAGGTTTTTCGGCCGGAAGAGATTATCCTGTGCCCAGATACCAATAGCTCCCCTTTTGCTTTCCAGAGCAATAACTGGTGCTTCCAGGAAAGGACCGCCATCACCTAAGGTATATTGCCCCTTAGGCCATTGCTCATCAAAGGTCATCCCACCCATATGGGAGACGGTGGCTTTCAATGTTTTTTCCAGGTTTGCCACGCCAAAGGCTGCTCCGTAAATACCACCTGCGCCTGTCCCTGAGACTGTGACCAGCAGGGCACCTGTAGGTTCTTCTATGGTGGCGGAAAGTTCATAGGTTTCTTCTGGATAAACTCTGCCTGCCGCAGCCAGGTTCCGGTACTTCATCACCACACCATTCTTTTGCTTGATAATTTTGACCTCACTTCCCAGATGGGGACGATGCTGGCTGGGAAACTGGGCGGTCGGGTCTGTTTCCCCCTGAGATAAATCACTTGTTCCCCAGGGACTGTGAAGACGTCTGGCTTCCTCCAGCACACCTGTCTGCACACCCAGACCATAGGGAAGAGCCGCTGGTACTCCTTTTCTAACTTCAGCAAAAACTTCCCCTGTCAACCTGTTTTCTATCCCGATTATAAGCCCTGACTTCAGGGTTACAACCCAGCGAGGACTGATTAACCGCACCATCTCACCTTCTACCTGCACCTTCATCCCGGCAGCCCACACACTTACGGAAAACATCATCCCGACAAGAAGGGTTAATCTTTTAACCAGATTCATCTTCCTCCTTTTTTATTTTTCCCTGCTGACTGTTCTTCTCATCAGAAAGCAAATTTGCGGCCCAAAACTTTTCCTCTGCCAGTTTCTTAAACCGGATATTTTTTCCAGCTGAGAGATAAAAACCGGTGCCTTCTCTGCTATTTCCCTCACCTGTTTTCTGGTGAGAATCAGGCTGGGTTCCAGAGAAAGTATCATCCCCATACTCTGACGCCAGGCCTGTAATAACTTTTCTCTTTCTTCCACCTTCAGGTCACAAAGCCAGCGATGAACCCTGACAGGACCGGGATAGACAGGACATTGCCTGCCGGCCATGTTTAACCCCGTCTCCACAGCCTGAAGAAGCGTCTGGCGAAAAACATCTCCTTTGTTCAGAAACCATTTTCTGCGGCAAAACTCCTTCGTTCCGGGAACCTGGTTTAAAATCTCTTTAATCTGCTGGTTACCTAAAATTTTGAAGGGAGGGCAGTCTTTTTCCCTTGCCAGAGATTCCCGCCACTGTAAGATTGATTCCAGAACTGCCAGTTTTCTTCTGCTTAAATTTCCCGCACCAGAAAAGCGAAGAAAAAGAGGTTGGTTTTTCTTTTTTGTTAATTCTTTCTTTGTCAGCATCTCGCATTCCTCTTTTACCCAGTCCCATCTTTTTAACCTGATTAAACGTTCTTTTAATTTTTCGCTCAGCCGCGGTAACCAGAAAACATCATTCGCAGCGTACAAACACATCTGCTCTGGCAGTGGTCTTTTGGTCCAGTCTGCCAGCTGAAACTTTTTCTCCAGACTTACACCGAAGTACTTTTTAACCAATCCGGATAAACTGGAGACTTCCCCCAAATAACGGGAAGCCAAATAGGTATCAAAAACGTTCTGGCAGGAAATACCAAGGTGTTTTTTGATGCTGCGCAGGTCAAAATCAGCCCCGTGAAAAATCTTTTCTTTTGTCTCATCCTGCAGGATACCGGCAAGACCTGAAAGATTCTTTAGGGAGAGAGTATCCACCAGCCAGGTTTTCTTACCGTCAGATATCTGAATTAAACAGAGGCTTTCTCCGTAGTGGTAAAGGGTGTCTACTTCCACATCGCAGGCCAGCAAAGTACAGTCAGCCAGAGCAGAAAACATCTGTTCCAGCTGCTCCTCCCTCTGCACCAGGATGTAGTCCAGGTAACAATTGTTTTGTGCCATCTTCTTCCCTTCCTGTGCTATGATATTACCAGCAGGGGAAAATGGAGTAAAATTTGCCACCTTTAATGCAACTCACCGGCTGGTTACTGGTATTAAATTTTTTCTACCTTGCTACCACCACTTTTTACCGGAAATCAGGCAGGAACTGGCCAGTTACACTGCCTCTTTCTCCTCAGGCAGAAAAACTATTAGCCGGGTTTTTAGTACTACTTTCTGGTATGCGGCTACTTTTGTGTTTACGTTGTACAGTTAGTTTGTCTGCTGTTTCCTCTCCATTTCTTTTCAAGGAAAAGAATTTTCTCCAGTCTCTGGCAATCTACTTCTGGGAACTTTTTCCTGTTATTGTGGTGGCTGTTTTTCTTGCTTCCTGGATAGAAAAACTTGTCACCAGAAAATCTCTCTGGCTGCCGCGGAATACTTTTCAGGCTGCCTTATGGGCAACAATTTTGCCTGTCTGTTCCTGTGCAGCTATACCAATGGCTTTTTCTTTGCGGAAGAGTTTACCAGCCAGGGCTGTTTTTACTTTTCTGTTAATTGCACCTGTTCTTAACCCCTTTGTCCTGATTTTCAGTTACACAGTTCTTGGCTGGAAATATACCTTCTTCCGGATTTTAACAGCTTGGATTCTGGGGTTCTGCTCAGGAATAATTCTGGAAAAACTGACTGTTTTTCCACCGGAGAAAATAAAAGATGAAAAAGCGAATTCCTTTTATAGTTTCCGGGAAAGTGGTTCACTCCTTCTTTCTACCTGGCAGAATTTAGGCCAAGTGCACTTTCCTCTTCTTTCCGGTATCTTTCTGGCAGGTCTGGTTGTCAGGTATCTACCCGTTCCTTTTCTGGAGGTAGTTTTTTCTCAAAAGGTAGCAGGACTTTTTCTCACGACCGTAGCATCCATTCCACTGTTTCTTTGTTCCGGACAGGAAATTCCTCTCCTGAAACCTTTCCTTCAATTCGGGCTTCCCCTGGGTCATGCTATCTCTTTTACCCTAACCGGTAACGGTATTTGTCTGACCAGTATTCCGCTTCTTGTGAGTTATTTTGGACGTAAAACCACTTTCTGGATAATCCTGCTTTTTTTCAGCGGTTCCTTTTTCTTAGGCTGGCTTATCAATCTGCTTGAGACGCTCTCCCTGTCTCTTTAATCCTCTGGTGGCCACCATTCGGGAACAGGTGCAGCAATGATTTTCTTTTCTACAGCGATAGCATACAACACGGCAAAACTCGGGCCAAATGTTCCTTCGTAACCGCAATCCATTCCTTCCCAGCCTTTAAACTCTGTTCCGGTCAACCAACCACCGTGAAAAACTCCATCCGCAAAAGCCTGTAAAAGACTTTCCGCCAGCTCTTTAGCTTCTTGCTTCAAACCATATATAGAAAGAGCTCTTAAGTAATAAGGGGAAAAACATGCTCCCATACTACCATCAGTGTAATACTCAAAGGTTGGTAGTAAACCTTCCTGCCCTAATATGTGGTCTTTCCTGTCTATGGGGAGAAGATTAGCAGGTACACCAAAATATGAATAAGGGCTTACTTTTTTCCGCAGAGTTTCCAGATTTTCCAGCGCCTTTCTCGCAAGACTGGTATCCAGCAAACCGAATGCACACGCCACGCCGTTCACCCACGTGAAAGCAAAATCATGAAGCTGTCCGTCCCGGCTTTTCCAGCCTGCCACCCAGCCGGTGGCTGGATTTATCAATGTCGGCCCATAGCTGGCTTTAATTAGCTCAGCTGCTACCCTGCATTCACCTGCCAGAAGGTTTTTTCCACATTTTCTCAGGATAACTGCGGCGTTTCTTAATGCGCGGTAGGTCCAGCCGTTTACATAGGCATCTATGTGACCGAAACCAACAACATCCATAGCATTAGAACTCCACCGGTAAGAATTAGAGTTTCCAGAAAGACTTCTGCAGATTACCAGTCCTGTCTTCTTATCAATATTAGCAAGCATCCTCAAGACAGCACCGGTCAGTCCTGGCTCTATTCTTTTCAGCCACGCCTTTTCTTGCGTAGCCCGATAGATGGTTCCAGCACCACAAACAAGTACCGGGTCAGAGTCAAGGTAAAGCTGCCGGTGGTATCCGAATCCACCTCCGTTCAGCAACGCTCTCTCAATTGTATAGCGGAAAAGTTCTACCGGAGCAGGACATGCTTCTAACTTTCTGGTAAAGACTGAGATTTCTGCTGCTGCCCACTGATTTACGTGGCAGGTGGTAGAGATGGAATTATTGGAAAATCCTCCCAGCTCCGGACGAAAGCTGGTATATATGGAAGACCATGCCTTCCGGATGCCATTTGGTATTTTCTTTCTCTTTGTCTCCGGCTCCAGATTAGCTATCTTTAACTCACAAACTGCTTTCTTTTTTCCAGACGGGATTATCAGACAGCAACCGTCAGGGGTTGGTTTAGCCAGAGTGAAACCGAAAGAGCGTCTCCCTACTGGTCTCCAGCTTTCAGTTTGCAGGAAACTACAACCAGGACTATCCTTGACAAAACAGCAGAAAAGACACCCGATTCCATCTCCTGCAATGATTGCTGGCGAATGAACAAAGGTATTGCGGCCATCTCTCAGTACTGGCATCCCTGCTACAGCAGTCATACCAGCAGTCATATCCCACAGGAATCTCCAGACTTCATATTCCAGAGCCATTATATCCTGCCGGCAATCCTGGTGTAACTCAATTGTTAAACTGTCAGGATTAACAGTAAAGACAATATCAATTTTGAGTTTATCCTGGAAGCTTAAACCCCGATACTCAACCCTGTTACCGGTGACCGCTACTTCACCACTCCATAGATAACCAGGCAAATCGTATTCTAAAGTGCGCAGCAAAGGTCCGGTAACAGCTGTATCCTGTGTATTTCTTCGTGTAGCCGCCAGACGATTAACCGCAGCCTTTCCTTCACCAAAGTAATCCCAGCCCAGATGAAGTAAAGTTGGTCTTACCAGGGAAAAACCAACTGCCAGATTTTTACTTTCGTAATATACCAGATGTGGTCTTTGCCTCACTCTCATACCAGCTGCCTGCGGTGAAATTTTCCCTTTTTTCAATATGGGATAATAGATAGGCTGCCTTTCTTCACCTTCCAAACTACCAAAAGCACGCAGAGGCTTCAGAATCCAGAAGGGGACATTAAAAGGAGGACCAGCAGTCTCACAATGATTAGGCCAGACCTTATGCTCGCGGTCGCACTCCACCTTCAAATGCTGTGTTCTAAGGCCATCCAGCTGTATAATGTATGGTTTCTGTTGACAGGTTGCCTGCTGAAAAAATTCATCCATCTCAGAAACAGACATCTTCTGGGAAAGTCCTTTCCCTTTGAATTTTTCATTTTCTGGAAGCTGAACATCTTTGATTACTTCCCACTTCTTTTTTCTATCATTAAAAATGGAAATCAAAAGATGAGCCGGATGACTTGGCACTGTAGGAATCCTGCGGGCACAAATATGAGGGTCGTTGACACAGGTCAGCTCCAAAAAATCTATCCTGACTGGACGCAGAAACCGCATATACCTTACAGCCGTTTGAGCGAAAATATAAGTTTTCAACTCCGGGTCAAAAACCTTTTTCCTGCCTCCATGAAAAACCGGGTAATCCTTAAGTAAAACGCTCCCCTTCTCCTTCATGGTTCTCCTTTTGTTAAAGCACGATAGTTTTTCTTACCGCCGACAGAAGTAAATTCCAGAAAAATTGAGTGCTACCTTTATTTATTTTATAATACATCCACCGTGAAAGAATACAAACTTTTTTCCCGGGTAGAAGAGATAGCAGTAGAAAGATTTGGGAAGAATCTGCTTTATCCCTATGAA
>Ga0272448_1007613_pt1 | contig 11439 bp, 7 predicted proteins | sample YNPCB0191_FD_202220 | JGI IMG/M metagenome (GOLD analysis project Ga0272448, IMG submission 202220) | Hot spring sediment microbial communities from Yellowstone National Park, WY, United States - YNP-CB-019-1 | ecosystem: Environmental > Aquatic > Thermal springs > Hot (42-90C) > Sediment... | reverse complement strand
TTGATACTTGCGGTACCATTTCGCTTGCATCTGACGGTGCAGGGCTTATTGATTTTGGAACTAGCGGAGGGACGGATTGCACGACTCCCGGAGTCGGAGGGGCCGGAAACACCCACGCTTCAAGAACGCAATACTACAATGTTTCTTGGATCAAAATAAAAGCATACACATATCTTTCGGGAAACTCTTGGTTGCAAGGGCTTTTAACCGATAATGTGAACATAAACGATACTTGCAATGCATATTGGAACGGCAGTTCGCTTAATTTCTTCAAGTCTGGAGGAGGATGCGGAAACACTGGTGAACTTCCAGGAGTTTCTTTGCACGAATGGGGACACGGAATGGATGACAATGACGGTTCGGGAGGCGAATCTCCACCGGTAGAAACAAGAGCGGATTGGACCGCTATTTTGCAGACACACCAATCGTGTGCGGGGGGAGGATTTTTTGTAACATATAATTCAGGGTGTGGGACAGTGCCAGCACCTGGAACTGGCTATAATTGTGGTGGATATGGAGATTGTTGTTTGAATTGTTCAGGGATAAGGGATGCCGACTGGGATAAACACACACATCATACCCCTTGGACGGCGGCAAACCATGGGACTGTGTGGAACAATTCCTCCGGTTCCTATAACGGTCCTTGCGGATGGGAGGACCACGGTGAATCTGGAATAGCCACTCAAGCGCTTTGGGATCTTGCGATAAGAGATTTGCCGACATATTGCGGAATGGATACAACATCTGCTTGGCAGTTGATAGACAGATTATGGTACAGTTCTATGCCGTCGCTTGGCAATATGTACACCTGTACACCGCCCAATTCAGATGGATGTGGAGGGACAAGTCTTTTCAACCTCTTTAGGGCAATTGACGATGACGGTGATGGCACTGCAAACGGAACGCCGCACGCGCAGGGAATTTTTCAGGCATTTAACAGACACAACATTGCTTGCGGGGCTGCGGGAGATCAAACGAACCAGAATGAAACAAGTTGTCCAACTCTTACAATATCAACTTTGAGCGGAGTGGCGGGAAGCAATTCTGCGATATTAAACTGGGGAAGCGTTACGAACGCAACAAGGTATTTTGTTTACAGGAATGACACTTCCTGCGATTCTGGTTTTACGAAAATTGCTACAGTTACCGCTCCGACAACAAACTATACTGACAGCACAGGAACTAACGGGATTACATCTTATTACAGGATTCAGGCGGCAACAAACAATGATTCTTGCCTCAGCGCTATGAGCAACTGCGTCGCTGTAACGCCTGAGCCCTGCGCCGGTTATGTTCAGTTGGACAAGAATTTAGTGAACTGCTCAGACACCGTTACTGTTACAGTTCTGGATTCTACGGCGCCATCTTCGCCTTTTACCTGTGAAGCGTGGTCAACGAGCGATTCAACTCACAGGACATTCCAGGTTACAGGAGCGCCTTCAACTTACACAGGCACATTTACCACCACAACGGGAACGGGCGGACCTGGAGTTGTTCATGTTGCAAACGGTGATACTCTCTATGTTCGTTATGTTGACCCTGACTACTGCGGAACGCCGAATGTAAATGTTGACGCAACTTCAATTATTGACTGTGTAGGTCCAGTAATCAGCAATGTTATGGTAACGAATGTGACTGCAACGTCAGCAAGAATAACCTGGACAACAAATGAAGCTTCAAACAGCAGAGTGACTTACGGCAGTTCAGTTCCTCCGGGAACAAACAAAGATGATTTAACTACTTACGGCACTTCACACACGATAGATTTAACAGGACTTTCAACCTGTACCCAATACTATTTTTCGGTTACTTCCGCAGATGTTGCCGGCAATGCCACAACCGATACCAACAGCGGAAGTTACTACACCTTTACGACGCAGGGTATGTCTTACGCTTTTGGTCCCTTTGATGTAGAGAGCGGGACTACGGGGTGGACGATGACGGGTCAATGGCACCGTGACAACTGCAAATCTCACGGAGGCAGTTACGCATTTAAAGCGGGGTCAACGACCTGTCCGGGGACATACAACGCATCTACGACATCAGATTTAACAACGACAAGTTCAATCAATCTTGGTTCAACGGGACACGGATATCATTTGAAGTATTGGGAATATTACGAGACCGAATCTGGGTATGACTACTGCCGTCCGCAGATAAGCACAGACGGGACGACATTTACGACCTTAGGGACGCAGTATGCTGGAACGGGAACGACTTGGGTGCAGAAAGATTTTGATCTTGCGGCATACAGCGGGAATGTATGGATACGGTTTGAGTTGTACACAGACAGTTCAGTAAACTACGAAGGCTGGTATATAGACGACATAGAGATAAGCAAATCACAGGGATGTTCTGCAGAACTAATCTATCAAAGCAAAGTTATAACAGATGCTTGCAACGGGACTGGTTCTGGAGGAGGCAACGGGATATTAGAGCCGGGAGAAGACGCCACGATACAGATAACATTGTATAACAACGGTGCGCTTGGCGGCACTGGGATAAGCGGTACGCTGAGTTGTTCAACCCCGGGAGTATCTGTTACAGACAACTACGCTCAGTATCCGGACATACCGTCTGGAGGGACAGGGACATCTATATCTAACCACTATGCAATACATATTGATTCATCTGTAACCTGTGTAACGACGGCGAATTTCACATTGCACACGACATCAAACGAGAATCCTGCTGGAACAGACAGTTACTTTACGATAGACATAGGACAGGCGGGAGGAGCGATAACAGATTTCAGCGAGAATTTCAATTCGGTTACAACGCCAAATCTGCCGACGGGATGGACGAGAAGCAAGACGAGCGGAAACGACTGGGCTACAAGCACAAACGGTTGCACTGGAAACGCCTTGTATTATCCATACAATTCTACACAAGCGGCGAACTCATGGGCATACACACCTGCGATATCGCTGACAACTGGAGTTACCTACACATTAAGTTTCAATCAGAAGGTATATAGTGCATCGTATCCTGAGAAGATGGAAGTGAAGTGCGGTACGAGCGCAACGCCATCTGGTCAGACGATAACGATAATGAGCGAGCAGACCTATACCAACACGACCTGCACGCTAAGGAGTTACACATTTACAGTTCCGACGACGGGTAATTATTACATAGGTTTCCACTGCACGAGCGCTGCGGATATGTGGAATTTATATGTAGATGATGTTCTTGTTAAGCACAATTCTGTGCCTATATGCAATGTATGCACATCAAGTTGCACGCCTCCATCAACTCCTGCAATAACGAACATATCAGACAACGATTCATGCGTTCAGAATGGAATTGTAATAACATTTACATCGGGCTCTCCAGCGACAAGACACGATTTATACAGAGACAGTGCACTTGTTCAGAGCAATGTCACAAGCCCGATTAGTTACGACCCCGGAGACACTTCATCTCATTCTTATGTAATAAGGGCGGTAAACGGCAATGACACCTGTTACACAGATTCAACGAGTTCGAATTTCGCAGACAGCGGCAGTTGTCCTGCGCCGGGAGAAGTTGGAGCGGGGAGTAACTTTGTATGGACAGGGCAGTTGATGAGTTGGAACTCTGATGCAAACGCCACGGGTTACAGAGTTTACAGAGGAGTGAAGACAAACCTTGAAGCGTTGTGCAATTCAAATCAGGATTTCTGCAGGAGGTATGAAGGAACGAACACAAGTCTTGACATAACCTCTGATGACCCAGCGTTGATAGATTCCACAAACAGGGTTTTATATTATCTTATAACGGCTTACAACGGAGGAGGCGAAGGACCTTCAGGAACTGCAACCTGCGGAGAAAGACAGGTTAATGCATCAGGAATTTGTCCATAATTGGATTACAGATGGTTTCAAAGGGGCGGGTTTTCCCGCCCCTTTTTTATTTTGTTTGACCTTTTTTGAATTATTTAATATAATTAGGCTTGGTCGGGGCTATGGCGCAGCTGGGAGCGCGCTTGAATGGCATTCAAGAGGCCGCGGGTTCGATCCCCGCTAGCTCCACCAATTTTTTTTGAGTTAAAGATTAAATTAAAGGCTTTGATTTTAAGAAAAGCTTTTTGAAATAAAAACTCTCTTTTAGATAAAAATTCCCCAAAAATAGAAAAGATATTATATGTTTCCCTTTTTCGAGGTATTAATAAGGATGTTTCAGTTTATCAGGAGGGGGGAAACACCTTTTATTGAATGTCCCCCCCTGAACGAGAGCGAGAGTATATTGATGTCACTATGATTCGGGCAGCCGGGGGCGTTGTTAAGAAAATTATCGGGCATTTTTATAAGGTGCCCTAACTTTAACTCTCTGATGCTACGCTTAAAGAAGGGGTAAAAGTTCTCCATTAGTTCAAAGGTCTGGTCAACGCCAGCTTTGCACTTCTCTTCAGGAACGAGAAGTGTGATGTCCATAGTATCAAGCCTATTTCGCCTGTTCCTGAAGCCTCCATTAGCTTTGTTTCGGGAGAGGAACCAGAGGCAGGTAGGAATGTGGGTGTTGAGGAACAGCTTGGCAGGAAGGTTTACGATGCAGTCCAGTAATCCCGTCTCAATAATGCTCTTCCTGATATCTTCCTCGCTGTTCGTCTTGGAAGTCAGTGAACCTTTAGCCCGGACGAAACCTGCTATTTCTGTTGGGGAGAGGTGGTAAATGAAGTGTTGTATCCAGGCATAGTTGGCGTTACCTGCTGGAGGTATACCGAATTGCCAGCGAGCGTCATCCTTAAGAAGTGCCCCCGACCAGTCTGAATCATTGAAGGGCGGGTTGGCCAGGACAAAATCGGATTTAAGGTCTTTGTGAGCGTCGTTAAGGAAAGAACCTTCATTGTTCCACTTAGGTCGATAAGCCCCCCTAAACTAGCCCTATCAAGGTTCTGCCTGGCGTAAACCTTCGGCAACACCCCCTTAAGAGATGGGTTCTGCCTTTCAATTGCTTCCATAGCCTCGCCAACGTAGCCACCGATATCGACTTTCTTGGCATTATCTAGGACGATCTCGGTCTTCTTGGCGTTATCGGAGATGTTCTTCCAGCGGACTATGGGAGGGACGAAAAACCTTCTCGGCAGTGTATTCGTTGAAATCCTCGGCGTCGGCTCCTTCATAATCGTCCTCACCATTTACCAGTTTTGAATGGAGAACTTCAAAAGCGTCGGAAATATACTTTAAGAATATAAGCCCGAGAACAATATGCTTGTATTCTCCAGCATCCATGTTCTTTCGTAGCTTGTCTGCTGCCTGCCATAGTTTCGCCTCAATAGATTCCTGCTTTTTCTCGCTGACTTGCGTCTTTTGGCCTCTCGCTATTGCTTTCCCCCATGAAGCTGATATTTTCCCACAGAATCGGCAGAAATGCGACTAAATCATCATCGCAGTCCTAGCGAATAGGGGAGAAAGGCGAGTGTCAGGCTAATTTTATGATAGGGCTATCTCTTACTGACAACCTTCATTATCCTCATCATCCTGACCGACAATCTGATTAAGGAAATAGACCAGACCTTGAAGCTCTAGGCCTATCCTTAATCGTCCAAATTGAAGGAACTCTCGGATTAGGATTAGGTTGGTCATACACCGCCACTGAATACTCTGGAAAGGCTGACTTGTACATATAGTAGGGAGATAGTCCCGCTCTGTTCAGTTTAAGGATGCGGTAGAATATCCCCTTTTGATGATTGAGTCTGATGACGTCTGCCATCCCTGGATTGAATGTTGAAAGACAGCGAGGAACTACCTCATTTTTTACGAACAGGTGGTAGTATGCCGTTGCCGAACCTGCTTTCAGGAGGCATAAGGACAACAGCCTGGGTCCTTCGATGTCAGCGTAGGGGAGTTTCCTGAACAAATAGAGATAAGCGGTAAAATCTCCTGATGGCGGTATCTCGTTAGCCAAGAGTTCTCTAATCTCTCGCCTGGATGCCTTCCTTGCGATGTACGAATGTATTAGCTCAATTACTCGTCCCTCCAGTTTCCTCGCTATTTCATCCTGAATTAATAAAACCTGTCCCGAATCGAGCAGGGTCTTTTCAGCGTTGAAGAAGCAGTCGTAGCCTCTCAGGTTCCAGGGCCTAATTTGTCGCTGAAAACATTCCTGGTCATACCATCTGTCAAAATATAAAAATGAATGAACAAATCCCGACCAATGCTTAATTGGACAAGGATCATTGTAAGCGCAGGCATAGAATAGGCTATTGTTGAGGAAGTCAAGAGAGAGAAAGTCTGTGTTCATAAAGCTTTGCGGTTCGTGTTCTGCTTGTCTAAGCCACAAAGGAATAGGGTTGTTTCTCAATTGCTGCTTCTTCAACCGCCAGAACTCTTTCTCTGTGAATCTATTATCAATTTGCCTAATAAAATCGTCCATCAACACCTCCTTCATCGTCCAAACCCTAGGATTTTCTTACTTGTCTCGCCCTGCCCTGATAGCTTTCTCCTTTCATCGTTAGCCAACCCAAGGAGCAGTTCTGTTGTAAGGTTAAAGTCCGTCGACATTACAGCCTCCATCATGTGGGCTCGTTTGACTGCGCTTGCGATGAGACCACCCGAGAGCTCAATTGAAGCTAGGGCCTCAATATCAACTTCTGCCTTCAATTTGTACTTGGCCAACTCCTTCGCCCATATCTCGTACCTGGCGGCCTTGCTCGGCATTTTGAATTCTATAATTTCCTGAATCCTTCGGAGCACCGCCTCATCAAGCGTTTCGTAAAGGTTGGTGCACAGGATGACGCTTGCCCTGCTGTTTTCAAGCGCCGAAAGCGTTGTGTTGACTTCTGATAGCTCCCACCTTCTGGAGAATGAGTCACGCCGCCTGAGGAAGGAATCGGCTTCGTCTATCAGCAATATCCCAGATTTTTCTTCTACCTCTTCGAAGTATCTTGCAATGTTCCTCTCTGTTTCCCCTATGAACTGGTTGAATGTTTGAGAAATCTCCATCGTGACCAGTGGAACCCTCAACTCTCCCGCTATTGCTTTTGCTGTCAGCGTTTTACCTGTTCCTGGAGGGCCATACAATAGCAGCCTGAGCACACCATCTTTTCTTTTCTTCCTGAAGCCTACGAGGTATTCGAGCTTGAATTTAGCCTCAGAATCATACAGGACGACATCAGAGAGCTTTGTCTTGGGTATTTCGGCTTTCCTATCGGCTTCTTTTCGCTTCTTCCTCGCTATTTTTGCGGCAGCGACTTTCTTAGTAAATATCGGGGTCATCCCATGTTTTAAAGCAAGTTCTGAAACCAATTCTTCAGAGATTGATTTTTCGATATTGACTCCAAGTATGCGCGAGAAACCCTCCTTGTTCAAAACCAAGACCCTGGCTGGTGAATCAGTATCAACAGCCATATCCAGATAGGAACAATCAGCGTCAGCATATGCGTTCAACCTTCGCCACTCATCCTGATGCTCTTCGGCAGGTATCCCCAAGACCCTGAACAGTCTCAGTATGTCAGTTATGACCCCCTGTTTTCCCTTGTCTGTGAACTTGAAAGCTAGAATTGCGATAGCCGCAACACAGCTCAAAGGAATTGCCCCTTGTAGGAAAGGGAAAAGGTCTCGTTTTTGAAGAATATCAATCAGTTCCTTCGACGCTGGTTCAGAGACGTTATCTCTTTTGAAAGGCGACTTGAGTATTGGAAAGGCGGACGCCAGTTCCTCATCTGCGGGAATATCAATTTCGTCATCAGAAGACAATAGCCTATCAAGCCTGTTACCTATTGCGAGAAAAGCTTTCCATCCGAGCAGGAACTTTGAATCTGGACAGCATACGAAAGGGGCTTCACTGCTCATCTGTATCGCTCCCTGTATCGAGGCGTCGAAGCCTCAATAGCGATCCTACCATCAGAAAATCGGCATCAAAGTTGTTGAAGAGCTGAACCCCTAAAATGAATTTCGTAGTGAGAAGAAACCTCATTTCTTTCGGTAGTATGCCTCCCCTTATGGCTATTGTCTTGCGAGCTATTTCTATTGTCTTCTCATAGACAGGAGTTTCAAACCAACCGAAGGATGGGTGAAAGTCCTTGAGCGTTCCCTTCGGCTCTAAATTCTCGACGAGTTCAGGGGGAAAATATGAAAGTTGTGCCCCAGTGTCGATGATAGTGGGCGTAACCTTCCCTTCAGACAAGATTTTTACAACAGGGACGCCTGAGAAACTCTCTAGCGGCACAAGTTCTCCTTCTCCCTTGATGTTGCCATTTGAAACGATGAGGCGCTGGTCCTTTAGGCTTATCGAGAAGTTGATTCTTGATAGCGTATCCATCCCCAAAAGGCCATCAAGCTCAATCCCTGTGAACTCCGAGATGCTTGCCAGAAGGTTGTCGTGCCTACTTACCCCGCCGCTTGCCCCTTCCCACAGCGTTGTATCGGCCGAGGAAGAGGAGAAAATCGTCACTGGTGAACCTGTGTCCACTATAAACTGTTTCTCATTGATTTCTGCCACGAGATGCCCTTTTACAAGATTCAAATGATACATTTCAATAAAGGTTTTTTTCATGGGTGCCTCCTTTAAAAAAGCCTGGCCGATACTCATAACCCGATAAGACACACAAACCTGGGCGCATAGTATCAGCCAGAGCGGTTACGTTAGAAACACTTTCGAATTTTTATCGGCCTTGGAAGAGGAATTACCTAGACAGGAATAGTATCATCGGCCAATTTTTGTTTGTCTTGCACGCTTCATTCATATTCCTCACCTCCTTCCTGCCCCCAATCATTGGCCAATTTGTGTTTGTCTTGCACCTCAGCCCTTTTCCGGGCGTGAACTTACAGAGCGCAGGTATTATATCACAAAATCGGGCAAAAATCAAGACGACTACGTTTCAGCGAGAAGGTTCTATGATTCTCAAAAAAACCCTCAACTTATTAAAACAACTGAGCAGGAATTTTTTCATACAAGCCTCGAACAGTTCTTCTATTCTGTCCCTGTCTTGTCAGGCCGAGACCCGAATGGATAATGGATTTGCCAAGTTATAGCCTCTTCGTACCTGTCAGTTTTTGAAAATTGCTCTCAAAAAAATCTGGGGATAGTTGTTTTTATAGATGGCGCCAAGATTTCGGAATTGAAGAGAATTGCTGACCTTATTGAAGGAGGTGTGAGATCAATATTTAGAAGAGATTTTAGAGGAACGAAAAGGTTTCGGAAGTTGTCAAAACAAAAAAGATTAGTCCTTAAAGAAGGAGACAAAAGATGAGCAAAATTATTAATTTTGAGACATCTATTAAAAACGAAAATCACAAAATAGTGCTGACCGAGGTTGAACAGGTGCGGTCAGAAAGAAGGATATCGCAAGGAAGAAAGCTGGGTTGGACGATTTCCGCTTTCTAACCTCAGACACACCTTTGCCTCTATGCTTGTTATGAGAGGAGTGGATTTGACAAGCATTCAAAAACTATTAGGACATCAGCATTACGAAACCACCTTAAGGTATGCTCACCTGTCCCCGAACAGACTGAAGGAAGCAGTATCAGTTCTTGAGCTCCCTCAGGAGAAGTTCACATACTCTTGCGATTCTAATAATTCAGTCTGATGGCTTTGACAAGACATACCCCTCAAATGTTGGTAAACCGGTGGTGCGCCCGGCGAGAGTTGAACTCACGACCTTCGGCTCCGGAGGCCGACGCTCTATCCAACTGAGCTACGGGCGCATAAAAAGAAAGTGGGGTGAGTAACGGGGATCGAACCCGCGACACCCGGATCCACAGTCCGGCGCTCTACCAGCTGAGCTATACTCACCACCTGTCATACCCAGCGCCCTATAATAAATTACATTGATTTTTGATTTTGGTCAAGTGGCAGTTTAAAAACGCTGGCTAACTGGCTTTTAGAGATTTGTCCAAAATGGTCATCAATCTTAATGATGAATCAACAATCATTTCCATTTTGTCGGCATCCGCTTTTCCTGCCTGCCATTTTATTTCAAGTCCGTCTGGACTCAAAATAACTGAGGGAGGAATTGTTGATGTATCAATCAAAGAAAGAGAATCAATCTCCGCTTGAAATCCAAGAGAAAAAATCTTATATCCCAATTCTGGTGAAGTTGTAAGAGCGCCGTAATTCCATCTGCCGCTCCCACATTGTATTTCAAGTGGCTTGGCATTTTGAAGGAGAGAAATGGTTTCGGTCCTTTGGTAATTTGAATTTTTCGGAGAAATCGCTGTCCCAAGTTTTAAAACATACTGCATAAAGGGCTTTAAAAGAATATCTGTTTCCCTTTTGTCGGCAAAATAAAAAATGCCGTCTTTCAGGGAAATTGATTTTGAAGTGAAAATAAGCGGGCGGTTGTTGTCTTTCCCTCTTCTTTGTTCAAGACTCCAAAGCAATAAGCCGTTGCTTCCTTCAACCTTAAAACCAGTCTGGCTTGATTTTGCTGATTCATAATTCCATCCTTTCAGAAGCGCCCGTTCTTTTCTTATTGCGTCTCTTTTTTTCTCTTGGAGGTAAGAAAAAACAGCAATTATGATGCCCAAAAGAACTGAACAAAGCATCAAAACAATAATGTGTTCAGGTTTCATATCAAGCGCCTTTCTTCAATTTGCTTTTCCTAAATCCGAAAAATAGATAAAGTAACAATCCCAATAAAAGCCACAATCCGAATCTTATGTAAGATAACTTCGGCAAACCAAGAATAAGATAGAAACAAAACATAACGCCCAAAATCGGAACATAGGGAACAAAAGGAGTTTTGAACGCTATTTTTCTATCCGGTTCTTTGTATCTTAAAATCAGAACTGACAGGCAAACAATCACAAATGCGGCAAGCGTTCCAATGTTGCACAAATCTGCCATCTCTTCAAGGCTTGAAACCGCCGCTCCTAAAGCCACAAAAGCTCCTGCTATTATTGTCGCTATGTAAGGAGTTTTGAATTTTGGATGAACTTTTGATAAGGAAGAAGGAAGCAAGCCGTCTCTTGCCATTGAGAAGAAAATTCTTGGCTGTCCAAGTTGAAAAACAAGAAGAACAGCAGTGTGGGCTACAATTGAACCAAAAGCGACTATACCCGCCGCCCAGTTCATATTTACGACTCTCATCGCAACAGACAAAGGCTCTGCGGTGTTAAGATTCTTTGAGGGTATCATTCCCGTAAGGACAAATGTCACGAGAAGATAAACAAGAGTAGCAAAACCCAAAGAGCCCAAAATTCCTATCGGCATATCTTTTTTTGGATTTTTTGTTTCTTCTGCGGCGGTTGAAACAGCGTCAAAACCAATAAATGCGAAGAAAATTATTGCCGCTCCGCTTTGAATGCCAATAAAACCATTTGGGGCAAACGGTTTGTAGTTTTCTGGATTTATGAAAAATAATCCCACAACAATAAAAAAGAACAAAACAGCAAGTTTAATAAAAACCATAGTGATGTTAAATCGTGAACTAATCTTTACTCCCAAAGTCAAAATTACAGTCAGGAAAACAACAATAAAAACCGCTGGAAGATTAAATACTAAAGGGATTCCAAAAAT
>Ga0272448_1007612_pt1 | contig 11440 bp, 10 predicted proteins | sample YNPCB0191_FD_202220 | JGI IMG/M metagenome (GOLD analysis project Ga0272448, IMG submission 202220) | Hot spring sediment microbial communities from Yellowstone National Park, WY, United States - YNP-CB-019-1 | ecosystem: Environmental > Aquatic > Thermal springs > Hot (42-90C) > Sediment... | reverse complement strand
CTCCTCACTCGCGTCTGTCCAGCCTGGTCGTTGTCTTCTCAGTGTTGTCCCTTTCCCTCTACGGCCAGATAGATGCCGCCGGCTCTTCGTTCCTCGCCTCTGTTTACCAGTTTCGCTCTTTGGCTTTATTCGGCACGCCCATCCTTCTAGCGATCGCTTGGTGGCTATATCAGTCAGGTCGCCTGCGCTTGCCGTCTGTGTCAAGGGCCCATCTAAGGCCGCTTTGGTTTGCCTGCTTGTTGCTCATTGCCGTTGCCGCCGGCCTTGCTGGGAACCAGATCTCTGCCGGTTCCCCCTTGACTCAGCGAGTTGGCCTCCAGAACTTGTCGCCCTACGGCCCAGCCGCCTGGGCTGGCCACTACTGGCGAGGCGTCGGGTATTTCGAGTCCGGTCAGTACGAGGCTGCTGTGGAGGAGCTAAGCCAGGCCCTTCGCCTCCGCCCGGGCTGGCACGATGCATACAAGTGGCGCTACCTGGCCAATCTGCGTTTGCAGCGCGTCGATGAAGCGATTTCCGATATTCAGGTACTGATATCCATTGACGGTGAACGTTACGAGTGGCTGCTGGCGCGAGGCAGCGCCTATGTGGAGAAGCAGCGCTATTACGCGGCCCTAAGCGACTTTGATCGTGCCATTGCTCTGGAGCCTGACAGCGGACAGGCGTACCGCCTCCGGGCTCTGACTCACGCAGCTTTAGGCGAGACCGACCAGGCTATCGCCGATCAATGGCAGGCCGTGGCTCTCTCGCCCAATCGCGCTTCCTTGTATCGTGAACTGGGGCAGATGTATGCCAGCATCGGACAGTTCGATCGCGCGCTGCAGCTATATGACTATGCAATCAGCCTGGATGATACCGACGTCACCGCCTTTGTGGGACGCGCAGCTGTGCTACGTCAACTAGGCCGCACCGCAGAGACGATCTCCGACCTTCGCAAAGTCATGGTGCTGTCCAACGACGAGGACGAGCGGTCGTGGGCCGCCAAGGGCATCGCGGCCAGTCAATCTCGTCGGATTCCGCCCCGCCATCCCCAATAGACATGCCTCGCTGGTAGCCGAACCCGCGAATTGCTTTCCGGCCAAGCGAAGTGCTACACTTACTGTACGAGACCCGCTTTGCCTCCCGTGCGGACCTGGCAGCGGGTTGAATCTGGGAGGAGGCCAGGCTGGCTGCTGCCTCCCGGGGGTGTGGACACAATGGAAAACTTGACGCCGCGACAGATCGTGGCTGAATTGAACAAGTATATCGTTGGGCAGGACGCTGCCAAAAGGGCAGTGGCGGTGGCTCTACGTAACCGCTACCGACGGCGCCTCCTGCCAGACTCGATTCAGGGCGAGATCTCTCCTAAGAACTTGCTAATGATCGGGCCCACTGGTGTCGGCAAGACCGAGATAGCCAGGCGGGTCGCTAAGCTCATTGATGCCCCCTTCGTCAAGGTCGAAGCCACCAAGTTCACCGAGGTCGGCTATGTGGGGCGCGACGTGGACTCGATCGTCCAGGAACTCGTGGAAGCTTCAGTGGCGATGGTCCATGCGCAGAAACTGGAGCAGGTGCAGGCTAAGGCTGAAAGCACTGCCACCGAGCGTATCCTGGACTATCTCTGCCAACAGACGAAGCTCGTTAGCCAGCGGGCACGTGTCAAAGGGCAGCCAGTGGCCGCCCAGGCTGCGCGTGGCAATGCGGCCACGCCTGCCGCTGTGGCCTCGGCTTCATCGGCCGAGTCCGAAGTAACGCTCGCAACTGTGCCACGGGCCGGAAAAGGCACGCGCGGGCGCCAGCGTGAGCGACTGATAGATCTGCTCGCCAGCCACCAGCTCGAAGATGTGATGATCGACATCGAGCTTTCCAGCGATGCCGACAACTTCGACTCCGTCGTTGAGTTCGCGGGCGGCATGAGCCCGGAAGAGATGACCGAGACCTTCAACGAGTTCATGCAGAGCTATAGTTCCTACACGAGAAAACGCGTGCGGCGAGTATCCGTAAGGGAAGCGCGCCGCCTGCTTACCCGCGAAGAGGCCAACAAACTTATCGATCTTGACCAGGTAGTCGAAGAGGGTGTGCAACGGGCAGAGCAATCGGGAGTCGTTTTCATCGACGAGCTTGACAAGATCTGTGGCCCAAAGGTTGAGATGGGTGCTGATGTGTCCGGTGAGGGCGTCCAACGCGACTTGCTCCCTATTGTCGAGGGCACAACGGTCATGACACGCTATGGCCAGGTCAAGACGGATCATATTCTCTTCCTGGCGGCCGGCGCTTTCCACCATAGCAAACCTTCGGATCTCATCCCTGAGCTTCAGGGGCGGTTCCCGCTTCGGGTTGAGCTTAACAGTCTAGGCCAAGCGGACTTCGAGCGCATTCTCACCGAACCGGATAACGCGCTGACCAAGCAATACCAGGCGCTGCTGTCAACAGAGGGAGTTGAACTTGAGTTCACCCCCGATGGCATAAGCGAGATCGCCCGTATGGCACACATGGCCAACGAGCAGATGGAGAACATCGGCGCGCGACGTCTGCACACGGTGCTCGAGAAAGTGCTGGAGGACGTGTCCTTCGAGGCCAGCGACCACCAAGGCAAGAAAGTGGTAGTGGATGCAGCTTTCGTCCAGAGCCGCCTCGGCAGCCTGGTGCAGAACCAGGATCTCAGCCGCTATATCCTGTAGGCCACGCTAGCGTGGCCCCCGGTTATCCTCTGCCGAGTTCCTCGGTTGTCCGCCGCACGGATGGTATGCTATACTTGTGCTCCGGGCGTAAGCCCGGTTTATTCTGCACGTCCTCAGACTGACAGGGTCGTGCTGGCTGTCCGAGTCACTGTCTTTCGCCTTGGTATTCCCGGCGAGACTTCCCTCCAGTGAGGGCAATGAGACGGCGACTGGGATTCGCGGCCAGTTCCCTGCGGGATGAAGGGGGCGGAAGACATGGCCAGTGCGGCCTTGCCGCTGCTGGCCACTAGAAAACGAAGGAGGTTGATCTAGGTAATGGCAAACGTCGTTTCGATGAAAGCACTCCTGGAAGCTGGGGTGCACTTTGGGCATCAGACCCGACGCTGGGATCCGCGCATGCGCCCCTACATCTTTACGGAGCGCAATGGCATTCACATCATCGATCTCCAGCAGACCGTGGTCAAGCTCGGCGAGGCTTATAACTACATTCGCGACCTCGCTGCCGAGGGCGGCAAAGTCCTTTTCGTTGGCACTAAGAAGCAGGCTCAGGAAGCGATCGAGACCGAGGCCAAGCGCGCTGAGATGTTCTATGTCAACCAGCGCTGGCTAGGTGGTATGCTTACCAACTTCCGTACGATCCAGAGCCGGATCAGAAGGCTCGAAGAGCTTGAGGCGATGAAAGAGAGCGGCGACTTCGACCGCCTGCCCAAGAAAGAGGCCGCCAGTCTGGCTGATGAGGCCAGCCGGCTCGCGCGGTTGCTCGGCGGTATCAAAGAAATGCGCGACCTGCCCGACGCCATCTTCATTGTCGATCCGAGCAAGGAGCGCATCGCCATAGCCGAGGCGACGCGCTTGGATATTCCCATCGTCGCTCTAGTGGACACTAACTGCAACCCGGATGAGGTGGACTACCCGATTCCGGCCAATGACGACGCTATCCGCGCGGTGAAGCTGCTCAGCAGCAAGATCGCTGATGCTGTCATTGAGGGCAGAACCATTCGTGAATCGAAGCTCGCTGAAGAGGCCGCGGCGGCTAAGGAAGAGTCCAGGGCTGCTGAGGCGGCGGCCGTGGCGGCCGCCGAATCGGCGGAGGAGCCCGAGGGGGCCAAGCCTGAGGCGGCCGAAGTGCTGGACACATTCGGCTTCACCGATGAGGACGAGGAAGAGCAGGAGATGCCGGAGATCGTCGAGCCGGCTTAACGTCTTGATCTCAATATGCCCACGCCAGTCTGAGATCGCGCCCTTGGCCTGAGCACTCCAACTCTACGGGGTCGGGAGGCTGGTCGGCCAGACGGCGGGAGGGCTGCAATAAGGATGGAGGATACGTTGGAGATTTCTGCGGCGGCCGTGAAGGAGCTGCGCCAGCGCACCGGGGCGGGAGTTATGGACTGTCGGCGGGCTCTGGAGGAGGCCAAGGGGGACCTGAACAAGGCAACCGAGATACTACGCGAGCGCGGGATAGCGATCGCTGAGAAGAAGGCGAGCCGTGCTGCCAGCCAAGGGGTCATCGACTGCTACATTCACGCCGGCGGGCGCATTGGCGTGCTGGTGGAACTGAACTGCGAAACCGATTTCGTCGCTCGCAACGAGGAGTTTCGGGCGCTAGCTCACGATATCGCTATGCAGGTGGCGGCAACCGACCCGCAGTACCTTTCGCCCGATGATGTGCCGGCGGAACTCTCGGCCCAGAAGGAAGAGCTGGCACTGCTGTCCCAGCCATTCATCAAGGACCCTAGCACCAACATTCAGAAGCTGATCACTGAGAAGATTGCCAAGTTCGGCGAGAACATCAAGCTCAGCCGCTTTGTGCGATACGCACTAGGCGGAGGCTAGGCGAGTTTCGGACCCGGCGCATCAGCCGCTGCCAGGAGGCCCATGAAGCCGAAATACGGGCGCGTAGTGCTTAAGCTTAGTGGCGAAGCGCTGCAAGGCGCACAGGAATCCGGTATCGACCAGAGCACGTTACGTGGCCTAGCCGAACAGATCAAGCGGGTCTCAGCCATGGGCGTTCAGGTCGGGATAGTGGTTGGCGGCGGCAACATCTGGCGAGGCAAGGCCGCCGCTGAGCAGGGCATGGATCGTGGGCAGGCCGATTACGCGGGCATGTTGGCGACAGTCATCAACGCTCTCGTCTTGCAAGATGCCCTGGAACAGCTCGACGTGGACACCCGCGTTCAGACTGCAATCGCTATCCATCAGGTGGCTGAACCCTACATCCGCCGCCGTGCCATTAGACACCTTGAAAAAGGGCGAGTGGTGATCTTCGCCGGGGGAACCGGTAACCCTTACTTCACTACCGATACCGCGGCCGCCTTGCGGGCGGTCGAAATCGACGCCGAAGTGCTGCTGATGGGCAAAAACCGGGTGGATGGCGTCTATGATGACGACCCACGAGTGAACCCGCGCGCCACCAAGTTTCAGCGCCTAAGCTATATCGAGGCCCTCAACCTTGGTCTGAAGGTCATGGACAGCACCGCTCTCTCACTATGCATGGAGAATCAGCTCCCGATCGTCGTCTTCGAATTGACCGAACCTGGCAACATCGAACGAGTGCTCGTCGAAGGCGATATCGGCACGCTCGTGCGGGATGACTGAAGCTTCTCAGTCTCGCTCTGGTGACAGTATGACCACCCATCAAACGCGGGAGTGATAAGAGGATGGTTGATGACATTCTCAAAGAGGCCGAAGGCAAAATGCAAAAGGCAGTGGAGGTCCTGCGCCGAGACCTGGCTGGTTTGCGTACCGGCAGAGCGAGCCCAAGCCTTGTCGAACGCCTGCCGGTCGAGTACTACGGGACTCTCACTCCTCTCGCCCAGCTGGCTAACATCTCGGTTCCCGAGCCTCGCCTGCTAGTCATCCAGCCCTACGATAAGAGTGCCCTTGGCGCCATTGAAAAGGCCATCCTCAAGTCCGATCTGGGGCTGAACCCGACCAACGATGGCCGGGTCGTGCGTCTCGTCATTCCCCAGCTAACCGAAGAGCGTCGCCGAGACCTCGTCAAGGTTGCTCGCAAGAAAGTGGAAGAGGGGAGGGTAGCGGTGCGTAACTGTCGGCGTGACGCACACGAGCACCTGAGTAGGCTTCAAAAGGAAAAGCAGATCTCCGAGGATGATGCCAAGCGCGCACAGGAGCGGCTCCAGAAGATCACCAACGCCTATATCGACGAGGTAGATGCTGTAGGGCAGAAGAAAGAGGAAGAGATCCTCGAGGTCTAGACGGACCACGTCCTCATACGTATAGCCGTGAGCGGCGGCTGGATCGGGGGCGAGCACGGTTCTCTGGGCTTGCCCCCTCTTCGTTTGGCCCCGCGCTACCAAGCTGAGCGGGGAGGCAGCTTTGACTGACATTCTGACTGACATTCCGCGACACGTGGCCATCATAATGGACGGTAACGGACGCTGGGCCCAGAGCCGGGGGCTGCCGCGCCTGGCCGGCCACCGAGCGGGCCGTGAGAACGTCCGCCGCATTCTGAAAGCCTGCGCGGACTATGGCGTAGAGTACCTGACCATCTATGCCTTTTCCACTGAGAACTGGGGGCGGCCCGCGTCCGAGGTTATGGGTCTTATGCACTTGCTGGGAGAAGCTATCGGGCGAGAAACGGCAGAGCTTCACAAGAACAACGTCCGCATCGTGCACTTGGGAAGTCTGGAGGGTGTACCCGGGCCTCTGGCCAAGCAGATACAGCAGGCCGTAGAGCTCACTCGCCATAACACACGCATCACGCTCAACGTCGCCTTCAATTACGGCGGCCGTGCGGAGATCATCCAGGCCGTGCGCGCCCTGCTGCGAGACGGAGTGGCTCCAGAGGACGTGGACGAGGCTCTATTCAGTCGCTACCTTTACACCGCTGGGCAACCGGACCCGGATCTTGTTATCCGCACTGCAGGAGAAATGCGCCTGAGCAACTACCTCATCTGGCAGTCTGCCTATGCGGAGTACTACTCCACGCCGGTGTACTGGCCGGATTTCGACGAACAAGAGTTGGCAAGGGCACTGGAAGCGTACCGCCAGCGTGAGCGCCGTTTTGGGAAAGTGAAGCCTTCTTGATCCGTGGCCGAAGCGAAAACATCTGGGTTCAAGGCCAGAAGAGCTAGTACAGGAGAGATTGCTTGCTCAGAGTGCGTACCCTGAGCGCGCTGGTTCTGGTGCCGGTCGTCGCTTTCTTCGTGTATCTGGGGGGATGGCCGTTCCTGGCTTTCGTCATAGCGCTGGCCGTGCTGGGCGTTTACGAGATCGCCGGCATGCTTCGCAGTGCAAGCCTTGCTCCCAACTGGCCGGCTCTGGCTGGCTTTGCCGTATGGCCGGTGTTGGCGGCCTTTTGGCCCGCCTGGCACATAGAACTCTGGGCACCGATCGCCATCCTTCTTGCGTCTCTAGTGGGAAATGTGTTCAGCTCGGAAAGCCCGCAGCGCGGCGTGCCTGGCTGGGGGCTTTCCTTGGCGGGGGGAATGTACCTCGGATGGCCGCTAAGCTACTTCATTCTCCTGCGCCAGGTGCCAGGCCCGTCGGCCCTGCAAGGTTGGGAAGCCGGCGTGCTCTGGCTGGCGCTCGCTCTCGGCTGTACCTGGGCCACGGATACCGGGGCTTACCTTATCGGGCGCCAGTGGGGCCGGCACCAGCTCTACCCGCGCCTGAGCCCCGCCAAGACCTGGGAAGGGGCAATCGGCGGGGTAGCTTGCGCCGTGTTGGTTGCTCTGTGGGTGGGGCCCTGGACAGGGTTGTCGTGGGGCGCCTCAGTCTTGGCAGGGCTGCTGCTGGCCTCGGTGGCCATCCTAGGTGATCTGGTCGAGTCCTGGTTGAAGCGCGGTCTGGGCGTGAAGGACGCCAGCGGCCTGATCCCCGGGCACGGAGGGGTACTAGACCGACTGGACAGCTTGCTCTTCTCTGTGGTGGTGGTCTATGGCCTGGGACCAGGCGGAAGATTGTTGCTCTAGAGCCGGCTGGTACCGTCTTGATTGATTGGCCTAGTTGGGATGGGTGGAATTGGCTGTATCGGGAGCACGAGATGCCGCGTAAGCTAGTGGTGCTGGGCTGCACTGGTTCGATAGGGCAGCAAGCTCTCGACGTTGTGCGTGCCTTGCCCGGCCGATTCGAGATCGTGGGCTTGGCAGGGGGAAGCAACTTGGCAATCTTGCAGCGACAAGTGACGGAGTTCCAGCCGCGCTACGTGTATGCTGCTACAAAGTCAAGCGAGTGCAGCTTTGCCGGCAGCCGCTATATGCCCATGGAGGAGATGGCCAGCCTGCCCGATCTCGACCTAGTGCTCGTCGCCACAGTGGGAACCGTTGGCCTGAAACCTACGCTGGCGGCCCTGGCGGCAGGGAATCGCGTAGCCATCGCCAATAAAGAAGTGCTGGTCATGGCCGGGGAGCTGGTAGCCGCGGAGGCCCGGGCGCACCACCTGCCGCTCCTGCCCGTGGACAGCGAGCACAGCGCCATCTGGCAGTGCCTTCGCGGCGAAGTGGGGGAATCGTGGGCCGAGTTCCATCCCAGCGTGTCTCGGTTGTTGCTGACCGCTTCCGGTGGTGCGTTCCGCGACTGGCAGCCGGGGCAATTGCGAGAAGTGACACCGGAACAGGCTCTGGCTCATCCCAATTGGCGCATGGGGCCGAAAGTCACGGTCGATTCTGCCACACTAATGAACAAGGGCTTCGAGGCGATCGAGGCGCACTGGCTGTTTGGAGTTCCTTACGACCGTATCGATGTGGTGCTGCATCGGGAAAGCATCGTTCATTCGCTGGTTGAGTTCGTGGATGGGTCGCTGAAGGCACAGCTGGCCTCTCCAGACATGCGTCTTCCTATCCAGTACGCCCTGACCTATCCCGATCGGTTGCCTAGCCCCGTAGCCCCACTGGACCTGGCCCGCCTTGGTCGGCTAACGTTTGGCGAGGTCGATCGTGGCCGCTATCCGTGCTTCCAACTGGCTTTGGAAGCGGCGGCGAAGGGTGGTGCCTACCCGGCTGTCCTCAGCGCCGCCGACGAGGAAGCGGTGCGAGCCTTTCTTGCAGGAAGCATCGCCTTCACCGATATCGCTGGCTTAGTGTCCTCGACCCTGGAAGCCTACTCTGGTGCCAGGCCGGCCAGCTTGGACGAGATTATGGATGTGGACGCCTGGGCGCGGGCAGAGGCGTTGGCTTGGGTGTCCCGTCACGGACGCTGAGCGACTATGCCTTGTTTCTGGAATGCGTTTGCTGGGAAATGATGCAGACTGGCAACCGGTACGAATGTTGCATTCTGACTATAGATGCATTCTGGATAGATGCACTCTGGCTATTGGAAAACTCTGAGCGAGCGCCAGCCTCCGTTGACGAATAGCCTTCAACGAAGCCTGGTTTCCGCTGTAGAAAGAAGGTCTGCGACGAAATGCCAGTTCTGATCTTCATCGTGCTGTTGGGCTTCATGGTCTTCGTGCACGAGCTGGGCCACTTCCTCACGGCCAAGCGTGCTGGGATAAAGGTTGAGGAGTTCGGATTCGGTTTCCCCCCTCGTCTTGTCGGCATAAGGAGGGGTGAGACTATCTACTCCATCAACGCGATTCCCCTCGGCGGCTTCGTGCGCATGGAGGGCGAGAACGGTGATTCCACAGCACCCGACTCCTTCGGCAATGCTAGCAAGCTCTGGCGTAGCAGCGTCCTCCTCGCCGGACCGTTGATGAACATCGCGGTCTCGGCTCTGATCTTCGCCAGTGCCTATGCGGTCGGCTGGCCTACACCTACCGAGACCGAGGTGCAGGTCTATCGAGTGATGCCCGGCTCCCCCGCCGAACAAGCCGGATTGCGTGAGGGAGATGTGATCGCAAGCGTGGATGGGCAGGCCATCAGCAAATCGGCTGCTCTGCGTGACGCTACTATGCAGCATCTCGGGCAACCGCTAGCTTTAGTAATCAAGCGAGGCGAACAGCAGCTTACTGTGCACGTCATTCCTCGAACCGTTTGGCCGGCCGATGAAGGGCCGATGGGTATCGGGCTTTCAGACCGAGCCACGAAGATGGAACCGGTATCCTACCCGCTGCCACAGTCGCTGTGGCTTGGGGCGCAACAGACCGCCTCTGCCGTTGGCCTGACCTTCTACGTGCCCGTGCTGCTGATGAAAGGCTTGATCCCTGCCGAGATGGCCAGACCAGTGGGCCCGGTCGGCATCTACCAGATAACCAGCGCCGCGGCGCAGGAGACGATTTCCACCGGCTGGCTGTTCCCGCTTCTCAGCATCGCCGGTATGCTGAGCGCTGGCTTGGGAGTAGCCAACATACTGCCCATTCCCGGCCTTGACGGAGGACGCCTGCTGTTCATCGTGATCGAGGCCGTCAGGGGACGGCGAGTGAGCCCGGAAAGAGAAGGCATGATCCACTTCGCCGGCATCCTCTTTCTGCTCTCTGTCGTCGCCATCATATCGTATTACGATATCCTGACTCCAGTGAATATGGATTGGAGCATCCTGCGGTGATAGTCCGTCGTTCCAGCCGCCGCATTCATATCGGCCCCGTTCCTATTGGCGGGGGAGCCCCTATCGCCGTCCAGTCCATGACCTGCACTGACACTCGCGACGTTCAGGCGACAGTGGCTCAGATCAAAGACCTCGAAGCGGTTGGCTGCGAGATCATCCGCGTCGCGGTGCCAAACCGGGCCGCCGCCCTCGCCCTGCCCGCTATCAAGCAAGCGATCAGAATTCCTTTAGTTGCAGACATCCACTTCGATTACCGACTCGCGCTGCTGGCTCTGGAGGGTGGAGCGGACGCTCTGCGGCTCAACCCAGGGAACATCCGCCATCGAGAGCACGTGCAGGCGGTGGTGAGTGCGGCCAAGGAAAGGAGCGTGCCCATCCGCATCGGCGTTAATGCTGGCTCCTTGCCTCCACCAGAGAGCCCGCAAGAAGCGGCAAAATCGGTGTCCGAGCGAATGGTCGACTTAGCACTCGGGCAGGTGCGGCTCCTGGAGAGCCTAGGCTTCGACCTCATCAAGGTCTCTCTCAAAGCTTTCGACGTGCCAACTACGATCGAAGCTTATCGCTTGATAGCAGATCGCATACCCTATCCACTCCACCTTGGCATAACCGAGGCGGGCACGCCTTCGGCTGGCATCATTCGCTCGGCTGTCGGCATTGGCACCTTGTTATACTTAGGCATCGGCGATACCCTTCGTGTGTCGCTGACCGCCGATCCACGCGAGGAGGTGCGCGTCGGCTGGGAGATACTCAAGTCGCTCGGCCTGCGCCAGCGGGGAGTAGTGCTGGTGTCCTGCCCGACCTGCGGCCGCACCGAGACGGACGTGATTTCGCTAGCCAATGAAGTCGAGCGCCGGTTGCAAGGCGTGACCGAGCCGATAAAGGTGGCAGTTATGGGCTGCGTCGTGAACGGCCCCGGTGAGGCGCGGGATGCCGATGTGGGATTAGCTGCCGGGCGCGGGAGAGGAGCCATCTTCCGCGAAGGCCAGGTCGTGCGAACTGTCGCTGAGGCCGAGTACCTGACCGCGCTTCTGGAAGAGGTGGAGAAAGTACGGCGTGAACGCGCCAGCCGGTCTATGGCAAGTGATTAGGGGCCTGCGAATCCGTATGTGGCAGAACCAGGAGAATCAGAGAGGAGAACCATGGGTGAGCAGAGCTATGTCAAGGAGATAACCGACAAGAGCAAGGACATCTCGCGCTGGTATACCGATGTGGTGCTGAAGGCGGAACTGGCCGATTACTCTCCGGTCCGAGGCACCATGGTCATTCGCCCGTATGGCTACGCCATCTGGGAGAACATCCAGCGCGACTTGGACCGCCGCTTCAAGGAAACCGGACACACC
>Ga0272448_1007611_pt1 | contig 11440 bp, 6 predicted proteins | sample YNPCB0191_FD_202220 | JGI IMG/M metagenome (GOLD analysis project Ga0272448, IMG submission 202220) | Hot spring sediment microbial communities from Yellowstone National Park, WY, United States - YNP-CB-019-1 | ecosystem: Environmental > Aquatic > Thermal springs > Hot (42-90C) > Sediment... | reverse complement strand
GCCCTCATGACGGAATGCCTCGAACCCTCGCCCGCAGACACGGTACTCGAGATAGGCACCGGCTCGGGGTATCAGACTGCCGTCCTGGCAGCGATCGTAAGCCACGTCTACAGCATCGAGAGGATCGCTTCACTGGCCCAAAGGGCTCGAAAGGTTCTCGACGAACTCGGGTACCGGAACGTGACCATAGTCGTCGGCGACGGCTCCCTGGGCCTGCCCGGCCATGCGCCCTTCGACGGCATCCTGGTCACTGCAGCAGCCCCTGAGGTGCCCCAGCCCTTGATCGAGCAGCTCGCCACAGGAGGCAGGCTGGTTATACCCGTAGGCGGAGAGTACCACCAAACCCTCTGGAAGATCACAAGGCAGAGCCGGGGGATCTCGCGGGAGGAGATCACCGGGTGTGTATTCGTTCCCCTCATCGGGACGCACGGCTGGAAGACCAAGGATGGTTCGCTAGGGTAAAAAGGATGGGAAACGACATGCGTGCGCTGTGGAGATGCCTCTGGGAGCCCAGAGGGGCGGCACGGCTTATCATCGCGGCTGCGATTGCGATGGCCGCCATCGTGGCAGGCGCTTCTTGCCGGGGGGAAGCGCCCGGACCCCTGGAGGTCGAGGTTCGCGGTATCGGCATGGACCCTCAGACCGATTCTCCTGTGATGTTCCTGCAGGACAAGGCGTCGAGCCGCGGCATCCCGGTGTGGATCGGGCCCAACGAGGCGAGCGTCATACGCATGGAGTTGGAGCACATAACACCTCCAAGACCGCTGACCCACGACCTTCTCAAGAGCATCCTCGATGAATTGGACGCGACGGTCGAACGAATCGTCGTCGAGGACCTCAAGGACACCACGTATTACGCCACTGTTGTCATCAAGGCAGGGGGCAGGAGGCTCACCATCGACAGCAGGCCGAGTGACGCCGTTGCCCTCGCCCTCAAATGCAAGGCGCCCCTGTTCATCTCCAAGGAGCTCGTCGACAAGGGCCTGCTCATCGATTTGGGGGCCCCGGAGTCTCGAGGCGAGATCGAGCAGATCTACGGGCTATCCGTGCAAGACATCTCGGCATCGGTGGCCCGATACTTCGAGCTCCCTGACGACAAAGGGGCGATCGTGACCGATATCGAGCCCGGCGGCCCGGCCGAGGCGGCCGGGATCAGAAAGGGCGACGTCATCCGTACGGTAGAAGGCAAGGCGGTGAAGAACGTGGAGGACCTCATCGATTCACTCTCGGAAAGGACGGCCTCTGAGACCATCCTCGTGGGGGTGTTTCGAAAGGGGGCGATGCTCCAGTGCGTTCTGAGGAACTACGACGAGAGGGCACACGAAGCGGAGGACTGAGACGATGAGCATGGATCAGATCGAGAGCATAAAGGCGAGGGAGATACTCGATTCCCGGGGCAACCCGACCATCGAGGTCGACGTGGTACTCGAATGCGGCGCCATGGGGAGGGCGGCCATACCCTCCGGGGCCTCGACCGGAGAACACGAGGCCATCGAGCTCAGGGACGGCGACATGAAGCGGTACCTCGGCAAAGGGGTCGAAAAGGCTGTGGACAATGTCAACGAGAAGATCGCGCCGGCCTTGCTCGGGACGAGGGCCCTCGAGCAGGTCTGGATCGACCAGAGGATGCGGGCACTCGACGGCACCGAGAACAAGAGCAATCTCGGCGCCAATGCCATCCTGGGCGTCTCGCTGGCGGTCGCCAAGGCCGCAGCCCAATGCCTCGACCTGCCCCTGTATCGGTATCTCGGCGGCCCCAATGCCAAGGTGCTGCCTGTTCCCATGATGAACGTCCTCAACGGGGGCAAGCATGCGGACAACAACGTCGACCTGCAGGAATTCATGATCATCCCGGTCAATGCCGAAAGGTTCCGCGAGGCACTCCGCATGGGCGTGGAGACCTTCCACGCGCTCAAGGCCGTCCTGAAAAAGAAAGGCTATGCGACCGCGGTCGGCGACGAGGGCGGGTTCGCGCCGGACCTCCACGGAAACGAAGAGGCCATAGAAGTCATCCTGGAGGCCATCAAGAAGGCCGGGTACAGGCCCGGCAAGGACATCGTTGTCGGCCTGGACCCGGCGGCGAGCGAGTTCTATAACAAGAAGAAAAAAGTCTACGAGTTGAGCTCGGAAGGCAAGGCGCTCACTTCGCTCCAGATGGTCCAGTATTACGAGAATCTGGTCCGTTCCTACCCTATCGTGAACATCGAGGACGGCCTGGCAGAGGACGATTGGGAGGGCTGGAAGGTGCTCACAGAGCGCCTGGGGAAGAAAATACAGATAGTCGGCGACGATATCTTCGTGACCAACACAAAACGGCTGGCTCGGGGGATCCGCGAGAAGACGGCCACCTCCATTCTGGTCAAGCTCAATCAGATCGGTACGGTCACCGAGACGTTGGATACTATAGCAATGGCCCACAGGGCCGGGTTTTCTACCGTGATATCGCACCGCAGCGGGGAGACCGAGGACACCTCGATCGCGGACGTTGCCGTCGCGGTCAACGCAGGGCAAATAAAGACCGGATCTGCGTCCCGAACCGACAGGCTGGCCAAGTACAATCAATTGCTCAGGATCGAGGAGGAACTCGGTGCGCAGGCACGTTTTGCCGCACGGAGCGCGTTCCCTTTCCCCCTACTGGAACAGCCTTGAGAGAAGACTCCTGATCGTCGCTCTCCTTGGCGGGGTCTCTGCGATGGGCTGCTTCGGCTTCGATCCCCAGGGGTGGTCCGGAGAATCCGAGGGCCCCTGCTCGGCGCAGGCCTTCCGTCTCGAACGCCACAGGATGGTCGAGGAGCAGATCCGCACGAGGGGGGTTTCCTCTCCGAGTGTGCTCGAGGCCTTGCGAACCGTGCCGCGCCATTGCTTCGTGCCTGCCGCCTTCCGGGCAGAGGCATATGACGACCACCCGCTCCCCATCGGCATGGGACAGACGATATCCCAACCGTACATCGTCGGCCTGATGACCGAGCTCCTCGATCTGAGCCCCGATGACCGGGTGCTCGAGATAGGGACCGGGTCGGGCTATCAGGCTGCAGTCCTCTCCCGGATCGTCAAGGAAGTGTACACAGTGGAGATCATCCCTGAACTGGCAAAAGAGGCCTCCCGTCGCTTGAGCGAGCTCGGCTACGACAATATCCACATAAGGGTCGGCGACGGCAACGAGGGGTGGGCGGAGCATGCGCCGTACAACGCCGTCATCGTCACCGCCGCCGCCCCCCGGGTCCCTCCCGCACTGATCGCGCAGTTGAGCAAGGGCGGCCGCATGTGCATCCCTGTCGGGGCGGGCACGTTCGTCCAGAATCTCGTCGTGGTCACAAAGGATATGCAAGGGGTCATCTCTACCCGCCCCGTAATCCCGGTCGCCTTTGTGCCCCTCAAGGAAGGCCATGGACAAGAGAAGAAAAAGGGCCCGCTGGAATAGGACTCCGGCGAGGCAGGCAGGCAGAGTCGCCCTCGCGACGGGCTGCCGTAAGGCGCTTGTGGTTGTGAGCGCCCTCTTGTGGTGGGCGGCGGGATGCCTTTCCGGATCGGATGAGCGGCTGGCCCGGCTCTCTTCAGCCGAAGGCCAGGGCCCGATGGTGGTCTTCGACCCGCTCGAGTCCCCCAATGCGAGGATACCGTTCCCGAACGACCTCGTGACGATCCTCGACCGGTCCTCGCCCACAGGCCGGCGGTTGAACATCAGGATGTCCGCCCCCACCGAGTTTGAGCGATCCATGAGGCGCCAGATGAACCGTCTCGACGGATTCGGCACCTTTGCCCCTCTGACCGTCTCGTTCGATGCACCTGTGGACCTTGCGACCGTCACGCCCTCGCACGTCAAGGTCGTCAATATCGATACCGGCTCGCCGAGGTACGGCGAACAGGTGCCGCTCGACCTGCCGGAGGATGCCGGGAAGAGTCTTTACCCGATAGAGATCACACCGTGGCCGTTTCCGCCCCATACCCCTTACCGCGCCGCGCGCCAGGTCCTCTTCGACCCTGAGTATGGGGATGTCGGCTCTCCAGGCTTTGCCGATTTCTACGAGAAGGAAACCAACACGCTTCTTTTAAGGGTCGTCAGGCCTCTGGATCAACAGACCCGGTACATGGTGATCTTGACAAAAGACGTAAAGGGGTTGAACGGAGACCCCATCCGATCACCATTCCCCCAGCCGGTCCACGAGACACAGGCAAGGGACTTTCTCGCCGCCCTGCCACTCCTGAGGTCGCAGGGGATCACCGAAGACAGGATCGCTTTTGCCTGGACCTTTACGACCCAGACGATCACCAGGGACCTCGAGACCATCGCGCAGGGGCTGCGGGGGAGGGGCCCAATGGCGTCTCTCAAGGATCGCTACCCGGCCCGTATCACCGAGGTCGCTGACATGGAGACCTGCCTGGACCGGTATTTGTGCGGAAACGACCCTCGTGGGGACAACCCGTGTCGCGACAACTCCTGGATCCTTCAGGCCGAGTTCCTCGACGTCTTTACACGGTCTTTGCTCGCCGAGGTCCCGGAGCTCGTGCGCGCCTTCGGTATAGTCCTCATGGAGGTCGATCTGGGCCGCCAGCCCCGCATGGAACTCCCGCTGGACGCCATCGACTATTTTGTCTTCGGCCGGTTTCGCTCGATCGACTTCCAGGACGACCAAACCGAGATGTTCCAGATGGACTACCGCACGGGCAGTGCCGAGACAAAGGAGAGTTCTGTCCCGTTTCTGATTGCAGTTCCTAAGCCGACCGAAGAGCACAAGCCGCCGTTCCCTGTCGTCATTCACTCGCACGGGACCCCGAGTTTTCGCTGGGAGGCGATCGCCACAGCGAACACGTGGGCGCGGCACGGGTACGCAAGCGCCTGTCTGGACGCGCCACGCCATTCCCCCATCGTCTCGATACCCGACGTCATGATCCTGATAGAATCGCTCACCGGCGCCATCGAGACCGGCATCTGCGAGAAGTACCCGAGCCCTGCCTGCGAGGAGATCCTCGAAGCGATCATGAAGGCGGCCCTGGACGGCGTCGGCGGGCCTGTGGTCGACGGGCTGGCCTGCGTGCTTTTCGGAATATGCCAGGCATCGGCAGACGGCTCTTTCGAGCAGTCCCTCGAGCGACTCTTGCGCACGGGTTTGTTCGCACAGCTTTTCGTCGAAGGGAGGGCAGAGGATCTCGACGGGGACGGGAATACCGATCATGGCGCGCTGTTCACCGCCGACCTTTTCAGGTGCAGGGATCGTGTCCGTCAGACCATAGTGGACCATATGCAGTTCCTGCAGCTCCTCAAGTCCTTGCGCCAGGAGGATGTCCCCCCGCCTGTGGCCGACCCTGCGCATGCAACGGCCGAGGAGATGATGCCCCACCTCCTGGCAGGCGACTTCAACGCCGACGGGATACTCGATATCGGCGGGCAGTACACCTATAGCTACGGACCTGACGGCATGCCGGCCGAGATCGCGGGAGAGCAGCTGTACTATCGGGACGGGATCTCCTACGGGGGCATTACCGACAGCATCCTCCTGGCGGTCGAGCCCGACCTGCACTCGGCCTCGTTCTCCGTCCCCGGAGGCGGTCTTACCGACATCCTGATGCGGAGCGACCTCAGGGCGGTGATGGACCGGGTCTTTCACGAGGTCTTCGGCCCCATCCTGGTCGGAGAACCCGCAGTGGGCCTTCCGGGAACGATCGAATTGTTCTTCATCAGAAGGGGCAAGAAGGAGCGCCTCTCCCAGATCGGGCCGACCGAATCCTTGATGAGTTCGACCCTGGCAGTACCGGTCGGCAAGATGAGGCTCCCGCCGGGCGGCTCGCTCGATCTCATCAATCAAGACAACGGCACGCGCGTGACGGTCGCCCCGCAGGTGTGCGAGGAGCCAGGCCCTGTGCAGGGGATGTGGGGCTGCTTTTCCAAGGGCATTGCCTCGGACGCGGGCGATACGGTGCTGATCGAGGCCCGCGATACCACAGGCGCACTCGTCGATGCGCTCGCCGCAAGGGCGCCGACCCAGGGGTTGGGACTGGAGAGGAACAGCGCTGATTTCCGCAGTTTCGCACACCTGGGGCAGATGGCCCTCGACCCGGCAGACCCCATCAATTACGCACCTCACTGGTTCTTGGACCCGCTCGATTTCTCCGGCACGGAGAGGCCCCGTGCCAAGAACGTCTTTATCACCGTCGTGCCCGGGGACATGTTCGTTCCCGTCAATACGCAGATGGCGCTCGTGCGCGCCGGCGGGCTCCTGGGCTCCGACTCCAATCGGTGCGACGGCTGGCCGCAGAGGCTCGAGGAGTGCGGCCAGGGGTGGGAAGAGATCTCTCGAGACTGCGATTGCATCACTCTCTACCTCGAGGATCGCGACGTGATGACCGGCTTTTACCCGCGTTTCGATATCGACGGGCTTTCCCCGACCTGCGTTTCGCCGCACACACTACCCCCTATCGACAACAGGGCCAAGGGGGCGGGGTTTTCCTTTGTGCGCTTTCCCTTTGCCGATGTGTGGGTTTCGTACGGATACCCCGAGGCCGTCAACAGGGGCATGCATTGGTATCTTGCCTTTTCGGATTCGACGCAACCGGTCAATTGGGCGAAATACTCCCAAGAACAGATGGCTGAATTCTTCGATACCGGAGCCTACGCCGGCCTGAGACCGCCGGAGGTCCCCTGCGTCGACTGCCCCTGTCCTGTCGCACCTGAAACCTGCAGATTTTTGCGGTGAGCCTGGCAGCAGGGACCGACCGCGGAGACTGCCCAGAGCGTGCCCGGAGGCGCTCGAGGGTGAAGCTCGGGCACGGGCCGCCTTTTTCATAGCGATAGGGAACGCGTGCCACACTCTGTCTTTCTGTCTTTGTTTACAGCGGACCGGCTCTGTGCTAATGTTTCTTGATCGTTTCGGCGCCGATGCACTTTTTCCCATGGAGGGCACCGAGCAGGCCCCCTGGGTCGGAATCTCTCAAGGAGCGCTACATGAGGCAGATCGAGACATCGAAGATCCGGAACGTCGCCGTTGTCGGCCATGAAGGCGCGGGCAAGACGACCCTTGTCGAAGGGTTCCTCTATCACGCTGGCGTCATCGGTCGCATGGGCACGATTCGAGAAAAGAACACCGCGAGCGACTTCGACCCTGAAGAGCGGGACGCAGGCAAGTCCTTCAATTGCTCCACGCTGGCCTTTGCCTACAAGGACGTCCAGTTCAACATTCTGGATGTCCCCGGGTCTCCCGACTGCATCGGCGAGGCCCTCACCGCACTGCGCGCGGTCGAGTCTGCCCTCGTCTGCGTGGATGCGACCAGCGGGGTCAAGGTCAACACGCGCAAGCTTTGGAAGGAGGCAGAACAGCTCGGCCTGCCGCGCTTCATCGCCGTCACCAGGCTGGACGGCGAAAACACCGACTTCCAGAAAACACTCTCCGAGATCCAGCAGCATTTCGGCGACCGCTGTATCCCTGTGCTCTTACCCGACGGGTCGGCGGAATCCTTCAGCAGTCTCACCCCTGCGATATCGGTAACGGAGGCAAGCCCTGAGGTTGTACGCAACGCCCACACCAAGCTCGTCGAGGCCATTGTCGAGGCCGACGACGCGCTCATGGAGAAATACCTCGAAGGTCACGAACTGTCCGAGGAAGAGTTCCGCGCGACCTTTCTCAAGGCCCTGCTCGCAGGAGGCATTTTCCCGGTCATGCCCGTGGCTGCCGAGAAAGGCATAGGCAGCGGCGATATTCTGGACATCCTCGCCTCCCTCGCCCCACCGCCGGACGTCATCGCGAGGACCGCTTTTAAGGACGGTCAAGAGATACCCTTGGATCCTCGAGACGGCCTCGTGGGGTTCGTCTACAAGACCATGGCTGACGAGTTCGTCACGAGGATATCCTCCATACGTCTCTTCTCCGGTACGCTCACCACGAACACCAGCTTCGTGAACAGGCGTTCGGGCAGGACCGAGCGGTTCGGCGCCTTGTTCAAACTCTGCGGCAAGGAGCAGCAGCCGGTCGAGGAGGCGAGCGCCGGCGATATCGTCTCGGTCGCCAAGATCGAGGACATGAGGGCCGGGGACACGATAACCGACGAGAAGACCAACGTGACACTCCCCGAGGTGAAGTTCCCCACGCCGATGGTCTCGCTCGCCGTCCGGCCCAAGAGCAGGGGCGACGAACAAAAGATCGGCTCGGCCCTCAAGGAACTCGAGGGAGACGACAGGACCTTTCTGGTGCGTACCGACCCTCAGACAGGCGACCTCGTCATAAGCGGCATGTCCGACCTGCACCTCTCGATGATGCTCAAGCGCCTCAAGCGGAGGCGCAAAGTGGAGGTCGAGACATCGCCGCCGAGAATCCCCTACAAAGAGACGATCACAAAGAGCGTCAAGTACGTCGAGTACACCCACAAGAAGCAGACAGGCGGGGCGGGCCAGTACGCCAAGGTCTTCATAGATCTCGAGCCCCTCGAACGCGGGGGCGGGTACGAATTCGTGGACAAGATCTTCGGGGGCGTGATCGATCAATCCTTCAGGCCGTCCGTGGACAAGGGCATCCAGGCAAAGATGGCCGAGGGGGTGATCGCCGGCTACCCCGTGGTCGATGTCCGGGTAAGCCTCGTGGACGGCAAGACACACCCTGTGGATTCCAAGGACATAGCGTTCCAGGTCGCAGGCAGGGAGGCATTCAAGAAGGCCTTCCTCCAGTGCAATCCGGTGATCCTGGAGCCCATAATGAAGATCGAGATCACCGTGCCCCAGGCGAACATGGGCGATATCATGGGCGACTTGAACAGCAGGAGGGGCAGGATCCTCACCTCTGCCACTGAGGGCCCCATGGCCATCATCCAGGCCCTCGTTCCCATGGCAGAGATCCTCACTTATCAGGCCGACCTCAAGTCCATGACAGGGGGGGAGGGCACCTACTGGATAGAGTTCGACCACTACGATCCCGTACCACCCCACATCCAAAAGCAGATTATAGAAGCCTACGAAAAGAAGCAGGCCCAGAAATAGGCGGCCTCTTGGGCTGGGGGAGAATGGCAGGGGGCCTTGCTCCTTCCTGTCGGCCCAGGAGAGCGAGCCCCCTCCCGTGCCACCCTCCTCGCCGCTCCCTCAGGACTTTTTCTCTTTTGCTTCGATCCTGGCCAGAAGCGCCTCGAGTGCCTCCCGGTGTTCATGGGAATGGTGGCACAACGCCTGGTAGGCGGCCGACACCTCCAAGACCTCGTCCAAGGTGGCACCCTGCGAAAGGTAGAGAAGCCGCTTTGCCAGCCTGAGGGTCCTTGCAGGTTGGCGTGCGATCTCTCGGGCCAGTTCCCAGCAGCGCTCGAGCAGCCTCTCGTGCGGGGTCACTTCGCTGACAAGCCCTATCCTGAGCGCCTCTTGGGCATCCAGCATACGGCACGTGAAGATGAGCTCGCACGCCTTCGAGAAGCCCACGATCCGCGGCAGAAAATAACTGCCACCGTCTCCGGGGATCAACCCCACCGCGACAAAGGTCTCCCCGAAGCGGGCGTGTTCACTGGCGATCCTTATGTCGCACATCGCGGCGAGGTCCAGGCCCGCCCCCACGGCGGGCCCGTTGACCGCCGCAATGGCAGGCACGTCGAGCCTGGAGAAGGCGCGCGGTATGCGCTGAATCTCACTGCGGTAGTTCTCGCGCACCGTCTGAGGATCCCCGGAGAACATCCCGCTGCGCGCATGCATGTCCTTGATGTTGCCGCCGGCGGAAAACGCGCTCCCGGAACCGGTGAGGACGAGGACCTTGATCGATTCGTCCTCCTGGATCCTTGCGAGCGCATCGACAAGCTCGTCGATCAGGGTCTGGCCGGTCAGCGCATTTCGTATATCCGGCCGGTTGAGGGTCAAAAGGACGATCGAGTCCTTCCGCTCGTAAAGAATCTCTTTGTAGTTCATCATGGGAAACCCCTTTCCTCGACTACAAGTTGTTCTCGGCCCAAGAGACCCTTAGCGCTCATCGCCCGAGCCTGTCAAGGATGCATCTCGGCGTGGGTGGGTCGCGGCTCGCCGGTCGCACCCCAAGGGAGACCGGCAGGGCCTTTGATTTTGGGGAGGCTGCTGTGATAAAAGGTCGCCGCCAGTGCGTCAGGAGCGGGGCCCTCTCGTTTTCTCTTTCTTGTTTCCGCCGGGCCTCGACTCACCCGGGACGCCCATCCCTCACCCACAGCACGGAGGATCGATCGCCATGGCCTACAGCATCGACAAGAGGGACATCCTGTTCACCCTGTTCGAGTGGATCGACATCGATAGGATCCTCGCCCTCGACCCGTACAGAGGCTTCACGCGCGAGGACGCAAGGATGCTCATAGACGCCTCTGAAAAGCTCGCAAAGGAGGTGCTTGACCCTATCAACGCCTCGGGCGACAAAGAGGGCTGCCGCTTCGAGAACGGCAAGGTGTACACCCCGAAGGGCTACAAGGAGGCCTGGAGGCGCTATGCAGAGCAAGGCTGGATAGGGGCCGCAGGATCGCCCGAGTACGGGGGCCAGGGGATCCCTGGGTCGGTGGGGATCGCGTGCGGTGAGATCGCCGTGGGGGCCTGCACGGCCTTTACCATGTACCCCGGCCTTACCGGCGCCACGGCGCATCTGCTCGAGGAAGAGGCATCCGAAGAGGTGCGCAATCTCTACGTGGAAAAGATGTATTCAGGACAGTGGGCAGGCGTGATGGTTCTGACCGAGCCACAGGCAGGATCTGCTGTCGGCGACATCAAGACACGGGCAAAGAAACAAGGCGATACCTACCTCCTCAACGGGACGAAGATCTTCATCTCCGGCGGGGAGCAGGACCTTACCGAGAATATCGTTCACGTGCTTCTGGCACGGACCGAAGGGGCGCCACCCGGCATAAAGGGCTTGAGTCTTTTCGTGGCGCCCAAGTATCTGGTCAACCCCGACGGCTCCTTGGGCCCCTTCAACAATATCACCTGCTCGGGTATCGAGCACAAGATGGGGATCCGCGGCTCGGCCACCTGCACCATTCATTACGGGGACGAGGGGCCCTGCAGGGCCCACCTCATCGGCCAGGAGTGCCAGGGGATCAACATCATGTTCAAACTGATGAACCATGCCAGGATCGGATGCGGCCTCCAGGGTCTGGCCCAGGGTGCGAGCGCTCATCAGTACTCGCTCAAGTATGCGGCCGAAAGGATACAGGGGACACGGCTGGAGGACTTCCGGGACCCTGCCGCACCTCGGGTGGCCATCATCGAGCACCCGGATGTCAGACGGATGCTGATGATACAAAAGAGCCTCGTCGAGGGGATCAGGGCCATCTTGTATACGGCGGCGTACCTCCTCGATCTCTCCAGGGGAAGCGCACACGAGGAAGAGAGGGAGCGAGCACAGGATCTCGTCGAGCTTTTCACGCCGATTGCAAAGGCCTACAGCACTGATTTCGGGTTCGAGTGCTGCAGACTCGCCGTGCAAATCTACGGGGGGTACGGCTTCAGCGAAGAGTACCCTGTCGCCCA
>Ga0272448_1007609_pt1 | contig 11441 bp, 10 predicted proteins | sample YNPCB0191_FD_202220 | JGI IMG/M metagenome (GOLD analysis project Ga0272448, IMG submission 202220) | Hot spring sediment microbial communities from Yellowstone National Park, WY, United States - YNP-CB-019-1 | ecosystem: Environmental > Aquatic > Thermal springs > Hot (42-90C) > Sediment... | reverse complement strand
ATTATTGCCAGAAAGATTCTGAAGGAAATCGTTACCAGATATGTACGGTCCGGAGTGGAAGAAGTGGAACTGGCAGAAGAAATAAGGCACCTTACTTATGTCCATGGGGCTACGGGTAGCAGTTTCCCGCCTATTGTAGCCTCTGGTCCAAACAGCGCTTATCCGCATCACCGGCCAGAAAGAAGGAGACTTAAAGAAGGTGAAGTTCTTATCATTGACTTAGGTGTGGAATATGAAGGGTACCATAGTGATTTAACGGAAACAGTTTTTGCAGGGAAAAAATCTCCTGATCTGGAGTGTTTATATCAGGCTGTGGCAGAAGCGCAGAAAAGGTGTCTGGAAAAAATCAGAGCAGGACTTTCCGGTCAGGAAATTCATCAACTGGCTGCTTCTTATTTCCAGGAGAAAGGGCTGGCTAAGTATTTTGTTCACGGCCTGGGTCACGGACTTGGTCTGCAGGTTCACGAAAAACCAGTCTTAAACACTCGCAGCAAAGACCTGTTACAGCCAGGTATGGTTGTTACTGTGGAACCAGGATTATATCTACCTGGTACAGGCGGGGTAAGGCTGGAGGAAATGGTTTTTTTATAGGCTTTTCCCCTCACAGAAATGTTTTTGTTTTCGTAATATGTGGCCGTCTTCACTGGCAGGATAAGGTGAACGGGTGAATTAGCAGACATTTCCGCTCCCAGAACTGCTCTCCATATGTTATGATGACCTGAGAAAAAATAAATGATTCTCTTACTGCTTACTGAAGGAAAGAACCGGTCTCTGGTTTTCAGTCAGAAGAAAAAAAAGAGGAGAAGAGTAGAATTATTTTTTCTTCTCCTGGTAACTGCCATTTCAGTTCTGCTGTCTGACGGTGAGCCAGTCTTTTCGCAGAATGAGAAAAATAGCACCTTCAATGCAGGGCTGAAAATACTTCGTCTTGATTATACCTGCGATGAAAAGAAAGAAATCATTACTTTAGCCATCTGGTACCCGACATATGAGAAACAAGAAAGGTTTGTTTATCACCAGGGGAAAAACTACGAAAACTATGAAAGCAAACTGGCATTTAATGCGCCTGTTTCCGAGGAGCATCGTCCCTTTCCTCTGATATTGTTTGCCCACGGTGCCTATGGAGATGGATTTAGTTGTGCGTTCTTTATGGAGTATCTCGCCCGGCACGGTTATATTGCAGTTGCCCCTGATTTTAAGGATACGAAAGGACCCGGTTATACCGAAGAGATAGCCTTTTCCAGAATAGCGGGAGGTAACACAGCCTCCGCGGCAGCTATTTTAAGAACAGCAAAACAATTTGTTTCAGATATGGAGGCCAATCGCGATTTATTACTCTGGTATCTGGGGAAATATAGATTGCAACCTTCTTCCTTCGTCATTGACAGGATACTGGAGATGAACAGAGATAAAAATTCCTTTCTTTATCAGGTTATTGACGAAAAACAAATCGGGATGTGCGGGCATTCTCTGGGTGCACTGACTGCCATGGGCAAAATTGGTGCTCATCCAGAACCAGGATTTAAGGACGGAAGAATAAAAGCAGGATTGTTATTTTCTGGGCCGGTATACCCTTTTGAAAATACAGTGGGTAATATCGGTGTTCCTGTGATGATGATGCGCGGTGATAAAGACCCGGCGAATTTAGGCGGGAATCTGGGGTTAGAAAGAAAGATTGCCTACCAGCGGGCAAAACCTCCTAAGTATTATCTTGTCTTGAAAGATGCCACGCACTTTTCTTTTACCAGCAGGGTCTGCGGGGATACGCCCTTATATCAGGCTGCTGAGACGAGCTTCCAGGCGAAAGCCATATGCAGGTATGGTCTGGCATTTCTGGAAAGATATGTGCGGGAAAATATTTATGCAGAAAAAGTTTGCCGGGAAATTTTTCCAGGGTTAGTTTATTATGAAAGGGAAGAGCTGCCTGGTGTGATTTTCCGGTGGGGTATAGAGCCTGCATCCAGGGAAGGAATCTCTGAGGCCATTAAAGAAGAGGTAAAGAAAAAAATAAGAGAGAAAAACAAAAGGAAAAACAACCGTGATACCTTGCCGGAGAAAAACCCTGTCCGTATTTAACACTAACTGACAGGGAAACCCTGCCTTTTCTTATGCTTTGCCTAACATTTTTTCCGTGATATGTTCGGTTTTCGCAGACCACTTGACAGAGGTAGCCGGTGTGTTTTATAATTGTTCAATAAATGATTTGAATTCAATCTTGAAATTCATACATAGATGGAAAAATAAAGAATTTAAAATGAACAAAAGGCAGATGATAACAAGACTGGAAGAAAAGGGAATTCAGGCATCGTACCAGAGAATAAAAATACTGGAATATCTGATGAAAAATAGAATTCATCCGACTGTTGATGATGTCTATAAAGCTTTAAAAAACGAGATACCAACGCTTTCTAAAACGACGGTGTATAACACGCTGAAGACTTTTGTAGAAAAAAGAATTATCTCTCTGGTGACCACAGAGGAGGATGAACAAAGGTATGACTATGCTGGAGAAAACCATCTACATTTTAAGTGCAAAAGGTGCGGGGCTTTATACGATGTGTTTCATAAATGCGAGGTTTTGCAACGTAGGCAGATACAGGGACATCTCATAGAAGAAGCCCACATATACCTTATCGGGGTATGTAAAAAATGCAGAAAGAGAAATGCTTGATTTAAGGAGGTGATTGATGGATAGGTACATCTGTACAGTGTGTGGATATGTGTACGACCCGGAGAAGGGAGACCCGGAAAACGGGGTAGCACCGGGTACAAGTTTTGAAAAACTTCCTGAGAAATGGACATGCCCAGTCTGCGGGGCTGGAAAGGACAAGTTTGAAAGGGAAAGTTAAAGGGATAATATAACTTAAAAAAGATGGGGGAAGACAATGCCTGCAATCCTGGACATTAAAGATGTTTTGCAGTTTGCAGTAAGGATAGAAGAAAACGGAGAAAACTTCTACCGGTCGGTAGCCCGGACAATAACGGATGAGGAAGTGGCGAAGCTGTTTAATTTTCTGGCAGAAGAAGAAGTACGCCACAGAAAAATTTTTGCGGAAATGCTGGAGAAAACAGGAAAACATGAGGTTGCCGAGACATATCCGGGTGAGTACTTCCAGTATCTGAAGGCTTATGTGGAAAATTTGATATTTTCTTCTACGATGGAGAAACAACTGAAGAACAGAAAGGGGGTAAGGAAAATTATGGACTTTGCTATAGGAAGGGAGCTGGATTCTATCACGTATTATCTGGAGACAAAATCTTTAGTACCCGGGATACAGCATGGAATTCTGGAAAAGATTATAGAAGAAGAGAGGAGCCATTTTGTTCGTCTTTCCATCATGAAGGAAAAGATGGAAAAATGAAAGCTGTTTCGGGCTGAAATGTTTAAGACAAAGCAGAGTTGTTACCGCAGTAATTAGTTTACAAAAAAGGGGGGGAAAATGGAAGAAAAAGTAATGGTGAAGAGAATGCCGCTTCTGGGGGATGACTTTCCAGAGATGAAGGTTCAGACCACACAGGGAGTAATTGATTTACCCGGTCACTACGCTGGGAAGTGGTTTGTTCTTTTCAGCCACCCGGCAGATTTTACGCCTGTCTGCACCACGGAATTTGTTGCTTTCCAGAAAAGATATGGGAAGTTCAAAGCTTTGAACTGTGAACTGATCGGTCTTAGTGTGGACCAGGTTTTTTCCCATATAAAGTGGGAAGAATGGATAAAGGAAAAGTTAGGAGTGGAGATTGAATTTCCTATCATTGCAGATACTGGAGCGGTGGCAGAGACACTGGGTTTAATCCATCCGGGGAAGGGCAGCAATACTGTCCGGGCGGTCTTTGTAGTGGATGAGGCGGGTAAAATCAGGATTATCCTTTACTATCCTCAGGAACTCGGCAGGAATATGGACGAGATACTGCGGGCGGTAGAGGCAATGCAGATATCTGACAAATATGGAGTGGCAATGCCGGCTAACTGGCCTGACAATGAGGTGATGAAGGACCATGTAATAATACCGCCGGCAAAGGATGTGAAAACGGCAAAAGAAAGGTTGGAGAAAGCCAGAAAAGGTGAGTGGGAATGTTTTGACTGGTGGTTATGCCATAAGAAACTGCAAAAGTAGAAAATCCTGACGAAAAAGAATTTCATAGGAAAGGAGGTGAGAAAATGGTTTGTCTGTGGAGATGTGAAATTTGCGGAGACCCCTACATCGGAGAAACTCCTCCCAGCAATTGTCCCTTCTGTGGCGCCCACTCCAGATACATTAAACTGGCAACGTTGGCGCAGGTGACATTTGATGTGCATCTGGAGCCAAAGGATAGAGAAAATGCTGAACGTGCTCTTTCAGTGGAGGTAAGCAATTCCGCATTTTATTTCTGTGCTGCAGAGAAGACTGATGATGCCGAGGGTAAACTTCTTTTTAAGGCGCTGGGCAAAGTGGAGGCCGAGCATGCAGCGGTCTGGAGAAAGATATTGAAGCTGGCATCCGTGCCCAAAGGAACAGAGGTTTGCTTTACAGAAAACAGGGAGAACCTCAAAGAATCTCACCGGCGGGAAACAAAGGCGATTGAATTCTACAGAAAAGCTGCCGGAGAAGCAAAAAACTTACGGATAAAGGAGATATTTGAGGCTCTGGTAGAGATTGAAACTGACCATTTACATCTTTCCGAGGAGAGGATGAAAAATGACTGAACTAAATCAAATTTACAGATGTAAGGTATGCGGAAACATCGTGGTTGTTTTACATGCTGGAGCAGGACAGCTGGTGTGTTGTGGACAACCTATGGAATTACTTCCGGAAAAGACAGAAGATACAGGGAAAGAAAAACATGTGCCTGTGCTGGAGAAGACAGCTACCGGGATAAGAGTTAAAGTTGGTTCTGTCCCGCATCCCATGGAAGAAAAGCACTATATTGAATGGATTGAGATAACAGCTGATGGGTTCATTGCCAGAAGATTCTTAAAGCCAGGGGACAAACCGGAAGCAGAGTTTGAGGTGCAGGCAGAAAACATTACTGTTAGAGAATACTGTAATGTCCACGGTTTGTGGAAGTCATAATTTTTTATGGCTTCAGTCCAGGCGTTGATAGAGGAATGGTTCTTGATTCTACTGCCAGGTATCTTTTCGTCTCCTCCAGGTCAGGTTGTTTTGCGGAAAGCCGGTTGTGTGTTTAAATAATAGGGATAAAGGCAACTATCCAATAACTGGAGGTAAAAGATGGGTTTTCCCACAACAGAGGTTGGTGGTGTTACCCTTTCCCGTCTGATTTGCGGTACAAACTGGTTTCTTGGTTATTCTCACACCAGTGCCGCGAAAGATAAGTTTATCAGGGAGTTATTTTCTACCCCGGAGAAAATAGCAGCAGTGATTGAAGTCTTTGGACATCACGGTATTAACGCGGTTATGGGTCCTGCCAATCCTCTCCTGGCAGAAGCCATCAAGATTGCCTGTGACCGGGTAGGCAAAAAAATACATTATGTCTGTACTCCTCATTATGAAGTGGGCAAACTGGAAACCTGGCAGCAGGCGATAGACACAGCTTTAAACTACCAGGCTACTTTCTGTTTTCCGCACCAGTGTATGACTGACCCCCAGATAGATGTTGTCAGAAGATGCCTTTCTGAAGAACTGCAGATATGTTTGCGGATGGTCAGGCAGGCAGGAATGATTCCAGGATTGAGCAGTCATACACCCCAGGCAATAGTTTGCGCGGATACCTGCGGTGCTGATGTGGAAAGTTATATCCAGCCATATAATGCAGCTGGTTTTCTCTGCCAGGTAGAAACAGACTGGATAAGAAAAATTATTCTTCAGGCAAAAAAACCAGTTATGACCATCAAACCTCTTGCTGCGGGTCGGATTCTACCTCCTACCGGGTTGACATTTGTCTGGAACAGTATCCGGCCCTGTGATTTAGTAACGATTGGCGTTGTTTCCCCGTATGAGGCGGAAGAGTGTATTGAGCTGAGTCTTGCCTGTCTGGAAAAGCGGCCGGCGGAGGTAGAACTTCAGTATACCAGAAGTAAAAAATCTCTTGTCTGAAGAAGTTAACCAGAGAAAAAGGAATTACTGTGGACACAAACCAGCAGGGAAAAATTTCTGTGTTTCTCCGACGTATCAACTCCGAGTTAAATTTTGCCGAGAAGTTTCTTTCTCTTTGTCCGGATAAAAAGGCCTGGAAGGAAGTCGCTGAAGTAAAGAAAATTCTGGAGAGCCAGGGGGAAAACATTTCTGCCAGAACTGCAGGCCAGCTGGTGGAAGAATGTGAAAAAAGGATGTCTTATACTGCGGTATTGGTGAAAAAATTGACTGTCCATGCGGTTGGTCATGCCCATATTGATATGAACTGGACCTGGCCGTTAGATGAGACGCTGGCTGTCATCAGGGATACCTTCAGCACTGTTTTAACCTTAATGGACAGATACCCTGAGTTTACTTTTTCCCAGAGCCAGGCTGCTGTGTATTACCTTTTAGAAAAGTATTATCCAGAATTGTTAGCAAGGATAAAAGAAGCGGTGAAGAAAAAAAGGTGGGAGGTTTCTTCTGTTACCTGGGTAGAAGCAGACAAAAATTTATCCTCCGGGGAGAGTCAGATAAGGCAGATTCTTCTGACGAAGAAATATTTTAAGAGAATTTTTGATTTGCCTGAGGAAGAAATGGTTTTAGATTTTGAACCTGATACCTTCGGGCACGCTGTCAGTATTCCTTCTATTCTTGCAGGAGCTGGTGTTAAATACTACTATCACTGTCGTGGTTCCCGGGGTCCGAAATTAGCCAGATGGGTTGGTCCTGACGGCGGCGAAGTGCTGGTGTATTTTGAAAAAGATAGCTGGTATATCAAACACGGAGACAGGGTTACTCCGGAAGCCATTGGTGATTTTGCCCTGATGAACCTGAAGCAGACGGATTTGCCTGCAGCTCTTTTTGTTTATGGTATCGGTGACCATGGTGGCGGTCCCACAGTACGGGATATTGAGAATATCCAGCAGGCATCTTCCTGGCCAGTTTTCCCTACAGTTATTTTCTCCAGTTATAAAAGATTTTTTTCTACCATAGAACCCTTCCGGGAGAAACTTCCTGTCATCAGGGGAGAGCTCAATTTTATGTTCACCGGCTGCTATACCTCGCAATCAGAGATTAAAAAAGCCAACCGCTCTGGTGAACGTTACCTGAGACAGGCGGAAACCTATGCCTGTTTAGCTTCCCGGCTGGACCACAAATTTTCTTATCCTCAAGATTTGTTAGAGAGTGCCTGGAGAAAGCATCTCTTCAACCAATTTCATGATATTCTGCCTGGTTCAGGGAAACCTGAAACCAGGGAATATGCGTTAGGTCAGTTTCAGGAAATTGCTGCCTTTACTTCTGCTGTCAGAACAAAAGCCCTGGTTTCTTTCACAGAATTAATTAATACGCAGGAAGCAGTCAAGATTTCAGGTTTTAAAGGGGGAAGGTCTGATTTATCCCTGGGCGCTGGTGCTGGTTTTCTCCAGAAGCAACGTGGTATCTCCTTACCAGGAAGTGATGATGCAAGCGCCCGGGTTTTTGTCGTGTTTAACTGCTGTCCTTTTCCCCGCACAGAAGTAGTAGAAGGTATTCTCTGGGATATGCCAGGTCAGTATCCTGTTGCGGTCAAGGATAGCCGTGGCCAGATTGTTGTTTCTCAGCTGTTAGAAGGTAATGGACATTACTGGGGACACTGTTACCAGCGTCTTCTTTTTCTGGCGGAAAATGTGCCACCTTTAGGTTACCGAACCTATGTTGTGGGGGAAACTCCAGAAGCTAAGTCTGAGGAGAAAAAAAGGTATGATTACCGTCTGGAGGAACCGCAGGTCTTCTCTTTAGAAAACGACATTCTGCGCCTGGAATTAGACATCATTTCCGGTGGTATCAAACGGCTGTTATGGAAAAAAGACGGGCTGGAAATGTTAAATCCTGGCCAGGTTTTGGCTCTTTTCCGCCTGATAGAGGAGCGCTTTCCGCTCGGCTGGGGTATGACAGCCTGGCTGGTGGGAACCCATTCGTTGATAGAGAACCTGAAAGGCGTCTGTTTTTCAACTGAGGCGGTCTGCCAGGGTCCTTTGCGCTGGAGTATCACCTTTACTGGAAAAATCAGGCATTCTGACCTCAAAGTAACTTATTCCTTAGACCGTGGCAGCGCTGATATCCGGCTGGAATGCCAGTGCCTCTGGAGAGAATGGGGTGAAAAGGAGAAGTTTGTTCCCCAGTTAAATGTGATTTTCCCGCTGGCGGTGAAGGAATCAGTCAGACATTATGAAGTTCCTTCTGGCTGGTTGGAAAGAAAAGAAAAAGATATGGACTTACCTGCCTGGAGGTGGGCAGACATCTGCGGGAAAACCAGTGGCAGCAGGAATAAGATAGGGCTGACCGTTTACACTGATAGTAAGCACGGTTTTCGGGCAGGAGATAATTTCCTGAGTGTTTCTCTTCTTCGTAGCAGTTACGACCCGGACCCCTTTCCGGAAATAGGGCAGCATAGTTTTACCATTGTTCTTTCTCCTTATCCAGGCCGATTTCAGCCAGAAAGTTGTTTCCAGAAGGCTGAAACTAATGATTTCCCCCTTCTGGTTTTTCCAGCCACCAGCCACACTGGAATTCTACCTCTGGATTCTTTTCTCTTAGAACTGGCAGAGAAAAATGTAGTCTTTTCCGCCTTTAAGAAGCAGGAAGAAGGCAATGGACTGATAATACGGTTTTATGAAGTCGCCGGGAAAAAGACTGTTTTTCATCTCCGGTTTAACAGACAACTTTTTCCTGCGGGTGTGAGAGTTACGGAGACAGATTTACTGGAGAAAGCAAAAGGTAAGAGCAAGTCCTTCCCGGATGGCGCTGCTACCTGGGAGATTAAAGCCAGAGGGCTACTAACCCTTCTGGTAGAACCACTCCAAGATTAAAGGGTATACCGGGTACCTTTTGCACCCTTCAGCCAGTTAGTGAATCTTTCCTGGTGAATCATGGAAAGCCGGATAAGGGCATCCACGGCAACATAGCTGGTAAGCTCATTTCTGTTATTTTCTAAAAAAGACTGGATTTGTTCTTCATTTCTCGCACCCTCTGTAAAATTTTTTGTCAGTTCATAATCCCGGCTTTTTTTTCCTGCCTGCACGTAGTCTATCCAGAGTAAATAACGTTTGACCCATTTTTGGTAAGGCAGCTGAAGGAGGAATTCTTTAAGCAATTTCAGTTGTTTTACCGGGTTATGTTCCTTATCCAGTACACTTTGCACTTGGCTCAGTTTTTCTCTTAAAGAAGCACCTGATTTTCCAGCCAGTGCCTGGTAGTACTGTCTGCAGAGGCCTTCAGGATTTTCCTCCAAACTCCAGAGGATTCTGCCCAGGGACCACTGAGGGAAAATATCAGGCCAGCCATCAAAAATAGAACAAAGGTAAAAAACCTGTACCTCATGCCGGGCATACCAGCTGACTTCGTCAAAGCGGATTTCCACGCCGGGATGGTAGAGATACCTGGGACGGTCAAAGCGTCTGGTTTCATCATAGAAACTTCCCCCGTACTCAAAAATGCCCAATCCCTGGTTTGTTTCCTTTACTACTCTGAACCATTTCCGGAACAATGTTCCATACTCTCTTTCATCCACTGGATTGATGATGTCAGGTTCCGGATAACGTGTACCCAGGGTAAGTTTTGGTGCACCTGGCTGGTAGAAGCGTTTCTGGTAGGGCCTCAGGTAAGGACAGAGCATGGTGAAACAACGCGTGTTAGGCTGGAGTTTCTTCCAGGGAAGATTGAGGAGATTAGAATAAGCAATCAGTTCTATCACTACAGAAGATGGCAGTTTCTCAGACAGAAGGCTGGCGAGATGGTAAAGATGTTCATAAGGCGTTTTTTTCAAGCAGTTGGGACACTGACACCAGTTATTAACACCATCATGTGGCCACAGACCAAATATTTCTGTCTGGGGGAAACTCATCATATGTTCTGCCATGCGGTCAGTAATAAACTCCGCTGCCTCCTGGTTGGAATAACAGGGCTGGATAGGAAGCTCGGCATTCAGATGCGGACAATCAGGTATAACTACCTGGTCTGTAAGAACACGTTTTCCGTTTCTGTAGCCAAACCAGTCAGGATGTTTGAGAAACTTTTCTTTCGGCAGAAAGTAGTGCATGGCATGGTCACCCAGTGTCAGATGGATACACCGACTGGTACAGAGTTGAAGTATTTCCTTCCGGTAATCCTCCTTCTGACTCATCCAGTAAGCACTGTTTCTTCTCCACAGGTTCCAGCGGTTACGGTTCATCCATCTGATTAGGCCGTGGTTGTCTCCATTGGGACTGCCACCATCCCGTCCCCGGTAAGGAAAAAGAGGCCTCTGGACTCCAGCAGGTAAGGCTTTTCTCCTGCCAAAAAGAATATCTCTGTCTTCCAGACCAGCCCAGATAACCCCTGTTAAACACTGTAAAACTTCCTGAACCCCGTAGAGTGCTCCCTCATTACCTCCAGCGACCACCCAGATTCTTCTGCCATCGGGTAGTAACTGAAAACTCTGTCGGGTAATTTCCCAGGCGCACCGGCTCTGAAAAGAATCTGGTCTTTTTGGTTCTGGTTTCTTTACCTGGTGCGAAGGAAGGTTAACAGGGATACCCTGGTTTTCCAGACTTATTACCACCAGAGAAATTCCTGCCAGTTGTTTTCTTGCCTCTTCATACTTTTCTACAGATTCAATATCTTCCCTGATACTTTCAAGGATGGCACCGGAAACATTGCTTCTTTCAATCTTCATTTTTCCCCCGCTGTTTTTGGGAATTATTTTGCCCTAAATTTTTCCTGTAGCTGTTCAATGGCACCGGCTACTTTTTCCCGGCAGTCCAGAATAAGTTCATACGGCATGTTATAGTCATTCAAAGTCGGGAAAACATTATTCCAGATATTATCCAGAATGTTTTGTGCCTTTTCTGCCTCCCTGTCCCATCCTTTTTCTTTTGCCTGAAGAATCATACTCCTCAAAAGATTAACATACCAGGCATCTTCCATCCCTTCCCTGATAATCTCCCATCTAATACTATCAATGGGCGAAGTGTCCACCCATCCCTTTCCTGGTTTTATCCAGGCAGGTTTCTCTGGATGCACCGGATACATTACGGAATTCCAGTGGCTATACCGGGAACGCCAGACTTCGTCATGGTCATTCCAGCATTGTATTCCCCACCAGGAAATCAAATCAAGGTCATAACGAGCTGCCTGCCAGAGGTAACTGCGCCATTCTGAAGCAGGAGCAGAAACCGCAGTCCTTGGTGGAGGACCGCAGTTATACCAGGAAACCAAATCTCCAGCCTGCCTGGCTTTCTGGAAAAAGGCAGTGTTATGGAGCATGTAAAGAATCTGCCAAACTTTAACAATACCCAGTCCTTTTTCTGCTTCCTGGTAATCAATGTTGTTAAAGGCAGTCATAAGAGGTATACCCGCAGCTCTGGC
>Ga0272448_1007608_pt1 | contig 11442 bp, 9 predicted proteins | sample YNPCB0191_FD_202220 | JGI IMG/M metagenome (GOLD analysis project Ga0272448, IMG submission 202220) | Hot spring sediment microbial communities from Yellowstone National Park, WY, United States - YNP-CB-019-1 | ecosystem: Environmental > Aquatic > Thermal springs > Hot (42-90C) > Sediment... | reverse complement strand
ACGAAGTGAGCCTACCCTCCCCCCTGCGTTCAGGTTCCCGAGAAATGGGGGGAGGAGAGGCGGAGCGTAGCGGAGCCTACTCTCCTCCCCGCGTTTCGGAGTTACATTTCCTTTACCGGGTCTATTCCCATTAATTCAAGTACATTTTTCAGGGTCCATCGTGTGGCAGCAATGAGTTCAAGTCTTGATCTCCAGTTTTCAGAATCAAGGACACGAATATGTTCGTAGTACTGGTTGAATCGATCCGCAAGGAGGGATGCATATGCTGGGATGAGGTGGACATCTCTCCTCTCTGCAAGTTCGGTGATAAGTGAAGGGAGCCGGGCGATTGTGCGGATCAGTCCCATGGTATACTGATCTGTATCTGCAGGGATGAACCCGGATCCATCCATATCAGGTCCTCTGGTCCATATCCCCATTTCAGATGCGCGTGCAAATATGCTCATGCATCGTGCATGTGCATACTGGGCATAGGGCGCGCTCTCCCCTTCAAAGTTCAATGCCTCTTCCCACCTGAAGATAAACGATTTCTCTGCCTGAATGCGAAGGATGTTAAACCTTACTGCACCTGCACCGATGGAGTGTGAGATCCGTCTTACCGTAGATTCGTCCATATTAGGATGCCTTTTTCTGACCTCGAGTGATGCCCTTTCCACAGCCTCGTTGACAAGGTCCTTGAGATAGACCACATTTCCTGTCCGGGTGGACATCCGCCCCTCGGGCAGAGACACCATACTGTAAAATATGAGTTCAGGGACCTTTGCATGAAGGAGGGTAAGCATCGTGACTACACCTTTCATCTCCAGGCGGTGATCCTCTCCGATGACATTGATCATGATGTCGGCACGAGACCCCTTATCCAGATGGTATATGATATCCCGCAGGGGGTATAAGGTCGTTCCATCCGCACGCAGAAGTGTAAGTGTCTCGTTTTCATCTAATTCAATATACTTCGTTCCATCCTTCTCTTTCAGGTATGGTTTCAGCCTTTCGATTACATCCCCTGTGTCACCATGAAGGATCAGGTCTGATTCCCAGGTAGCCCTGTCAAATCGTACATTGATGAGTTCCAGGTCACGGAAGATCTTATCCATCATGATGGTGCATACATGTCTCACCGAGGAGAGGATAGACTCGTCCCGCGCCTCGATCTTTCGCAGGATCTCGGAGATCCCCTCTCGAACATTTTCATCCTTTTCTTCAAGTGCGCTGGCCTTCCTGTAGAGTTCTACAAGACCCTCCGGGGTATTGGTATCGCCCTGGAGGTTCAGATACCCCCAGGTAAGTGTTGCCACCTGTCGTCCCACATCATTAATGAAATACTCCCTTGTTACGCTGTGCCCGGCAGCCTCAAGTAATCTGGCGAGGGTATCCCCGATGATGGGGTTTCTTGCACGACCGACATGCAGTGGTCCTGTCGGGTTAGCACTTGTATGCTCGATCAGGATGCTCGGTGCGGACTGATCCCTGTACCCGTACCGCTCCTTTCGTGAGAGAACACACCTTACAGTTGCAAGGGCGAGACGCTCATCGTTAAACCTGAAGTTTATGTACCCGTTTTTCGATTCCACTGTGAACAGATCACCCGGAGGGATCCGCTGCATTATCTCCTCTGCGACCTTCTCCGGGTTTTCCTTAAGATTCCGCGCAAGTGAGAAACACGCATACCCGATATCACCGTACCCTTCGTCAGGTCTTATCTCCTCAGGGACAGGATAACCAATAACTTTGCATGCATGATGCATCGCTGACCTTACTTGCGTTATAAATGGCTCAAGAGGGTCCTCGGTCATCTTATCTCACCTTATATCTCAGGAGTGCACCCATACCCCCGAACACCTTGTAAAATATTTTTCCCTGTTCGGATTCGGTCGATATGAGTTCTATCTTTGTCTTGTACTTTTCAGCAAGTCTCCCCATCTCCTTTACGATATCCTCCTCTTTTTTCTTTTCCATATCTCCGCCGCAGGTACATGCCTCGGGGAGGTACTCATCTGATCCCTCATAGGTCTTTTCCTGTGTTTTGCCACAGGATGTGCATTCCCACTCAATACGTACCCTTCGCAACCCCTCTGAGATCAGCAGTGTATCCACACACCCCTGCGCCAGGGCTTCTCTCACATTGGATTCTCCGTAGGTTGCCAGTTCACTGTCACTGCGGACCTCTCTGAAAAACCGCTCCAGCAGGGTGCGTTCCCTTGCGATCTCCAGTGTGGAAATATGCTCAGATGCCCGCTCAACCAGTTCTCGCAACCCGAACTCGTTTGTATAACCAACATCAAAGTATGGAGTGATGAGTTTTTTCTTCAGGTCATGATGAAGATAGTCTTCCTCAGCAAAGTACTCCTTTGTCGGGCCCGGACCACCGAGCAGTATCCCGTTAAGTTCTTTGAGATGGGGGTGAAACACATCGTATGCCATATCTGCCATCCTCTTGAACCATTCGTGTGCCGCCTGCTCGATCAACCTTTCAAACCTTCTGGCGCTCTGACCTCCCCGACCGTGTTTGCTCGGGACATTCGATTCTTTTGTCTTCACATGGACGATCCTTTTTCCCCGGAGGAACCCGAGGGTGCATTCGGACCGGTCAATCAGCATCAGTCCGTATATATCAGTCAACTTAATCAGATCCATCAACGGATCAAGAAAGAACTGCGAGTCGCATCGATAAATGAAGGATGTGATTGGCTCGGGAGGATAAATCACCTCTGAAATATACTCACTCCTGTTTCCGCCGAGGTCCCTCGTCCCCACAAAGAAGACCACCCCATTTTCCGGAGGTACTCTGAAAAACTTGAGTTTTCCTATGAGGGAATCTATTGCCCAGAGAACATTTTTTCTCGTTGTCCGGGACTTGATGTTTCCCGCCTGAGAATATTCATTTCTGAGATAGTTGCTTACATCGGAGATCGCACGCCCGGGAGGGATGTATAGCGAGATGAGTTCTGTTGCCCTCCCGCGAATCTTCGATAACTCTTCGAGTTTGCGCCGGAACTCGTACCACTCAATCTGATCCAGAGTATCAGTCATTTTAGAAGTAGAGAATGCAGTGGTATAAAAGAATTTTCAATGCGGTGCTCTGTCTGAATATTGCAGAGGATCAGCCCCGGACGGAATCGAACCGTCACCTTAGGCTCCAAAGGCCCGCATGCTAGCCACTACACCACGGGGCTATCGTCCTCATTACAAAATAATTTGGATGGGGTATTAAAACCCTCGCATCTCTTGATTAAGAGGGTGGACGGATGAATCCTTAAATAGAGGTCATAATATCCCGCAGGGTATGAAAAATCTCAGGATCAATGACCTTCATGTTGCTGTTGGCGATAAGGAGATCCTAAAAGGGATAACCCTCGAGATAAACAGGGGTGAAATTCATGCGATTATGGGTCCAAACGGCTCCGGAAAGAGTGTGTTCTCTAATACTATTATGGGGGATCCGAGGTATAAGATTACAAGGGGGGATATACTCCTTGACGGGGAGAGTATCCTTCCCCTGAAGGTGGATGAAAGGGCAAGGAGGGGCATCTTTCTTGCATTTCAATACCCGCAGGAGGTGCCCGGTGTCTCGTTATCCACGCTGCTATGGACATCGATAAACGCACGCAACACCTCAAGGATGGATGCTGCAGAGTTTCAGAAACGATTGAAAAAAGAGATGAAACGCCTGAAGATGGATGAAGGACTTACCCAGCGTTCGGTGAATGAGGGGTTCTCCGGCGGGGAAAAAAAGAAGTCTGAGACGCTGCAGTTATCCCTGCTGAGCCCGGAGGTGGTTATCCTTGATGAGCCGGATTCGGGTCTGGATGTCGATGCAATGAAGATTGTAGCCACTGCAGTGAAGAATTATACGATCACCCACCCGGATTCATGTCTCATTGTGATAACGCACTATCAGAGGATATTGAGATACATCAAACCGCGATTTGTTCATGTACTTGTTGGAGGGAGGATCGTGAAATCAGGCGGGTATCATCTGGCCAGGGAAGTTGAATCAAAGGGGTATGAACAGTTTGCTGGGGAAGGTAATGCCTGTGCGTAAGGAAAGGATTCAAGGCCCGGATATTCGCAGGTATGAATTCAGGACAGAAACAAAACCGGTATATATTGCGGAGCGCGGGCTCTCCCGGCGGGTGGTGGAAGAGATATCCCGGATGAAGAAGGAACCTGAATGGATGCTGAGGCTCCGGCTCAGGGGGCTGGAAGAGTTCATGAAGAGACCGCTTCCCGGGTGGGGACCAAACCTCAGCGGACTGGATTTCGATGCGATAACTTACTATATCAAACCTGAGGGTAAGGCGACATCATGGGATGATGTTCCTCGTGAGGTGAAAGAAGTATTTGACAGGCTCAGGATCCCGGAGATGGAGCGGCGTGCCCTTGCAGGGAATGTGGTTCAATACGAGTCGGAAAGTGTGTATTACAACTTAAAGAAGGGCTGGGAGGAAAAAGGTGTGATCTTCATGGACCTTGATTCTGCGCTTCAGAGGTACCCGGAGATGGTTAAAGAGTATTTTATGAAATGTGTGCCGATAAACGATAATAAGTTCTCCGCGCTTCATGCTGCGGTATGGAGTGGGGGGTCGTTTGCATATATTCCCCGGGGAGTAAGTGTTGAGATGCCGCTGCAGACATATTTTCGCATGAACGAAAGACAGTCCGGTCAGTTCGAACATACACTCATTATTGCGGAACCCGGCTCATCCGTTCACTACATTGAGGGGTGCACCGCGCCGAGGTATGATGAGAATTCGCTTCACAGTGCGGTGGTAGAAATATATGCAAAGGAGGGGTCACGGGTTCGATATACGACGGTTCAGAACTGGAGCAAAAACATATACAATCTCAACACGAAGCGTGCCCTCGTAGAAAAAGGTGCGCAGATGGAGTGGGTGGGGGGTAGTCTGGGTGCATATATTACGATGCTTTATCCGTGCAGTATCCTCCGTGGCGAAAATGCAAAGGCATCGCACCTTACGATCTCGTTTGCCAGTGAAGGCACATGGAAGGATGGTGGCGCAAAGGTTATTCATGCGGCTCCGAATACCCAGTCCAAGGTTATTGCAAAGAGTATCTCAATGGAAGGGGGTACATCAGTATTTCGCGGGCTGATCCGTATTAATAAAGGTGCGGTGAATGCAAAGGCACATGCAGTATGTGATGCGTTGATCCTTGATGACCGCTCAAGGTCCGAAACATACCCTCATAATGAAGTGCTCGAAGAGAGTGCAACGATCACCCATGAGGCGACCGCCGGGAAGATTAACGACATGATGGTTTACTATCTGATGTCCCGGGGGTTGAAGGAGGAGGAGGCAAGATCCCTGATCGTTCTTGGGTTTCTTGATGATGTACTGAGAGAGATACCGTTTGAGTTTGCCATCGAACTGAACAGGCTTGTAAGGCTGGAGATGGAACGGCTGGGTGCGGTGGGGTAAGGGCATGAGTGAGATTGGTGATCTGGACAGGATCATGGAATCCCTCTCCTCGGTGGAACCTGAGTGGGTCTCTGCAGTACGAAGAGAGGCGCTCATCAGGTTCAGGGATACTGTATTAGAACTCCCTGTTGATTCTCCGACAACAAGACATTATACACCGGTGGATAACAGAGAACTCGATTCTTATAACTTTATGAAAAGAAGGCGCTCAGAAAGAGGGAGACCTCGATGCGAGACCGGAGAGAACTGCCTTATCGAATGGGATACAGTCACGCAATCCATCTCACTGGACAGGCAATCGACTTCTGAGGGTGTTGTGCTGGCTCCATTCGATGAGGAGACCTTTGCCTCCTATGGCAATATTATAAAGAGGTGGCTGTTCAAGTTTCTTGACCCGTTCGAAGACAGGTTTGCAATGATGAATGCCGGGTTCTGGAGTGGAGGGGTATTCATCCATGTTCCTGACGGGGTGGAGGTTACGCTTCCCATTCATCTTCTTCGAAGGATAAAGGTGCCGGGGTATGCAGAGGTTACACGGAACATGCTCATCGCGGGAAAGGGGAGTAAAGTCCGGGTCTTTGAGGATATTGTAGGCTTGGAGTGTGAGACCCTGAGAAATGATGTGTTCGAAGTGGTTGCCGGAGAAGGCGCAGATGTGGAGTTTCTGACACTCCAGGATATTGGAACAAAGATGAAACGCGTTTCCCGATATCGTGCCCGGGTGGAAAAAGGTGCATCGATTCGATGGTTTCCGGTGGTTTTCGGATCGGACTGGAGTATATGCAGGGTTGAATCCACGCTGGCGGGAGCGGGCGCAAGTAATGAGACATACGGAGGGTTTCTCGGATACGGAGAGGAACGCATCGACCTCGGAAACAACACATTTCACCTTTCTCCGAAGACATCAAACCGGATCTTTACCCGGGGTATAATGATGGGGAGATCATCGTCGGTATTTCGTGGTGGGATTGAGATCCACATCCTTGCGAAGGGTTCAACATCGCAGATGAAACAGGAGACACTCATTCTCAGCAGGGAGGCACGCGCTAATTCGATCCCCTCACTTACCATAAGGACAAACGAGGTCCAGGCGAGGCATGCCGCCTCAGTGTATCAGATTGATGAATCGCAGATATACTATCTGATGAGCCGCGGGGTCTCAAGAGCGGAGGCTGTCTCCCTCATGGTAAACGGGTTTTTCATGCCGATAATAGAGAGAATTACGATAGGAAAGTTCCGGAATCGAATCGAGGAAAAAATAGCGTGGGGTGTAAACCATGGGAAAATACAGGTTTGATGTAAAAAAGGTAAGGGCAGATTTCCCCATTCTGGGGAGAAAGGTGCAGGGCAAACAGCTGATATACTTTGACAATGCGGCAACATCTCAAAAGCCGGCATGCGTGATCGATGCTATCCGGGAGTTCTATACAAATTATAATGCGAATGTGCATCGCGGGATCCACAGGCTGAGCGAGGAGGCTACAGAAAGGTATGAAAAGGCAAGGGAAAAGGTTGCAGAGATGATCCATGCAGGGTCCCCGGAGGAGGTGGTATTCGTCAGGGGAACTACCGAGGGGATAAACCTTGTTGCATATACATTCGCAAGAAAACTCCAAAAAGGCGATCGAATCCTCTCCACCGTGATGGAACACCATTCGAATATCGTTCCCTGGCAACTCATGAGTGAGATGCACGGGGTTGACCTGGATTTTGTAGATATCACCGATGAGGGGTACCTGAAGATGGAGGAGTTAAAGAATAAGATTCGTAAGGGGACGAGGATGGTGGCTGTAACGCAATGCTCGAATGTTCTCGGTACGATAAACGATGTCCGGACAATCGCCGAGATGGCTCATGATTCAGGTGCCCTGTGCCTGGTTGATGGGGCACAGAGTGTCCCGCATATGCCTGTGGATGTGGAGAAACTCGGGTGTGACTTTCTTGTTTTCTCCGGACACAAGATGTGCGGTCCGACGGGAATCGGCGTACTATATGCGAAAAAGGAGCACCTTGAATCCCTCGACCCCTTTCAGGGAGGCGGGGATATGATTCGTGAGGTCCGGCTTACGGGTTCACGATGGAACGATGTACCTTACAAATTTGAGGCAGGAACACCGAATATTGAGGGTGCGATAGGTCTCGGTGCGGCATGCGAGTACCTCATGAGGATTGGAATGGATAATATCCGTGAACACGAAAAACGGTTGATTGAATATAGTTTCAAAAAGATGGGTGACCTTGACATCCTTGAACGCTATGGACCCCGCGACCCGGAAAAACGGAGTGGCGTATTCTCCTTCAACCTTCGTGGCGTGAATGCCCATGATCTTGCATCCCTGCTTGATGCAGAGGGTGTAGCAATCCGGAGCGGACACCTGTGTGCCCAGCCCCTTGTGACCCGGATAGGACAGACCTCGATAGCCCGTGCATCGTATTACATTTATAACATGGAGAGCGAGATCGATGTTCTGGTCAACTCACTGAAAAAGATATACCGTATCTTTGGCGGGGGATAACATGAACGCCTATGAGATGTATCAGATTCAGATCCTTGATCACTATCGCAATCCAAGAAACCGGGGTGCGTTAGATAACCCTGACATAAAGCACAGAGAATCGAACCCGCTATGCGGGGATGAGATTGAGTTTCAGGTAAAACTCGACCCTCGCGGCAGGGTATCCGATGTGAGGTTTGACGGACACGGGTGCGCAATAAGTATTGCGTCAGCATCGATGCTCTCGGAACGGGTCAAGGGTATGCCGGTGGAAAAGATCCTCAAGCTGGATAAAGATGATATAGAAAAGATGCTGGGTATCCGTCTTACCCCGACAAGACTGAAGTGTGCACTGATCCCGCTTGAATCCCTTGTTCGCGGGATCCTTGAGTATGAAAAGAATAGAAAAAAGACCGGCAGAAAGAAATGATCTCTCCATACACTTATATACTGTTTCAATGATATCTTTGCCCGATGAAGGTACATCCAGGAGCTATGGCAGTGATCGTAATCGTCTGTCTTATCACTCCGGCAGGGGGGAGGGATCTTTCTTCATCATTAAATGAGGTGAGGATCCTTTTTCCCAACGGCGGGGAACAGTTCGTTGCCGGCGTAGAGATAAACATTACCTGGGCGGGGGGAGAGGGTTATAACTCCACGCTATATTTTTCGAATAAATCGATTATTGGACCATTTACGAAGATTGCGGATAATGTTACATCACCATACCGATGGAGGGTCCCGAACGATCCGACTACCATGGGATACATCCTTGTCCGGGTGTATAACAATACGGAACTGATCGGAGAAGACACATCGGATTACGGGTTTGTCATTATGCCGGTGCCCGAGCATCAGTTTAATATTAAGTACCCGAATGGAGGTGAACAGATTCTCAACGGGAGTTATACTAATATCCGGTGGGAGACAGATTACACCCCGGGGTTCAGTGTTTCCCTGTGGTATTCATGTGAGGGGATCACCGGGAACTTTACCCTGATTGTGCAGAACCTTACCGGCGTCTATAACTACACATGGATCGCAAGAGGAAACTCCTCCAATTGTTTTGTAAAAGGATTGATAAGGACCCAGTTCGAAGAAAAGATAGATTACTCGGATGAACCTTTTCAGATATACGAATATCCTCAGATCCATCTGGTTTCGCCAGGGCATAATGAGAGTGTGAAGGCGGGGTCAAAGTTCTGGGTCCGGTGGAACACCTCTGGCGGGTCATCAAGGCTGACGATCGATATAAAATTAAAGATGGGGAACACCACAAACTACACAGACATCTGTACAGGGCTCCCTGACTCGGGAAAGTATGAATGGAGTGTCCCTGGTGTAGAATCAAATGAAACCTATCTCAGGATTATCGGAAGGGACAGCGCAGGAAACATCGCGATTTCCACCTTGGACCGGTTTAAGATCACGCTCGAAGGTATGGAACTCGGGATAATTACAGGGCGTGTACGTGATTCCGAGGGGTATCTTAACGGTGTATTCGTTGACCTTTACAATTACACCTACGGCGCAAACAACACGACGCACCGTGCACGAACAACCACGGGATCCGACGGGAACTTCACTTTTCGGGAACTTCAGCCCGGGTCATATCTTGTGGTCTGCGAGGTCGAAGGGTATGAACGCGGGTCTTATGTGGTGTATGTAAGGGGCGGAGGTGTATCCTATGCAAACCTGACCCTGCGGAAGAAACCCCCGTCCGGGATCGATGTGGTATTCCTCTCATCTTTACTTATTATTCTGATTCTCATTATTCTTATTCTATGGGTATATCACTGGAGAAAACATCGGGAGAGGTGATGACATGATGGCAAGGAGGGTCTTTGCGGTGATCTATCTGTGCATGGTGGTGATACCTGCACTCCTTTCGATCTCATCCACAGCGGTTGAAATAAAGGTGGTCAACAGGTATCAGGGCATGGTGACCCTTGCAAATAATAGTTACGATGCTTATATCATCACCTTAAACGATAAGGAGGACACACTGAGCGTCATGATGTATGTCACAGGTGGTCTCAAGGTGGATACATTCTTGGTAATAGAATCGGAATATACCAAGTATAAATCGCGTGCTTCCTCCTTCATGTATATTACGCCTTTCTCCTCTGTAAACACCGACAGCAATATGTTTACGATGCGGGCAGAGGAGTCCCCTTACGGAACAGGTACATATGTATTCATTGTTGATAACCAGAACTATACCTCTCCGGGTGCGTCTCCTAAGGGGAGCGTGAGGTATACTATCAATATCTCGGTGACCAGTCCAGCGATGTTCAACACCATGATTCGTCTTCTTCTGATCGGTGGGGTTATTGCGATGATAGTCATCCTGATCATCGTTGGAATTATTATGATCCGGGAGAAAAGGCATGCCCGCACGGCAAAGGGTGAAGTCAAGACCCCGCCTAAGGTGATAATCTTCTGCCCGACATGTGCGCTCCCTGCAACATGGATCCCCAAGTATCAGCGATACTATTGTAAAGCCGAGAAGAAATATTTGCCCAAGGGGATCCCGCCACCCCCTTGAACAGTATATGGTATAGCATACGATTTAAAATAGTGGTTGATATTTCCGCTACCCGTATGATAAAGAAATCAGAAAACTTCAGTGAGTGGTATAACGAAGTGATTGAACTTTCGGAACTCTCGGATAAACGATATCCGATAAAGGGTATGAATGTATGGAGGCCGTACGGGTGGGCGATCATGAAGAATATTGATGCGCTCATCCGGTTCTACTGTGATGCTACCGGGCATCAGGAGGTGAACTTTCCCCTTTTGATACCGGAGACTGAGTTCCGGAAAGAGGCGGAACATATCAAAGGGTTCAGTTCGCAGGTTTACTGGGTCACACGGGGCGGGGATGAGACCTTAGATATCCCGCTGTTACTCAGACCGACGAGTGAGACTGCAATGTATCCGATGTTTGCACTCTGGATCAGGAGTCATGCTGACCTCCCCCTGAAGGTATACCAGATTGTGAATACCTTCCGGTATGAGACGAAACAGACGCGATCATTTATCCGTGTGAGGGAGATCCATTTCTTCGAAGCACACACCTGCCATGTCGATGAAGATGATGCTGAAAGACAGGTCAACCAGGACCTTGAGATCATGTCCGGGCTCGGGGAGGACCTCTGCATGGCATACATCCTTCACCGTAGACCTGAATGGGATAAGTTCGCCGGGGCATACTACAGTATCGGAGTGGACCTGTTTCTCACCTCAGGGAGGGCACTTCAGATAGCGACCGTGCATCACTATCGTGACAACTTTTCAAGGGCATACGGGATCACATACGAGGATGCAAAGGGGGAACACAGGTATGTGCATCAGACCACATACGGGATCTCTGAGAGGCTTCTCGGTGGGGTCATAGGGTTACACGGAGACGATTCAGGGCTTGTTCTTCCTCCGAAGATTGCACCCATCCAGGTTGTAGTCATCCCCATATTTGCCAAGGGGATTCAGGAAAAGGTCCTCTCTCA
>Ga0272448_1007607_pt1 | contig 11442 bp, 9 predicted proteins | sample YNPCB0191_FD_202220 | JGI IMG/M metagenome (GOLD analysis project Ga0272448, IMG submission 202220) | Hot spring sediment microbial communities from Yellowstone National Park, WY, United States - YNP-CB-019-1 | ecosystem: Environmental > Aquatic > Thermal springs > Hot (42-90C) > Sediment... | reverse complement strand
ATAATCCGCAGGTGTAGCTTCATATCACCCCAGGGGTGTAGGTACAAAACTGTGAGCCAAACGATTAAGTTTTGGAACCTTTTAATTCAAGAGCTTAAAGTTTGGGCTTCTTTCCTAGATAATTGTATCACGCCATCCTTTAATACCTCAAAATGCTAGTCAAATTTTTTAGACTCTATTACTACCAGTATTTATTCCAACTATTATTAGTATTGTCTGTCATTACGCCTTTTTTCTTTTCTATAGAGGAGATATGGCGAACTCCTAACCAATACCATCCTAATGCCGTTTTAAAGATAACGAAGTTTTAATTCTGGATATGGCGAACTCCGATGCAATACCGTTAACACACCGTTTGAAAAGGCGCGAAGTCTTATAGTCAAGCCTTAGGTGGATATGGCAAAGTCCAACGCAATACCGTTCCGACATTATTTGTGATGTAGAGAAGTCTTAAGACTCTTTTTTAGCTTATAGATTCTGATGATTTTCTACTATCTCGAACTCTTAACTTCTGGATATGGCAAATTCCATTTCAACACCGTTCCAATATTACTCGAACAAGACTGAACATTTGACGTGGGCTACCGGGGCGACGAGCGAAGCGAGGAGCCCCTATCTTTTCTTTTGAAGCGTACACCACGAGTAAGTAAACATTTCAGACTATGAAAGCGGAAAGTAGAAGTTTATTTGCAGCTTCTGACCAAAATGAGCCCGAGGGGGATGTCGCCACAATCCAGGATTTGGCGACAAAGGAACCTCCCGACTAAAAAGGATGTTGTACAAAATTTTTGTACGACGTCTTACCCGAAGGGGCTTTTTAGGAGGGAGTTTCCGACCCCAGAGGGCTCTCTCCCGTAGCGAGGGGCGAGAGGTGGTCGCCCCGAGCGAAGGGAGATGATACGGCTCGAACTTTTAAATTTTGTCTATATTTGCGGCTTCGGAGGTTTGGTATTCCACCAGACTATGGGTGCCGTTATGGTTTTTTGGTATGGTTTAAAGTAGAGTTTTGGTGGTTAGGTTTTGGGGTAAAAGCGTCTTTAACTTTAGTTGAAGACGGCGAAGCGCCATTGTCTCCGTAGGAGATATTGTCTTTTTCCCGCCTTGCGGGAGAAAGAAGCGAGCGAACTTTTACCACAAAACCGATCGGACAAAGCCCCCGCCGTGTCCGATTTAATCGGACTTTTTGAAGCACGCAAAGTATTTGTGGGCTTGTAAAAAGGCGGGGGCGATGGGATAAGTTAAGCAATATGGTATGTTTTTATGGTAGGTATAATAGCGTGAGCGAGCGAAGCGAGCGAACACCCTTGAATGGGTGGGGTGCGGCTTTGACAGTGTGTATTGTTTTGTAAACGAATATTCCGGCGTGCTATACTTGAAAAAAGAAAAGGGAGTGAAAAAAGATGGCAGAAAAAATTAAATGTGATTGCGGTATCACCTTTGAGGTAGAAGAAGGACAAACTCATTGTAATTATTGCGGGATAAAACTGTCTGATATTGGCAAGGAAAAGCCGGCTTATTTGGCAAAAGAAGACAAAGCGACACTAGGAGAGAAGAAAAAAGGCAGGGGTTGTTTAATAGCAATAGGGCTCTTGATAGGATTTTTTATCTTGATTGCCGCAATTAGTAGTGGTGGAGAAAAGAAGAAATCAGTACCAACTCCTACTCCGGTAAAACAGGAAGAAGGAAAACCAACCCCGACGGAAAGACAAGAAGAGAAAGTTGAGAAAAAAGAAGAAACTTCGGAAGAACAAATCAAGAAATTAGTTCAAAAACATTTGGAGGGCAACAATAATCTGGGTTATCCGTATGAGGAGAAAATTGAAATAACACAAAATTCTAAGGGAAAATACACTCTAAATATAGAATTTAACGCTGCTGATAACCTAAGCAAAGGGCTAATAAAAACCGGAGTGCAGATGAAAATATCAGAAATCCTTATAGCTCTATTTACGCAAAGAGATGACATTCAAAAAGTAACAATAGCGGCCCTTTTCCCCCTGCAGGATAAATACGGCAATCCATTCAGAGGAGCTGTTTATGTAGCAGAATTAGACTCAGTAGAAGCAAAAAAAGTAAACTGGAATATTGATTCAGCAACTCTTGCACTAAGTATTTTGCCCAAGGTCTATAAAACAAGCTATCCTTATAAAATTTTCTAAGATGGAGGATTTAGTAAAAGAACTTAAAGAAAGAGCCTCTTCTTTAGTATGGATTCTGACTTGCGGGTATAACGACTAAAAGGGTGAGGGGGCTTTGTCTCCGAGGCCATATGTTTTTCTTTTTTGGTGGTTTTCAAATCCCCTAGAAGGGCTGTTCCCCCTAAAAGCCGACTGGTTGACCAGTGTTATTGTTTGCGTAGTGTTTTAGTAAAAATTGTTTAATAGAAAAATCATCACCACTTATTTCTTGAAAGATAAGCTTTTAAGCGAGCCTCTGTAATGCGATTTAAGGGTCTTACTTTAGGTCAAGGCACATACCAATCAGGTATAAGAGCCAACCTCCTCTTGGTTTAGGCATGGTTTAGCCTCAGTCCAATGACATTGAGCATTCATCACCATACCTTTTCCTACTAAGCCAGTTCGTGTTTTATGGAAATTTTTAATTCGTTCGTGGCTAATTAGTGGTTTTTCGCTGGCGGTTTTCTAAAACTTCCCTACTTCTAGTTGAAAGAATCTTCAATCTTTTGTATGATATAAACAGGTAAATAAAAATCCTCAACAGCGAAATTGACACTTTTTAGTGTTTGATGCTTCAGAGCCCGAAGGGGCGAATCGTCTGAAATCTGAAGCATCGCTGTTGAGGAAAGTAAGCGGTTCGTCCCTTTCGACGTTAAGGGAGAACCGAGAAAGGAGGTGAAATGAAAAAAAGTCTCTTAATAGTCTTAGGTTTAGCTATAATTATTCTTGTCTCGGCGCTAACTTCCTATTTTGTTACTAGAAGCCAAGCAAACATCCGCTTTGTCTCTGAACCAAGAGAAGATAATCCGGATTACGGATATTTAGAAATTAAAGGGAGGCGTTATTATCAACTCTATACAACCACCGAAGTTAAAGATGACCATGTCCCGCCGGGATCACATTATCATAGGATTGATTTAAGGGGAGAAAAATAGATAATAGAAATAAACTTTCTTATAACATACGGATTAGAAACTGTTAAAAGAAAAAGGGGTTATGTCTTATTAAGATAAATCACTTTTGAATTTTGGGCCATCCCATCAAAACTATGTGGATACGGTTCCGGTAACTTTATATTGTTCTCGTGATAATAATCATATGGTTCGTAAGGCTCAAGTTCTATCTCGGTGAACAGGATTGGAGATATACCCTGTGTGATCAAATTTTTAAATCTCGTAATCTCCCGTTTGCTGAAGGAAGGAATTTTTGAAAAAATAAGATGGGTTTCAATTCCACTTTTGTTGAGGACATCCCTAACATTAAGGAGTTTGGCAATAGTACGTTGTGTTATCTGATCAATGGTTTTACACTCTCCGATTGCCAAATAAACATTTCCTTGATAATCTGTGTCAAGTACTACGAAATCAATCTCACAATTAATATTATTCTCGGTGGAGTCTAATTTTAGAGCAGTAGAATATACGAATTCATCGATTCCCACCCTTCTTAATAGTTGAAGAAGGGTTAAAATTATCGGTATCGCTCCCCCCTGTTTGTTGTCCTTTGCGAAAAGGCCACTCCGCTTAAAATTAAATGCTCTCCTTTCATTCTTGTTAAGGTTGGTCTTTATGTAAACCGGTAAGTATTGTTCTCTATCACAGTACGGGCATATCCAATGTTTTTCAAAGGCACTTAATGGAATTTTAGAAGATGAACCACAATAGTTACATTTACACGATTTCTTTATCGGCAAAATTTTATACAAAAATTTTACTTTTGGAATAAAAATACTCAGTTTAAGTAGAAAGGCCCATACATCAACAGGTTTTAATTCTTTTTCTTTCCTGGGGATTATATAAAGGCTTTTAAATCTATCAAATCTGCCCTGTCCGATGGTCCTTACCGCTTTCTCCCAATCAATGCTGCGATTTGGTGGCAACTCAAGCAATTTTCTAACACCTGTGATTTTCAGGAAGCGACAGCCGTCTAAATCCCCCATTCTCTCAATTAATCGTTGTGTAATAATACCAGGCGGGCTGTCTTTGGCAATAACCTTGGCACGGTCAAAAATCTTTTTTATTAGATCTGTATTTCTAACAGGGTGAAGTGTTTCTGTTTTTTCATAGAGTTTTTGTATAATACCAATTCCATCTTTTGAAACGCGCAAAGACCACGGGCGGGTTACAAGTATATGGCGCGCATACCATTCGTTTAGGTCTGGCAAATACGGCAACTTAAGAGTATACCCTTTGTATTCAAACTCTGTAAATGGATGAACCTCACAAATTAATTGTTGGCCGCTATTATATGAATTCTCTTTTTCAATTGGTTTCTGGGGTAGTTGGAAAGAGATGATTGGACTTCCATAAGGCCAATCTATGTTCGCAAGAATCGTTTTACTTTCAAAAACTGGTTTGGGTGGTTTAATATTCAAACCATTCCATATATGTTGATCTACATGGTGTCTTGCCTTAACAGTGCCATCGGGGAACAAACTGTTAATAATCTTATTAACTATAACCTCATTTAATTCTGACCTACACCATACTCCAACGCCTGACGGAAATTTTTTGGCGCTGTCTTTCTTGTGGATCTCAATAATATGTTTAATAAAAGTCTGTTTAAGTCTTTTTGTATAATTTACCGGTGTAAAACGAACATCTATAGCGGATGCTCTTAAATTCCAGAAATTAATCAGATCTTGAGCACTCGTGTGGTCTCCAATGTATATTCCGTGGCTTTCCCACCCCCAAGTACTACCAGCTAACTGTAGTCTGTCTTCTGTGACATGAATTGGGTCTACTCTTTGGGCAATTTCTGCTTCTAAGGTATCAGTTTTGTTGATTTTCTTTAATTTCGCTCTTAACCCTTGTTTGTATGCTTGGTGGTAGTCATAAAGAAGTTTTGTATCCGATAAAAAATGGCCAAATTCAACCGAGAACACGGGAGCAAGAGGATCGTTTTCTCCCCATTCAAACAGGACACAGTTGCTTTTCTTTCTAACTTTAAATTCCTTTTCCCACCAGTGACCAATAATATGACTTATATCTAACATTGTAAGTTTTACTCCTTTGCCATTCTGGGCGAAGAGGATGTTCCCGTAATGATCTGGCCATTCTAAATAGGGATGCTGTTTAATAAAAGTCTCTATTTCTGAACTTTGCGCTACAGGATAAAGAACGTCAACTTGAAATAATTTAACAAGTCGTGAGGGAAATTCTTTATTGCGACCAACTGGAATAATAGGATTGTAAATACCACCCCAAAGAATCGTATTTATTCCAGCTGCTTTTATTACATCCTCAATATTGTCTTCTCGTACACACAAACCTACTTTCAACGGCCTGTAAGTAATATTTAATGTAAGCGCCGCCATATCTCAAGGGTTTTCACCTTTATTATTGATTTATTCCTTAGTTACCGCTTTGCCTAAACTTTAATAGATTTTTCTCTATCTTCAGGTAAATATCATCAATTCCTTTCTGTATTGCCAGTGTTTTAGAAATTGCGGTGCAGTCTCAGCAATATCCCTGATCACGATTTTCTTTTTTTGTGGCTTGGATTTTTTCATAGGATTAGAACAATTTTAATTTCGCTGCGGCTGTTTCCAATCTTTTCTCAGCAGCTTTGAAATATTTTTCGTCAATTTCTATGCCAATAAATTTTCTTCCTAAATTTAACGCTGCCACACCGGTTGAACCAAGGCCCATAAATGGGTCAAAAACTATATCTCCGGGATTAGAGGCAATCCTTATTATTCGCTCTAAAACCCTTACCGGTTTTTGTGTGGGGTGAAATGGATTTTTAATTCTCTCCGGGCCCATACATATTGGAGACTCAATGAAGTTATGCATTTCTCTTTGATTTGTAAAATTCCAAGTGTGCCCTTTATTCCACATACAGACTATAAGCTCACAACTATTAAGAAAACCGGCACGCAATACTTTAGGAACAGGATTTGTTTTATGCCATACCATAAATTGAAAAGTGCCAAATTCTGGGTCAAAGGCCTCATGCCATTTTCCTAAAAGGTTATAACTACAAAAAGCAAAAATATTTCCTGTTGGTTTTAATATCCTCTTAAAATCGTCAACCCAGTCGCTCGGCTTAAATTCTACCTTGTCCCAATCAGCTACTTCATTATTAATATTCTTTCGCCAAGATAACTTTATATTGCCGGTTGAATACGGACTTAAATTGTAAGGCGGATCAGTAAGAATCAAATCAATAGAGGCAGTCGGTATCTCCTTTATCAATTTATAGCTATCTCCGAGATATAGTTTGTATTTTTCTTCCATAGTTAACCAAGATAAGTTTTCTTAATTGAGTCTAGGGCCTTTTTTATCAGTGGTGCGCTTTCTCTATATGCCTCAAGTACAATTTTATATCCCTCTTCTGAACGGCAAACAAAGTTCCAAAAATCTTTTCCTATAAGAAGCTCGCCATCTGCGAAAAACTGCCTAACTCTCTCTTGCTTCCAGGGCTTACTTTCTCCGTAGCGATTATATGCTGTTGCGAAAAAGATTTTAATATCGGTTTTGGGCGGCAAAACATTAGAGAGAATTGCGAATTGTTCCAAGATTGCTTCTTTTTCTGATCGCGCTTTTTTGTTATCTAAATCCCCGCCAATTTTTAGTTCTATCAGGTAGTGGGCATTTGTGTCTTTATCAATTAAGTAGTAATCACTCTCGTGTCGCTTGATTGGTGCTTTGTCTTTTCTTACAATAAAGCGTAATGGTTGATAATCATTTATTGTTGGTCTTAATTCCCTCCTTTTATATTTTTCTAGTAGTTCGGCAATAATTCTTGTTTGTTCTACCGTAAGCGGTCCCTCAACATTTCTTTTAACCTCAAAAGTAAGTGTAGCTATATTTATGGCCAAAGATTCAAGCATATTTCCAAGAGAGCTATCAAGAGAGCGAACCAAAGCGGTGTAGTACTGAATCTCTTTCCCCAACGCCTCAATAAAAACATTGTGGATCTTCATATTAATAATTCCTTCTGGATTATTAACTTCCGCTTCATGCCGAGCCTGAAAACCTTGAGCGTAAGACTCAACGGCGGTGTGAACTAGGGTTTTAATTGTATGTTTATCTGGTATATTCATAATAGATTTAGTATAAGTAATTTAATTCACAAAGTCACCCTATAAATCCGGCGCGGATTGGTAGGCTTGTTTAATAATGCTGAAAACATAGTCTAACTCTTTTTCAGAGGTTAAATCTGTATACCAAAGCGCCGTTTTACCCCATCCCCATTTTGCTGGTACTTTTTGAAAAAGTTTTTTTGGATCGTCAATTTTTACTGTTCGAACATAAACTTTTAGCTTTTCTTTTAAAAGATGAATACTACAAAAATTATGGTATCTAATCTTATAACCAATGTACCAAGAAACAGGTTTTTCTTGAACCCTTTCATCTAAAGCAAAAATTGACTTTTGTAATTTCTCAAAAAGTGCCTTTGTAGCCTCATTGGCTTTTGCAAGGTGGTCAGCTATCGTGTAGGTTTTTATCTGTTTGGCCACCTTTTCTACTTCTTTAGTTTTTAAAACAGAGGTGATAGAGACATCTGATTTTGGTGTTTCAACTGGTTCAAGAAGAAAAATATCACCACATAAATCATAACGGTATAGCTCAAAGGGTGCGTTTTTAAAACCCGAGGCATATATCTGATGGACATTAAATCTTTTGGCAATAAAAATTACTCTTGGTTGGGACCAATCAACATCTCTTTTTCCTAGCTTTTCCTGAAGGGCCACCAAATAGTCCCCCTTATGCGATAAAAGCCAGTTTAAGTAGGCCATACCTTGGTCAATGACACTTTGATAGGAATCTTTCTTATATTCGATAAGAACCGGGGATTTTGTTTCCGGATCGTAGGCAATCGTATCAATTGAAAGTCCTTGTCCGCCAAATTCTCGCCTAATAAATTCTAAGCCAAAGATTTTACCCAGGTTCTCATCTACCAATTCTTGAAGTTCCCATTCGGTTGAGAAGGTTTTTGATTTAATTTCAGTGAGGTTTTTATTTTGGATTTGAAAAATAGCCATTTTTAACTCCACCTAAATAGTTTTTGATGGCGATAATAATTATACTAAACTTTGATACAATAAAAAAGATACAAGTAAGTTTTACTCTTGCTTCATTGATAGGTGGCAATGGGAAAGAAAAACGATACTCAACAGGCATTTGAAAAATACCTCCGGAAAAGGTTTAGTCTTGGCCTTCAGCAACGATTAGTCTTACTTCTTAAGCGAGAGGATAAACGAATCCACGAATTTCGTAATAATTGGAAGATACCCCAAGATGGTTTTAATGACGAAAAAGAATGGAAGAACTGGTGGGATAACCTTGAAAAGATAGTTCCCAAAAAAGTCAAAGACGTAGAATATATAGAGTTTGAGAATTACTATCTCTTTAATAAGTTTTATCCGGAAAAGATGGCTCTTTCTGTAGATACGGAAGAGTATCCCCGGATAACACGTATTAAGAAAAATCCGCAGGCCGTCTTTGACCTTGAAATAAAAAAGATCCTTTTAGACCTAAAAATAGACCAAGATTTCCATGTTGTTGTTAGAGACTATATTTGGTTTGGTAAGGCTTTCCCTGAATCGATAATCAATACCGGCATTATTGTTTCTGAAAGAATTACCCAAGTTCCAGGGTTCGGTGAGATAGAAAGAAGAATTTCGCTGGTTTTTAGCGCCAATACAGACGAGCAAGATTTAAGAGATATTTATAAATACTCTATTAAAGGACTTCAGCAAACCATTAAGGGCTACCTTAAAGGAAAAATAAAAAGCCAGAAAGAATTTGAACGAAATCTAAAAATTATCACACTTCATAATCAAGGGAAAAAGGCAAAAGAAATCGCAAGTAAACTAGCTGACAAAAGGCTTGCTTTAGATGACAGCTATATAAGAAAAATAATTAAAAGAATTAAGGCTTATTAATCTTCCAGGGATATTACCATCTCAACAGTGATGACCTCTACAATAGGATTTTCCTCCTCTAATATCTAACTATATCTTTAAAAATTAGGTTCTTTTTTATTTAAACTTTTCCCGTTAGGTGGGGTTCCGAGATTTTTTAATTTTGGGCCAGGATTTTTTGCTTTAAAGCAAACATCAGGCCTTTTCGAAGACCACCTACTTCGGGAGGCCTGATTTTTTATATGGAAGAAAAGAAAATTTCAGTTTCTAGAGCCAGAAGAATACTAGGAAAGTCCGGCGAGGGGCTTTCAGACGAGCAAATAAAGTTGTTGATTAGTCAGTGCTATGCCCTGGCAGAAGTTATGTTTGGACATTTTAAGTTTATAGAAAAAATGAAGGAGGTGAAAAAGAGGAATGATGAAAGTTAGACGATTAAAAAAAAGAGAGTTTGTTAAAATCATCCGGAAATTTGAAAGAGCGATTAAAAATAATTGCTACGATTGTATGGGTGGGCAAAAGAAGTTGGATTGTGACTTAGAAACATGTTCGCTTTATCCTTTCAGGCCTTGGGTTAAAAAAGACAACAGAACCGATTTTAAGAAAGATAAATGATTTAACAGCTTCGCTTTAGGGAATGAAAGGGTTGAAAGGAACCGGAAGGCACACAGTAGCCCTTGACACCGCTTTGGGAAGTTTTAAAATTAAGTTAGGATCGCAAAACAACAGCGGTTTTTTAGCTGCCACATTTAACTTGGAAGTTGAATGATAAGATGGGCAACTTAGGCAGCAATAGCTGAACCGCTGTTGCGATCCTCCTAGGTTGCCCTTTTTATATGAAAGCATATATTTACATACGAGTATCGACAGAAGAACAAGTTGCAAACTATAGTCTTGCCAATCAAGAAAAGGGTTGCAGAGATTTTGCCAAAGCGAGAGGCTGGGAAGTAGAAAAGGTTTTTCGAGAAGAAGGAGAATCCGGCACTTGGTTTAAACGAACCCAGATCCAGAATTTATTAGAGTATTGTCGAAAAACAAAAAAAGAACCGAAAGCCCTCATTGTTTATAATATTGATAGATTTGCCCGCGATGTTGAAGTTCACTACGCTATAAAGGCAATACTGAATAAATACAAAGTATCGCTTTTTTCAGTTAGTCAGCCTATTGATAGTAGTCCCGAAGGTCAACTTATGGAAACTATTTTTGCCGGAACTTCCCAATATGAGAATAAAATTAGAGGAAGACGAGCAAAAGATGGTCTTAGAAAGCGGTTTGAAGCTGGTTATTGGTGCTGGGGTGCTCCTTTTGGCTACAAAAACATAAAAACGGCAGATGGACAGAAAATAGTAGTTCCTGACCCAGAAACCGCCCCTCATATTACTTTTGCTTTCAACGAATACGCTAAAGGAATCTATTCCAAAGTTCAGATCGCCAGGAAATTAAGACGTCGGGGTTTGAAAACCAAAACCGGTAAGAAGGTCTGGCCACAATTTATTGATAAGATTTTAAGAAATAAATTCCATGCTGGGATTATGGTTTCTGAAAAGTGGAATGAGGAAAGACAGGGTGTCCACCAACCGCTGATTGATATGGAAACTTTTACCAAGGTTCAGTTGATCCTCCACGGAAAATCAGTTGCTGCCATTCCCCGGACCAAATGCCGGCCAGAATATCCTCTTCGCGGTTTTATTAAATGCCCGGTTTGTCTAAATCCTTTAACCGCAAGCCAATCAATAGGACACGGCGGCAAATATCGCTACTACCATTGTTATTCAAAGCCCCGTCATGGTTCTTCTTATTCCAAAGAAAAGGTAGAAACAGAATTTATGGACTATTTACACTCAATTATTCCTAACGAGTCAAGATTAAAACTATTTAAGGAAGTAGTGATTGATGTCTGGGAAACAAAGAAAAAAGAGGCAGGGATTAATATCAAAAGAACTGAAGAAGAAATACTGAAGTTAGAAGAAAAAAGAAAGAAAATAATAGACTCTATAGTAGAGAAGGAAATCAGCAAAGAAGAGGGACGTTTATTACTAGACGAGATACAGGAAAAGTTAGAATTACTCAACCTAGAAAAAAGCGAAATGAATGATGATAAATTTAATGTTCGAACCGCAGTTGATAAATGTGTTGAGGCTTTGAAAAATAGCTATAAATTCTGGCTAAATTTAGAATCCGTGGAACAAAAACAGCGGTTTCAGAAGTTGATTTTCCCGGATGGGGTAATTTATGAAAATCCTGGTTTTCGAACCTCGCAAATGGGGCTTCTTTTCAAGCTAATTCCTAATACGGGAGGTGAAAAAACCTCTTTGGTGAGCCAAACGATTAAGTTTTGGAACCTTTTAATTCAAGAGCTTAAAGTTTGGGCTTCTTTCCTAGATAATTGTATCACGC
>Ga0272448_1007603_pt1 | contig 11445 bp, 15 predicted proteins | sample YNPCB0191_FD_202220 | JGI IMG/M metagenome (GOLD analysis project Ga0272448, IMG submission 202220) | Hot spring sediment microbial communities from Yellowstone National Park, WY, United States - YNP-CB-019-1 | ecosystem: Environmental > Aquatic > Thermal springs > Hot (42-90C) > Sediment... | reverse complement strand
TGGAACACCGTGAGTATCATAACCAGCTCTGTCAAATACATTTTTCCCTTGTAATCTTTGACTTCTATAAGCAATATCTTTTAGAATTTTATTCAAGGCGGTCCCCATATGAATGTGTCCTGTTGCATAAGGAGGGCCGTCCATTAAATAGAAAGATTTTCCATTTTTGTTTTTTTCTTTTGATTTTTCATAAATTTTGTTTTTCTTCCAATATTCAAGTATTTTTTTCTCTTTTTCATTTTGGTTTTCCATGTTTTTATTGAGTAAGTTTTATTTTTAAACTTAATTAATTTATTTTTTATATTCTTTCATATTTCCTACTTTTATTTCAATTTTGTCTGCTTTTCTTAAATTCTTTATTTGTTTTCTTGTTAAAATTTTATTATGTTTTACTTTTGTTAAATAATTAGGTATATACCAAACTTCCTCTTCACTTGTCATCCAGTTATATTTATCAAAGATTTTTAGATTTATAGGATTGGAAAATGCTCTTAAGGTTTTGTTTCCTTTTTTATCAGTATATTCGTGGAAATAACTCATAACTAATTCTCTTATATCTCTATATATGGGCTCTCTATATCTTAAAACAGCATGATTTGTTTTTGAAATTGCGCCCCATTTGTTGTTAATTTTAAAAACAGCAATAACATGATCTAAATCATTTTCTGTTGATTCTAAATCAACAATTAAAGGTTGATAACCGTGATATCTTAAAATAGCTGCTGCAAAAATTGCTCCTTCTATACAATGAGCTTTTCTGTATTTTAAAACAAGCTTTGGGGAATAACAAGTATCTCTATATCTTTTTCCATCTTTTGTCAAATTAGCACCTAGTTTATTCAAAAAATCCTGAATTTTTTTTGGCGTGTCTAAACTTGCAATAATTTTTTCTTCTTTTTTTGTGAACATTTTAACCTCTTTAAATAAGCAATATAATTAATATTCCTATAGTATTGAGTAGAAAACTTAATATTGCCAAAATATTTGGTTTTATTTTTGTTAATCCTGCAAGCATCGCAACACCAAATTCATCAGGTAAAGGAGAAGCTATAATTATTCCTGCAAAAACATATGTTAAATATATTTTTATTTTTCCATGAATTGTTTTATGAGCTATGCGGTATATTTCTTTGTATAATTTTGTTTTTTCTAAGATTTTAAATTCATCCATAAAAGAAAATCTAATAAGTTTAAAGATAAATAAATCAGATAACAAAGCCCCAAAACCCCCAAGAACTCCTGCAAGTAAAATATTAGAAGGATTTAAAGTTATAAAAAAACCAACTGAAAATGGTGCTGTAAAACCAAATGCAAAAAGTATTCCTGCAATAAAAACACCCAAATAACTTAATTTTCCTAAATGAGATACAAAACTATTAACATTTGGATTTTTAAATATAATATATGCAAGTGCTATTGTTATTATATAAGTTAAAATTTTTGGATATTTGAATTTGAATAATCTTTTCATTTTGTTAAATTATTTAATGCATCTTCTTCTAAGAAATGTAATTTACTTGGAAGTATTATGCAATAAGGGGGTTTTATCTTTATTTTTTTCAAATTATCAATTGTATTGTAATATATTTTTTGATTTTTTGTTCCTAAACAAGAACAGATTAATATTTTTTCAAGTTTAATTTTGTTTTTAGATGCTTCTTCTAGTTGATATAAGGCTGTTTTGCTGTCTAAACCTATATCTACTAAGATTAAAGTGTGAGCATTAATTTTTTTATTTTCTTGTATTACATTAATAAAACTTGTTGGTTTGTAAGAAGATTGCCATTTTGGTAGAGATGTTGTTTTCCCAAATTTATACATTTGCAATCCTGTTTCGCTTATTGCGTCAAAAATGCTTGAGTTATGAATTACTTTATATTTTATTTTTTGTTTTTTGCATTCTAAAATTAAAATTAGATGAGTTGTTGCAATAAGAGGAGAGCCATAAACTAATAATATAATATTTGATTTTTTTGCTTCTTCTAATAATTTTTTATCTTCATTTTCTATATTTTCTCTTTTTAGAATTATTATTTTCTTTTTTATTTGTTTTTCAAGCTCTTTTATATCATAAGGAAAATCTACTGTATAGTTTTCTAAATATATCTTATCTGATTTTTTACATATCTCTATAGCTCCAATTGATAAACTTTTTTCATTTAAACCTAAACCAATTAAAGATAACATACTAAAATTAGAAAAAGATTATTTTTAAGGGTTTCTAAATATTTTTGAATTGAAACTAAGAGCTTTTCATTTTTCCGAACAAATGCGAGGAGAGTAAAGTTGCAAGCAAGCCGTCGCCAAGTTTTGTTTCTTTTTTTAGCTTCTTGTTGTAAGATTCAAACAGATTTCTTTCATATTATATGCTTGACTTTTTATCTCATTGCAAAGAGTTGCATTCCTGTTTTCAATCGCATACCATTGGATGCACAAATCCTGCTGAGTTTCAAGACCTTCCATTGCGCAGGATGCATCACAAGAAATTTTCCTACATTCTACCCAATTATTAGTTACTTTTGCTTTACAGAACCCTCTAGATTTTGGCATACTTGCAAGATCACAAATTGAAGTATCTTTTGTTGTAATTGCATAATTTCTGATACAGTCATCTGTATTAGTTATATTAAAGATTTTATATAACCATCCGCACATATCAGCCCTTTTAAATTTTACCGCAATATTTGCTACACAGTTAACAATTTTACTCTCACGCGACCACCCGCTCTCATCAACAATAGGTTCAGATATTAAATAACTGCAATTATCTCTGATTACTTCATCGAAATTTAATACTAATAGATTAGTCCTTGCTACTATAGTTCCAATACTATCTTTGATTGTTAAAAGTTCAACGGTTTGATTACCTGTTCTTATATGCTGATAATACTTATTTTGCTCTACCCAATCGGATGTTTTCGCATTGAATGTTTCATAAACAGGCTTTATTACTTCCCCATTTACATCAACAATCCTAAAACCATAAACTGTTCCTTTTGGAAGTCCTCTTTGCTGAAGAAAAAAGAAATCATTTTCATCGATTGTTGATATTTCTTTTTTATTGTTATCCAGAACAAATACTTTAACATCAGGAGAAATATTTTCATAAATAGTTAAATTTAATTCTATTTGGGGACTTTGAAAAGTAGTTTTAAAAAAGAATACCGCTATAATAATAAAAATAAAAGAAAAAACTAATAAAAGAAAGTATTTTAGTCGCATAAATTAGAAATAGATAGAATATATTTATAAATCTTTTCAAGAACCTACCAATAATATTTCTGCCGACAATTGAGCATAACATTAGCATTTAACGAAGTTCCCCAAAAGGCAAGGTTGCGAAGCAACTGCAGAGTTGTGAGGTAGTGGAGATTTTTAGATAATTTTATTTTTTCATAAAATTTTTATCATCTCTAAAATTTTTAATTTTAGATGAGCCTGAAAATCTTTGATTTTCTGGATAACTTAGAAAAAAAGCCATGAAGGAGACTATAGCAATAAATATTAAAGTTAATATTATTGATATTTTTATTTCTTTATTTATTTTTAAAAAAGCTATAATTATTGCTATAACTATTGAAGATAAATATAATGCTAGAAATCCTTTTCGTCCTGCTTTTAATTCTTCTTTTGTTGCTCTTGCTAACAAATATCCAATTGGAAATGCTAGAATTATAATTAAAATCAATAATAAGATTTGTAACATATATTAATAAGAAAAAAGGAATATTTAAACTTTACAATTCTTTTCACTGCAAATCTTTTTCACTAAATTTACTAATTTTAATCTATCTCCTCCATCAAAAATATCAAAAATTCCATCAACCCAGGTATTGCCTTTTTCTTTTCCTATAGTGAGATAAGTTCCATTTACATTTGCAGATACACAGCCCGCCCAATGCCCTGTTAACATGACTATATGCCCTTGATATCCGTTTTCTCTTAATTTTTTAACAAGAGAAACCCCGTCTAATTTAGGCATTCCATAATCTAAAATAAGAATATCATAAATATTTCCTAATTGCATAATGTCTTTATAAACTTCTTGTCCATTCCGCCTTGTAACAATTTCATTTGGTATTCCACATTGGCTTAATTCTTCAGATAAAACTAAACTTGTATTTATTCTTCTTTCTGGCCTATCGTCTGCTATTAAAATATGACATAATGTTCTTTTATTTTTATAATTGGTTTTTTCTGTTGACATGTTTCTATTAAGATTAAATATTCCTTTATTTATAAATCTTTCTTTTGTTACTACTAATAAATAATATAAAAATATTTAGGTAAATTATTAAATATGGCTTTTTATTTTTCTTTTATGATATATGATATACATTGTCATTTAGATCTATATAATGAAGAAGAAGTAAATGAGGTAATAAAAAGAGCAAGAGACAATGATGTTAAAGTTATTATTACAAATTCTGTTGATATGAAAAGTTGTAAAAAAAATCTCGAATATTCTAAAAAATATTCTGATATTGTTAAATTGGCTGTTGGTTTTTATCCTCAAGATGCCTTATCAAGAGAAGAAAAAGAAATATGGAATAAAAAAGAATATGATAAATTTGAAGATTTAAAAGAATTTGTATTTGCTAATAAAAAATATGTTTTTGCAATTGGAGAAACAGGGTTAGATTTAAAGCATGGAAAAGATATTAATAGCCAGATTGAGTTATTGAAAAAAGAACTTGAATTGGCAGAAGAGCTTAATGTTCCAATAATTTTACATTCGAGAAAAGCAGAAAACAAAATTTTAGATGTTATAAGGAATTATAAATGCAAAAAAATACTTCATTGTTTTTCTGGAAAGTTTTCTTTAATAAAAAAAGCTATTGAAGATGGGTGTTATTTTTCTATTCCTACAAATATAGTTAAATTAGAACATTTTCAAAAGATGGTAAGGGAGATCCCTAAAGATAGAATTCTTACAGAAACAGACGCGCCTTTTCTTTCTCCTTATCCTGGAACTAAAAATGAGCCCTCCTTTATCCATGAAACAATAAAAATTATAGCTGAAATTTGGAATATGAATGAAAAAGAGACAGAAAAAATATTGTGGGAGAATTTTAAAAGTGTATTTAATCAATAAAAAAATCTGCATCAATTTCGTCAGAATTAGCTAAGATATCAGTTGAGGTTATTATTCCAACTAATTTCCCTTTCTTAGTTACTGGCAATCTTTTTATTTTATTTTTTGACATGATTGTTGCTGCTGTCTCGAGAGATTCATCTTCATCTATTGTTATAATATCCCCTTTTATGAAAGATGAAACTTTTTTATCTAAATTTGAAGCATTATCTACAATATCTCTTTCTGTTATTATTCCTGCAATATTGTCATTTTTTAATATAACCAAAGAACCAATATTTTTATTCGACATTATTTTTGCAGCTTCTCTTAAAGAAATATTATTTTCAATTGCAACAACCTTATTCATTATTTCCTTAACTTTCATTTTTATTCTTCTTCATTTATTTTCATATTTTTTATATCGTTTAGTGCTTTTGCTTTTTCTTTTAAACCCGTGCTTCCAAATCCTTTATCATATCTATCTGTTATTGGTAAAGAATCAACTTGTTTTACTTTTACTTTTGTAACTGGCAAAATTACTAATTGAGCAATTCTCATTCCTTTTTCAATTTCAACTGTGTCATCGCCAAAATTAATTAAAACTATAGAAACTTCCCCTCTATAAGCAGGGTCAAAGGTTCCTGCTGCTGTATGAACATTCATCTTACTTACAATTCCAGCCCTATCTCTTATTAAACCAACATGGCCATCTGGAATTTTTATTGCAATTCCTGTTCTAACTGTTTTTTGTTCTAAAGGTCTCAATATAATATTTTCATTTGCTCTTATATCTAATCCAACATCGCTTTCCATCATGTATTCTGGAATAGATGCATCTGAAGAAAGTTTCTTAACCAACAAAAAATTATCTTCTTTTTTTGTTTTTGATTTCACCTTTTTTTTCATAATTATATTTTGTTTTTATTATTTATAAATCTTAGGTTAAAATAAATAATAAAAGGAATGTTGTCTTTAGATCTGTTATATTATATGATTTCTTTAATTTTATTATGTGGTATAAATTAATATATCTCAAGTAAGCTGAAGATTTTAATATAACTTAAATACCAAAACTTTGCTTAAAAGTTTGTTTTTATGGCCTTAAAAATCTTTTTGACAAATATTAGAAATTCCAAATTTCTTTACAATTGTTTTTTGTATTAAATTAATTCTGAGGATAAATAGAAAGCGAGCTCGATCTTATCTTGGTTTTGCAAAATCAGGATTAACAATGTTGTGATTAATTTTTTTTAAAACAAAATGATATATAAGATTTAAACTAATATGCCTCGTGGAAAATTTTCTTGGAGAATATTTCATATAAGCAGCAAATTTTTCTTTAGTTATTGAACTTTTAATAGATTTTATAAATTCTTTTCCTGATGTAGATGAGAGATAATATGAAGGAATTCTTATATAAGATTTTCCTATTTGGCTAGGTATATGAGAATCAGAAGATGATACTAGTGGCACTTTATCTTGTTTTGATTGTTCTATTGTTTTTTCATTTTCTTCTTTGCTTGAACTTGCATTAAACTCGTAAGCATCAAACATTTTAGATTTTCCTTGAAGATTTTTTCCTAATCCGTATTTTGAATTAGGATGACTTGCTATTACTATTAAACATGAATCTTCTTTTGATAAACTTAAAATTTCATCTAAAGACAATGTTGGGAGATTTTTCCCAGATTCCCCGCCAAATAATAAAACATGCCCTTGTTCTGTGGGTATTTCTTGTGATTTAAAAAAGTAAATGGAATCATAAGAGTTAGAAGAAACAGCAAGAACTCTTTCATCTTTATAATAATTCCAATTTTTTGGCAATTCTTTTAATTGTTCATTAGATGTCCAAAACTCATAATTCCAATCTTCAAAATTAGTTATTCCTACTGCATTAATATTGCCTTTTATAAGAGTATTAATAAGCCACCCCAAATCTCTGCTTCCATGTTCCAACCATCTTGCTTGTGGCCTAAAATTAGTATAAATATGAGTGTGCATATCTAAATTCATTACTGTTAGAGGTGGCATTTTGTTTATTTTTGCTGCCATATTAATTCTCAGAAATTCTCTGAGCAGAAATCACCTTGTACTAATTATTAGTTTTGTGTTTATAAATTTTTTGTTATAATAAAATGATTTATATTTAAATATATCTCTTTCTTTTTATTATTATGGATAAAAAACAGCTTTTGGAGAGTTTAAGAGAAAAAGGGTTTGATGAAAAAATAATCAGTGCATTTAAAAAAGTTAGAAGAGAAAATTTTTTCCCTGAACAATTTAAAGAATTTGCTTATGAAGATAGTGCTTTTCCTATAGGATATGGACAAACCATAAGTCAGCCATATACTATTGCATTTATGCTAGATTTGCTTGAATTAAAAGACAATTTAAAAATATTAGAAATTGGAAGTGGCAGTGGTTATGTTCTTGCCTTAATTGCGAATATTTCAAAAAATTCAGAAATATATGGAATTGAAAGAATTAAAGAGCTAACTGAAAAATCTAAAAAAATTCTAAAGAATTATAAAAATATTAAAATAATTCATGGAAATGGTTTGAATGAGATAAAGAAACTGTATAAATTTGATAGGGTTTTGGTTAGTGCTTCTGCAAAAGAGATTCCTGAAGAATTGATTGAAAAATTAAAAGAAAATGGAATACTTGTCATGCCTATTAATAATGATATTGTAAAATTGAAAAAATTAAAAAATAAAAATATAATTGAAGAATATGAGGGCTTTGTTTTTGTTCCTTTAGTTAATGATTGATAGATATAAAATAATTTAATAGTATAAAAAGCTCTATAATATTCTAAATTGAAGAATTATAATTATATATCTTAAAAAAATATTTAATCGCCAATTATTTTTATTAAAACTCTTTTGTCTCTTTTTCCGTCAAACTCGCCATAAAAAATTTGTTCCCAAGGACCCAAATCTAGTTTTCCATTTGTTATTGCTATTACAACTTCTCTTCCCATTATTGTTCTTTTTAAATGAGCATCTGCATTTGTTTCTCCTGTTTTGTGATGTTCATAATCTCCTTCGGGAGCAAGTTTTTCAAGCCATTTTAAAAAATCTTTTTTTAATCCAGATTCTTCATCATTAATAAAAACGCTTGCTGTAATATGCATGCTATTAACTAAACATAGACCATCTTCAACTTCTGATTCATATACTGCCTTTTCAACTTCCTTTGTTATATTAACAAAATCTCTCTTTTTTTCTGTATGTATTGTTAGATATTTTACATAAGTTTTCATATTTTATCATTATTTCTTTTTAATTCTTTATTCAACATCATTGATTTTTATAATATGATAACCAAATTGAGTTTTTATTGGTCCTATTATTTGGCCTTTTTTTCCTTGAAAACAAGCTTGTTCAAATTCTCTAACCATAACTCCTCTTCCAAACCATCCAAGAGAACCGCCTTTTTTCCCTGATGGACATAAAGATTTTTCTTTTGCTAATTCTTCAAATGTTTTTCCTTGTTTAAGGTAAGTTAAACAAGCTAAAGCTTCTGTTTCTGTTCTTACTAAAATATGAGATGCACTTACTTTATTTACCATTTTTATTATTTCCCTCTCAGTTCGTCCTCAAGATTTCCCGAATTTTACCAAGTCAAATCTTTCATCCTCAATTCGTCGCCAGGATTTCCTAGTTTTTGTCAAGACAAACCCTAGCTCCTCACGCCCACAGCAGGAATCGAACCTGCAAGCCCCGAAGGGCGTGGATTAGCAATCCACTGCACTACCATTATGCGATGTGGGCATAACTTTATGAGGATTTGAAGTTTTTAAAATGTTTTGATTATAGTAATCTGTTAACTTAAATTGAGTTGAAAAATAATAAAAAATTTTTACATATTTTTTTATTTTCTCTTTTCTGTGCAATATTCCCCACACATAGAGCAACCTTCAGAAATGTCTGGATTGTTCTTACATTCTTCTTTTACTAATTTTCTAAAAGTTTTTGGATCTAAAGCATATTTTGCCATCGCTGTCCAATCTAATTTTGAACGGGCTTCTGACATTTTCTTATCTTGATATTTTGATAATTCTCTTCCTTTTGCAATATCCGCAATATGTGCTGCAATTTTTGTTACAATAACACCTTCTCTAACATCATTAGCATCAGGTAAACTTATATGTTCTTTAGGAGTTACATAACAAAGAAAATCTGCTCCATACATTCCAGCCAAAGCCCCACCAATTGCACAAGCAATATGATCATAACCCGTTGCAATATCTGTTGGTAAAGGACCTAAAACATAAAAAGGAGCATTTTTACAAATTTCTTTTTCAATTCTAATATTTTTTTCTATTTGATTTAAAGGAATATGGCCAGGTCCCTCAATCATTACTTGAACTCCTTTATTTCTACATTTTTCTGCAAGTTCTCCTAGGATTTTTAATTCGTATATTTGCGCCTCATCAGTCGCGTCTTCAATACAACCAGGTCTTAAACCATCTCCTAAACTAATAGTAATATCATAGTGTTTTGCTATATCTAAAACATTATCAAAACCTTCGTATAAAAAAGATTGTTTATTATGTTTTTTCATCCAATTAATCAAAAATGAACCTCCTCTACTTACTACAGGCATTAGTCTCTTCTCAAGCAAAGGAATAGCTTCCATAGTAACTCCTGCATGAACAGTTGCAAAATCTACACCATCTTTAGCATGTTTTTTAAAAACTTCTAAATATTTATCTAAGGTAAGATTTTCTGGAGCTTCAATTTCTATAGTTGCCTGATAAATTGGAACAGTCCCAACAGGAACAGAAGAGTTTTCAATAATTTTTCTTCTTATCTCGTCAAGATTTCCTCCAAGACTTAAATCCATAACAGTATCTGCTCCTGCTTTAATTGCAATATCTAATTTCCTTAATTCTGTTTCTAAATTAGATTTAATAGGAGAAGTTCCAATATTCGCATTAACTTTTGTTTTTAAACCATAACCAATCCCAATTGGTTTAAGGTTTTTATGATTAATATTTGCAGGAATAACAACTAAACCTTTTGCTATATTTTCCCTTAATATATTTACCTCTACTCCTTCTTGTTCAGCAACATATCTCATTTCTTTTGTTATTTCGTTGTTTTTGGCTTTTTGTAGTTGTGTCATTTTATTTACTTTTGATTTGTGCGGGCATTACTTTATATGTTTTATCGTATTTTGGGGTCAAACTATAAAATCTATTACATGTGCTAGAAACAAGCATACATTCCAAAGCAGCCCTTCTTTCTTTTGGGAAAATTTTTCTTAAATGTTTTTTAGCTTCATTAACATATTTTTTTATCAATCTTTTATGCTCTTTAAACAATCCTTTTTCTACATAAATCTCCCGTATTTGTTTTTGGGGCATATCATAACAATATTTTCCAACTTCTAAACTAACTGCAATTAAGGGCCATGTTAAAATTCCATTTTCTCTATCATAAAACCATTCATCTCCTAAATCAGCTATGTCGTTTGTTAATTGAATTGTTGTTGATAAAATCCTTCCATATTGTTCTAAGGCATTAACTTCTTCTATTGGAGCTTCTGAAAGAATTGCCGGAATTTTTGCTATTTTTCCAAATTGATTTCCTGCTTCATAATCTATATACCTCCTCATAAAAATATCCTTTTTCTTCGCTTTTAGTTCGTTAAATCCTATTCTATTTATCTTTAAATCATGATAATCTAACCATTGGTGTAGATAAGCTTCCTCAACTATTCTATTGAATATTTCTACCACTTCATTTTCTCTTTTTGGATTGACTTTTTTTGCGCAATGTCTAAAACATTTTTCTGATTTTTCTCTTAATATAGCTGAAGTAATAAAGTACATGTTAGGGTCTATACCGAATCTTGAAGTTAACTCAGGATTGCGAGCATATTTCTTATCAAAAACATCATTTGTTAAATGGTCTGCCATAAACCATAGCTCTATCCCTATTAGCCCATCTATAATTTCTTGCCAATTTTTAGTAGGAGCAACAGCTTCATAGCTCGCCCTCATAACATTACATCTTTGAGCCCATGGCCTAAGCATCCTTTCCTTGAAATATGCTTCTGCAAATATTTCTAAAGTTGGTTCTCCAATCATCCCTATTTCTTCAAAAACTCCTTTTAAAGCAAGCTTACTAGTTTCTTCTATATATTGAAAATATTCATTTGCGTCCATTTTTACCACTTATAAATAAGTATAAGAAAATATAAAATTTCTCTTCTATTTTTTTATCAAATAGAAAAATTTATATAGTATTATTCCTAATGGTTAAAATATGGAAGAAGTAAAACTTGATTTAAAAGACAGAAAAATATTAGCAGAGCTTGACTTTAATGCAAGGGAATCTATTTCAAAAATAGCTAAA
>Ga0272448_1007602_pt1 | contig 11449 bp, 10 predicted proteins | sample YNPCB0191_FD_202220 | JGI IMG/M metagenome (GOLD analysis project Ga0272448, IMG submission 202220) | Hot spring sediment microbial communities from Yellowstone National Park, WY, United States - YNP-CB-019-1 | ecosystem: Environmental > Aquatic > Thermal springs > Hot (42-90C) > Sediment... | reverse complement strand
GGGCAGAGAAGAGCGATCTTTCTTTTGTCTCTCTGCTCCGCCACTGGCTTCAGTGCCTGTTCTGGCTTCCCAAACGCCCACAACCAGCGGTCGCTCTCAATTGGTAAGGTTCTTTCAGTAGGGTCGTGGTACGCTTTCTCCACTTCATGCCGCTGCCGCGGCCCGCCTGGGCGACCTGCAGCAGCGGCGCTTCCACCGGCGAGGGCTGATACAGCCGACAGTTGTGCGGGTCAGGCCTCCCAGGCCGGCCTCCGATGCGCGTGTGCTGCCTCCCTCGCGACCTCCTGTTCTTCCCCCTCACCCGACCGCCCCGCGGACAGAGACTCAGAAACTCAAGACCCGACTGAGACCGATTTACTACATCGATACGGTTGAAATGCAAAAAGTACATGCTATACTAAAGATAGGCATATCCGTATCTTGGTTGATGGCACAGTTCTTGCTAAGAGGGATGGCCGCGGACCTTAAATCGGTTCGCTCAGCAGCGGCAAGCACGAGCGGGCAGCCTGTGCCCTGGAGCGCTGAGGGGGCGCAGCTTTGGCCCCACGCCTCGCTTCAGGTGGCCGGGCTGCCCTGCATGGCCTCGAGGACTCGCACAGCCCAGTAGGCTGCGCGAGCGGCGGAGCCTGCCTGAGTGTCGTGACCAGACAGACCCCGTACAGCATATGAGCAGGAGGCTCCCTGAGAATCCGCTACCGCCTATGTGTTGCCGGGATAGCCCTGTTGGGGGCAACGCTGCTCCTCGCCCACGAGCCCATCCTCCAGGCCATTGGTGACCATCTTGTGGTGCAGGATGCTCTGCAGCCGGCCGACGTGATCCACATCATTGCCGGCGCTGACTATCGAGCCGAGTATGCCATCCGGCTGTACCAGGAGGGCTATGGGAAGCGGCTCTTCTTCACCGGCGGTTGGTGCCCCGAAATCCAGGGCGAGCATGGCGAGTGGGGCCGGGCGCTGGCGCTCGCGCGGGGCGTGCCGGCGGGTGCAATCGTCACCGATGATACAGACGTGACGAGCACCTACGCCGAGGTGCTCCGGTTGCGGGCATACATCGCTCAGAGCCCCGAGCCGATCCGTTCGGTCATCGTCGTCAGCGACCCCTTCCACATGCGGCGGGTTCAGTGGACGTGTTGGCGGGTGCTGGGCCCAGGCATCCGCGTGCAGATGGCCCCGGTGCCCTTCGAGCTCACCCCCTATCAGCGCCGCTGGTGGGCCGACCCGGCGTCGCGGCAGTACGTGGGGGAGGAGTATCTGAAGGCTGTGTACTACATTGCCCGGTACCAACTGGCATTCGGAAGGTTGAAGGAGTGGTTGGCCAGCCTTGACAGGGAATGAACCTAGCATGGACCCCCGCAGCTCGAAACCCTGTATCGGTTGGAGGGCAGCCATCGCCCATGGGCGTGCGCTGCTGCCTTCGCTGAGGCCGGGGCGTCTGGATGCGACTGTGGCGGAGGAGAGGGGCAAGGAGAGGCTCAAGAGAGTCTTTTGGACCGCCCTCAGCTCGGGCCTGGCAAAGGGCGTGAATGCCCTCTCCATGTTGGTGGCGGTTCCCGTAACCCTGACCTATCTGGGTGCCGAACGCTTTGGACTGTGGATGACCATCGCTTCTCTGGCCGCATTCCTCGGCTTCGCCGATCTGGGCATTGGCAATGGGGTGCTGAACATCATATCCGAAGCCTGCGGCAGGAACGATGTTGATACGGCCAGGAAGTGCGTTTCCAGTGCCGTCGCCGTGCTCACCGGGATCGCGCTGGTTCTGGGCCTTCTCTTCTGGCTGGTCTACCCTCACGTCGCCTGGGGCCGGGTGTTCAACGTCTCCTCGCCCATCGCCAGCAAGGAAGCAGGCCCGGCAACGGCGGTGTTTGTCGCAGTGATGATCGCCAACCTCCCGCTCAGTATCATCCCTCGGGTTCAGATGGCGTATCAAGAGGGCTACATCAGCGGTATCTGGCAGGCTGCCTCCAACCTGCTGGGCCTGGTCGGGCTCCTGGCAATCGCCAGGCTCGGGGCAGGCCTGCCGCTCCTTGTGCTGGCTTTCATGGGGGCGCCGGTCGTGGGCAATCTCCTGAACGCGGTGGGCCTCCTCGGGTTCCAGCGGCCCTGGTTGGTTCCCAAGCGCCGCCACGTGGACGCCTCTGTGGCCCAGCGGATCATCTGGGTGGGCTCTCAGTTCGTCATGATCCAGGTGGGCAACGCGGTCATCGGCTACGCCGACAACATGGTCATCGCCCACGCCCTCGGCCCAGAGGCGGTCGCGCGCTATGCGGTTCCGGCCAAGCTGTTTGCCCTTGTGCCCATGCTACTCTACATGGCGCTGGCGCCTCTCTGGCCTGCCTTCGGCGAGGCCAACGTGCGCGGCGATGCCGGCTGGGCCAGGTTGACGCTCGCCAGGGCGATCCTGGCCAGCGCCGGGCTCTGTGCGATTGCTTCACTGGTCTTCGTGGGCTTTGGCGAAAGGATACTCCACCTGTGGGTGGGGCCGACGGCCACCTACTCGCTGGCGCTCATGATTGGCCTGGGCGTGTGGACCACTGTGTCGTCTGTGCTCGCCGCGATTGCACTCTTCCTCAACGCAGCCAACGTGCTCCGACTCCAGGTCGCCTGCGTCCTGTTGACCGCCGTCTGTGCGACCGTGAGCAAGGTTGCCCTGGCCCGGCTGGCAGGCCTGCCGGCGATCGTCTGGAGCACTGTCGGAGCGTCGATTCTCTTCATGCTGCTCCCATACTCGGTGTATCTGGCCAAGCGCTTCGGGCGTATCGGCAGGCCTGCGCCGATGAGTGCGCAGAGCGTGGAGCACGTGCGTGTGTGATCCGCCAGACCTCCTACGGTGAGCGCCGTCCCGCTGCAGCCAGGGGCAGCGCTACTCGACGAGGGAAGGGATATGCTGTCGTACATCATCCAACTCGTGTTCCCTCTACTGCCCGACACCCGCCTGTTCCGCCTGAAGGCCTTCCTGCTGCGCCTGCGCGGCTTCCACATCGGCCACAATGTGCGGGTCGTCAGTTCGGTCAAGATCAAGTTGAAAATGCTATCGGTGGGCGACAACACCTTCATCGGCCACGACACGCTGATCGCTGGGGGTGACGCGCTGGTCGAGATTGGCCGCGACGTGGACATCGCACCGCGCTGCGTGCTGCTCACCGGCAGCCACGAGATCGGCAGCAGTGACCACAGGGCTGGTGCCGGCAATTCGCAGAGCATCAAGATCGGTGATGGGACGTGGATTGGCGGGTCCACCACGATCCTCGGGGGTGTGCAGATCGGCCGCGGCTGTGTCATCGGCGCGGGCAGCCTGGTGCGCAGCGACATCGACGATGACTGCCTGGCCGCAGGGGTGCCCGCAAGGGTCATCCGTGAGCTGCCCTGAGCGCGCTCGACCGACGAGCAGGGCTGCAGCAGAGCGAGGAGTTGTATGAACGGCGTGGCATCGCGGAGCACAGTGCTAGAGGCGGGGCACGGCCGAGCCCTGGTGGTGGCGCTGCTCGTGGTCTCCTTCGTGGCCGGGGCAGCCTCGGTGGCCCCTGCGGCCCAGTCGGCATTGCCGTGGCTGATTGGTCTCTCGCTGTTCCTCCCGTTCGTAGTGCGCAGATTCTACGATGTCGTTTTCGGGGCATACCTTGTCTCGCTCATTCTCGCTCAGTTCCAGAGCACAGCATTCGTCGTCATGCGCTGGGTCGCGCTATTCGTGTTGCTTCTCTCATCGGTGTACGTGGTTCGGGGGCAACGCCTGGCAAGGAACGCGGCGGCCATAGGGCTTGGCATGCTCGGGCTGTATGCGGCGATGACCTCGGCACTATCCTACTATCCCACGGTATCCCTGTTGAAGAGCTTCTCCCTCCTCTTGCTCGCAGGGTTGGCGCTCTATGTCGCGCCTGCCGTGCAATCGCTGCATCCTGGCCCGGGTGCCCAAGAGTACACACGTCGCATGTACATGTGGCTGGCCCTGGCAGTTGTCCTTTCGAACGCGGTTTTCTACGTGGCCATGCCGTCGCTGTCTCTCAATAACGGAAGGTTCCGCGGCTGGTTCGTGAACCCCAACGGTATCGGGGCGCTATACGGAGTCTTTTTTCTCCCTCTCCTAGAGGCCGAGGCCCTGAAGTGCAGGCGTGCAGGCCTGAGGCTTGGCCTACTGCTGCTGCTCCTGCTGACGGTGCTCGAGTTGGCAGCCTCGCAATCGAGAGCAGGCATATTGTCGGGCGTGGTCGCCACCCTTGTGCTGCTGCTTGGCGGCAGGCGGTGGCAGGCGCGCATCCTCCTGGTCGCGATGCTGGTGGCTGCCGTGTTCACGATCTACCTCACCGTGCCACAGGACAACCCCATCTCCCAGTTCCTGTACAGAGGAGGGACGGACCTGACCGGCAGTGGAAGGCTGCTCACCTGGGGGGACATGTGGAACCGGTTCCTCGCCAGGCCGCTGCTGGGGGCTGGGCTGGGCGTCTCGGATACCGGGACCCAGGCCGACGGCATCACCTTTGCCTCAGCGGGCTACACCATCGAGAAGAACAACAGCCTCTTGGCGGCCCTTGAGGAGCTGGGGATGCTGGGATTCTCCATTCTCGTCTTGACTCTGATCGTCCCCATCTGCCGGGCCTGCTGGAGGGGCTGGAGCCAGGCGCCATCTCGGGGCGACAGGTCGCACCTCGTCCTCATTGCCATCGTCGTCGCAGGCCTGTTCAACACCATGTTCGAGGCCTGGCTGTTGTCACCAGGAAGCCTCTTCTGTATCTCCTTCTGGATCTTTGTGGCACTCCTGCTCTCCGACTCGAGGGGCGGACTGGCACATCCGGGCCATGCCAGCCGGCAGCAGGGGAGTCGGCAGGGCGATGCCCCCGTGCAGCCGACGGCGCTGCAGGGCTGGGGCGAAAGCGCCTTCATCGCGCCGGCCGCAAGCCAGGAGGGTTGACGCGCTGTGGTCACCGTGGCCGTGTACTGGAGCCGCTTTGGCCCCTATCATATCGCTCGCCTGAACCACGCAGCCCGTAGCTTGTCGGCGCTCGGCGTCAACGTGGTGGGAGTGGAGATCGCGAGCGACGATGACATCTACGGCTGGGACGTCGACGACGGGCCAACCGCCTTTGAACGGCACGTTGCGCTGCCCGGACAGGTGTTCGAACGCGTATCGCCGGTGCAGATGGTCCGTGGCGTGGCCGCACTCCTTGACCGGCTCGACCCCGACGCCGTGGCGCTGAATGGCTACAGCTACTACGATGCCTGGAGTGCGCTCGCCTGGTGCAAGCTGCATCGCCGCCGGGCGATCTTGATGTCTGACAGCCACTATGCGGATGCCTCGCGCAGCACCTGGAAGGAATGGTGCAAGCGACGCATTGTGCAGCGGTTCGATGCGGCACTGTGTGCCGGGAAACTGCAACGGGAGTACCTCCAACAACTGGGCATGCGACCTGACACCATCCACGAGGGCGTCGATGTCGTGGACAATGACTACTTTTGGCGTGAGGCGGAGCGCGCCAGGCGGAACCGAGATGGTTGTCGCTCGCTGCCCGGGCTCGAGCATGACGGGCCATTCTTCCTGGTTTCGGCTCGCTTCATCAAGCGCAAGAACCTCGACACCGTGCTACGCGCGTACGCCGAGTACCGCCGCCAGCTCGGGAAAGGTGCCGGGAAGCGGGCGCCGTGGCGATTGGTGGTCCTGGGAGACGGACCCGAGCGACCTGCCCTCGACCGCCTGGTGCGCGCCGAAGGTATCGAAGGGGTGTCCTTTCCCGGCTTTGTGCAGATCGGCCAGCTCCCTGCCTACTATGGCCTGGCGGGCGCTTTCGTCCACGCGGCGGAGCGGGAACAGTGGGGGCTGGTTATCAACGAGGCCATGGCCGCTGGGCTGCCTGTCCTGGTATCGTCTGCCTGCGGCTGCGCTCCGGACCTGGTGGCCAACGGGGAAAACGGCTTCACTTTCCCTCCCCGCGATATCACAGCCCTTGCTTCTCTGATGGCGCAGGTCAGCACGGGCATGGTCGACTTGCAGGCCATGGCGGCAGCATCCCGCGCGCGCATAGCAGGCTGGGGACTGGACCGCTTCTCGCAGGGGCTCTACGCAGCCCTCCAATCGGCCAGCCAGTCACACGAACAGAGAACGAAGGGACGGCGGTGAGGACTGATGTGTGGCATCTGTGGTGCTCTTGGCTTTGGTGACGCCCTGGCTCTGGCGAAGCGACGCTTCGGTCTCGCGGCGGCCCTTTCTGTCCTTGCCGGGGATGGGCTCTCGGCGGGCCGTCCGTTCTGGTCGAGCGCCGCGCCTGAAGCGGCTCGCCCCGTCGACCAGATTGGCGTATCTGTGGAGAACCCGGCCCGCCGTCTGGCGGGCAGAAGGCAGATGGGCATGGATTCTCCGCAGCAGCGGCATGATGCTTGGCGGAGGTGCATGAGTGCTGGCGGTAACCGACGCCGCTGAGGGCTCAGTCTATGCGCATCCTGTATGTGTGCCCGTACTACACCCCCGCCGACGTCTACGGTGGGCCGGTGCGCTGTCTGGCAGATTCGTGCGCCGGGCTGGCCGAGGCGGGAGCGGAGGTCACGGTCTTCACGACCGACGCTAACGGGGATTCCCGGCTGGCAGTGCCGCTGGGGAGGCCGGTGGGGGTGGACGGTGTGGCGGTGCACTACTTTCCGCTAGCTCTGAACGGGCTCTCCTATTTCTACTCCCCCTCTCTGGCGGTGGCGCTGAATGCCCGGGTTGTAGAGTTTGACCTGGTGGCAGTGGCCTGCCTATGGGGACACGCTCTCCCCGCGGCTGCCGCTGCCTGCGCCCGCTTCGGGGTACCCTACGTGGTCTCGGTCCATGGCCAGTTGTTCCCTTGGTCGCTGGCGAAGGGCAGGCTGAAGAAATGGCTCTACCTGGAGCTGCTTGGTCGGCGTTGCCTGGACCGAGCTGCCGCCATCCACTGTACCGATCCTGTTGAAGCCAGGGCAGTGGCCCGCCTTGGCTTCCGCGCGCCGACCTTCGTTGCGCCCAATCCGCTGCGCGCTTGTTGCTTCTGCAGGCCCCAGGATGCCGGGCCTTGGCGGCGGCGGTTGGGCATTCCGGATGGAGCACTGGTGCTGCTCTTCCTCGGCAGACTGGCGCGCATCAAGCGGCCGGACATTGCGGTGGACGTCCTCGGTGTGGCGCAGGCGCTCGATCGGGAGGTCCATCTGGTGCTGGTTGGCCCCGACGAGGACGGACTGCGGCGCGAGCTCGTCGACCAGGCGCAGGCCTTGGGCTGTGCTGGCAAGCTGCACTTCACCGGTTTGGTCGACAGGGAGGCTGTAGCCTTGGCGTTGCAGGGGGCGACCATGTTGTTGATGCCGTCGGAGGTGCAGGAGAACTTTGGCATGTCGGCCTTGGAAGCCATGGCGGCCGGCGTGCCCATTTTGGTGTCAGACGGCGTGCCGCTGGGACGGCGGGCAGAGGAGGTTGGAGCAGGTCGGGTGTTGCCCTGCACCAAGCCCGCCTTCCGACAGGCGACTATGGAACTGCTCGCGAGGCCCGATCAACTCAAGGCCATGGGCGAGCGGGGCAGAGACTTCGCCGGCAGGTACCTGGACGCACCGGTGGTCGCGCGGCAACTGCTCGCCCAGTACGGGTCGATCGTTGCCACCGGCAAGCCGCTGCCGCGTGCAGAGGACTATGGCTCCCCACGGTAGAGTCCGGAGCGCCTACTTGTTCTCTCTGGACCCGGTGTGACTTGGCTGTGGGAAGAACTCTGCATGTGTGCTCTCCCGGGCGAACGATGGAGGGCGGAGAGGTGCTTCAGATCGTGGAGACCCCCTGGAAAGCCCAGAATGAGCTGTGGCGCTGGCTCGCCTACCCGTACGCGCGCCTGCTCTTCGCCCTGAACGGCATCCCCTGGGGCCGCGGCTGGCGACTCTACGGCGTGCCCCTAATCCTCAAGCACCGGGGCAGCCGTATCGCCTTTGGGCCAGGGCTGCAACTGCGCTCCTCGCTGTGCTCCAATCCCCTCGGGCCGAATCATCGCGTGATCATCGCCACCTGGCAGCCCGGGGCTGTAATCCAGGCCGGCGCCAATCTGGGCATGACTGGAGGCACGCTCTGCGCCGCCACAAGAATCACGATCGGCAACAACGTCACCGTGGGGGCCAACACCGTCATCGTCGATACTGACTTTCACCCTCTGGACCCGACTGAGCGCAGGCTCAAGCCTTCGGGTGGCAGCAGCGCACCCGTCGAGATCGGTGATGACGTCTTTGTGGGCATGAACTGCCTGATCCTGAAGGGCGTCACCATCGGTCGTGGCAGTGTGGTGGGCGCCGGAAGCGTCGTCACCCGGGATGTGCCGCCCTATGTCGTGGCAGCCGGCTCTCCGGCCCGCATTGTGCGAGCACCATCGAGCGAAGCCCGCCTCCGCCACACCCGCGCGTCGCCCGTGAACCTCGACATCCCCTGCCAGCAAACGCACGAGTCATGAAGGAGGTGAACCGTTGGTGCAATCACGGGTTCTCGTCACAGGTGCCGCTGGCTTCATCGGCCACCACCTGGTCCGATACCTCAAGGACGAGGGCTATTGGGTGCGGGGGGTCGATATCAAGCCCCCCGAGTTCGCCCCCAGCGCCGCCGACGAGTTCGAGCTGCTCGACCTGCGCCGGTGGGACAACTGCCTCCAGGCCACCCGCGCCGTCGATGAGGTGTATGCCCTTGCGGCCGATATGGGGGGCATGGGCTTCATCTCCGCCCATCACGCCGAGATTCTGCGCAACAATGCCCTGATCAACATCCACACCCTTGAGGCGGCGCGCGCCAATGGCGTGGGGCGCTACTTCTACACCTCTTCGGCCTGCGTCTACCCCGAGTACCGGCAGGCCGACGCCGACGTCATCCCGCTGAAAGAGGAGGATGCCTACCCCGCCCAACCCCAGGATGCCTATGGCTGGGAGAAGCTGATCACCGAGCGCCTCTGCCTGCACTACCGCGAGGAATATGGCCTGGAGACCCGCATCGTACGCTTCCACAACATCTATGGCCCCGAAGGCACCTGGCAAGGCGGGCGCGAGAAGGCGCCGGCGGCGATGTGCCGCAAGGTGGCCATCGCCAAGCTCACCGGCGACCCCGAGGTCGAGATCTGGGGCGATGGCCAACAGACTCGATCGTTCTGCTACATCGACGATTGCCTGACCGGCATCTACAAGCTGATGCGCTCTGACTACCATGAGCCGCTCAACCTGGGCCAGGACCGGTTGGTCACTATCGACGAGCTCGCCGATATCGTGGCCCAGGTCGCAGGCGTGCGCATCCGCAAGAAGCACGTGCCGGGCCCGCAGGGCGTGCGCGGCCGCAACTCGGACAACACACGGCTGCGCCAGGTGCTGGGCTGGGAGCCCCAGGTCTCACTGGAAGGGGGCCTGGCGCGGACCTACCCCTGGATCGAGGCCCAGGTGCGCCGCAGCCTGGAGCTGGGGCAGCCGCTGCTGCAGCCGCACCTGCGCCTGCAGCAGAAGGTCGAAGGCTAGGCGAGGCCATGCGATGCGCATTCTGGTGGTCACCCTGTTCTACGCCCCCGACGATGGGCCGAGCGCCCCGCTCTATGCCATGCTCTGCGAGGCGCTGGCCCGCCGCGGGCACCAGGTGACCGTGGTCACCGCGGTGCCTCACTATCCCAGCGGGAAGGTGCGGCCGGAATTCCGTCGCTGTGTGGTGCAGCGCTCTGTGGAGCGCGGCGTCGACGTGCTGCGCGTGGGGGTGCCATCGCTGCCGCGCTCCAGGTTCTCGCTGCGCCTCCTGCAGTACGCCTGCTACCAACTGGGGGCGACCTGTGCCGGCCTCACCCAGCGCTATGACGCCGTGGTCCTGGGCAATCCGGCGCTGGCGGTGGGGCTCCCCTTTGCGGCCCTCTCGGCGCTGAGGCGCAAGCCGGCCATCTACTCGGTACACGATGTCTACCCCGATGTGGGTATCGCGCTGGGGGTCTTCCGTCACCGGCCTGTGATCGCTGCCGTCAGGGCGCTGGAAAGCTATTGCCTGCGCCGCGCAGCGTGGGTGCGCATCCTCTCCGACTCCTTCGGGCCGGGCGTTGCTGCCCTGGGTGTGCCCGAGTCGAAGATGGTGCTGATCTACGACTGGGTCGATACCGACCTGATCAGGCCGCTGCCCCGCGAGAACGCCTTTGCGCGAGAGCACGGCCTCGATGGCCGCTTTGTGGCGCTCTATGCGGGCAACATCGGCCTCTCGCAGGGCCTCGACCAGGTGTTGGCCGCGGCAGCGCAACTGGCGGGCTACGAGGACATCCACTTCGTGTTCGTCGGCGATGGCACAGGCCGGGCCTCTCTGGTGGCCGAGGCTGAAGAGCGAGCCCTCAACAACGTGTCGTTTCTGCCCTTCCAGCCCCGCAGTCGCCTGCCCGAAGTCCTGGCGACCGCCGACGTATCGCTGGTGACGCTGCAAAAGGGCGTGGCTCTGCGCTCGCTGCCCTCCAAGATCTTCTCCATCCTCGCCAGCGGACGGCCGGTCGTGGCCAGCCTCGATGAGGGGAGCGACGCGTGGAGGCTGGTGCAGCGCGCCGAAGCGGGGCTCTGCGTGCCGCCGGAATCGCCAGCAGAGCTTGCCGCTTCGATTCTCCGCCTCAGGTCGGCCCCCGAGCTGCGCGAGCACCTGGGGCGCCATGGGCGCTCCTACGCGGTGGCGCACCACTCCCCCGAGGCGGCGGCGGAGCGGTTCGAGGAGCTGCTCCTGGCGGCAGGTTGCGCGGCACCATGAGGCGGGGCTCCCCGCCGCAGGAGGTAGGCGCGGCATGTTGCCGCGGAGGTGCCTGCCGCGGGGTTGCGCGGCACGATGCCGCAGCCATGGACGTGAGGTGAGCGATGGATGGGCGACCGCCGATCGATTGCCAGATCTCCAACCTGCGGGCGCTCGCGGAGGCCCCGGACTCCATGCCCCCGGCCTCTCTCCTCCGGCGCCTGAAACTCCTGGTGCGCAGGCGCCTCAGCCCTGCCCAGGAGCGGAGGCTGAAGATGCGTACGAACGATCTCCTCAACCGGCTGGCCAGGCTCAGCGGCCGGGGCGTGCGACCTGCTGCCGCCGAAGCTGGCACCTCCCCGCTGCAGGCCGGAGACCTGGTGCGCGTGCGGTCGCGGGCCGAGATCGAGGCCACCCTCAACCACTGGCGGCAGCTCAAAGGCTGCACCTTCATGCCCGAGATGGCCCCCTATTGCGGCAGCGTGCAGCGGGTGCTGAAGCGGATGGAGCGCTTTGTCGACGAGCGCGACCTCGAGGTCAAGCGATCGCGAGGGATCGTGCTCCTCGAAGGGGTCCTCTGCCAGGGCACGGCGGATTTCGGGCGCTGCGACCGCGCCTGCCACCTCTTCTGGCGTGAGGAGTGGCTGGAGAAGATTGGCTGAGGCCAGGCACTTGAGGAGGCTGGCGGAGATGCGCGTGGAGATGGGCACGCCTGTCGAGGTGTTTGCCGAATGGCTGCGCCGCCAGGGGTACCGCGTGGTGCGCACT
>Ga0272448_1007601_pt1 | contig 11449 bp, 9 predicted proteins | sample YNPCB0191_FD_202220 | JGI IMG/M metagenome (GOLD analysis project Ga0272448, IMG submission 202220) | Hot spring sediment microbial communities from Yellowstone National Park, WY, United States - YNP-CB-019-1 | ecosystem: Environmental > Aquatic > Thermal springs > Hot (42-90C) > Sediment... | reverse complement strand
GAATCCCGCCCGGCAGCGCGTTCTGCACATAGAACCCGGCCCGGAAGTTCAAATCAAAATTGTAATAGCCCAGAACCTCCGCTGGATGCGCTCCCCATGGCTCCTCCACCACCGCGTCCACCCGGAAACTCGGAATCAGAGTCAGATGCGGGCTGAACTGGATGATGTCATGTTCAACCACCTCCTCGCAGCTGACAATAATATGCTTGCAGGCCAGGGCTGCCCACTTGCTGTTGCCGATGCTGCCCCAATACTGGGCATTGCCTTCAGCATCGCAGCGCTGCACATGAATCAGCGCCACATCCGGTTGAACACCCTTGACCACAACCACCTCCTCGCCCGTGAACGGACAATTCACCACCTTGAACTTGTCCCCGCCCAGAAGCGTCCGCAGCCGGAACACATCCGTCTCCTTGATGCCCTTGAGCACCGGCATGAAGCTGTAGCCGAGCGCCCCGGCCCAGAGCATGGCCAGGACCGTGAAGTTGGACAGGTCTTCAACCTCTATCCGCTTCTCCTTGACCGCGCGCTCAAACTCCGTGCCTGCCCATTCCCCGCCCGCCCGATAGTTGTAAGCGGTTATCACCTTTTGCACGCAGCCGGCGCCGGCCAAAAGGTCGATTTCCTCAATCCCGCTCTGGCTCCAGACCGTAAGCCCCTTCTTCCGCTGCCGGATAAGCTCGTGGACCAGCGCAAAGGGTATGGCGGTCAAAAAGTTGGCAAGCGAAACACTCGCCCCGTCCGGCACGAACCTCTCTACCGCTTCCCTGGCGCTCATCACCTTGGACGATGAACCAGGCTGGTTTTGACCCATCTTCATCCCTCCTTGAAAGCCGATTAGCCGAATATTATAGCAGTGAACAGAAATAGCAACACCTTGCAGCCCGGCCTGTGACTAACAGAAATTTTTAATTGATTGTTCTTGACAGGTCCATGCTTCGATGCTAATTTTTTAACAGATTAAACTATCCATCGGTTACGGCTCATTCCCAATTATCTCCAGTCTGGGCAAAGGGTGGTTGTCAGGAAACAATAATTCCATGAAAAAGGAAAGGGAGCAATGAAAAAAGGAGTCATCGCCAAGAAGGATTTCGGAGCCTGGGTGGAAAAGCTCAAGAAAGAGGGCCAGCTATTCGGACCGAAAAAGCGCACGGATAAGTTCTACCACTTTGACAAGGTCGAAGACCCCATGGAGCTGGCTCTTGATTATTCCAGCACCATCCTTCCGCCCAAAAAGTTTTTCGTCCCGCCCAAGGATGATACCATCCTCGAATTCAACCTTAAAACCGGAGACATGAAGGTTCCCAAAATGGAACCGGATAAAGAAATCATTCTGCTCGGCATCCATGCCTGTGATATGCAGGGGCTTCTCCGGCTGGACCTTTGTTGGAAAGAAGGCAATCCAGATTGCACTTATTTGGCTAGGCGGGCACACTCAACCATCATCGGCATCACCTGCAACCCCGACGAATACTGCTTCTGCACCAAAGTCGGAAGCAACAACTTCCGCGAAGGCTTTGACCTGTTCCTCTCCGACCTCGGCCAGAGTTTCCTCGCCGAGGCCTTCACCCCCAAGGGTGAAAAACTCCTGGCCCTGGCTAAAACCAGCGAGGCATCAATGCTCGATGACGAGCTGGCCTACAAGGCCAAGCTCAAGTGCGGCAATGAACGGGGCGTGGAGTTTCTGCCCAAGGTGGAGGAACTGCCATTGCTCTGCATGAACGGCGAAGACCTGCCGATGTGGACCGAGGATTTCGGAAGGCGCTGCCTGGCCTGCGGCACCTGCACCAATGTCTGCCCCACCTGCTACTGCTTTGATGTCAAAGATGACATCGACCTGAATCTAACCACCGGCAGAAGAACAAGGTCCTGGGACTCCTGCCAGCTCGAGGGATTCACCGAGGTGGCTGGCGGCGAAAAGTTCATGCACGACCAGGCCACCCGCCAGAAGCACCGCTTCTACCGCAAGTTCCGCTATCTGACAACCAAGTTCGGAGGAGCCGCTTTCTGCGTGGGCTGCGGGAGGTGCGGCAGACAGTGCACCGCGGAAATCAGCGTCCCGGAGACCGCCAACAAGCTGTTTCTGGGAGTCAAGGCCCAAAAAAGCTGAACCAAGAAAAAATAAAGGGAGAGAAAAATGGCTGAATGCGCGAAAAATCCCGAAAGTCTCTACCTGCCCAGGTATGCCACCATCAAGAAAATCATCAACATGACCGAGGCGGAAAAGTTCTATCAGCTGGAGCTGGATGACGGCTCGGAACTCGGTCACCAGCCCGGCCAGTTTGTGGAGGTCTCGCTGATTGGCTACGGCGAATGCCCGATTTCCATCTCCAGCTCGCCCACCGCCAAAGGCTTTGAGCTTTGCGTGCGCAAGGTGGGAAGAATCACCGAGCTGATGCACAACCTTAAGCCGGGCGACAAGCTCGGGATTCGCGGACCGTTCGGAAAAGGGTTCCCGGTTGAAAAACTCAAAGGCAAGGACCTGCTCTTCATCGGAGGCGGCATCGGCATGGTCCCGCTCCGGAGCTTCATCAACTACGCCACGGACAAGCGCAAAGACTACGGGAGAATCATCCTGCTCTATGGAGCGCGCAGCCCCAAGGAAATTTTCAACTTCCCGGAATTTGAGGACTGGAAGGCCGGCAAGAAGGATGTGGAACTGCATCTTACGGTTGACCGCGGGGATGACAAGTGGAAGGGCAATGTCGGGGTCATCACCACCCTGATACCGCCGCTTAAAATCGACCTGGAAAAAACCGTGGCCATAATCTGCGGCCCCCCGGTGATGTACAAGTTCACGCTGCTCGCCCTGGAAGGCAAGAATTTCAAGGAAAGCAATATCTATCTTTCACTGGAGCGAAGGATGAAATGCGGAGTGGGCAAATGCGGCCACTGCCAGATTCATGGCTATTACTGCTGCCAGGATGGGCCGGTTTTCCACTATCCGCAGATTAAAGGTATCAAGGAGGCGTTGTAATGGCTAAACCCAAAGTGGCGTTCTTTGACTTCTCCTGCTGCGAAGGCTGCCAGCTCATGGTCTTGAACTGCGAGCCCGAGCTTTTGGACATTGCCGGCGCCGTGGACATCGTCAATTTCCGCGAGGCGATAAGCGACCGGGGTGAAGACTATGAGATTGCTTTCATCGAAGGCTCCATCATCACCCCCCACGATGTCGAGCGCATCAAGAAAATCCGGGCCAAGGCCAAGGTGCTCGTGGCCCTGGGCGCCTGCGCCCACACCGGCGGGCTGAACAAGCTGCGCAATTTCCAGGACACGGAAGAGGCCAAGAAGACGGTCTATGGGGACGCGGCCAAATATTTTGAGGTGTTGCCCCAGGTGCTCGCGGTTCACGAGGTGGTGCCGGTGGACCTGGTTATTCCCGGCTGTCCCATCAATCGCTTTGAGTTCATCTCCGTGGTCAAGCAGGTGCTGGCCGGCACCAAACCGGTTCTGCCCAACTATCCGGTTTGCGTGGAGTGCAAGCTCAACGAGAACGAGTGCCTGATGCTCAAGGGCCAAATCTGCCTGGGACCCATTACCATGGCGGGGTGCAACTCGCGCTGCCCCAACTCGCAATGGCCCTGCACCGGCTGCCGCGGCCTGGTCAAAAACCCGCACCTCGAAGCCGACCAGATAACCTTGAGCAAGGCCGGACTGACCGTCCAGGATATCCTGCGCAGGTATCGCCTATTTTTCGGATACTCGGAGGTAGTAAAATAATGGCAAGCAGAACTTTCGAAATCAGGGAAAACTATGTGACCCGGGTGGAAGGCCACGCCAACATCTGGGTCGAGGTCAAGGACGGCAAGCTCGCCGGCTGCAAGCTGGAACTGCCGGAATCGCCCAGGATGTTTGAGTCCTTTACCCGCGGTCGTGAGTGGTGGGAAATGCACTGGATAACCGCCCGGATTTGCGGCATCTGCAACCATTCCCACCAGTTGACCAGTCTGCGCGCCACCGAGAACGCCCTCGGCATCAAGGTCTCGGACCAGACCTTCAAGCTGCGCGTGCTCATCGACGATGCCGAGCAGATGGAAAGCCACATCCTCCATGTCGCCTACCTGGTCGCGCCCGACCTCTTCAAGGCCAAGAGCGCGCTGGCGCTCGCCGCGGTCGCGCCCGAGGTGGTCAAGGCCGCCTTGCGGCTAAAGCGCCTGGCCAACGATATGTTCCTCTACCTCACCGGCTTCGAGGTCCACTGCATGAGGATGGTACCGGGCGGCTTCACCATGTACCCGACCAAAGAAGAGCTGAAGAAGTTGCGCCAGGCGTTCAACGACCTGGAAAAGGATATGATGCTGATTGTGGACACCGTGCTCTCCGTGGCTGACAAGCTCCCGGGCTTTACCCGCGAGACCGAATACATATCCATCAAGCACGATAAGGAGTTCCCCTTCTACGACGGCCTCACCTATTCCTCGGACACCAAGAAAACCTACGACAACCTGGAATACGAGACCGTGGTCAACGAGTTCGTAGTGCCCTGGAGCACCTGCAAACGCAGCAAGCACAAGCGGGACAGTTTCGCGGTCGGAGCGCTCGCCCGCTGCAACAACAACTCCGAACTGCTTAAGACCGGCCTGGCCGCCGCGGTCGCCAAGAAGTTCAATTTCAAGACCCCCTGCTATAATCCGTTCATGAACAGCGTGGCCCAGCTGGTGGAATATGCTCTCTGCTGGGAGCGCGCCAAGAAATACCTGGACGACTTCATCAGGAACGGTATTGAGAAGGAGACCCCGGTCAAGCCCAATTTCAAAGTTGCGGGCCGGGGGGTTGGCATAACTGAAGCCCCGCGCGGATACCTGGTCCATGACTACACCTATGACAAAAACGGCAAGTGCCTCAAGGCCAACTGCGTTATCCCGACCAACCTCAACACCGGAAACATGGAAGACGACATGAAAGCCATCGTGCCGCAGCTGGTTGACGCGGGCAAGAGTCCGGAGGATATCAAGTTCATCCTGGAAATGCTGGTCCGGGCCTATGACCCGTGCTTCTCCTGCTCGGTCCACCTGTTGGAAAAGTAAAGGAGGAACAAAATGGCGAAGATACTTTTGGTTGATGACGACCCGGATTTCGTGGATGCCACCAAGCTGATTCTGGAAAAAAGCGGCCATAAAATCAGCGTGGCCAATAATGGTAAAGATGGCTGGGACAAGGCCCAGAAGGAAAACCCGGACCTTCTGCTGGTGGATGTGATGATGGAATCCCCGGATGCCGGGTTCCAGCTGGTCTACAAGCTCAAGAACGACCCCAAACTCAAAAACAAGCCCGTGCTGCTCCTGACCGCGGTCGGCAAGGTCACCGGCTTCAAGTTCGACAAGCAAAAGGACCAGGACTTCATGCCCGTGACCGAATACCTGGAAAAACCAATCAAACCCGAGGTCCTGCTCGATAAGATAAGCAAGGCGCTCGGAAAGTAATTTATTACTCAAACCTAAAAAGCCCGGAACATTTTGCTCCGGGCTTTGTTTTAAGAAAAATCCCATAATGGCATCCCGATTATTTGCCCATCCCCTTCTACTTTGTTAGAATTCATCACTAATGCCGCCAAGCTGGAAACAAATCACCGCGCAGCTGGACGCGCTTTACGAGTTTGACCGGGAGCCGGTGCGGGAAGACAAGCTGCAAAAAGGCTGGGAGTTTGCGGGTCTGTTCGCCGGCGAGCATATCGCCGGCACCGAGTTCGTGATTGGCGCCATGTTCGTGCTCCACGGCGTCTCCGCCCGCGATGTCCTGCTCGGCCTGCTCCTCGGAAATGTCCTTGCGGTCTTGAGCTGGACCTTCATCTGCGCGCCGATTGCAGTTCGCACCCGGCTCACCCTTTACTGGTATCTGCGCAAAATCGGCGGCCCGGGCCTGACCGCCATCTACAATATCGCCAACGCCATGCTCTATTGCATCCTGGCCGGTGCCATGATTTCGGTCTCGGCCACCGCCATCGGCCTGGCCTTTGATGTCCCCACCCCGGAACTTTCCGCCAAGCTCCCCTCCAGCCTGGGCTGGGTGGTGATAACGCTCGTGGCCGGAGGGGTGGTGACCACAGTCGCCATTCTCGGATTCGAAAAACTGGCCAAGTTCTCCAGCGTCTGCAGCCCCTGGATGGTCTTGATTTTCCTCGCCGGCGCGCTCGCGGTTTTTCCCGAGCTGGGAACCTATCACTCGCTCGCCGACCTCCGACAAATCGCCGAAAGCAAAATCTGGACCGGGACGCTCCCTGCCGAGGCCGCAGCCAAGGGCCTGGACAAGCTCGGGTTCTGGCACATGGTTTTCTTCGCCTGGTTCTGCAACCTGGCCATGAATGTTGACCTCTCGGACATGGCCATCTTCCGCTACGCCAGAAATCACTGGTACGGACTCTATACCGCGTTCGGAATTTTCCCCGGTCATTACATGGCCTGGCTGGCCTCGGGCGTGATGGTGGCCGCGGTCGGCCTGAAGATGAGTCCCGGTCAGATGGCGATGAACGCCGCGGGCCTGGCCGGAGCAATCGCGGTGCTGATTGCAGGATGGACCACGGCCAACCCCACCATGTACCGCGCCGGACTGGCCTTCCAGTCCATCACCCCCAACTGGCCGAGATGGAAGGTCACGCTCGCCGCGGGAATCGCCACCACGCTCTTCTCCTGCTTCCCCTTCTTCTTCATGCGCCTGCTCGACTTCGTCGCCATCTACGGGCTTTTGCTCATGCCCATCGGCGCGGTGGTGTTCGCCGAGCACTGGCTTTTCCCAAGGCTCAACCTTGAGCAGTATCGCGTGGAACGGCTGCAGCAACTCTTCAACTGGCCGGCCCTGCTCACCTGGGCCTTGACCCTCGCGGCCTGTTATTTCATGCCCTTCCATCTCTTCTTCCGCTGGCTGCCGGGATATTTCATCGCGCTGATTCTATACCTGGCGCTCTCTTTTGCGTGGCAAAAGGCCGGGACCCGGACCGCGGCTGTGAACGCAGGAGCGACCAAATGAACTGGCGCAGGCATTGGGTCAACCTCGCCAGCATCCTCGCCGTCCTCTCGCTCGCGCTCTGCCTGGCCGCGCCCATCCTCTGCTTCGCCCACGCCATTGACAAGCGCACCTACATCATCTGCCTGGATTTCGCCACCCTCGCCTGGTTCCTCTCCGCGCCCTTCTGGCTCACCCCCGGACTGTTCGGCAAAAAATTTGAAGAAGCCGCGGCCAAGGCCTGGCTGCGGGTCAAGTCAGCAAGCAACTAGGTTCAATTCTTTGATTTTGCCGCGGGTCCGGGCCAATTCTTGAACAGGGGATGCGCCTCGGTGTTGAATACCACCTTGTCAAAGTCAAAATCCTCTTGAGGCGCGAACAAGAGATATGAATACTTGAGGGTCTCGGCCAAAAAATAGCTGGGCATGCTGTCCGACTGCTTCTTGGACCGGACATCCGAGAGGCCGGCGAACCCGGCCTCGGTTTTGCAATACCTGACCAGGCTTTCGAAAAAGACCCGGCCCATGCGCCGGTATTTTTCGTCCGAGGTATAGTGGTAGAGGTAATAAGCTGACTCGATTATTTCCGGCCGCAACGGATAGCCACTGACCATCACCTTCATCTTCCGGTAGTTGAGCATCTCCGGCTCGATGCCGTGCAGAACCCACATCTCATAGCAAGAATCTTGAAGCCGGGAGGCCCGGTCAAAATCCCCGCCCAGGGCCAGCAAGGCCGGGAAAAAGGCGTCCAGCGCCCCGAACATGGAGAGCGTCCGCCGGCCGCTGTTCATATTGGCATGACCATACCAGAGCCGACCGCTGGACTCATCCGCAAGATGAGCGTTGAGCGCCGCGATGCTCTGGTCCCACATTTCTTTAAGTTCCTTGTCGCCGAGCAAAAGCCAGCCCTTGAGCAAATATTCATAGTAGCTGTCAATACCGCCTCCTATCGCACTGTCTTTGACAACCCATCTTCCGGAATCAACATCAATCACGCTTCCCACCAGACCGATTTTAGACCGATGGCTGAAGACCGCGGCCGCAGCCTTCTTGGCTTTGGCATAATAAACATCGTTTCCGGTTAATTGCGACAGCGTTCCATACTCAAGCAAATAGGTTCCGATTTCCGCAGGACCGGTGAGCCTTCCCGAGGTCTTGCCGGTCTTTAAGTTCACAAAGCGATAGGGCATACCAGTGGGTGAGTCAAAAACCGGGAGCAGGCGATTGGCCAGGTCAACAGCCAGTTCCAAAAACCTTTTATCCCCGCTCAATTCATAGGATGAGAGCAGGCCGCCGAGCACCCGGATGGAAATTTCAAAATGCTGCACTTCCATATCCTGGTTGAAGTCCAGCCGGCTGAAAATGAGAGATTTGGCGTCATCGGCCTCCTGCTCCAGACCCATGATGAGCATGGTGTCCATGGCGTCCACCGGAGTGAGCAGCAGCGGCTCCGGATACCAATCGTGGAAACCTTTGGATAAAGGTTTCAGCTCGTCATGGCCCCAAGCGTATTTCCGATACCCCTCCCAGCAATGAATAAATTCCCGCCTGACATCTTCCTTGCTCACCGCCTTGCCTGCAAACCCGGAAAGCTCTGCTTCGGAAGGCGCCGAAGAATCTGCAGACCCCGCCCAAAACTCAACCGCCACAAGCAACCCCGCCAAGACCATCCAACTTGCTCTTCCCATCTCTCCCTCCAGATAAATGCGCGGGCGAACCTGCCCGCGTTCCCGCTTGCCAAAGCTTAGCCGTTCTCCGCGATTTTCGGCGGCACCCATCCGCCAAAGGCTTTCTCAAGCTCCAGAGCCACAGCCACCGTCAGGTGGTCATTGCCGTGAACGGCCGCGACCTGCACCCCGAGCGGAAGCCCTTGTCTGTTCAATCCCAGCGGGGTCTGGGTCACAGGCAATTCCATTACATTCAATATGCCGGTATAGGCGAAGTTGAAAGGCGTGAGCAGGGGACGGTGATGGAGCGGCGCGGGATAGGAGTGGGAGGGGAAAAGCATAACCCCGTTCGGGCCAATCAACTCCACCAGTTCCTTGCGCAAAGCCTTGCCTATCTCGATTAGCGTCTGCGTGGTCTTGGGCGTCCATTCCGGAATCCGCTCAATCATGGCCATGACTATCGACGGCAGCGTATGGTCCGAGGCGCGGAAGACCCACTTGAGCAGCTCCCAGGGGCCGTTCACCGCTTTGCCGTTTCCGAGTAGCACCGAGAAATGAACCTTGTTCGCGGTGGTGAGCATGGCCGACCAGATATTGAACGAATATTTCAGCTTCTCCACCCGCGCCGTCCTGACCCGAGCGCCCTTGCCCGCAAGGTATGCCGCGACTTTTTTCTGCGCCTCCCGCAAATCCCTGCTCACCGGCTGGCTGCCGTTGTCCTCAACGCTGACCACTTCCAGTTCGCTTATCTTGACCGTGGCCGGGTCTTTCAGCTCAAACTTGACGCAACCCGGGTCCTTCCCGTCCGGCCCGGCCAGGATTTTGAGGAGCGGCCAGAGGTCCTCGGCCTTGCGCGCGAGCGGCCCGGTGCAAAGGAACCGCGCCGCTTCTTCCGTGACATACGGATATTGGCCGGTGTTGGGCACGAGTCCGCCGGTGGGCTTGTGCCCGAAAACTCCGTTGAAAAACGCCGGCATCCTTATCGAGCCGCCCACATCAGCGCCCAGCCCGAACGGCGAGCCGCCCGCGGAAATAACCGCTCCCTCACCTCCGGATGAGCCGCCCACGATGCGCCTTGGATTGTAGGCATTGTTGCTCCGGCCGTAGACCTTGTTGCTCGATTCATACCACATGCAAAGCTCCGAGGTATTGGTCACTCCCAAGGGTATCGCGCCCGCCTGCTTATAACGCGCAACCCCGGTGGCGTCTTCCTGGGAGATGATGCCCCGCCTCGCCGGCAGGCCCGAGACATTGGGCATGCCCTTCAGTGCAAATGCTTCCTTAATCGTGCACGGAACGCCGTGGAAGGGAGGAAGCTGGTCCACCGGTGTGGTTTTGATTTTCTCGTCCGCGGCCTTGGCCTCAACACGCGCTTCCTCAAAACGGTCCTTGACCATGGCGTTAATCACCGGGTTCACCTTCTCTATCTGCCGAATATGAGCCTCAACAACTTCCACCGAACTTACTTCTCTCTTCCGAATCATTTCCGCCAGCTTAGTCCCGGACAAGGTCAGCAGCCTGTTCATGGCAAACCCTCCATTTTTCCTGGTTGACTTATAACACGGCCAAATAACCAATGTCAAAAGACAAAGTTTCTCTCCTTTGCGGCCGTTGCGCATTCGCGGTTAAAATGCATTTTGCCATTTGCCCGCAAAATTAAGATAATAAAAGTCACGCGGGAACTGGCCGAAGCCGCAAACTAAAGGAGCGTGAGATGAAAAATTTTTTTAAGGCGGGGACTTTGGTCGCAACGATTTTTCTCTTTGCGCATATTGCAAGAGGAGAAGATATGGTTCGCGAAAAGCATATCTTGCCCGCGCCCGCGCCTTATGAGGAGCCGAAGGGAGCGGTCACGCCGGACGGCAGCTTCAATGTGCGCAATCCAAACGCTCCTTTCCACTCGGACAAGCTTGCCGACGCCTTCATGCTCGACAATGACGGCAGGCTCCCGAACGGCAGATACCTGGATTTCAACCATGCGATTTACACGGTCTACCGGCTCAAGTCCGACACCGGCCGGCCCCATACCATCCTGGTGCTGATGCCGGGCACCTGGGCCGGGGCCATGAGCCTGAACCAATTTGCCTCCGACCTGGTGAGACTGGCCGGCCAGGCCGGTATCAAGGGCTTTCAGGTCTGGACCATTGACCGCCGCTCCGAGCAGCTTGAAGACCACACCGGAATCCTCTGGGCCAACCAGAACCTGAATAAACTTCCAACTTCACAACTGCTCCAGGGACTGATGGATTATTACCGGCCGGCGTTCGAGTCCAATGGCGAGCAAATCGAGCTTCTCGGCCGGCGCTTCACTCCCCTTGACCATGATGCGCTGCGCTTCATGGCCAACTGGGGAGCAGACACCACGCTCCGCGACTGGCGAACAGTGGTTTTAGCCGCGCACCGGGCTGTGGGCAATGAGGTGACAGAAATCCAAGGCGGGGAGCCGGCGGTGAAGAAAAACCCGGGGCGGCATGTGCTGATTGGGGGCCACTCCCTTGGAGGTTCGCTCACCGTGCTTTACGCCGCGTATGACTTTGACCGCAGACCTGACCACGAACTGCTGGGCGCCTCTGATGTGGACGGCCTGGTGCTTCTGGAAGGAGGCGGATTTCCCAGAAAAGAAATCACCATCATTGACGCGGACTCATACCGTGCCTCGCTCAAGAAAAAATATGCCGACGGCAAGGTCTATTTTGACATGAACATGTTCGGCATCCGATATGCACCCTCAACCATGCTCTCGCTCGCGCTCTCGGCCTGGGCCGCGGACAACGCCAGAGGACAGGAGTCCGTGTTCCCGGAATATGCCAGGCCGAAAGCGGTTCAACTCCCGCACCTCACCAA
>Ga0272448_1007594_pt1 | contig 11457 bp, 15 predicted proteins | sample YNPCB0191_FD_202220 | JGI IMG/M metagenome (GOLD analysis project Ga0272448, IMG submission 202220) | Hot spring sediment microbial communities from Yellowstone National Park, WY, United States - YNP-CB-019-1 | ecosystem: Environmental > Aquatic > Thermal springs > Hot (42-90C) > Sediment... | reverse complement strand
CCAGGCATGGGTAGCAGGAATCAAAGCTGCTACCAACCGGAAAGACCAGGCGAAACCAATGATCAGGCTGAACCAATGGCATAGTCCGGCGGGCAACCCGCTCTTGGCACTAATCAGGCCAATCACAAAGCCCCCCAAGCCCACTGCGACCAGGATCTGGAGGCCATCTGCCCAACCGGAGCTGGCCATCGCCAGGCAAGTTACCAACACCAGGCTCAAGCATAAGCCCAGCAGTCCCCAGCCTTCGCGTAGCCACCTTGTGCGCGGGCGCGCGGTCACGTACATAGCCGCATTGTAGGATAGGGGCGCGACCGAGTCAAGCTGCAACGAGCTGATGAACCGCATCTCGATCTCGGCCTAAGACAGGCCAATCGCCTGCAGTCCCCACAGCGCACCCATCCCCAGGCCAATGGTGAGCAACACGCTCTTGCTGCGCCAGGCGACTAGGGCAGCCACCAGGCCGGCCAACAAGCGCGGGTTACCGACCGACACCAGCAGCTGTCCACCAGGACGGAGGATCTCCGGGAAGATGATAGCTGACAACACCGTCAGCGGCACAAAACGCAAGGCTTTCTGTACGACCTCAGGTATGGTCACCCGCTCCAGAAGCACAATCAGTGACAGGCGCGTCGCGTAGGTCACCAGCCCCATAGCGAACATCGTCAGCCAAAAGGTTACGGACACGGTCCTTCCTCCGTAGATGTCACCAGTGAGGCGGTCTTTGAGGCACAACGGTTATTGTCCACCCACCAACCAACCAGAACACCACTCAGCGCGCCCAACACCAACCACAGCTTGTAAGGGAGATCACCCGTCAATACCGCAACTGCGCCCGCAGTTATCACGGCCGCCACACCTGCCCGATCCGTGATGCCAGGTACCACCAGAGCGATAAAGGTGAGTGCCAGGGTGAAGTCCAGTGCCCAGCCGGCCGGCAGCTGAGCACCAGCCAGGATACCCACGCCAGTGCTGATCTGCCAGACAATCCACAAGGCCAATCCGGCTCCCAGTAAGTACCAATGGCTGCCACGCTCCGCGGGCTCCTCCAGGCGTTGATAGTGGGTGATGCTTACCACATACGCCTCATCGGTCAGCAAGTAGGCCAGGACCCACTTCCAAGCTGGGCTCAGGTGCTTGAGATAAGGTGCCACCGAGGCACTGTAGAGTATATGGCGAAAATTGATAACTAGTGTTGTCAATACGATCAGCAGCCCAGGTGCTCCGGCTCCAAACAACCCGGTTGCCACAAACTGCGCCGAACCGGCGAAGACGATGCAGGACATCGCTTGGGCGGCCAAAGCTGGCAAACCCGCCTTGACAGCCAATACGCCATAGATCAGGCCGAAAGGAACGACACCAACCAGAGCAGGTGCAACGCCTTGGACACCAGCCAGCAGCCCCGTACGCGTGGAGACCATAGCCAGACATTATAACCGATTTCGGGTCTTTCACAATTCGTCCCCAGTGCGCGAAAATCGATCGAGCAAATTTGCCAAAAGAGAAAAAGCGTAGTATACTGTTGTATGTAAGATACGGTAAGTTCTGTGTGGGCGAAGTGAGACCGTCCAGAGTTACTGAGTCTGGGCGGTCTTTCTTGTTACCGTCGTGCAAGCCGTGTCGCAAGTCAATTTGTAGGACCTAGTATCAAAAAAAGGAAAGCAAACAATGAGTGAACGAATTAGTGGAACCGTAAAGTGGTTCAGTGATCAGAAGGGGTATGGTTTCATCACCCGCGACGACGGCCAGAAGGACGTGTTTGTACACTACTCCGCCCTGGAAGGGCAGCCTGGGTTTCGTCAGCTGAATGAGGGCGACCGGGTTGAGTTCTCGATCACGCAAGGGCCGAAAGGACCGTCCGCGGCTTCAGTGCGCAAGCTGTAGGCTGCTGACAGAGTCTGATTGTCCCTAGACAAGGCAAATGCGACGCACCACTGTGTGGGCGTCGCATTTGCGCGTAGTCCGGTGCTTGTTTGGCGCCTACGTCATAAACTTGGAGACGTGAGGTGAATGTCCTCCACTCGGGCGCACCCCACCGTGACCAGACGGGCCCTCGCCCAAGAACTCCGCGAACCACGACTCATGTTCGATCTCCTCATTCAGGATGGCCAGAGCCAGCTGGTAAGTGCGGTGGTCTTTGCCGGCCGTCATATTGCAGATCTCCGTGTAACCTTTCACCGCACAGCGCTCGGCATTGACCAATACCTTGAGAACTGCCTGCACGTCCGTCGGATCTTCGGGCAAGAAGGCAGCCGGACAGGCGGAGATGTCGTGAAAGTCCTTCATGTTGCGGGGCAGGGCTCCACCCAGCTCGTAGATGCGCGGTACCAATGCTTCAAAGTGGTTGCGATCCTCGATACGTGCATCCTCAGCAATGGCCTTGAGCCCTTCGCCCTGCAGACCGATCAGATTGACGCGCAAGATGGTATAGTAATAGTATGTGGTCAATTCGGCGGCCGCGTTCTTTACCAGCAAGTCCAACAGCTTATTGACATCAACGCCGGCCTTCTCCACCATTTCTCTCGCTACTTTTGCCATTGTACTACCTGCCTTTCCTCTTCTTTATCCTGCTTGATCTCATGTCATCAAATTGCCCATACCAGCTACACATCCAATATCAGAGATGCGTGTCACTCTCCTTTCGTCAGATTGTCAATAGAGTTTTAATAGCTAAAGATAATCATTTTCCTATACCAGCGTAAAAAAAAAGTGGCAGCATTGCGCCATCACTCCTCCGACTGACAACGCGGGCACAGACCATAGATGTCAAAACGATGGCTGACCAGACGAAAGCCGGCCTGTTGGGCCACATGCAGCGGAACGCTCTCAAGATTCTTCACGTCTGGGTCGAGGATGGTGCGGCACTTGACACAGATAAGATGAGTGTGTGGCTTGGGCCGCTTACCATCATAGCGACTTGCGCAATCTGCAAAGCCCAGTTCTAGCACTTCACCCATCTCCTTGAGCGTTGCAATAGTCTTGTAGACGGTCGCCAGACTCGTGGTAGGGAACTCGCGCCTGATCTGTTCATAGACCTGTTCCACGCTCGGGTGGTTGTCACTGACAGCCAAGATCTTCAGGATGGCCAGACGTTGAGGCGTGATGCGATAGTCGCGCTCTCGCAGCTTACTGACCAACTCCTCCAGCCTTGCCTGCCAATCATCCACTGAACATCAACCGTGCTAGGTGTTTCTGTTGATAATTCTTATCCAATGATACTACGTTTTCCAAGACCTGTCAAGGATCAATTTCTTATGTCTTACTTCGATGCCAAGGAGAGTTACAGACATATGCAGGGCGAGTGGCCCGCAGGCTCGCAGTCGCGCAGTCCCCACTGCCGCCTGCGGCAAGTCCTGGGGTGCGCCGCGGTGAGGCACAGGCCGCGCTTCCCGTGAAGCCATGTGCAGCCCACCCAGCGCAACGAGATGGGAACGATGTCCTCTTGCTCAGGCCTCAAGCCAGGGCCATGCTGCGGCGGATAGCATCGTAGAAATCAATCGCCCGGCCGGCCCCCAGTGCTACGCAGGCCATTGGGTTCTCCGCGACGTAGCAAGGAACGCCCGTTTGCTGTGCCAACAGCCGGTCAATGCCGCGCAACAGGGCACCACCGCCGGTGACCACGATACCGCGGTCAATGATATCCGCAGCCAGCTCGGGTGGGGTCTGCTCCAACACGTTTTTCACTACGCCCACCACCGCGGAGAGCGGCTCGGAAAGTGCCTCGGTTACCTCATCGGAAGTGATCTGGATGGTGCGCGGCAGGCCGGCCACCTGGTCACGTCCCCTGACTTCCATAGCCAACGGCTCGTCCAGACGCAACGCACTCCCGATGGCAATCTTGATCTCCTCGGCCGTTTGGTCCCCAATGATCAGATTGTACTTACGTCGCACGTAGGCAGCAATAGCATCGTCAAACTTGAGGCCCCCCACGCGCACTGAGGCAGAGACGACGATGCCGTACATCGAGACGACAGCCGCTTCGCTGGTGCCACCCCCGATGTCCACCACCATACTGCCGGTGGGCGTGTCAATCGGCAAGCCGGCGCCGATTGCTGCTGCCAGGGGTTCGGGGATGACATAGGCTTCGCGTCCGGCAGCCTGGCGGGCCGCATCACGCACAGCGCGTTCCTCCACGCTGGTCACGCCGACCGGCACGCTGACCATCACGATCGGCCGGAACAGGCGGAAACGCCCGGCGATCAGGTCAATGAAGTGTCGCAGCAACACCTCAGTAACGACGTAATCGGCGATGACACCGTCACGCAAGGGGTGCAAGACCTCGATGGCCTCGGGAACGCGACCTTGCATGATGCGTGCTTCCTCGCCCACCGCGACAATTTTGTTGTCGGCCAGGGAGATAGCCACGATCGAGGGTTCTTGGATAACGATGCCGTGGCCCTTGACGTATACCAGCACATTGGCAGTGCCCAGGTCAATGCCGATCTTCTTTTCAAACATATCGCGTTTGGTCAATCCGCCTCGGGGGGGCGACCGGCCTGGCGACCACCGGCCCGACGTCGGCGTTGCTCTTCGGCTACCTTGATACGCACCAGCGAACGACGCAGAGCCGCCTCGGCCTTGCTGAAATCGGCCTTGTCCTGTGCGTAAAGCCGCATGCGCTCTTCCGCCCGTCTGCGGGCTTGCTCTGCGCGTTCCAGGTCGATCTCCTCGGCCCGTTCGGCACTATCTGCCAACACAGTTACCTGCTGAGGCAGCACCTCCATAAAACCGCCCCCGATGGCGAAAGTCTCCTCCTCTTCACCACGCCGCGCGCGCAGCTCGCCATAGGTAAGAGCTGTCATCAGCGGGGCATGATGGGGCAGAATGCCCAACTCGCCCTCGATCCCGGGCGCGATGACCATATCCACCTCGCCTGAGTAGACCAAGCGCTCGACCGTCACCACATCCAGTTTGAGCGGCATAAGGCCCCTATCTCCGCTTGTGCTTAGCCACGCAGCTGGCGGCCGACTTCGATGGCCTCATCTATCTTGCCCACCATGTAGAAAGCCTGTTCGGGAATGTCATCCAGCTCGCCATCCAGGATCATCTTGAAGCCGCGCACGGTCTCGTTGACCGGCACGTAGCGGCCCTCGCGGCCAGTGAACTGGGCTGCCACAAACATCGGCTGGGAGAAGAAACGCTGGATCTTACGAGCGCGCGCCACCGTGAGCTTGTCGTCATCGCTCAGCTCATCAATACCCAGAATGGCAATGATGTCCTGCAACTCTCGATATCGTTGCAACACTCGTTGCACACCACGCGCCACATTGTAGTGTTCCTCGCCCACGATGCGCGGATCCAAGATGCGGCTGGTGGACGCCAGTGGGTCCACTGCAGGATAGATACCCTGCTCGGCGATGGAGCGCTCCAACGAGATAGTCGCGTCCAGATGGGCAAAGGTAGTGACCGGCGCCGGGTCGGTGTAATCATCGGCCGGTACATAAACGGCCTGCATCGAGGTGATCGAACCACGCCGGGTAGAGGTGATCCGTTCCTGGAGCGCACCCATTTCAGTGCTCAGGGTGGGCTGATAGCCCACGGCGCTGGGCATACGTCCCAATAACGCCGATACCTCGGATCCGCTCATCACAAAGCGGAAGATGTTGTCTATGAACAGCAGAACATCGCGTCCTTGGTCGCGGAAATATTCGGCCATGGTCAAACCGGTCAACCCCACACGCAAACGCACTCCAGGGGGTTCGTTCATCTGGCCGAAGACCATAACCGTCTTGTCAATGACACCCGATTCCTTCATCTCATACCACAGCTGAGTGCCTTCGCGTGTCCGCTCACCCACCCCCGCGAACACCGAGAACCCCCCGTGTTGTGAGGCCAGGGTGTAGATGAGCTCCATGATGATCACCGTCTTGCCCACGCCGGCACCGCCGAACACACCCGTTTTGCCGCCTTTGGTGAAGGGTGCGATCAAGTCAATCACCTTCAAGCCGGTTTCGAACAGCTCAGCCTGGGTCACCTGTTCCTCAAAGGAGGGCGCCGGTCGGTGGATAGGGTAGTAATCTTCCGCCTCGACCGGCCCGGCGTTGTCCACTGGCCGGCCCAACACGTTGAAGATGCGTCCCAAGGTGCCGGGCCCAACGGGCACCTTGATAGGCGCCCCGGTATCCAACACCCGCGTCCCCCGTTTGAGCCCATCAGTGGTGTCCATAGCCACACAGCGCACCCGGTCGTTGCCCAGGTGTTGCTGTACCTCGAGCACCAAGTTGCCCCGCTCGCTCGAGCGGTCATCATCGGGTAACACTTCCAGCGCGTGGTAGATCTCCGGTAGCTGTTCAGCAGGGAAGGCGACATCTACCACCGCGCCCATCACCTGCACGACATGGCCTAGGGTGCCTTGTGCCATTATCCTTGCCCCTCCACAATCACATGCTCTGCCGCAGCGCTTCGGCGCCGCCAGCGATGTCAATCATCTCCCTGGTGATTGCCTCCTGCCGAGCGCGGTAGAAGGTCAATGTCAGGCTTCCGATGAGTGCGTTGGCATTTTCGGTAGCATTGCGCATCGCTACCATGCGGGCACTGTGCTCGCTGGCCCACGACTCCAAAAGCGCCTGATAAATCTGCAGCTCGGTGAAACGCGGCAACACCGCGCTCAAGATCGTCTGTGGGTCCGGCTCGTAGATGTAACCGCCACTGGGTACGGGACCCACATCACTGGCATACTCGCGCATGACCCGGCTCTCGATCTCGCCCGGCATAATAGGCAACAACCGGCGCACGGTCGGCTTCTGGCTGAGTGTGTTGATGAAATCCGTATACGCCAGGTAAACTTCGTCGAAGTCGCCGTTAAGAAAGTCATCAATTACGGTGCGGGCGATGGGCGCGATATCAAGCACCGAGGGACGCGAGGGCAGATCGCTAAACTCGGCGATGATCTGGCCGCCATGGCGAGCCATAAAGTCGCGGCCGCGTCGCCCAATCGTGATCAAGCGCACCGGTTGCTCATGACTCTGGATGAAGTGTATCGCGGTGCGCAAAATGTTGGTGTTGTATGCACCACACAGCCCCTTGTCGGCACTGATCAGCACCAGGCCAATTACCCTGACCGGCGTGCGCTGGCTTAGCAGGGGATGCATACCCTGACGGCTGCCATGCTGGGCGGCCAGGTGGACCAGTACCTGCCAGGCCTTAGCTGCATAGGGGCGGGTGGCCAATGCCTGTTCCTGAGCGCGTCGCATCTTGCTGGTGGCCACCATTTGCATGGCGCGCGTCACCTGCGCGATGTTGCGAATGCTCTTGATGCGGCGTTTGAGCTCGCGTACGTTGGCCATCGCAGACTAGAACCTGGCACCCTGTTTATATTCCAGGATCGCAGCCTTCAACTGTTCCTCGAGCTGGGCGGACAATTCCTTCTCGGTCATAATCGTCTGCCCGACCTCGGGATGGATAGTGCGCATAAACTGCAGCAGGCCTGTCTCAAAGTCGCGCATCTTGCTGACCGGCACGTCATCGGCATACCCGTTGGTGACGGCGTAAATAGCAATCACCTGCTCGTCCAGGGGCATAGGTGCATATTGGGGTTGTTTGAGCACCTCCGTCAAACGCTGGCCGCGCTCCAGCTGGGCGCGCGTGGCCTTGTCCAGATCAGAGCCAAACTGAGCAAAGGCGGCCAACTCGCGGAAGGAGGCCATCTCCAAACGCAACCGGCCAGCCACCTTCTTCATTGCTTTGGTCTGAGCATCCCCACCCACGCGTGACACCGAGATGCCGGCGTTGATGGCCGGGCGGATGCCAGCGTGGAACAGATCGCTTTCCAGGTAGATCTGGCCATCAGTGATGGAGATGACGTTGGTGGGAATATAAGCGCTCACATCACCCGCCTGCGTCTCGATGATCGGCAACGCGGTCAAAGAACCGCCGCCGTAGTCAGGGTGCATACGAGCGGCGCGTTCCAACAAGCGCGAGTGCAGCGAAAAGATGTCGCCCGGATAGGCTTCACGACCGGGTGGGCGGCGCAACAGAAGCGAGATCTGACGATAGGCCCAGGCATGTTTGCTCAGATCATCGTAGATCACCAGTGCATCCTGGCCACGTTCCATAAAGTACTCGCCCATAGCGCAGCCGGCGTAGGGCGCAATGTACTGCAAGGCCGCCGGTTCGGAAGCTCCAGCCACCACCACGATGGTATGCCCCAGCGCGCCATAACGTTCAAGAGTAGCGACCACCTGTGCCACCTGGGCCAGCTTCTGGCCAATGGCAACATAGATGCAAATCAGGTCTTTGCCTTTCTGGTTAATGATCGTATCCAATGCCAGGGCGGTCTTGCCGGTTTGTCGGTCGCCGATAATCAGTTCGCGTTGGCCGCGGCCCAGTGGGATCATAGCATCAATGGCTTTGATGCCGGTCTGCACCGGGGTATCCACGTTCTTGCGGTAGACGACGCCGGGCGCGATGCGCTCAATAGGGCGCTCCTGGTCACAGCGCAGCGGCCCTTTGCCATCCACCGGTTGACCCAGCGCATTGACCACGCGCCCGATCAGGGCATCACCTACCGGCACCGAGGCAATGCGTCCTGTGCTGCGCACCATGTCCCCTTCTTCAATATGGGTGTAATCACCCATAATGATGGCGCCCACATTGTCTTCCTCGAGGTTGAGCGCCATACCCATCACGCCGCCGGGGAACTCCAACAGCTCGCTGGCCATCACACCAGCCAAGCCACTCAGACGGGCAATGCCATCGCCCACTTCAAGCACGTAACCGACGTCTACAGCCTCAATGGGCGCCTCAAAGGCCTCGATCTCTTGCCTGATGCGGGCAGTGATCTCTTCAACTCGTATTGCCATTCACCAGCTCCCTTACAAACAACCTCTCAGCCCCTGCTGAAGGGAGGTGCAGCCCACGCCAATGGCCAAGCCCCCACTACTGCGCGGCCTCAGCGCAAGGCGAGGAGACGTTCGCGCAAGGCATTCAGCCGGCCGGCCAGGCTGCCGTCAATCACTTTGTCGCCCACCTGCACAACGACACCACCCAACAGCGAGGCGTCTACCTGGAACTCCATGGCAAGGTGATCCCCGTACTTTGCCTGCAAGCGAGCCTGGAGTTCAGCCCGCTCTTCGGCGGTGAGGGGCACCGCACTCGTCACGTAGGCCACCTGCGTGCCTGGTCCGTGAGCCACCAGGTGAGACAAATGCGCCACCACGCCGTCCAACAAGCTCAGGTTACCCTCGCGCAACAGCAGGTACAGGAAGTTCCTGACATCGGGACGCAGCTGCTCCGGCAACACGGCATCCAGCTGTGCCTGGCGCTCGGAGAAGGCCCGGCGAGTATCGGCCAATGCTTGCAGCAGCTGGGGCTTCTCGGACAGCTTGTCCCAGACTTCCTTGAGCTCGGCCAGCCACTCCTGCGTAGTGTACTGGTAGGCCGCCCGAGCATACTGCTGAGCCAGCTCGTCGTACTTTACGGAACGGGCAGCGGTCACGCCAGGTCTCCTGCTTCTTGCAAGAACTTGCCGATCAGTTGGCGCTGGGCTTGCTCATCCACAGCCACCGTGTGGGCGAGTACCTTGCGCGTCAAGTCTACCGCCAGCTCCACCGCATGACGCTGCAACTCGGCCATAGCCTGCTGGCGTTCGACCTCGATCTGCTGGCGAGCCTGATCGCGGATCTGTTCAGCCTCTTTGCGCGCCTCCGCCAGGATAGCCTCGCGCATCTTCTCTGTCTCTTGGGCCGCCCGACTGGCTGCCTCTTGAGCGACCTGGCGCGCCTTCTCCAGCTCTTGCTGGAAACCTATGCGTTGCACCTCGGCCTCCTGGCGCACGCGATCGGCTTCCCGCAGTGATTCCTCAATCTTGCGTCTCCGCTCGGCCATCATCTTCAAGACTGGCTTGTAAAGGAACATCCGCAGCAGGAAGACCAGCAAGATGAAATTGATCAGATAGGCGAGGAGCAGGGCAGGATCAATGCCTAGTTCCTTCATAGCAATCACTCCTCCTTTAGCGCAGCAAGCGCTGGGGCATTGGCGCTATTTCACTACGAACAGGAGGATAAGCGCCACCACCAAAGCATAAATGGCGATCGCTTCGGCGAAGGCGATACCAATGAACATGTTGGTCTGCACTTGACCTGACGCCTCTGGGTTGCGCCCAATGGCCTGCAAGGCGCCCAATGCCAGGATACCAATGCCTATACCCGGGCCGATGGCACCCAAGCCAATTGCCAAGCCAGCAGCTAGAAGTTTCATGGTTTGAGGGTCCATAACGCTGTTTGCCTCCTAGAAAATGCAGCCTCTCTTATTTGTGCTCTTGCGCGTGCGAAGCAGTGGCTAACGTGAAGAAAGCCAGTGTCAAGATGAAGAAGACGAAGGCCTGGATCAGGCCCACGAACACCTCCAGCCCCAAGAAAGGCAGGGTCAACACCAGTGGCACCAACGAGGCCAATACCAACAACATGACTTCGCCAGCGAAGATATTGCCGAAAAGTCGGAAGGAGAAGGAGATGATCTTGGCGAACTCGCTGATCGCCTCCAAAATGCCCACGAAGAACTGGATGGCCCCAAAGGCAAAGACCGCCAACGCGCCGCCGCAACCACGTCGCTCACCGGTCGGCGCTGGCCGAAAGGCCTGCAACATGCCCTTGACGTTGAAGAATTTACCGAAATAGCCCGGGCCCAAAGCCATCACCCCGAACACCTGGCTCATGACCACCGAGATGAGCGCCAAGGCCAGATTGTTGTTCAGGTCGGTGCTGGGCGAACGGAAAATCGGGACAAGCACCTCACCGGGGCGGCAGCCCAAGGGTGGATTCGCCACTTCAGCTGCGGGCAGGGGAGCTGCCAGACGCGCACCGCCCGGCACGGGTACCAGCTGGGTCTGGGCATGACCTTCAATTGCCTCACCACCGTGCGGCTGTTCCAGGTGTGCCTCGCAAAAGCCAAAGGCTGCCAGGCCGGGCAGCAGCCCGAACCAATTAGAGACCAAAACATAGAAGAAGATGGTCGCGACGATGACGAAGAAGCGCGGTGCCCACTTCTTGCCGGCCATGCTTTCGGTCAGGCCATACAGTTTTTCGACAACCCATTCCACCAGGTTCTGAAGGCCACTCGGGACCAGCTGCATGCGGCGGGTAGCCAACACGGCTAATACGACCAGGATGACGTCCACCACCAGCATGGTGAGTAAAGAGTTGGTAATAGGCACGCCAGCGATCGTCAATCCCGGCAATGGCTCAGCGGCGATCGGAACCGGCGGCAGCTGAAAACGCAGGAACAGGCTGCCCAACACCAGCAACGCCAGGACAACGACCAGGCCAACTATGATCTTCTTCCGCCTACTCATTCCTCCGGCCACCTCCATCCACCGCCCAAGTGAGTTCCAAAGGGCAACCAACACCTTGACTCAGGCGCCCGACAGATGGCTGCCTTCAGGTGCAATCTGCTCGAATGTGCGCTGTCGGTTACCAGAGCCGACTGCCACTCCATCTTTTTACCGAAACTACACCCAAAGGG
>Ga0272448_1007593_pt1 | contig 11458 bp, 9 predicted proteins | sample YNPCB0191_FD_202220 | JGI IMG/M metagenome (GOLD analysis project Ga0272448, IMG submission 202220) | Hot spring sediment microbial communities from Yellowstone National Park, WY, United States - YNP-CB-019-1 | ecosystem: Environmental > Aquatic > Thermal springs > Hot (42-90C) > Sediment... | reverse complement strand
CCAAGGGGGGGTGCAGAGGAGTCACTGCCAAGGCGATGTGATACAGGGTCTGAGCTAAGTGGGGGTGTGGGACGATCGGAGCCCAGAATGGATGAGACGGGGTAGGTGTCAAGGGGCGTGCGGGACGTTTCACGCGAAGGGTGGGCGAAGGGCGTCGTCTCCGAGGCAAGCTCGATCCGGCGCGCGCGGCCGTCCTGACAATGGACGCCCACGACACGGGTCAGGAGCCGTATCCTACAGCCGTTGGACTCCAGCCACGCATGTGCGGCCTTGCCGATCAGATCACTTTGGGGGAGCTCGGGCACGCCTAGGCGGTAGCCGCCTCTGGTCTTGACCAGCGATTCCATCAGGACCATCCGCGCGTATCTGCCTGAGGCCTCATTGGGCTTTTCGTTGAGCGCGGAAACGATGATAGGCTCAATGAGCCGTGTTAGAAGTTCCTCGCTGCAACCGATGGCGTGCATATACTCCCGTGCGGTCTCGGACCTGCCCGCGTCACGCAACATCATCGTCGGAAGAAGCATATACAAATCGGCCTTCTCCCGGCGCGAGAAAAACGGGCTTCGGGCTATCGACGGTAGCAGGTGCAGCGGCGGCGGAAGACGCGACGCCTCGATTGTCAGGCGAGTTCCGTTGTCGATGAGGTTGAGCCTGTCGTGGAATCGCACGTGCTTGAGCGAGCCGATGCGCTCGAGGAAGTCTGCTGCCTCGGTGCAGCAGCCCAACAGCACGTGCTGGCAGTTGTCGATGATAACGCCGGTCTCGGGATCGGTAAACGACGCCACCCGCCCTCCAAGTCTGCCTGCGGCTTCGAAGAGCGTAACGTCAACGCCGTGCCGGACGAGTTCGCACGCACACGATATTCCGGCGACCCCGCCGCCTATTATCGCAACACTGGTTGATATGACCGGCCTCCGAACAACCTGGATTTCAACAGGGCTTTGGCGGCTATGGCCGCCTTGCGGGACGTGGGGACGGATATACGGCGGCCGAACACATCGTAGCGATTGCGCTCGATGGCGCTCAGGATACTTGAGTAAATCTCTATCATGGCACACAGCCCGGGACGGCCCGAATCGTGAACCAGGTCGATCAAGGGCAGCGCCGCCTTGTAGTAACCCCTGGCGCGCGCGACCTCGTAGCGCATCAGCTTGTTGAATCGCTCGTCCTCGACCTGCGATGCGAGGTCGTCGGCGCTGTAGCGGAACGCGTGCAAATCCTCCTCTGGCAGATAGATGCGGCCGTTGGCGACATCTTCCTTGAGGTCGCGTAGGATGTTCGTCAACTGGAACGCGATGCCGCAGTATTCAGCATACTTCCTGGCGTCGGGCGAGTCGAAGCCGAATATATGGATGCATACCAGCCCCACTACCGACGCGACCTTATAGCAGTAGTCGTAGAGCTCCTCGAATGTGTGATAGTGGTCGATGGAGAGGTCCATCGAGGCGCCGTCGATCAGTTGGTGGAAGTATTCCAGAGGGATGTGAAATCGCTCGACGGCATCGCGGAACGCAGGCAGGATGGGGCTGTCGTCGCAGGAAACACAGTCCAGCGACCGCCGCCACCGCTCGAGCATCTCGAGGCGGTTCAGGTTGAGATTCGGGTCGTCGGCGAGGTCGTCGCAGTAGCGCATGAATGCGTAGACCGCGCACATGGCGTCTCGTTTTGCGCGCGGCAGCACGATGAACGAGTAGTAGAAGTTTCTCGCTCGCTTGCGCGCGACCTGGCGGCAGTATCGATATGAACGCTGCAGTTCGTCGGTCATTTTGGATTTGCCGAACGTTACATGCCGGTTATTCTCGCCAGTCCGCGGCGGGCGAACCAGCCGAGTGCGATTGCCAGCTTGCGACCCGTGGAGACCGTAATGCGCCGATGGAGCACGTCACAGCCCGCTCGCTCGATGGCGTCCACCAGCGCGAGGCCGCAGCGATTGAACATGTCAACATCCGCAGCTCCTCCGCCTTCGACGAGCCTGCCCAGAGCCGCCCCGCCGATAAAGAGTTCCCTCGTCCTGTCAAGCTCAAACCGCATCAGCCGCCTGAATGCTGCGTTGACCACGCGGTTGCGCAACTCCGCCTCGGTATAGCCGAATCGGTCCATGTCCTCGCGGGGAATGTAGATGCGGCCCTTGGCGTAGTCGACGGCCACATCCTGCCAGAAGTTGACGAGTTGAAGCGCGGTGCAGGTCATATCGCTCAAGCGGATGCGAGCTTCGTCGCGGTAGCCCATCAGGCACAGAAACAGCCTGCCCACGGGATTCGCCGACCGCTCGCAGTAGCCCAGAAGCTGCTGGTAGGTGTCGTAGCGCGTGACCAGTTGATCCTGGACGAAGGCTTGGATGAGATCGTCAAACGGCTTCATCGGCAGGTCGAAGCGGTCGATTGTGGGCTTGAGCGCAACGAAAACGGGATGGTTCGGCCTGCCGGCGTAGCATTCCCGCAGCTCCATTCTCCACCATTCGAGCAGCCTCAGGGACAGCTCCGGATCGCCGGTCTCGTCGGCAAGGTCGTCGCAGACGCGGCAGTAGGCATAGATGTTGAACACGTGCACGCGTAAGCTGCGAGGAAGAAAGAACGAGCCGACGGGGAAGTTCTCGTAGTGCGTTCGCGCGAGTCTGGCGCACAACTTTTCCGGCAGAGACCTTGCGATGTCGCCGGGCATGAATCGACTCGCTATCGCGTTGTAATGTGCTGCATCCATAATGAGCCGAAAAACGCTATTTCGAGTGTCTGTTCGGTCCTGCAGGACCAAACGACCCATAGGCATGTCGTCTTGGACTTGACTTCTCCGAACTCCGGGTTAGTCCGGGCTTCAAGTCTAGACGAGCTCCGGTTCGGTCTGAACCCTAAGTCTGCATGAGCTTTGAGTGAGTTCGCATTCCGGTCGACTTTGGACTCTGAGATTATTGCCTGTCCTGGCGGAGTCTAACCCTTGTTTGCGCGGGGTTGATGTGTGGGAACATGGCCAAAGACCGTGTGTGACGACGGCTAAGGAAGGGCGAATGAGAAGGAGTCTTTTGGAATCCCTCGACCTCCCCAAAGACCTCAAGGGCCTGTCTCCGGCACAGATGGATAGGCTTGCCGCGGAGGTCAGAGATCTCATAATCGAAGTGGTAAGCGCGAACGGCGGTCACCTGGCTGCGAGCCTGGGCGTGGTGGAGCTGACCATCGCGCTTCTGAGCACGATGAACGTGCCGGAGGACCGGATTGTCTGGGATGTCGGCCATCAGTGCTACGCCTACAAGATTCTGACGGACCGCAGGGATCGATTCGCGACGCTGCGCCAGGCCGGCGGGCTGAGTGGGTTTCCGAGGCCGGCTGAAAGCTGCTACGATTGCTTTGCCACCGGTCACGCCAGCACGGCGATCTCCGCGGCGCTTGGAATGGCTCGCGCCCGCGACTTGAACGGGCAGAAGCACAGGGTGGCGGCGGTAGTCGGCGACGGCGCGCTCGGCGGCGGAATGGCATGGGAAGCGATAAACGCCGCGGGTCATTCGAATGCCGACCTGCTGGTCATCCTCAACGATAACAAGATGTCGATCTCGCCGAGCATCGGGGCGCTGGCGACCCACATAGCGCGACTGCGCTCGATGCCGCTATATCGGGAAATGGAGTACGGCGCAGAGAAGGTCTTTCGGACGATCCCGTTCGGCGGGTTTATCAGGCGTGTGAGCCAGAGCGCCAAGCGCGGACTTACGCATCTGGTGTCGCCCACTTCGGGCACTATATTCGAGTCGCTCGGCTTCGAATACTACGGTCCCGTAAACGGCCACGACATCGGAGACCTGCGCCACTTCATATCAATGTCGCGTGGATGCAAAGGGCCTGTGCTGCTGCACGTAGTGACCACAAAGGGCAAGGGCTACCATCGTGCCGAGCACAGGCCGCGGCGCTATCACGGAGTCGGACCGTTCAACTCCAGCAACGGCAAGGTCTCCGAGCGCGGCGGCCGCAGCTATACGGAGGTGTTCGGCAGCGCGCTCGTGAAGCTGGCGGCAACAGACACGCGCGTCGTCGCCATCACCGCCGCAATGCCCGACGGCACCGGTCTGGCGAAGTTCGCTCGCAAGTACCCGAATCGGTTCTTCGACGTAGGCATCGCCGAGCAGCACGCGGTTACGTTCGCCGCAGGGCTGGCGGCGTCGGGTCTGAGGCCGGTGGTGGCGATCTACTCGACGTTTCTGCAGCGCGCCTACGACCAGATTCTACATGATGTATGCCTGCAGAACCTGCCCGTCGTCTTTGCGCTCGACAGGGCTGGGATCGTGGGCGAGGACGGCCCGACCCATCACGGTGCCTTCGACCTGAGCTACCTGCGTCATATTCCGAACCTGACCATCATGGCCCCCAAGGACGGCAGCGAACTCGCCTGCATGCTCCAAACAGCGCTCGCGATCAACGGCCCCGCAGCGCTGCGCTACCCGAAAGGGCCCGTGTCGGGCAAGTACAAAACCGCCTTGCATTCGCTGCCCGTCGGCAAGTCGGAAACACTGCGCGAGGGCGACGGCCTTGCGATCATCGCTTGCGGACCGGTCGCGCTGGAGGCATTGGCCGCGGCGCAGGAGCTGGCGCAGCGCGGCGTGGATGCGCGGGTGATCAATGCGCGGTTCGTAAAGCCGCTCGACGAGCAGGCTGTTCTTTCGGCAGCCGGCGAGTGTCGGGGAATCGTAGCGGTCGAGGAAAACGCAGGGATGGGTGGTTTCGGAGGCGCCGTGCTGGAGTGCCTCGCGCGTCACGGTCGGTTCGACGTGCCGGTTGAAATCGTCGCGCTGCCGGACTCGTTCGTGGGATTCGGTAAGGCGGCGGAGCTGCGGTCCGTTTACGGGATATGCAAACAGGGAATCGTATCGGCTGCCGAACGTCTGCTGGCCGGGACCGATCATCCCATATCGTCGCAAGCCCGTCATTCCGAGCAAAGCGAGAAATCCGCTTTGCAGCCTGGAGACGCCTTTGTCATCCGACAAAGCATCTGAAAACGCGATCCGAAAGTCCGACCACATACGCATCGCGCTGAGCGAGGACGTCGAGTTTCGCAGCGTCACCACCGGCTTCGAGCGCTATCGGCTGCCCTACGAAGCGCTGCCCGAGATCAGCCGCGGTGAGGTGGACACGTCCACCTCGCTGTTCGGTCGATGGCTTTCGATGCCGCTGGTGATCTCGTCGATGACCGGAGGGACCGATGAGGGGGCCGTATACAACCGCATCTTCGCCGCGGCCGCACAGCGGTTCAACATCGCGATGGGCGTGGGCAGTCAACGCGTCGCTTTCGAGAATCCCGAGCTGGCCGAGACGTTTCGCGTGCGCGAGGTCGCGCCGGATATTCTGCTCTTTGCCAACCTCGGCGCGGTGCAGCTCAACAACGGCTGCGACGTCGAGTTCTGCGTTCGCGCGGTGGAGATGATCGACGCGGATGCGCTCGTTCTGCACCTGAACCCGCTTCAGGAGGCCAGCCAGCCCGGCGGCGACACGAACTACCGCGGCCTGGCAGCCAAGATCAAGGACGTGTGCGCGAACGTGGGCGTGCCGGTCATAGTCAAGGAGGTCGGCCACGGAATTTCGGGACGAACCGCAGGGCTGCTTGCGGACGCAGGCGTCGATTGCATAGACGTCGCCGGCGCGGGCGGGACCTCGTGGGCCAGGGTGGAGGCTTATCGCGCTCTCCCGCCGGCCGCGCGCACCTCGCCCTTGACCGAATGGGGCATTCCAACAGCAGACAGCCTGCTCGCGGTGCGGGAGTCCGCCCCGGGAGTGGCCGTCATCGCAAGCGGAGGGATTCGAAGCGGAGAGGACATCGCCAAGTCGATTGCTCTGGGAGCGACGGCAGCAGGGATGGCGCTGCCTATGCTGAAGGCGGCGTCGGTTTCGGCTCAAGCCCTGGCCGAATTCATCGGACGGCTGAAGGAGGAACTCGTAACCGCGATGTTCTGCGCGGGCGCGCGAACAGTCGAAGAACTCAAGGGCGTGCACGTTCAGCACTTGTGAAGCGCAAGTATCCCGACAACTGCGGCCCCGACGAGAGCCTACCTAGACGCGTTTGACGAGCCGGACGCTGGTGCCGCCCTCGAAGCTGAAGCTGACCTCGTCCATAAGCGCCTGCATGCAGTAGATGCCCCGGCCGTGCTCCCTGAACAGAGATTCCTCGAAGCTTGGAATGTCCTCCAGCCGGAAACCGGGCCCGTTGTCGCTTACCGACACCGATATTCGCTCAGAGTTGGCAATGCAGCTTACCGTGAACGAACTGTCCTCCGTCCCCGAACGGCCGTGACGAACCGCGTTGGTCAGCGCCTCGCCAACCGCTACCAGCACGTCGCAAAGCCAGTGGCCGCCAAGTCCCACCGACTCCGCGACACGGCTAATACGGTTCCGTGCCTCGCGGCAGTAGATCGGCTCGGTGGGCAATGTGAACACGTCCATGCGGCACACCCTCGACGCGATCTCGCAGGCATGACCCGCGCATTCGGGCTCGCAGCAGAAGAGGTCCATCAGCAGGTGGCGGTCGAGGAATTGCTGAACCGCAGGGCTCGCGTCCTTTATATGGAGGCGGCGTCGGCGCTCGCTGAAGCTGCTGGCGCTCTCGGCGAGGTAGCCCAACGCGGCTGCGTCGATGCTGGCTACGTCCGCCATATCCAGCGAAACGCACCGGTCGTGCTCTTCGCCCAGATGATCCAACACCGTAACAAGCCTGTCAATATTCGTTTCGTCTACATGCCCACTTACTATTAGAGACGGTTGGCTGCCGTCTGATTCCAGAGACAAACTGAGCGGCGCTGCTCCCAAACCCATTTTGCGTATTACCTGCCGATTAGCACGAGCTTGACAAACCGTTAAGAGGATAGCATTCGGTTCCGCGGCAGTCAAGGTTTTTGGGCAGGTAATCTTGCCGGTTTTTCTGAGTTTGTTTTGGACTCGGCTAGCGGTTATTCCGAGCAAGTCTGTCCGGCGCGGCAAGTCGACCGCACAGCCACGCCTCGTGCTTGCGGCGAGCGATGAGCGCGGCAAGCTCCGACCGGTGCGCAGCGTCGATGTCGGATTGCAGATGCATAATTTCGTGGAGCCGGAGATGGAAGACATCTTCGACGGACGACAGCGCGCCCGCAGCCTCGAGCCTGCGCCCGAGTTCAAGCGCTACCAACCGCACGGCCGCACTCGCAAACGCGCAGTCGACTGCCGCCTGCGAAGTGGCACGAACCCATCCCCGCGCCAGACCCAACACAAGCTCGACCTGGGCTTTCGTTTTCCCCCGGAGGCTGTCGAGCAGTTCCGTTTCGGCTGCTGCGGCGTCCTGCGCGGCGGCGCAGTGAAGAGTCACCAGCGTCCGCTCCACGGCCGATTTGGAGCGGTCCCCTATCGCGCGGAACACGGCCTCGGCGTCCTCGACCCAGCTTCGCCAGTCGGCCGGATCGACGCCCTGCGCTGCGTCGGCAAACGCACCGCCGTAGTCTCGAGCGAATCGCTCGACCTCGCGGCGATACTGCGACCACCAATCGTCCCTCTCGAGACGGCCTGATTTCTCGGCTGTTGCAAAGCGTTGGGCCAGATCCTCAAGCAGCGCGTCGCGCTGGAAATCGGCGGTTTCGATCCCGCCCAACAGACGCGACACGAGTGAGGCGTCGTGCACTATCTCGCCGAGAAGGCAGCTCGTCCGCGCTCTCATCGAATCGCCCAGCCGCATCCACGCATAGAACTCCCGCTGCGCGCCGGCAGTCAGTTTCAAAGCCTGCGCGCAAGTCCGCCAGTCTGCGGCGGACCAATCGGTATCGAGCATTCCGGCCAGTCGCTCGCGCAGCGGCGGGCGGACGTGCTTTTCGAACCTGTTGAGCAGAGCCGCGCACCTGCCGACCTCGCCGACCCCAAGTATGTCCGATCCGGTCTCGCTCGCGTAGAGATAGCCGTCGATGACTCGCTGCGCCGCCCCGACCTTCGTCGGATATGCCTCGACCAGGCTTTGTGCGAAATCAGAGAGAACGCGCGGGCTTTGCTTGAGCCATGCGACGCGCCCGTCGCGATCGTCCCGCCAGTCCACGGGAAAGTACTCCGGTAGGTCGGGTATGGGATCTGCCTGCAGAATCCAAAGGCCGTCGCGGTCTGCGGCCCACTCGACCTGCACCCTGTCGCCGATCGCGGCTTCGATGAGAATCGAGCGATCCGCGACCAAGCGGACCAACTCCTCGTCCGCGCAGCGCTCGTCTGAGTCCGGCGTCCTGCGCACTGATAGGTCGCGCAGCTCCACCGTGTAGCGAGCCGATACTCCGCCCGAACAGGCCGCCACCATTACGCTTGTCGGATCGCCGGTGACCGGATTGGCGGTGGATGCGGTTCCGCGGACGCTGGACTGCACCATCTGCTGGACGATCACGGCCATCGCCGGTTCACCGGTCGCCTGTAGGCGCGCGCGATAGGCGGCTGCCTTGCCGGACCACAGCGATGCCCACACGCGCTTGATCGCCTCGGCGAGCGCTTCGACACCGGAAACGTTGAGGCAGCTTTCGTAGGCGCCGGGATAGGTCGCCCCGTTCTCAATCGCCGAAGGTCGAACCGCGACCCTGGGCTGATTTGTTCCGGTCTGCCAGGAGAGGCGCTCGTAGGCATCGGCAATGGACCGCCGGACGTCGTCGGGGATGGGTTGGGTAAGTATGGCGGCTCGGATTTGCTCGCGCTGCTTGGCATCGGGCTGGGCCGAAGCGATCGCGCGCGTTCCGGCGGCCCAGAGGTGGGACCTATAGGCGTCCGCGCTTATGACGAAGCCGCGCGGCACCGCAAAGCGGGCGGCGACGATGGCGGCCAGGTGCGTCGCCTTGGCTCCGGTTTTGCGGCTCTTGTCGGCGTCCGCGAGCGGTAGTATGAGTGCGATGCTGGAGGGCGGCATAGGTGCTTAAGGCATTATATGGACGTGCCGCGCTTGTGTCAATGCGTTCCGAGCCGCCGCTATGGTATACTTAGATCAGGTGAATGCGGTTTGAAACTTCGCGTCTGCTTGCTAGTGCCGGCTCTTATCTGCATTGCCGCTTCGTCTGTGCTGACGTCCGCGCCGGTGGAAGTCAAGCAGTACCTCGCCATCCGCCAGAAGCTGGCGACTGGACTTCCGATTGCGACCCTGAAGTCCGATCCGGGATCGTATATCGGCAAGGTGTTCGAGATCAGAGGAATGATGACGGGTATATGCGGCCGCACCGGCAAGAGCTGCAGCGTCATCATCACCAACACCGCCGAGTCGGCGTCCTACACGGTCACCACCGATACCCCGCCCACGGAAACTCCCGGCATTACGCTGGCATGCCTGGTCAGGATCGGGCCGAAATCGACCGTTTCGCTGTGCGATCTGGAGCTCGTGGCCAGCACGTTCCTTGTCGATCTCGAACGTGCGGAGGCGCAGGCCAAGCCTGCCGCGACCGCCCAGACAACTCCGCGGAAGAGCGAGACGTCTAGGGCGGCGTCCCAGCGCGGCAACACCACTCGCTACCTCAGCGCAGAGGATGTAGTCCTGGCCTACAAGAAGGCAATCAAGCGGTTCAACCCGAAGCTCACCGAGAGCCAGGCCGACACGATCGCTCGCAGCATTCTGGGCTTCGGATATCGCTACAACGTCGATCCGCGACTGGTCTGCGCAGTGATATTGGCCGAGTCGCACTTCCGAATCGGGGCCACCTCGAAGGCAGGCGCGCAGGGGCTTGGCCAGCTCATGCCGACGACTGCGGCAGGATTGGGTGTTGACGACGCGTATGATCCCGTGCAGAACATCTACGGCTCGGTGCGCTACGTAAGGGGCATGCTCGACAGAATGTGCGGCAGCGGGAAGAAATGGGACGAGTTGACATGGTATGACCTTGCGCTTGCGCTCGCGGCTTACAACGCCGGACCGAATGCGGTCAAAAGACACGGCGGCATTCCTCCGTATAAAGAGACCCAGAACTACGTCAAGCGGGTAACGTCTATTTATAAGCAGTTGTGCGGGGTCAAATGATAGAGGATGCTTCGGGGGAAAAGCCTCCCGAAGCATCTTCCGGCCCGCACCTGATCCTGTCGGAGGAGCCTATGAGATTCTGGATCGGTTCAATTGTGTTGGCGCTGGCGGTCTGCGGGCCGGTGTTCGCCCAGCAAAAGCCGGAACTGGACATCGCCGTCTACCCCGGCGGCGAAGCAACCATGGAAATCAACCTCACTGAAGAGGACCTCATTCCCACCCTGCAGGCAATGCTGCCCTTGATCAAGATAGGGGGCGCTGAGGATGCGATCAGTGACGAGGACATCGCTGCCGCACTCAGGGACGTTAAGCGGATCGAGTTTCTTCAACTCGACATCGCCAAAAACCCGGCAGGTGACGCCGTCGCCGATTTCTACGCGCGAAAGCTGCCTGCGGGGCGGTGGAACCGAGTGTTCTGGCTGAGGTCGCCGAGCGGGATTATGGCGCTCTATGTCCAGGGCGGCGGTGAAAAGCTCTACGGCTTCCGCGTGACGCAGGAGAAGACCGACGACAGGTCCATCAAGCGCGTGCAGGCATTCAAGACCGAGGGCAAGATCGACTACGCCAAGCTGATCGCCATAGCGGCGAAGGTGTTTCTGAAGTAAGGCTGCCCAATGCAGAGTGGAGGGCCACGGCAAACTCCCTCCCCGCTGCGGGGAGGGTTGGCGATACGACAGGGCACTGCGTTGGCCTAGGACAGACTCCCTCCCCGCCGCGGGGAGGGTTGGGGTGGGGTCCGAATCCCCAGGCGCTGCGTTTCTGCCTTAGGGCTGTGCGTGCGCTGGAGCGTTTGGCGGAAGCGTTGTCGCGCAAGCCCGGAAGGACCTCCCCCTAACCCCCTCCACAATGGAGGGGGGATGCGAGACTCCCTCCCCGATGCGGGGAGGGTTGGGGTGGGGTCGGAGGAGCTATGACAGAAGACTGCAATGATAAGCCTGGACTGATCAGAAACCAGAGCGTATCGCCGGACAAGGTTGCGTTCGCGCGCTCTCTCAGAAGGGAAATGTCGCCGGTAGAGCGAAAGCTGTGGCTCCGCCTTCGCGGCAAACAGCTTGAGGGCGCAAAGTTTCGCCGTCAGCAGATTGTGGGTCCATATATCGCCGATTTCTTTTGCTCAGAGGCTATGCTCGCTGTAGAAGTCGATGGCGACACCCACGAGGATTCTCAGTATGACGCGGCGCGGGACCGCTTCTTTCGGAGCAAGGGAGTGCGGGTGCTTCGTTTCACCAACTCCGATGTGGTTCACAACATCGACGGTGTGCTGCACGTGATAGCGGAAGCGTTGTCGCGCAAGCCTGGAAGGACCTCCCCCTAACCCCCTCCACAATGGAGGGGGAAATGGCGTGCTGCGGCCACAATGGGGGGGATGCGAGACTCCCTCCCCGCCGCGGGGAGGGTTGGGGTGGGGTCCGAATCCCCAGGCGCTGCGTTTCTGCCTTAGGGCTGTGCGTGCGCTGGAGCGTTTGGCGGAAGCGTTGTCGCGCAAGCCCGGAAGGAC